>Ga0105241_10003928_pt1 | contig 11010 bp, 5 predicted proteins | sample KBSC64metaG_FD_80422 | JGI IMG/M metagenome (GOLD analysis project Ga0105241, IMG submission 80422) | Corn rhizosphere microbial communities from Kellogg Biological Station, Michigan, USA - KBS C6-4 metaG | ecosystem: Host-associated > Plants > Roots > Rhizosphere > Soil | place: Michigan, USA...
ACGATTCCCAACGGTACATGTTCAATCCTGCATTCAACTCCACGGCTTACTTCTAAAACTTCACCGCCTATAAGCTGCGGTAATGAACAGGCAAATTCAGTTAGTTCAATACTTTTTTCAATCTCCGCAATGGATTCATTAATAGTCTTACCATTTTCTTCTGAGCACAATTCTGCCAATGATTGTAGATTTTTTTCCAACAGGCTTCTGTACCTGTAAAAGACCTGCACTCTTTCTTTTATCGGGGTCTTACTCCATGCTGCAAATGCTTTCTTCGCCGCTATAACTGCTGCATCAAGATCCTGGTAAGAAGATAAACCAACTTTTGACAGCGGAGCGCCATCTATTGGAGAGATTATTTCCAGGTATCTTTCAGATGAGGGATTTATAAAATTACCATCGATAAAATTTATAACGTTGTTGTATTTCATATACTTACTAATTTTTTCAGGCATACTTTTGGTAAAACAAAAGTTTTACCAGCCAGATGCTTATGTATTGTAAATTTATTTCTTATAGAAAACAAAATATCTTAATCGAATTTTTATTTTGAATATGCCAGGCCGGAATTTAATTCTTATTTTATTCTTTTTCGCTAAACTCCATTCCTATGAAGGTTGCAGTTCTAATAAAAACAACGTTATCATACCTTGCAAAGAATATGATCTTGAAAATCCGAAAATTTTAAAACTGGGCGATGCACTTTCAGAAATTTCCGGTATTTGCTTTTACCCCAAAGATAGCAGTGTCTTCGCCATATCAGACGAGAATGGAAATCTATATAAAATTCATTTAAATAAAAATTTTCTCATAACTGAATGGAAGTTCGATAAACCGGGCATGGATTTCGAAGAAGTTTTTTTACATGACAATACGTTTTATGTTTTACAAAGTAACGGCAACGTGGTAACGATCAATTTTTCGGAAAAGGGTGATACTATTTTTAACCGAAGAAGTGTTTTTCCCGGCAGTGATAGAAATAAAAATGAATTTGAATCTATGTATTATGATGATCTTTATAACGGGTTAATTGTTCTTTGCAAAGATTGTGAAAATGATAAAAAAAATGATGTATCTGCCTGGGATTTTGACCCTTCAAACGATCGTTATTCACCATCTCAATTTTCGCTAAATGTAAAAACGATAGCTGAAAAATTAGGCACGGAAAAATTAAAATTGAAGCCATCTGCCGCTGCAATTAACCCGTTAACCAAAGATGTTTGGATACTGGCATCTGTCAACCAGTTATTAATTGTTACTGATAGGAAAGGCAACACCAAAGAGGTTTACACCTTAAATCCTGTTATCTTTAAGCAGCCTGAAGGAATTACGTTTACGCCCTGGGGCGATCTGCTGATCTCGAACGAAGCAGTTGACAAATATGGAACCGCGGACTTGTTAATTTTTAACCCAAAAAGAAAAAGCTGATGCGAAAAGGTATCCAACTTTTTGTGTTGTTTATTTTTATCTGCTGCCTTGGTTATGCCCAATCAGATTCCATTGAGGCACGCATTATTCTCATTGGCGACGCCGGAGATCTTAACTATGGAAGAGAACCTGTTGTAGATGCGGCCCGCGACCTTATTCCACTTAATAGCAAAACTACCGTGATCTATTTGGGCGATAACATATATGATCATGGGCTTCCGGATGATGATGACCCGGGATATGCTGCCGCAAGAGCCGTAATAGATTCACAAATAAATATTGTAAAAGGTACCGATGCAAAAATTGTATTCATCCCAGGTAACCATGACTGGAACAATGAAGATCCGAATGGCCTTGAAATAGTAAACCGGCAAGACAGGTATATCAATTCAAAAGGAAAAAATATAGAATTTTTGCCGAAAGATGGATGCCCCGGCCCTGAAGAATACAGCATTAGTAAAGACGTTGAATTAGTAGTATTCGATAGCCAATGGTTTATAAGAAAACCAGGCGACCGGCCAGGTATTGAATCAGATTGCGCGTACAAAACACCAGAACAATTTTATAATGAACTCGAAGATATCTTAAACAGGAATTCTAAGAAGCTAATTATACTTGCGGGTCATCACACATTGAAGAGTTATGGAATTCATGGCGGATATTTCCGGTTAAAACAACATATTTTCCCCTTCACAGAAATGAATCCAAAACTGTGGATTCCATTACCCGTTATTGGTTCTTTATATCCCATTGTGAGAGGAATATTTGGTACTCCGGAAGATTTGCATTACCCGGCTTACGCCAATATGATAAACAAGATAGAAGATATTACAAAAGGTCATCCTAACGTAATTTTCGTAGCGGGACATGAACATACTCTTCAACTTATTAAAGACTCCAGCCATTATTATATAGTAAGTGGCGCGGGTTCAAAGAGCACGAGAGTTTCTCCTAGCAAACAAACAGAGTACATCGGCCAATCTTTCGGATTTGCGAACCTCGACATATCAAAGAATAAAAATGTACATGTCGATTTTTACGCTGTAAACAACGATTCGGTTCATCATAGTTTTTCGAAAAATCTTTTTAATTTTTCATCAATCGAAAAAGAACCCGGCGATTCTTCCAATGTACCCCAATCAGTGCCAATAGTAAAGTTCCAGGATAGCGTGAAAGTTGCGGTTAATAAGCAATACGCAAAAATTTCATCCTTTCGCGAAATTATTGCCGGCAAAAATTACCGAAAAGAATGGAGCACTCCTGTTCATTTAAAAGTTTTTAGAATCAATCAGCAATATGGGGGGTTCAAAATATTAAGCTTTGGGGGAGGTAAACAAACAGAATCATTACGGCTGGAAGATACAAACCACCATGAATGGGTATTGAGAACGGTTGATAAAAATCCTACAGGATCTATACCCGAAATATTGAAACCGTATGTGGCCACCAACATTATGAAAGACATGATTACCGCTGAACATCCATATGGAGCGCTCATGGTTCCTATACTTGCGGATGCAGCCAATGTTGAACATGCTGACCCGGAATATTACTTCGTGCCAGACGATCCGGCTCTTGGATTTTACAGGCCAAAATTTGCCAAGAAAATTTGCCTGCTGGAATTTCATGACCCTACTTCTGATGAAATCGAAACAAAAAGTACCGCAAAAGTTATCGACAAACTTGTAGCGGACAGCAAAAATCATGTTGACCAGGAAAATGTATTACGGGCACGGCTACTCGATATGATGATCGGTGACTGGGACAGGCATTTTGATCAATGGCGCTTTGGAACTAGCGATACCGGTGTTGGCAAATTGTATTACCCCATTCCACGTGACAGGGACCAGGCCTTTTTTTACTCCGACGGACTTTTTATAAAATCATTAAGCGTTGCAGCATTGCCTTACCTGCAGGGTTTTAGAAAACACTATCCCAATATTAAATGGTTTAATTGGGAAGAAAGAAATTTTGACCGTTACTTCATGAACAACCTGGATGAGACCGCATGGAAAAGAATCATATCTAAATTCCAGGTTAATGAAACCAACGACGTAATTGCAGAAGCTGTAAAAAAATTACCACCGGAAATTTATAAAATTGATTCGGCTAAAATATCGGCAAAGCTAAGAAGCAGGCGGGATCTCATTTATAAAAACGGATTGAAATATTATCACTTTCTGTCAAGAGAAGTAAACGTAGTTGGCAGCAATAAAAACGAATATTTTCGAGTCTTTAATTCAGGTGGCGGCCTTGAAGTAAAAGTATATAAACGAAAGCAGGCAACGGATTCAGCAAGCGTTATGTTTGACCGCGTATTTAAACGAAGTTCAACAAAATACATTAATCTGTATGGGTTGAATGGAGATGATCTATTTGATATTGATTCATCGGCAAACAGCAAAATAAGAATAAGAATTATTGGCGGAAAGGGCCGCGATACTTTTGATATTAAAGGTAATGTTAGAAATATCGTTTATGATTATAAGCCGGATACTAATTACCTTAAGAATAGGCACAAAACAAAAAATTCAATATCAACCGACCGCGAAGCAAATTTATATGACATTACAGGTTTCAACTACAATAGCTATCGTTTGCCTCTCATAAATTTTGGATACGATGAAGAAGATGGACTCAATGCAGGAATGGGTTACTCATTAAAAACCTATGCTTTCAGAAAAGATCCTTATTCTACTTTCCAGGCTTTAACCACACTATACAATGTTAACTCAGGCAAATACCAGGTAAATTATAATGGCGAGTTTAATCATGTAATTTCTAATTATGATCTCGTGGGAACGGGTTCTTTATTTAATACTGTTCTCACTAATTATTTCGGGTCGGGAAATCAAACCACAATAGACAAGAGTAAAAATTATAATTTTTATAAAGTCAGGTATAATTATTTATCCGGGGATCTGCTACTTAGGAAACGGTTCCATAATCTTGCTGAACTAAGTTTTGGGCCTTCTTATTATCATTATTGGAATCACCAGTTGGATAATACTGGCAAAATCCTTTCACAGCCCTCACTTGCCGGTCTTGACTCATCGGATATTTATAATGATAAAACGTACTTAGGCGGTAAAATTTCTATTATTATCCATAACATAAACAGCGATCTCTTACCTACAAGAGGTGTATATTGGAATTCAGAATTCTCTTCTTTATTTGGTATCAATAAAAACAGCAGGCAAATCACAAAAGTTACAACCGATATGACTGTTTATGCAAGCTTTAAAGATCCAACAAGGCTTGTAACGGTTTTACGCATAGGCTATGGCCATATTTTTAGCGAGCATTATGAATATTTTCAAGCCCTTGGCCTTGGGGAAAATAATTATTTAAGAGGATTTAGAAAAAACAGGTTCTCCGGCAAATCCGTATTTTATCAATCCACAGAGTTCAGGTATAAACTTTTTGATTCTAAATCTTATATTGTGCCGGGTGCTGTTGGTTTAATTGCATTTAATGATTTGGGCAGGGTTTGGGTGCCCAATGAAGTTTCTCATAAGTGGCATGATTCTTTTGGTGGTGGCTTGTATTATTCGCCTTATAATTTTGCTATTGTTTCAGCCACGCTTGCATTTTCGGGAGAAGGCAACCTGTATAACGTTTCGATTGGAACAAAATTTAATATAACATTCTAATTTATGGATACCAATAAGCTTTATAAGAAGATTGAGGATTATGTAACCGGGCTTTTTGAGCAAATGCAAACTCCTGAACTGGTGTTTCACAACCTCGAGCACACCCAAAATGTCGTTAAACATACGCAGGAGATTGCAGGGCATTATAAAGTATCAGAAAATGAGATGCTGATCCTCTATGCGGCGGCGTGGTTTCATGATACAGGCCATCTATTTACAGAGCCCGCAAAACATGAAGAAATGGGTTGCGAAATAATGAAGAAATTCATGAGGGAACATATTGACGACGATAAAACAATTATAGAAATTGAAGCCTGTATCATGGCCACCAAGTTTCCACGAAATCCCAAAAATTTATTAGAGAAAATTATTTGCGACGCAGATACTTATCATCTTGGAACCAAAGATTTTAAGAAGACAAATAAAAATGCTTTCGAAGAATACAAACTTCGACTTGGCGGAACGGATAAAATTAAATTTAATGAGGGTACGATCAAAATGCTCGAAGAACATACGTTTTATACTGATTATGCTAAAGAATTACTTGATAAAGGAAAAAAGAAAAATTTAAAAAAACTAACGTTAAAATCAATGGAACTTCAAGAGGAGAAGCAGGTTAAACAAGAACCTGTAGTTGGCACCTTAGCCGGTTTGGAAAAAGATAAGAGCGGCTTAATGAGCAAAGGAATTCAAACCATGTTGCGCCTTACATCAGAGAATCATTTAAAACTAAGCGAATTGGCAGATCATAAGGCCAATATTCTTATATCGGTTAATTCAATTATTATTTCTGTGATATTGAGTGTATTGCTGCGTAAACTGCAGGAAGATGCTTATTTAACCATACCTACAATAATTTTTTTAATAGTTGCCGTAACAACAATTGTTATATCTATTTTATCAACAAGACCGAATATTAGTGGCGGCGAATTTACTCCTGATGATATAAAACAGAAAAAAACCAATCTTTTGTTTTTTGGAAATTTCTATAAAGCTACCTACGAACAATACAATGCAGCCATGCGGGAAATGATGCTCGATACGGACTACCTGTATGGTTCTCTTATAAAGGATATTTATTACCTCGGTGCTGTGCTTGGTCATAAATATAAACTCATTCGATTGGCTTATAATATTTTTATGATCGGGATAATTGTATCGGTTCTTGCATTTGCTATCGCTGCATATCTTAGCCAGGGTACTTCTTCAGGCACATTAATAAACGGCACCGGATCACCGCTTTAAACGCAGGGATGTATGATGTACAACAGGGATCTTAGCTGGCTTGGTTTTAACCTAAGAGTTTTACAGGAGGCCGCAGATCCGGAAGTTCCGCTTTATGAACGCCTCAAATTTTTGTCGATTTTTTCTTCGAACCTGGATGAATTTTTTCGTGTACGCTATACCGAGATAATCGCACTTTCTGTTCTTGGTAAAAAAACAAGGAAAGAAATACAGGGCAATGATAATAATATTGCCGAAGAAGTTCAGGATGAAATTAACCGGCAGCTACACTTTTTTGGCTCCATTTTGTCTACGGAAATTTTGCCGGCACTAAGGGAAAATAAAATCATCTTTTATTATAGTGATACAATTCGCGAAGAGCATCAGCCTGAAATAAGAGAAATTTTTCTTTCAGATATTCTTTCATTCATTCAGCCTATTTACCTCGATGAGAACAGAGGAAAACAATTTATCCTTGAAAATAACAAACTCTATTTCGTAGTTACCTTGCAGGAAAATGTTGAAGGACGATTGAGACAGGCAATCGTAAATATTCCATCAGAAAAAACCAAACGATTTTTTTCTCTTACTCCGTTAGATGGATATAATTACGTAATTTTTTTAGATGATATTGTTCGCGAAAATCTTGTCTATCTTTTCCCGGGTTTACATATTATCAGTGTATATAGTATAAAATTAAACCGCGATGCCGAATTACATTTGGAAGATGATTACCGCGGCAACCTGCTCCAAAAAATAGAACAACAACTCCGGAAGAGAGATTTCGGTCCTCCTTCCAGGCTCCTTTTTCAGCAGGGAATGCCGACAAATCTCCAACTTCTTTTAAGTGCACTTTTTAATATTACCAACGACGATATGTTTGTTGGTGGCAGATATCACAATCTTAAAGATCTTACACGCTTCCCGGATTTTGGCAAGGGCCTGGTATATAAAAAAAGTAAGCCCCTGGTTTCATCGTACGTAATGAACAGTGGTGATATTTTCAATATACTCTTGCAGGAAGACATTTTGCTGCATCTTCCCTATCAATCTTATAACCCGGTGCTTTCGTTTTTTAACCAGGCGGCCGTTGATGTAAACGTTACAGATATTTATATAACGCTGTATCGTGTTGCGGAAGAATCCCACATTATTAATGCACTCATCAGTGCAGCCAAGAATGGAAAAAACGTTATTGCATTTATTGAGCTGAAAGCCAGGTTTGATGAAGCAAACAATATTAAATGGAGCCGCATTATGAAAGAAGCGGGCGTGAAAATAATTTATAGTTCACCGCTTATTAAAGTGCATTCCAAAATTGCGTTGGTACGAAAAAGAAATAATGGCCGGAAACAATCTTTTGCCGTTTTAAGTACGGGCAATTTCAATGAGATAACTGCACAGTATTATACAGATCATGTATTGATGACAACCGATAAAGTCATCATAACAGAATTACTGCAGCTATTTAAATTTTTACAGGTGAAGCATTCACCAAAAAAAGATAAAAAAATTGAGTTTAAATCACTGCTGGTATCCCGCTTCAATATGAACGAAGAATTAAAAAAGCTTATTGTTAGAGAGATAGATAAAGCAAAAAAAGGTGAGGATGCCTTGATACGAATAAAAGTAAATAATCTTGAAGAGCCAGGCTTTATTAATGAATTGTATAAGGCAAGTAATGCAGGTGTAAAAATTAATCTAATCGTCAGGAGCATTTGTTGCCTGGTGCCGGGAACGCCGGGCGAAAGTGAAAATATAAAAGTAATGCGTATTGTGGATCGTTATTTGGAGCACTCAAGAATATTAATTTTCGGGACAAGGGATAATGCAGAAGTTTTAATCGGCTCGGCAGATCTTATGACCAGAAATTTATATTACCGCATTGAAGTGGACGTTCGTATTAAGAATGTAAGGTGTAAAAAAGAATTGATAAAATATTTCACTAAACAATGGGACGATAACGATAAGTCGGTGATGTTGCTCCCGGGGTTTGAACAACAAAAAATAATTAATACCAGTTCAGAAAAAATAAATGCGCAGCAATCCATTTACAATTTTTTAGAAACAAGGCAATGAGCGGCATCAAAAGATTTTTTCATCTATCCAACTTAAATAAGATTCGTTTACGAACTGTAATTTATATCGGCCTGTTCTGGACTGCTATTGACTTTGTGATTGTTCTCTTACGACAAAATGAACGGCTGCCTAACAAAACTTTGTGGCTAAGAGAAATAGTTATGTTTACTGTAAGCCTGGTTATGGGATATATTTTTGTATACAAACTCAGAAAGGTTTTAACCCATTTTCCTTTGTGGTTGAATTTTTTAGCAAAGAGTTTCATACTGCTCAGCGCCGCATTCGTGCTGACTTTTATAATTCAATTTACCGACACATTTTTTTTTCAACATTTAACTGCCGGCGAAGCCTTGCACCAAATACGAACTTACGTGCTCTACAAAAACTGGCTTCTTCTTAAAATAATCTATTGGATGATTGTTTTTTTTATTACTCAACTAATTCTTATTATAAATGAAAAATATTCGCCCGGTGTTTTCCTGGATATTATTGCAGGACGATATATAACCCCAAAAGTGGAAACCCGTATTGTAATGTTCATGGACCTTAAAGATTCTACCCCAATTGCCGAGAAACTTGGCCATGCTGTTAATTTTGAGTTTATACGGGATTTCATTTACCGTGTGTCGCAGGCCGTGATAGAATTTGATGGAACTATTTACCAATATGTTGGTGATGAGGTAGTCTGCTCCTGGAATTTTTCTCCCCGCAATACACGCAAATGCCTTGATACAGTAATACAGGCAAGAAAAAATATTCAAAAGAAAAGCAACTATTTCAAAAATAAATATGACATAGTTCCTGATTTTCGGGTTGGCATTCACATAGGCGAAGTGACGGTTGGTGAAATAGGCGTTATTAAAAAAGACCTTGCTATGAGTGGCGATACTATGAATACAACCGCACGTATTCGCAGTGCATGCACTGAGCTTAAGCATCACTTTATCGTTTCAAAAACTTTTGTGGAAAATATTGACCTAAAAAAATGGCAAACTGAAAGCCTCGGAATGGTCGAACTTAAAGGCAAAACAAGCAGTATTGAGCTGTTTTCTTTGAAAATATGAATAGCTGGTATTCTGGCAGGAATGTTGGTTATAAGGTAGTAAAATCTCCGTTTCAAAATTAAATTCCAGAAAACCTATTTAGTATTGGTTTAAATTTTGATGGTCTGATTGTAAATTCTCAGGGTAAAATTATTTATGGAATCAAAAGAGAAGACTCCTCGTAAGAAGAGATCATTTATGGCTAAGGCAGGCAGGGTTGCGGCATGGATTATTGCTTCTTTAACTTTCCTGGTCATATTGATATTAATCCTGATTCAAACTCCACCGGTTCAAAATTTCGCCCGCAAAAAAATAGTGAGCTATCTCGAAAATAAATTGAAAACGAAAGTTGAGATAGGGAGGCTTTCTGTAAAATTTCCTACGGCAGTTTCGTTACAAAATGTTTTTTTCGAAGATCAGTCAAAAGACACCTTGCTGTATGGAGGCGAGCTGGTAGTAGATTTAAGTATGCTGAAACTTTTAAGAAAAGATGTTGAGATACAGGAAATTTCTTTGAACAATGTTGTTTTAAAAGTAAAGCGTCTCGCACCTGATTCTGTTTTTAATTTTCAGTATTTAACAGATGCTTTTGCCGGTAATTCTTCAACATCGCAATCAAAAGATACTTCCTCCATAAAAATGAATATCGACAGAATTCTTATAAATAGCACACACGTTATTTATAAAGATGATGTCACGGGCAATGATATGGATTTAGCGATTGGACATTTCGACACAAAAATCTCAACATTTGATCCTTCTCATTTAGTATTTGACATTCCTTCGATAAAACTAAAAGGTCTTAAAGGTCACTTCTATCAGTTACAACCATTGCAACAAACAACCGCAACCATCGTGGAACCGGCAACGGGGCAACAGGAAAATTATCTGCAGTTCTTCAATAAAGAAATGAATTTTTCTAATATAGATGTTGTTTATAAAAGCATACCGTCAAACATAAATTCATCGTTTGTTATCGGCGATCTCACCATACATCCAAAATCTTTTGATCTTAAAAAAGGTATTTATACACTCAAGGATGCCACGTTGAACAATTCTGACATTGGAATCCGATTGTCGTCACAGGCAACAAATCCATCAACAAAGGATACTGCCGGAAGTTCAGCATCAACACCTCCTTTTAAAATTATTTCAGACGAACTAACTATTAACAAGAGCAGCCTGAAGTATGATGATAATTCAGTTGCACATATCACTAACGGGATGGACTATTCGCATTTAGATTTTACGGATCTTTCATTAAAATCCGATAACCTTGAATATAATATTGACACAACAATCGTGTCAGTGAAATCTGCCAGTCTCAAAGAACAAAGTGGATTTGTCCTAAACAATCTAACAACCAACTTTACGATGAATCCTTCTGGTGTTTCCATGCAAAATTTAGATATTGAAACACCCGGCTCTTCGATAAAAAAATCCGCCGCCATATCTTATCCTTCGCTGGATGCCATAAAGAAAGATCCGGGCGTGCTCGGTCTTGATCTCGATTTGCAAAACTCAAAAATGAGTATGAAAGACTTGCTCACTTTTGTACCTCAGCTAAGTCAACAAAATTCATC
>Ga0105241_10003933_pt1 | contig 10993 bp, 7 predicted proteins | sample KBSC64metaG_FD_80422 | JGI IMG/M metagenome (GOLD analysis project Ga0105241, IMG submission 80422) | Corn rhizosphere microbial communities from Kellogg Biological Station, Michigan, USA - KBS C6-4 metaG | ecosystem: Host-associated > Plants > Roots > Rhizosphere > Soil | place: Michigan, USA...
GATGCCGAGCAGGCCGGCGTTCGCACCGCCGAATCCATGGGCGCGAAATCTTTGGCGGAACTGCGAGCTAAACCTGCGGCGGATGTACTCGCGGGCGGCCGAGGCGGCGGACCTGTCGTCGATGGCTGGTTCCTTCCCGACGATCCCGCGAATATCCTCGCCCAGGGCAAGCAGAACGACGTCCCGATTCTGGTGGGATCGAATAAAGACGAAGGCACATTTTTCTCGCAGCCGACCACCGCAGCGGCCTGGACCGAGCGCGCCAAGCAGCGTTATGGCGACATGGCCGAGCGATACCTGAAGCTTTACCCCGCCGGATCGGATGCCGAGGCCAACGCATCCGAGCTGGCCGCATTTCGTGATGAGCTGGGTTGGGTACAGCGGAACTGGGCGCGGCTGCAAACCAAAACCGGCAAGTCGAAAGCCTACTTGTATTACTTCACGCACGAACCTCCCGCTGCGCCCGGAACAGTTCCCGGCCCGGGCGGGTTTCCAGCACGCGGCGCGGGCGCGACACATGGCGCTGAAGCAGCCTACGTTTTCGAGAACCTGCTGGGGAACCGGCCATGGTCCGATCTCGACCGTAAACTCTCGGACAATATCTCATCGTATTGGGTAAACTTCGCGACAAATGGCGATCCTAATGGAAAGAATCTGCCGAAATGGCCGGTGTTTGACGACAAGAAAAATGCTCGAATGGTGCTGGGCGACACTGTAGAGTCCGGTCCGGGATTGACGCAGGCTCAAATCGACTTCTATCAGGCCTGGTACGACAGACAGACCCAGAAATAGCGGGTTTGCCGCTCGACCGTAACGCTTTCCGGGGATCGCGCGTCGTAACCTACTGTGTTGTAGCCTGTCTGTTAGGAGGACGAAATGGCTCGCGTATTCCTGGGAATTTGCCTTGTCGCAAGTATGGTCTGTGTCACCCAGCCGGTTGCCGCGGAGAACTATCCGCTGATCATCAAAGGAAAAGTGACCATGCCGGACGGATCTCCTCCGCCTTTCACCGCAGGTATTGAGCGCATTTGCAGCGATGCTGCCGGCTCGGCTCCTGGGCCCATCACCGATAAAAAGGGGGAGTATCTATGGCGCATGGACGTGGACCCGCTCAGGAGCAGAGCCTGCTTTATCCGAGCGACCCATCCCGGCTATACGTCCACCACCATCGACATCTCGGCGCTGAACGGATACACCACGACGGTGACCACGCTGGATACGCTGGTGCTAAGCGGCGGCTCGTCCGATCCCTACTCCATCATCAGTAACGATTCGAACATCCCGTCGAAAGCCGGCGGGCCGTGGAAAGCTGCCATGAAGGCGCTGGATACCAGCAATTTCCAGGAAGCCGCCACCCAGATGCAGGCGGCGGTCGCAGCGGCTCCTAAATTTGCCGTCGGCTGGCACGCGTTGGGCGTGGTCCAGGAGAGGCTGGACAAGATGGCCGATGCTCGCACTTCTTATGAACACGCCATCGAGGCCGATTCGAAGATGTTCCCCGCGTATCTGACACTGGCGCGGCTGTGTCTGAAGACGAAAGATTGGCAATGCGCGGCGAAAACTTCCGACGCGCTGATCAAGGCGGATTCGAAGAAGACTATTCCCGAGGTTTATCTCCATCTAGCGGTGGCACGCTACGGTCTCAAGGATCTGGATGGCGCTTCGGCCAGCGCGCAAGAGGCCGTCCAGCGCAAGATCCTGCGCGCGGAGTATGTGCTCGGAAGAATTCTCGAAGCCAAGGGCGACGCTGCCGGAGCGCGCGAGCACATGACGAAGTACCTCGACATGGACAAGAAAGCGCCGGACGCGGAGCTGATCCGCACACACCTTCAGAATGTCGGCAAGGCGGACGCAGCGGGGGCCGAGCCGGAGTTAGAAGTGCTGTAAAGTCGGTTCATACCTGCATTCCCCAGCGGCGTACCGTGCGGCCCTCAATGGTCTTGAAGATCAGGTTCTCAACCAGTAGTCCGAAGAGAACCACGGTCAGCAGTCCGGCGAATACGTCGGCGATCAGCAACTGATTCTTGCGCTCGAAGATAAACCAGCCGAGCCCGCCCGATCCGGAACTGACCCCGAATACCAGTTCGGCGGCGATCAGCGTGCGCCATGCAAACGCCCAGCCGACCTTGAGCCCGGTCAGGATGCTGGGAAATGCTCCCGGGATCAGAATGCGCGCGATATAGCCCACTCGCGACAATCCGTAATTCTGGCCCACCATCTTCCATGTGGGACTCACAGCGCGAAAGCCTGCGAACGTGTTCAACGCAACCGCCCACAGCACAGCGTGGATCAGTACAAAAATCACACTGCCCGCGCCGAGTCCGAACCAGATCAGCGCCAGCGGCAGCAACGCGATAGAGGGCAGGGGATTGAACATGGCCGTCAGTGTTTCCAGCAGATCCGCACCGATGCGCGTCGATGTGGCCAAGGCGGTCAAGACCGCGGCAATCGCCAGCCCCGCGATATATCCCTTGAGCAGCATCGAGATGGTATAGACCGCCGCCTGCGGCAGTGCTCCCGATGCCACGGATCTTATGAAGGCATCCACGGTTGCGGAAAACGTCGGCACCAGCAGAGAATTATCGAGCCATCGTGCATACACTTCCCACGTGACCGCCAGGATTATGAGCAGCAGGGTCTTGCGAACGGCTCCGTTGACATACAGTTTTTCCCAGCCGCTGAGCGGCTTCTCCACTACCGGGAAACCAGCCGTAGCGACCGTGTAGAACACTTCAGGTCGTTCGGGAATCGCTCTTGCGTCAGACATGTGCGCCGGCTCCTTCCTGGATTTCGCGGTCGAACAAAAGCTCATGGATGCGCGTCGAAAGTAGTTTGCCTGAAGCGTCCACGTCGTCCGTACCGCGGCTGTTGATCTCCGCTTTCACCTGGCCCGGATGGGCGCTCATCAACAGGATGCGATTGCCCACCCGAATCGCCTCCGGTATCGAGTGCGTGACAAACAGCACCGTGAATTTTGTGTCTTCCCAAAGCTGAAGTAACTCTTCTTGCATCTTGGCCCTCGTGAGAGCGTCGAGTGCTGCGAACGGTTCGTCCATCAACAGGATCTGTGGCTCCATCGCCATACCGCGAGCGATGGATACGCGCTGTTTCATCCCGCCCGAAAGCGTGTGCGGATAGCTCGACGCAAACTCGGTGAGATTGACTTTCGTGATGAAATGCATCGCGCGCTCCTCGGCCTGCACACGACTCCACTTCCCTGCAGCCGTCAGCGCGAAGACAATATTTTCTTTTACCGTCTTCCAGGGCAACAGTTGATCGAATTCCTGGAACACGAACACGCGATCCGGTCCCGGGCCGGTGACCTTAGATCCATTGAGGCTGATGCTGCCCTCTGTCGGCTGGATGAATCCGCCGACCGCCTTGAGTAGTGTCGATTTGCCGCATCCCGACGGGCCCAACACCACGAAGCGATCCGAGCGAAACAGATTGAAGCTGACGCGGTAGGTCGCGGTGACCAGGTGTTCTTTGGTGCGGTATTGAAGCGTCGCGCCGTCGACTGTCAATAATGGAGCCACAGTCAGCTTCCCGGCGCTGCGTGGATTTCGGGAAAGAACAGATCCTTCCACGAGGCGGGACGATTCTTGAGCGATCCCGAATCGTTCATGAATTCGGCGTATTTCATCACATTTTCCGGCGTGGTGGTGAACTTCACATGCGGATCGTTCAGCACTTCAAGGATCTCTTCCGGCGTCAGTCCGCCGCCTTCAGACTTCACCAGCAGGTCCGCCGCCATCATCTTGTCGGCAACGATCATCCGGTTGGCCTCTTCCAGCGCCTTCAGTACTGCTGCGAAGATTTGCGGATTCTCCTGGCGGAACTTGCTGGTGGTCGAGATCATGGTGAAGGTAGTCGATCCGCCCATCACATCGTCCGATGTCAGAATCGTTCGAATGCGTGGGTCCTTGCGTTCGCGCTGGTGAAACGGCGGCGAGGTGAAGTGTGCGCTGATTCCGGTCGATCCAGCCAGCAGAGCGATCACGGCGTCAGGATGCGCCATAGAGACGGTGAACTTGTCGAATCGAGTCGCCTGCGCGGCACCGTAATGTTCCTTGGCATACATCTGCATGATGATCGCAGGAATGGAAACCTTGATGGACGTAACCGCGATCTTGTCTTGATCCGTAAGGTCATCCAGCTTTTTGAGATGCTCCGCCCGGGTGTTGAGATACATCGGCATGGAAGTCATCGCGGCGACGCCCTCGACGTTGGCCGAACCCCGCGTCTTATCCCACAGCGTCAGAAATGCCGGCGGACCCGCGGAGATGAAATCCGCCGATGACGATAGCAGTGCATCGTTCATCGCGGCCGGACCGCCCAGATCCATCCATTTCACGGTTACGTCGGCATACTTCTCGATCAGGTGATTCTTTTCCATCACCAGCAGCGGGAGGAATCCGACGCCGCCTGCGCCCCTGGGGATGCGGACTTCCTTGACTCGGGAACCGCCGCCGCATGCCGTTAAGAGCGCGAGTGCGAACACGATTCCGAATCGCATGGATTACTTTCCCGAGGGAACGGCCGCCTGAATCAATTCCGCGACATCGTCCAGTTCGTCGATACGCCAGCACAGCTTGATCGCTTTTTCCACCTGCGCCGCCGGCAATGCAGCTACCGCCTGATCGCGAAACTTGTACTCCAGTTGCTTGTCGCTCATGGGCCGGTGAACATTCCCCAGCGATTGCTCGACAAAGCGCGCGAGTGTTTCTCCCGAAGCGAGCTGCACCTCAATGCGCGCTTGATCTTCCGTGATCGAGGGATCGCCGACTGCCGAGACCAGCTCGCGCACGCGCCGGACCGTGGGATCGTTCACGGTTTCATCCGTGTATTCCTGAATCCCGGCTTTGCCTCGAACCAGCCCAATCGCCGCGCCATGATAGACCGAGAACTTGCCCTGTAGTCCCTTGGTGATGCCGCGCTGATTGCAGAGATCCATCACCAGCGGAGCGACGCGCAGCCGCACCGCCGCGATTTTCGCCGGATCGATGTGATGCTCGCCATGAAGCTGGATGCAGCCGTCGATGGTCGGATGATTCACGATGCCGCACGGGAAAGGCTTATAGGTATTCGCGCGCAGATCGAAATCGGTTCCCAGGCGCGTGGTGATCTTCGAGAGGTCGTACTTCGCTGCTTGCACTGCGGCGAAGCCTCGCGGACCTTCGAGTCCGTGCTCTCCCGCGGTAAATCCAGCCTGCGCAAGCAGCGCCGCACCATAACCGTTTTGAGCCGCACGTCCCGGATGCAGCGCCTTGGCCATCGACCCAAACATCTCGCGCAGCCCGGCCGCCTGCGTCGCCGCGAGCCCGATGTCCCAGATCATCTGTTGCTCCGGGAGCTTCAAGAGCTTGCCGATCGCGGTCGCCGCGCCGAACACGCCGGCCGTTCCGGTAATGTGCCAGCCGACATCATAGTGCGCCGGATACACCGCGTTGGCGATGCGCGATTCCGCTTCGAATCCGAGGATGAACGCCTCCATGAAATCGCGGCCCGATACGCGATTCGCACTCGCATAGGCGAACAATGCTGAAGCTACAGGCGACGTCGGATGAACGTAATTCTTGGGCGTCGTATCGTCGAAATCGTACACATGCGAGCTGATGCCGTTCATCAACGAAGCATGCAGCGGATCTGTGCGCTCGCTGCGTCCTAAAATGCTCGCGGTCGGCTTGCCCGCAAATGGTTCGAATGCCTGGATCGCACGGTCCACAGCCGTATCCACGCTGCCTCCCAGCGCGCAGCCCATGAAGTTGACGATCGCCCTGCGAGCCTCGTGGCGAACGTCGTCGGGTACGCTTTCAATGCGGCTGGTAACGATGTACGAGGCTAGTGTTTTCGTTTCGGACATGACAATCCCGGATTGACAATTGTACAGTAGTCCCGTGAAGCTGCCACTTTCTAGCGAGCTGGCTGCATGGGCCGCGCGTATTCGATTCGAAGATCTTCCCGCCGACGTCGTCGAGTCCACCAAGCTGCGAGTGATGGACGTCATCGGGCTGTCGCTGGCAGGTGCGGAAACTGCGTTTGGAAAATCGACGCGTGATGCTGCGGTGGCTATGTCCCCTGCGGGTCCATGTCGTATTCTCGGTTTCGGCGATCCGGTGGGAGTAACGGCAGCCGCATTCGTCAACGGGGCTCTTTCGCAGGCGCTCGAATACGATGATACGCATAACGAATCGATCGTTCACATGAGCAGCCCCGCGGTGGCTGCAGCTTTGGCGCTCTCCGAATTCAGTGCTGTTGATGGACGTGCACTAATCACCGCTATCGCCGTTGGCAACGAGATCTCCTGCCGCGTCGGCAGCGTGTCTTCGGGCGAACTCCACAAGCGTGGATTCCATCCAACGGGTCTGTTCGCGACCTTCGGCGCGGCCTACGTCGCGGCGAAGTTACTGGGACTGGATGCGGAAGCTATGGCGCGCGCGGCTGGTATCGCGGGGAGCTTCGCCTCCGGACTTCTGGAATGCTGGGTGGATGGGACGCAGACGAAGTTTCTGCATCCCGGCTGGTCGGCGCAGAGCGGCATCACTGCCGCGATCCTCGCGCGATCGGGTGTGACCGGACCCGCGCAGGTATTCGAGGGCCGCTGGGGATTGTTCGCCAGCCATGTGCAGGATGCCAACGCCCATCGCGACTTCGCCCGAATCAATGCAAACTTGGGCTCGCACTGGGAGAGCCGCAACTCGTCGTTCAAACCTTTCCCGTCGGCACACGTTATTCATCCCTACATCAGCGCGGCGATCCGGCTAAAGAAGAAACACAATCTTCAGACCGATGACATCGAGCGCGTGGACTGTCCGGTCACCGGGTTCATCGTGTCCATCGTCTGCGAACCGATCTCTGAGAAACACGCTCCCGCTTCGGATTCACATGGCCGCGTAAGCTTGCAGTACAGCGTAGCGGAAGCTTTGCATGCGGGTGAGCTTGGAAAGCACGCCTACAGTGACCAGAGCCGTCGCAATCCCGAGATTCTGGCGCTGGCGAGCAAGGTTCGCTACCGCGTGGATCCGAATTATCCCGGTCCGGGCCGCTTCAAAGGAGCCGTCAAAGTCACGCTAAAGGACGGCAGGCAATTCGAAGAACTGGAAGAATACAATCGCGGTTCCGCCGAGAATCCCATGACCTACGCAGAGCTGCACGCCAAGTTCGACGAGAACGTCAGCGGTTTCTTGTCCTCAGCCGAGCGCACCCATCTGGCTGAGCAGATCCAGCGTCTGGAGTTTCTACCGGATCCCCGCATTCTGGTAGAACTGGCGACATAATATATACACCATGAACCTTCGGACCACATGTCTATTGATCGCGGCTCTTCCGTGCCTCGGCCAGAGCGTCGCATCCAAGTGTCCGGGCCTGACGTCTCCCGGCGCTCTTCCGAACCCGACCACGCGAATCACCGCAGCTACGCTGAACGCATCCACCGCAGCGTTGCGGGAGCACTGTGAAGTCCTGGGTCGGATGAATGAGCGTACGGGAGTGAATTCGCAGAGTTACTCCATCAAGTTTCATCTGCGCCTGCCGACGGAATGGAATGGGCGATTCTTCTTCGAGGGTGGCGGCGGATCGAACGGTAACCTCGGGAACGCGCTTGGCAACCTGCAGGGCCAACAGCGGACCAACGCCCTGTCGATGGGATTCGCCGTGGTGTCCACGGATTCAGGGCATGATAACGCCATCAACAACGATCCCAATCGCAATGGCACGGTCACGTTTGGGTTCGATCCACAAGCGCGGCGCGATTTCGGATACAACTCCTACGATCAGGTAACCCAGGCCGCGAAAGCGATCATTCGCGCGTATTACGGCCGCGCGCCCGAGCGCTCCTATTACGCCGGCTGCTCGGAAGGCGGCCGCGAAGCGATGATGATGTCGCAGCGTTTCCCCGACTATTTCGATGGGATCCTGGCATGCTCCCCGGGATTCAAACTCGCTAAGGCTGCGCTGTTCGGCCACTCGGCGGACGTGCAAGCTTTGGCCGACGTCGCCAAGGCCTCCGGGATCTACGACCGCTTTGGACAGCCGCTGCTGAACAAGACATTCACCGACGAGGATCTAGACTTGGCCTCGCAGGCGATCCTGGGCGCGTGCGATGCGCTCGACGGACTCGCCGACGGGATCATCGACAACTTCCCGGCCTGCACGCCGGCAGTCCTAACGCCCAAGTTCGCGGCGGTCACGTGTAAAGGTCCCAAGCGGAACACATGTTTGTCCGCAGCGCAGATCACGGCGATCCAAAAGCTCTTCGCCGGCGCGAAGAATGCCAAAGGCGAGTTGCTCTATGCCGACTGGGCCTGGGATCGCGGCATCGGCGGGAAGATCAACGATGCTTATAACCAGGGTTGGCGGTCGTGGAAGCTTGGCGCATTCGATGCTGCCAATAACTCCGCGATCATCGCGACCCTCGGCAGCGCCTCCGCGTCGGCCTTGTTCGTAACGCCGCCGGTACAGGTCGCTGCGGCGGGTGCGGCACCTCTAGCGTATCTCCTTGGTGTCGATTTTGAGCGCGACGCACCCAAGCTCTACGCCAAGTCGGGCGAATTCACGGAAGCCGTCTGGGACTTCATGATGGCCAGCTCGACGGATCTCGCGGCGTTCAAGAATCATGGCGGCAAACTGCTCATCGTCCACGGCGTCAGCGATCCGGTGTTCTCGATTAACGACACCATCTCCTGGTGGAACGATGTCAATCGCGCCAACAACGGCGCGGCCGCGGACTTCACCCGCCTGTTCGCAGTGCCGGGGATGAATCACTGCGCGGGCGGTCCCGCGACGGACCAATTTGAAGCCTTCGCGGCGCTGGTCAATTGGGTCGAAAAGAGTACTCCTCCCGAGCGGATCGTCGCGACGGCTGGTCAGAATACACCATGGCCCGGGCGGACGCGTCCGTTGTGCGCGTATCCCAAACAGGCTCGCTACAAAGGTTCAGGCAGCATCGAAGACGCGAGCAATTTTACTTGTCAGTAGCGCGTTTGGAAGAAGCCGAGTTTGAAGCCCCGGCCTCTGCCATCCAGCTGATGCGTAAGCTAACCGGCGCGCCTTAGAACGTTATCCGTCCGACGAGCGTACCGGTGCGGTATCCCTGGGTGCCACTGGTCGGGACAACGGTTCCAAAGCCCCCCGAGTACAACCCGGTGAGCGCCCCCGTCGTTTGCTTGGTCGGCTGCGTGGCGAAACCTGCGACCCCGGGGATGTTCCCGGCGGCGGGTTGCGGCAGGCGCGTGCGATTGAAGGCGTTGCTAAACTCAACGCGGACGTTAAACGTCACTTTCTCCTTTAGCCGGAACGTGCGGCCGAAGTTCGCATTCTCCTGGGGATAGCGGAATCCGCGGTAGTCGCGGAAGGTGCTCTGGTTGCTGCTCCACTGTCCGTCCGGCACATTGGCCCACGCCGCCGGATTGAGCACGATGTTCTTGGTCGGATCGAAACAATGGCAGTTGAGGTCGATCGGATCGGTGTGAACCGTACCGCTATAATCCACCCAGTTGGTGGACCACAGCCCTTGTCCCGCGACTCTTTCCGCCGGCCCCGGCCCACGGCCGAGCCACTTGCTGATGGGATTCGGGCCGGCCGAAGCGGGCCGCGCGATAATCGGCGCGCTTTGATACTGTGCGTACCAGCCGACGGTCCAATCGCCTAGAACGTAGGAGGCCACTTTGCTTCCCCAGAGATTCACTCTAGGTGTGACGTACTGGGCGGAAAACCGAATTTGGAACGGCAGATCGTTGGCGGAAATGTTCTTCCCCAGACCGCGGTTGAAAATATCGGGAGAGCTGAGGAGATCCAGATTCTTAGACCAGGTGAAGTTTGCGTTCACCGTCAGGCCGTGGCTGAGGCGCTGTGTTGCGGTGGCTTGCAGCGAGTCATACCAGGTCTTGCCCAGCGGCGCAGCGGTAGGGCTGATATTCCCCGTGAATTGCGGGAACGGCAGCAACGACTGCAAGACCGTCTGAGTCGCGGGGAAGCTGGCGTACGGCAGGCCGATCCCGCGCCCTGCCAGCGCGCCGAGCTGCGGGGCGAGCTGGGTGCTGATGGCGGTCCCGTCGGCAAGATTGCCCACCTTGAATCCGTAGCGGGCCAGCAAACCCTCGGACATCGAATTCACAGGCGCCAGAGCTCCGGCGGCCCACCAAATGCCCCGGTTGGCCACGTAGGATGCTTCCACCACCAGATTACGGTTCAGTTCGCGTTGGACGCCGATGCTCCACTGGTACTGGCGGGCTGGCCGCGCCGCGTTGGGATCGATGAACAGAGGCGGCGTCGATACCGTGCCTTTCAGCGACGGCAAGGCGCCGGCGTTCAAAGTAATGGACGGATGAATGGTAGAGGGAGGTCCGTCCTGCATGTTGAACAGGGATTGACCGAACGCGGGCACGCCGCCGAGCTGGTAGTTGAGGGGTGGGGTGAACGCGCCCGTCGAGCTGGTGTTGTACACGATACCAATGCCGCCCCGAAGCACCGTCTTCGAATTGATCTGGTACGCAACCCCGACTCTGGGCCCGACTGCGTAGGGATAGTTGTTGGCAAAACGGCATTTGCACGTGGCCTCAAACTGCAAAGCGCCGGGATGGTTGTCCGCGGTAGGATTCGCCAGAAGCGGCGCGAAGCTCGCCGTCCGGCCATACGTCTCGACGGAATACGTTCCATAATCCCAGCGCAGGCCGTAGTCCAGCGTCAATTTGCGGGTGATTTTCCAGGTGTCCTGCACGAACAGGCCCCACTGTTGCCTTCCGATGTGATACACGGCGGGCACGCCGATGCCGTAACTTGTTACCTGACCCAGCAGAAAGCTGGCGTAACCGAACCCGACGGTTCCTCCCGTTGTCGTGAGTCCCTCCAGTGAAGTTTGCGTGGTCGCAGTGGATAGCGCAAGCGTGCCGTCGAAGGAGCCGGCCGTGGTCCACGGCGGCTGCGCGTTGCTGACTTGAGGGTTCCCCTCAATGCGCCACTCCGCGCCAAGTTTGTAGGAATGGTTGCTCCTGAC
>Ga0105241_10003935_pt1 | contig 10993 bp, 10 predicted proteins | sample KBSC64metaG_FD_80422 | JGI IMG/M metagenome (GOLD analysis project Ga0105241, IMG submission 80422) | Corn rhizosphere microbial communities from Kellogg Biological Station, Michigan, USA - KBS C6-4 metaG | ecosystem: Host-associated > Plants > Roots > Rhizosphere > Soil | place: Michigan, USA...
TGAATTTCACCAGCAGGATGGCGGCCTGCAGGCTGTCGAGGCGACTGTTCATCCCCAGCAGATCGTACTGATATTTCTTGCGGCTGCCATGGTCGCGCAACACGGCAATGCGTTCCGCCAGCTCGGAATCGTTGGTCGTGATCATCCCTCCGTCGCCGGCTCCGCCCAGATTCTTAGACGGGAAAAAGCTGAAGGACGCGCAGGTGCCGATGTTCCCCACAAACTGGTCGTGGTAGCGAGCGCCGATGGACTGTGCAGCGTCTTCGATCACCGGAAGATTGTGGGCGCGCGCAATCGCGTTGATCTCTTTCATCTCGGCCGAGAGACCGAAGAGGTGCACCGGCATGATCGCCTTCGTCCGCTTGGTAATGGCGGCTTCCAGAAGCTTTGGATCCAGGTTGTAGGTTTCGCGGTCGATGTCCACGAATACCGGTTTGGCTTTCAGGCGGGCAATGCTGCCGGCAGTGGCAACAAACGTAAAAGGTGGGGTGACGATCTCGTCGCCGGAGTCGATGCCCAAGGCCATTAGCGAGAGCAGGATTGCGTCCGACCCTGACGCACATGCGAGTGCAAAACGGCAGCCAATGAAGGCTGCGATTTCTGCCTCCAGTTGTTTCACTTCCGGCCCCATGATGAAAAGCTGGCTTTCCAGGACTTTATCGACAGCCTCCCGGACGTCCTGCTTCATGGTCGCGTATTCGGCCTTCAGATCGAGAAATGGAAAGAGCATTCGTGCTGATTGTAATGGAATTGGTTTGTCTGGCGCGGGCGCCCTGGCGGATGAGGGTCCAGGCTAAGTCAAAATCAACGGCAAGAGCGACATCAACGTCAAAGGCGGCGGACAAGAGTGTCCGCCCTACGCGTGCGTTTGCCGCTCGGACAGTGACCTTCGTACTCAGGCAGGGCTGGATTATCGCCGTATAATCAGTGTAATCCGAAGGATTTTGCGCAAAGGATAACGATTAGGGTGGACCCTGTTCTGGCATCGGCGATTTTCATTCTGGGGCTGGCCTTTGGCAGCTTCCTGAATGTGTGTATCTATCGCTTGCCGCGGGACTTATCCGTCGTAAAGCCGCGATCGGCCTGTCCTGGATGCGAACAGCCCATCAGCGCCTACGACAATATTCCAGTGTTGAGCTGGCTGATTTTGCGCGGGCACTGCCGCCACTGCAAAACTTACATTTCGGTGCGCTACCTGATTGTAGAAGTCCTGACTGGGGCAGCTTTTCTTATATGCTACGCGCGCTTCGGCGCCAGCCTTGCTACGGTCAAGTATTGCGCTTTCGGATTCCTGATCCTCGGACTGATCTTCACCGACGCCGAAACCCAGCTCCTGCCCGACAAGATGACTTTACCCGGCCTGGCGCTTGGACTGGCTTTCAGCCTGGTGGTACCGGTCAATGATCTGGCTTCGACGCTTTTGCCCGGCATGGTATCTCTGCCGGTGAGTTCCGATGTTTCCTGGCATCTGCTGTCCCTGGTGGACTCAGTCCTCGGCGCTGTCGTCGGAGCTTCGTTTATATACGGTGCAGGTGCTATCTACCTGCGGGCACGCGGCGTCGAAGGCATGGGATTTGGCGATGTGAAACTGATGGCGATGATCGGCGCGTTTCTCGGCGCCAAGCTGACCATCTTCACTTTGTTCTCCGCTTCGATTGCGGGATCGGTGTTTGGTCTATCCACTGTTCTGGCGGTTTGGCTCAAGCGCACGCGTCGCCGTATGAAGCGCAACCATGAATCCGCAGGTGAAGCGCGACGTCGAGCCTGGGAATCAGCCGCGATCGCGCTGCGCCGTCATCAGATGCCATTCGGCGTGTTTCTTGGAGGCATGGCCATGGTTGCTTTGTTCTATGGCAACAGCTTCCTGCACTGGTATTGGGGGTTGCTGTGAGACTGGCGACCAATCCCATTGTTCTGCGTATGGCCCTGGTGTTCGTGGCTGCGGGCTTTGCCTTCATTGTGGGTATGTTGGTGATGCGCCGTATGCGCCGCAGCCTTAGCGAAGAAGGCTCGTTTCCGGATACTCCCTCTGCGCCCGAGAGTTTTCCGCTGCACACCTATCACGCTGTGATCCAGCAACTAAAACAACAGAAGCATGAATTGCAAAGCTTGCAATTGCTGGAACGGCGTCGCGCCAAGACTTCAGAGAATGTAAGCGCTGCCGTACTCTCGCATCTTTCATCAGGAGTGCTTTTTTTCACTCCGAACGGATTGGTGCGGCAGGCCAACGCCTCGGCGAAACAGATCCTCGGATTCGCTTCGCCCACTGGAATGAGCGCACCCGAAATATTTCGTGATGCCGAAGTGCTTTCAGCGTCCGCCGGCGCAGCGCAGGACTTGACCAAAGCGGTCAGCGCCAGCCTGCGGGGAGTAAGCCGGTTTCAGCGGATGGAACTCAGCTATCGCACTCCCGCGGGCGACCCGCGCACCCTGGACATTACGGTGAGTTCAGTACCTGCGCCGAATGGCGAAGGCGAAGTTCTGGGAGTGGCTTGCGTGATTAACGATCGCACGGAGATGACTGAGATCCGCCGCCAGCAGGAGTTGCGCGGCGAGATGTCTGCCGAAATGGCCCTCGGGCTGCGCAATTCGTTGACCACGATCTCGGGCTACGCCCAGCAACTCGCCGCCAGCCGGGACCAGGATTTGGCCCGGCAGTTGGCGGCTGACATCGCCGCCGAGGCGGCACACCTGGATCGTACGATTGGCGGTTTTCTCGCAGGCGCAAGAGCCGCGAGTGCAGGTTCGAAAGTTTGATTTGAATTTGATTGCGTCGATGCTGCTCGATCAGGGCAGCGGGACGGAAAGAGACGGAGCTAACTTATGAAGCGCATGGGATACGTTTTTCTCGCCGAAGTCGTTCTCACGGGCGTGCTGGCCTCGCTGGCGGGCGCGCAATCGCAGCCATTGGGTGACTATGCCCGTAGCGTCCGCAAGGAAGACAAGCCTGCGTCGGCGAAGAAGTACGACAACGACAATTTGCCAACGTCCGACAAGATCAGCATCGTAGGCCAGACCTCGGACACTGCGGCCGCGGAAGACGCCAACCCGGCGCCGGCCGCAAATGCCGCGACTCCGGAGGGCGCCACTCCTGAAGCGCAAGCGCCGGAGGCTGCCAAGAAAACGGACGGCGCCGACGCGCAAAAAACCAATGATGATTGGAAGGCGAAGATTTCCGATCAGCAAGGCAAGATCGATCTTATGTCGCGGGAACTGGATGTGACCCAGCGCGAGTATCGCCTGCGCGCCGCCGCATTCTATGCCGACGCCGGCAACCGTCTCCGTGGCTCAGGCACCTGGGACAAGGAAGACGCCCAATACAAGCAGCAACTCGCCCAGAAGCAGAAGGCACTGGATGATGCCAAGAAAGCTCTGGACGACATGAAGGAACAGGCACGCAAGGCTGGAGTACCAGCGAAGATGCGCCAGTAGACGAAAGGTTCGGATCGAGGAAAGCCTCCGGCGCAAACCGGAGGCTTTTTTCTTAACATCGACAACGTCATCCGAACGAATTTTTAGTCCTGACGAGCCTGCCCTTCATCTGCTGCGCGCGAGATGGTGTTCAAGCTCGGCATAGCGCCGCAAAAAGAATGTGATTGCGAATCACTGCACCGCCGCATCCTGCTTCCGAAAGTGATCCAGAATCGCCTCAGCCTGGGAACGCGTCACCACTGACGACAGCGCAGCCGAGTCCGCCTGTTTAATTGCCTGCAAGCTGCCAAAATGTTGCAGCAGGCGCCGGGTCGTGCTCTCGCCCACTCCAGGGATCTCCCGCAGCTCGGTGGCGCGGTCGCGAATCTGACGCCGCTTGCGATGGAAGGTAACCGCAAAGCGATGCGCCTCGTCGCGGATCAACTGAACCAGGTGTAAAACTGGCGAGTGGTGGTCCAGCGCGATTGGTTCGCTCTCCTGACCGTAGACGTAGATAATTTCCTCGCGCTTGGCAATCGCCGCCAGCGGCTGGTTGATGATTTCAAGGGCTTCGAGCGCTTCCGCTGCGGCATGCAGCTGCCCCAGGCCGCCGTCGATCAGCACCAGGCTTGGCATCTTCTTGTTCTCTTCCTGAATACGTTTGTAGCGCCGCGTGACCACCTCGCGCATCGACGCAAAATCGTCCACCCCGGTCACGTCGCGAATGATGAACTTGCGGTAGTCCGACTTCTTCATCTGGCCGTCTTCCCAGACCACCATCGACGCCACGGTTTCCGCGCCCTGAATGTGAGAAATATCGAAACACTCAATCCGTTTCGGCAATTCGGGCAGACCGAGAACATCCTGCAATGCCTCTTGAATCGCTTTGGCATTCGGTTTCATCACCCGGAAGCGCTGGTCATAGGACTGCTTGGCATTGTTCCCGGCCAGGTCAAGCAGTGCTCGCTTGTCTCCACGCTGGGGCACCAGGATGTTTACGCGCATAGGGCGAGCGCCACCGCCCGTCACCTGCTCAGAGAGCAGGTCTTCCAACGCTTCACGGTCTTCAAAATCTACCGGAGCGTAAATATTTCGAGGAACGTAAGGCTGTCCGATATAGAGCTGGTTGAGGAAGGCAGAAAAGAATTCGCCGGGGAGAAAGCCGGTTGCTCGAGGGTTGTCGCTTGCAATTTCCTCCGGCAGATCGGCGGAGCCTGGTTCTGCCGAGCCTGGTTCTGCCGAATTATGCTCGACCGGAAGAGTCAGAGTATCCATCCCTGCGTGGGCTATGGCGGCTTCCGGCAGGTCCTCCCAGAAGAATTCGCGCCGGTCGAGCACTCTTCCTCCGCGCATGTGAAACAGATTTACCGCCAGCATGCCGTTTTCGTAGTGGTAACCGAAAACATCGGCGTCATCGCCTTCGACCGAAGCAATGCGCTGCTTCTCCTGCAACTGATCGACGGTCGAAATCAGGTCCCGATACTTGGCGGCGCGCTCGAATTCTTCGGCGTCGGCAGAGGCTTCCATGCGCTGGCGCAACGAACGCAACAGATCTGTGGGACGGCCCTCGAGAAACAACTTCACATCGCGCACGGCTTCCTGATATATCTCCGGCGTAGTGAGCGCCTCAACGCATGGACCCAGGCAGCGTTTGATGTAGTACTGCAAACATGGCCGCGGATGATACCGCGTCAGGTCCACTTTGCAAGAAGGAACCATGAAGTGCCGGTGAATCAAATCCACAATGCGATAGGCCAGGTTCGCCGGAAAATACGGTCCGTAGTACGAACTGCCGTCCTTGCGTAAACGACGCGTGACATACACCCGGGGAAATCGCTCGCCTAGAGTGAGTTTGACGTAGGGATAAGTCTTGTCATCGCGCAGCAGAATATTGAAACGCGGCTGCTTCTGCTTGATCAGGTGGTTCTCAAGCGCCAGGGCCTCTTTATTGTTGGCTACAACGATGTAGTCAACGTCCACCGCCTCCCGCACCAGGGAATCGGTCTTGGCATCCTCCCATCGCCCCTCGCGAAAGTAAGAAGAAACCCGGCTTCGCAGGTTCTTAGCTTTGCCGACATAAATGACTTCGCCCTCGGCATTCTTGTACAGATACACGCCTGCCGAAGCGGGCAGGCTACGAATTTTCGCCGGAAGATCCATTCGACTGGTCTGCTTTGTATGTATCTATATTAGACGAGAGCCAAGGCTATTAGACGAGAGCCAAGGCTGTCTCGATTCCAGTCGCGAGGTCAACCCTGGTTGACGGCAGCAGGAATCATCGGTGAGGCCACGAGGCCGTGAAGGCTTAGCAAATACTGAAGCTCTCCAGGAACGCGGCATCGGGTAACGCCAAGTGCTTCGCAAATACATTGTCGCGGCCATATGTGTTACACTAGTGGCGAATGAGTCATACACTGACAATACGTCTTACGGAAGAACTGCTGGCCTGGCTCCGCGAGGTTTCACGTCAAACCGGTTTGCCGGTCGGACGAATCGTTCGACAGCAACTGGAGACCGCTAAGTCTGCGAAGGGGAACCAAAAGTTCCTGCGCCATGCAGGTCAAATGAGCGGCCCATCCGATCTATCCTCTCGCAAGGGATTCTCGCGGCGATGAAAGGGATTGCTGATACCGGCTTTATCGTTGCTTTCGGCAATCGCAGCGATAGTCACCATGCGTGGGCGGTTGACCTCGCGCGGACGATTACAGAACCGCTGATTACCTGCGAGCCGGTTCTGGCCGAAGCGGCATTCCATCTGGGATCGAGCGCGTACCTTCTCGCACTGATCAGGGATGAAATGCTCCGCGTCGCATTTGATTGCGCTCGCAACCTGGATCAGTTATCCAGCCTCGCCCGTCGCTATGAAGATCGGAAGCCTGACTTGGCGGATCTGTGTTTGGTCCGCATGAGCGAGCTCTATCCCCGTCACTGGGTGATCACGGTGGATGAGAACGATTTTCGGGTCTACCGCCGGAACAAACGGGAAGTCATTCCTACAATCTGTCCTCCGCGTGCATAACTCTGCACCATATAAAATTTCCTCGGTTTATATCGCCTTTGCACGAAAGTTGCTGGCCATGCGCGGTTAAGTGTCTCATCATTAAATCAGTAAGCCCAATTAATAGAATCACTTAGCAGCCGTAAGAGCGATGGCCTCTGTTGGCATCTTCCGTGCTCTTGTACAATGCGAACGCGAATAGAAGCCCTCTCTGGCTGACCGCGTGAACAGATTTTGGAATCTAAGTAGTTCAGTTGTATTGAGATGAGCGAGGAAGGAGCCCTCCTACAATGAATCGCACTTCGTTAATCGTTCTACTGGCGACAAGCATGGCGGCTACGGTCGGATGCGCCAGCAAGAACTACGTCCGACAAGAGACCACGCCGCTAATCAATAAAACCAACGAGCTTGATGATCTAACCGCCAAAAACACAAACGCTATTAAGGATGTCGATGCGCGTGCTCAGGCCGGCATTCAGGAAGTAACCGCCAAGGCTGCCGCAGTTGACCAGAAGGCGCAAGCCGCTGCCGACCAAGCTGGACAAGCGCAAACCCAGGCCGACAACGCCGTTCACCGCGTCGATTCGCTGCAGAACACCGTGGCGAACCTGGATAACTACAAGGTAGTGACCGAAACCGCTGTGCACTTCGGCTTTGACAAAGATAACCTGACCAAGACCGCGCAAGAAGCACTTGATCAGCTGGCGACTGACGTCACCAACGCAAAGGGCTACATCGTGACGGTCGAAGGCGGCACGGACTCCGTTGGCAACGCTGACTATAACTATGGCCTCAGCGAGCGTCGCGCCAACGCCGTCATCCAGTACCTGGCGTCGAAGCACAGCATCCCGCCCCACAAGATCTATTTGATCGGACTGGGTAAGGACAAGCCGGTGGATTCGAACAAGACCCGTGATGGACGCGCCAAGAACCGCCGCGTGGATGTCCGCCTCATGACCAACTCGGTCGACGCGACTCCGGCACAGCCTGCAACGCCGGCTCCCACGGCTCCGCCGTCCATGTAAAGTTCCTCTTACGAGGATTGCTTTCACTCCCCGCTGCTCCACGTACTCCGTGGAGCAGCTTTTTTGTGCCGGAAAATCGTCGTTGGTCCTTGGCCTGGTCGTTCGCCAAGGCGCAATGGATTTTGCCAACGACCAAAGGCCAATGACCAACGACGGGGTTTGCCGTCGGAGTTACAATAGATCGATGCTGCGATGGGTTTCCTTGCTGGCGCTGTGTTTGAGTCTGGGCCTGTGGTGCGCCGCCCAGAGCCAGCCAGGTGAACGGGATGCGAATCAGAACCAGGCGCCGCCACGATCCGAGCGCAGCAAGGAAGCCGGGGAGAGTTCCAGCCGCGACACCAGAATCGACCTGAGTCCGCCCGCCAACGATGCCAAGGAGCATCCTCACAGCACGATTCCTGAGGACGAAGGCGGAGACAATTCGTCGGCTGACGTTCAGGAGTTCCACCCCTTCGATCCGCATCGGGCTGCGAAAGATATTGAGGTTGGAGACTTTTATTTCAAGAAGAAGAATTACGGTGCAGCGCTGGAGAGATACCGCGAGGCGCTTTTCTACAAGCCCAATGACGCCTTGGCCAATCTCCGGATGGCCCAGGCTTTCGACAAGCTTGCTCGAGTCGATGACGCCATCGAACACTACGAAGAGTATCTGAAAATCCTGCCTACAGGTCCTCAGGCCGAAGAGGCGAAAAAAGCCCTCGAGAAACTCAGGGCCATCTCAGAAAAGAACCAGGCCCAGCAGTAGATATCTCTCTCTCAATATCCTGAGCAGAAACGTCGCCGGGCGAAGTTTCTGGCAGCCACGCACGGACCTATTTTTCCACCCGGATAAAATCTCCGCTGGAGGCGTTCACCGCAACTCGCAGCTTGTAATCGTCCCGGCTGTTCCCGTAAATGACATGCCATATGAGCTCATTTGTGGCCTGGCTCCAATCGAGAACATAAACAATCGGAGTGTCCGGAGACTTGGCTTGCAGTTTGTCGCCGCCATGTTTCTGGGCCACCTCCAAAGCTTTGTCAGAATCGATCTTGAGGAAAGCGACGTCAAAAATCTGGGTGGAGGTATTAGTCGGACTATACGTATCTTCGGTGCCGGGATTGATGCCGCGGTCAGAGGATGCTTCTCCCGACCAGGTGTAGGCCTTCACTCCGCGTTGCGCGGGAGATCCGAACGAGGCCCGCCACACTCCGGACTTTCCGTCTTTGCCCTTGGAATCGTCCGTGATCATCGATTCGATGCGATAGGGTTGCGCATCGCGCGCCCAGCCTCGGGCAGCGATGTAGATTTTCTGGAAGGCGGCCCGTCCGGTGAGAAATTCGGCAGGCTTGGGCTGAGGCTTCTCCACTTGCGCCGGCTTGGCCGGCTCCGACGAACACGCCGTCATCATCATCAAACCAATCACAAGACCAATGATCTGCCCCATCAGCAGCGCAGGCGTTGCCATCAGCAACTTCTTCATAGCCACCTTCCCCTGATTCGCGCGAAATTTTGCAACTGGAAATGTCGGGGCCTATTCTACTAGAGAGAGCAATTCGAGGGACTATGGATTCGTATCTCGAACGTTTACGACAAGCAGTCTCCTCTGCGACGCAGGGCTTGAGCGATAAAGACCTCACGCGCCGGACCGACGGAAAGTGGAGCCCCGCCGAAGTGCTCGAACATCTCTATCTCACCTACACCGGAACTTCAAAGGCCTTCGAACGCTGCCTGAAGGCGGGCAAGCCATTGGCCAGTGCCCCGACTCTCAGGCACAGAGTGGCTGCAATCCTGGTGACCGAGTTCGGCTATTTTCCCGAGGGACGGAAATCACCCGATCATGCCTGCCCCAAAGGACTCTCTCCGGAGAAAGTGGTCGCAGACATCTGTCCGCAAATTGAGGCGATGGACAAGATCATCGCGCAATGCGAAGAACTCTTTGGTCCGCGGCAAAAAGTGCTCGACCATCCCGTCATGGGGCCACTCACCGCGAGCCAATGGCGAAAGTTTCACTGGATCCACGGGCGCCATCACATCGCGCAGATTGTGGAGCGTAGAACTTCGTGAATGTCACGATTGGGGAGACCTCCTGACTTTCCTCTAGACAGCTGAGACGCTTCCCTGGGATCGCTCTTCAGAAGAATCCTTGAGGCTTCGCCAGATCAGCCATGCGACTGTTGTCAGCATTCCCATCCAGCCCAGAAAACTCACGACCGCCGCGATCCGTGTGTCGAATTGCAGCACGCCCAGGCTGGAAAAAATGGTGTGCCAGTCGTGTTCGATGTAGTCGGAGTGACCGGTAGTGACCAGGGGCAGAAGCATGGCGCGGGCGTCGGCCATATAGGTTGCGGTGTAAAGCCAGTTTTCGAAGAAAAAGAATGAACAGAAAGCAAAAGATGTCGTCTGTCTCTGACTGAAGAAATAGGCTGCCAGCAGAAAAGGGACCAGCCATTGCAGGATTGTTCCTCCCCAGAGGCCCAGAGTCTGACCAAACCAGCCGAAAAGCAGGTGGCCTCCTTCGTGGACTACCAGGTTCGCAAGATCAATGAAGAGAAATCCCCCATGCTGGCCAAACGCGTATACCAGAAATCCGGAATAGAAGATGAGCCAGGCAGCGACGGTGTAGCGCGACGTGGGGCGCCAGTCCTGTGCAAGTATTGCCCGCAAGTAGTCGCCCATCCGCCGGATTGTATCGGGATCGCATTCAACCAGACAGGTTACGCCGGTGCTCCGGCGTCGGAGCACCCGGATGAACTACTGAGTAGATTCTCTACAGACCTCTGGGCCGTATAATCCTGCTAGTTGAACCGCCTTTACTTAAGTCGGCTGGGCAACATCTCAACGCCAATATGTGGATGAAAGCTCATCAATGGGTCGTGACGCTGGGGCTTCTCGCTCTGGTGATCGCGGCTGCGGCAGGTCTGATACTGACCCGCCAGTCAGCGCAATCGGGCTCGGCTCCGACTGGACGCCGGCCTCCCATCGTCGATGAGCAACCCCTGAAAACTGCGCGCGCCGTGGCTTCCCTCGCCTCGGATTGGGACGAGCAACGCTATTCGCGCCAGGCGCTGAAACTCGCCGACCATTCCGTGGACGTCGCGTTCAGCTATGAAATGCGCCAGGCCACCGAGCATCCGGCCCCGGCGACCCCCGAAAGCAAAAAGTTATTTGCGAAAGCCGATCAGGCCCAGGCCGCGGTCACGGCCGATCACGCGAGGATCGACCAGCTGCAAAAGCAACTCACCAGCGTGAAAGATGAACACACGCGGGACACGCTGCAGCAGCAGATTGATTTGACCAAGGCGCAACTGGAACTGGATCAGGATGAACTGGAAGATGTAAAAGGAGACCTGGTTCGCTCCGGAGCCGACCGGCTCAGCAGAATTCAGCGCCAGTTCAATCGCCACGAGGCGACCCAGAAAGAGTACGACACCAACAACCCGCAGACCGCGACAGGCGTTGCAGCCAGCGGGACGAACAATAACACTCAAGCGGGATCCACTTCAGCCCTGGCGCAATTCTCTGCGTGGAATACTTTGCGCGGCAAAAGCACCCAGTTACAACAGGCCCTTGATGAAGCCA
>Ga0105241_10003937_pt1 | contig 10987 bp, 12 predicted proteins | sample KBSC64metaG_FD_80422 | JGI IMG/M metagenome (GOLD analysis project Ga0105241, IMG submission 80422) | Corn rhizosphere microbial communities from Kellogg Biological Station, Michigan, USA - KBS C6-4 metaG | ecosystem: Host-associated > Plants > Roots > Rhizosphere > Soil | place: Michigan, USA...
CATTGCCGCCCACGCCCACTCGCCCTAAGTCGCGGGCATGACCGTCACCCGTTTCGCGCCGAGTCCGACCGGCAATCTCCATATCGGCAATATCCGCACCGCGATCCTCAACTGGCTGTTCGCGCGCTCGACCGGCGGGCGGTTCGTGCTCCGGATCGACGATACCGATGTCGAGCGCAGCGAAGATCGCTATGTCGACTCGATCCGCGCCGATCTCGCCTGGCTGGGGCTGACGCCCGATGCCGAAGTGCGCCAGTCCGAGCGGTTCGCGCTGTACGAGCGCCGCTTCGACGATCTGCGCGCGGCGGGACGGATCTATCCGGCTTACGAAACCCAGCAGGAGCTCGAGCTCAAGCGCAAGATCCTGCTCGGGCGCGGTCTGCCGCCGGTCTATGATCGCGCCGCGCTGGCGCTCAGCGACACCGATCGCGCCAAGCTGGAGGCCGACGGCATCCGTCCGCATTGGCGCTTCAAGCTAGATCCGGGCGCGATCGAATGGCACGATCTGATCCGTGGTCCCCAGCATTTCGACGCCGCGACGATGAGCGATCCGGTGATCCGCCGCGCCGACGGATCATGGCTCTATATGCTCCCTTCGGTGATCGACGATGTCGACATGGGCATCAGCCATGTCGTGCGCGGCGAGGACCATGTCTCCAACACCGCGCTCCAGCTGCAGATGTTCGCGGCGATGAACGCGCCGCTGCCGACCTTCGCGCACGCCGCGCTGCTGACCGGGGCGGAAGGCAAATTGTCGAAGCGGCTCGGTTCGCTCGGCGTCGAGCATTTCCGCGAGGAAGGGATCGAGCCGCAGGCGATCGCCGCGCTGCTCGCACGGATCGGCACCAGCGATCCGGTCGAGCCGTTCGTCGATCCCGCACCGCTGATCGCCGCGTTCGATTTTGCGCGCTTCGGCCGCGCGCCGGCGCGGTTCGACGAGGGCGAACTCGCCCAGCTCAATGCGCGGATCGTCCATCAGCTCGACTTCGCTGCGGTCGCCGATCGCCTGCCCGCCGCAATGGACGGCGCTGCCTGGGAAGCGATCCGGCCCAATCTGACCACCATCGCCGGTGCGGCTGACTGGTGGCACGTCGTGGAGGGGCCGATCTCGGCGGCGGTCGATCCCGAGGATCGCGAGTTCCTCGCCGCCGCGCATCGTATCGCCGGCGAGATCGATTGGAGGGGCGATCCCTGGCACGCGCTGACTGGCGCGCTCAAGGAAGCGACCGGGCGCAAGGGCAAACCGTTGTTCCTACCACTGCGCCGCGCGCTGACCGGGATGGATCACGGCCCGGACATGGCTGCTCTATTGCCGCTGATCGGCCACGACCGCGCGTTGGAGCGCCTCTCGCCCGACTAATCGATGATATCTTGTATCATATAATGTAATGTTGTATCGTATCTAGTTCGCGGCATCCTGGACCGTGAAAGGAGAGACGATATGGCGACTTATGGCGACCGTTATGGCGCTGGCCCAGCGTTCAGGCCGGGCAGCATGGCGTTGGCATTGGGACTGACCGTGGGCCCGCTCGCGGCACTGGTGATGGGGCTGCAGATCACCACTGTTATGAAAAAGCCCGATATCTTTGAGGGATATCCGGTCATCGAACCGCCGCCGCCCCCTCCGATCAAGCTGGAACCTCCGAAAACCGAGACCAAGACCCCCCCGATCGAGACAGTCTACACGCCGCCGGTGCAGCCGCTGCCGCTGCCGTCGATCAATCCGTTGCCGACCACCCGCGAGGTACAACCGCCGAATCCTGGGCCTGCGATCGGCACTAGGCCGGATCCGACGCCTGCTGTGATCCCAACGCCGGTGGCCAAGCCGGTCATGGTCGATGCGTTCATCGACCCGCGCTACCAGAACTTGCTCCAACCCCCTTATCCGCCCGAGGAGCAGCGCGCGGGCAATAGTGGCCGCGTCGTGCTCCGCGTGCTGGTCGGCATCGACGGCCGGGTGAAGCAGGTCGAGAAGGTGTCGGCTGCATCGGACGCCTTCTTCGCCGCCGCGCAGCGCCAGGCGCTCGGCAAATGGCGGTTCAAGCCGGCGACCAAGGACGGCGTGCCAATCGAGCAATGGAAGACGATGAGTCTGCGGTTCGTGCTCAACGAGCAATGACCGTTACGGGCGCGGGGCTGGCCTGTTCGCCGTCCCGCGCCTATCTTGGGCCGATGGGAAGTTTCCTCGGCCGCTACAATCCGTTTCGCGCGTTGCTCGACCTGCGCCGCTATCTCGGCACGCGCAAGAAATACGAAATCCTGATCCTGTTCGGCTCGCTGATGCTCTGCATCCTGATCGTCGGAGGCTTCGCCGCCGGTTCGACCGTCCAGCGCGAGTGGCGGCGGCCGACGATCATCTACGTCCAGTCGTGGCGCGCCGACCGCACCGATGCCGAGATCGTCGCGCAGCAGAAGATCGACGGCGACAAGAAGAGGATCGAGGACGCCAAACAGAAGAAAGAGGATGACGAGCGAAAGGCGGCATTCAAGCGCCTGAACGACAAGCTGTCGCCTTGGCTGTGAGTCGTTCAGCTGCGCTGAGCACGGCACCAGCCCGCTCCCCCACCCGGCCTCCCATAGCATATCCTGACTGGGAGGCCGGGTGGGGGAGCGGGCTGGTGCCGCCACCGGTTCAGCTATGCTGAACCGCAGAAGCGATCCGCGTTTCATGAGCGCCGCATTGGCGCTCGCCGAGCGCGGGCGCGGACGGACCGCCCCTAATCCCAATGTCGGCTGCGTAATCGTGAAGCAGGGCCGCGTCGTCGGGCGCGGCTGGACCCAGCCCGGCGGCCGCCCGCATGCCGAGGCAATGGCGCTCGCGATGGCGGGTGACGGAGCGAACGGCGCGACCGTCTATGTGACGCTCGAACCCTGCGCGCACCAATCGCCGCGCGGGCCTGCGTGCAGCGACCTGTTGGTCGCCGCGGGTGTGGCTCACGTGGTGATCGCGTTGGGCGATCCCGATCCGCGTACCGATGGCCAGGGAAGCGCGCGATTGCGCGCCGCCGGTATCGCGATAACCGAAGGCGTGATGGCCGACGAGGCGCGCCGCTCGATGGCCGGGTTCCTCACGCGCCGGGCATCGGGACGTCCGCATGTCACGCTCAAGCTCGCGACGTCGCTCGACGGCTGCATCGCGCGCGCCGATGGCGAATCGAAATGGATTACCGGCGACGCGGCGCGCGCGCATGCGCATCTCGAGCGCGCGCGGCACGAAGCGATTCTGGTCGGACGCGGCACCGCCGAGGCCGATGCGCCGCGGCTCGACGTTCGGCTCGGCGGGCTCGAGCAGCATAGCCCGCGGCGCTTGCTGATGACTCGCCATCGCGGCGCCCACGAGCATTGGGAGTGGGTCGACTCGCCTGCGGGGATCGCCGGGCTCGAGCAGATCGATCATGTCCTGGTCGAAGGCGGTGCTGGCGCAGCCTCGGCATTCCTGGCCGACGATCTGGTCGACCGGCTGTTGCTTTATCGCGCGCCGATCCTGATCGGCGGCGGGCGTCCGGCGCTCGGCGATATCGGACTTGCCCATCTGGCCGAGGCGCATGGCCGCTGGCGGTTGCACGACGCGCGGATGTTGGGCATCGACCGGCTGGAAATCTACGAACGCACCCGCTGACCAGCGTCGGCGCAGCTTGGGAAATTAGCGATGTTCACCGGCATCATCTCCGATATCGGCACGATCCGATCGATCGAGCATCGTGGCGACCTGCGCGCAATGGTCGCGACCGCTTATGACACGAATGGAGTCGATCTCGGCGCGTCGATCTCGTGCTCGGGCGTGTGCCTGACCGTGATCGACAAGGGGCCGGGCTGGTTCACCGTCGACATATCGGGCGAGACCGTCTCGCGCACCGCGCAGGGGCAGTGGAGCGAAGGACGCAAGCTCAACCTCGAACGCGCGATGAAATTGGGCGACGAGCTCGGCGGGCATATCGTCACCGGCCATGTCGACGGGGTCGCCGAAGTGGTGCGGGTCGAGCCCTCGGGCGATTCGAAGACGATCGCCTTCCGCGTCGCGCGCGACCTCGCGCCCTATGTCGCCGCCAAGGGATCGGTGACGGTCGATGGCGTTTCGCTGACGGTCAATACGGTCAGCGACGGCACGGAGGGCACCGAGTTCACGGTCAATCTGATCCCGCATACCCAGGCGGTGACGACACTAGGCGCGATCGAGGTCGGGCAGGCGGTCAATATCGAGATCGACGTACTCGCACGCTATTTGAGCCGTATGCGGTCGCTTCTCGAAAGATAGTGTTTCAATGTGATTAGTGGCTGGACTAATCACATTTCAGTGTGATATTTCGCCAATCATGAGCACCATGCTGATTGATCGCGTTCGCGATCTCGTCTCCTCGGGCGGTATTTCGCGCTCGGGGCTTGCCCGCGCTGCCGGGCTTCACGCCAATTCGCTGCGCATGCTCGACGAGCCGGAATGGAATCCGACCGCCGATACGCTGCGCAAGCTGGAGGTCTATCTCGACCGGCGCGAGAAGCGCCCGGCGCTGGTGCCGATCGAGGAAATCATCGAGGAAGCGCGTAACGGCCGCATGACCATCCTGGTCGACGACGAGGATCGCGAGAATGAAGGCGATCTGATCATCCCGGCGCAGATGGCGACGCCCGACGCGATCAACTTCATGGCGCGCTATGGCCGCGGACTGATCTGCCTGACCTTGACCGAGGAGCGCATCAAGCAGCTCGAACTCGAGCCGATGGTGCGCGAGAACCGCACCCGCAACGGTACCGCCTTCACCGCGTCGATCGAGGCGCGCGAGGGAATCACTACCGGAATTTCCGCGCACGATCGCGCGCGCACCGTGTCGGTCGCGATCGATGCGTCGAAGGGCGTCGAGGATATCGTTTCGCCGGGCCATGTCTTCCCGCTGATCGCGCGCAACGGCGGCGTCCTCGTGCGCGCCGGCCATACCGAGGCGGCGGTCGACGTCGCGCGGCTCGCCGGGCTCAACCCGTCGGGCGTGATCTGCGAGATCATGAAGGACGACGGCACGATGGCGCGGATGGACGACCTCATCGCCTTCGCGCAGGAGCACAAGCTCAAGATCGGCACGATCCGCGACCTGATCGCCTATCGCCGTCAGCACGACCATCTCGTCGAGCGCCGCGCCGAGGCGCGCTTCACCAGCCGCTGGGGCGGCGAATGGACCGCGCGGACCTATTACAACAAAGCCACCGGCACCGAGCAGATCGCGTTGATCAAAGGGCATATCGACCCCGACAAGCCGACCCTGGTCCGGATGCACGCGATGAGCGTGTTCGCCGACATATTTGGTGAGGAAAGCAAGCGCGCCGGGCTGCTCGAACGCTCGATGGAGATCATCGGCAAGGCGGGGGCGGGCGTCGTCGTATTGTTGTCGCCGTCGGGCGCGACCGGATTCAGCCAGGCGCTGGAGCACAAGGCGGGCGCGCCGATGCCGGATGAATTGCGCGACTATGGCGTCGGAGCCCAGATCCTGACCGAATTGGGCGTCGAGGACATGATCCTCCTGACCAACACGCATCATACGCTGGTCGCATTGGACGGCTATGGCCTGTCTATCGTAGGAGAACGCGCGATCGACCTTGGGGGGCTGGACTGATGGCGCGAATATTGATCGTCGAAGCGCGCTTCTACGACCATCTCAACGATATGTTGCTCGCCGGCGCGCGCCGCGCGATCGAAGCGGCGGGGCACAATCACGAGACGGTGACCGTGCCCGGCGCGCTCGAAATTCCCGGCGCGCTCGCGCTGGCGGCGGAGACCGGGCGCTACGACGCCTATGTCGCGATCGGCGTGGTGATCCGCGGCGAGACCTATCATTTCGAGATCGTCTCGAACGAAAGCGCGCGCGGCATCATGGCGCTGACGATGGATGGCATCGCCATCGGCAACGGCATCCTCACCACCGAGAACGAGGCGCAGGCGATCTATCGCGCCGATCCCGATCAGGCCGACAAGGGCGGTGGCGCGGCCAAGGCGGCGCTGGCGATGCTCGACCTCCGGCAGAAATTCGGCTGACATGCCGTCCGGGCCGCCGCCATCGCGCTATCGCGTGATCGAGCGCGGCGGGCGGCTGCAAGTCATCGACACCTGGGCGGCCCGGCGGCCGCCAGCGATGGCGGATTATGTCGAGCCGGAGGCAGTCGATGCCGATCCGCCCGATCAGGCCTTGGGCGATACGGTGACGGACGCCTGGCCCAACGCTGTGCGATCGTCGCCGGAACCGGTCGGCATATCGAGCGCGGCGCCGGCGGCGTCGGATCAATCGGCATTCCCCGCACCGCCGCCGTTGCGCGCGTCGCAGATCGTCGCCGGCCCGCCCGAATTGCTGCGCAATATCGCTGCCGCCATCTGCGGTAACAAGCGCGACGGCGACGGGCGGCTATTGCTTCAAACGGCGCGCTTCTACGATAGCCGGGCGCCGCGCACGATCGCGCTCGATCTCAACGGTGAGCGCGAAGTCGGGGTCGTGGTGCTCGTCGCGCTCGCGGTGGCTGCCGGCGCGGTGTTGTTCACCATGACCCTGGGCTGGCCGGGCATCGTGGTCGGCGTGATCGCGGTCGGACTGGTGCGCCAGGCCAATCAGATCGCTACCCCATGGCTGAATCGGCTGGCGGCGCGGACGCGCTGAACGTTCAGACGCTGCGGATCACGCCGCGGCGATGGAGATAGTCGAGCAGTCTACGCCATAGCGGCATCGACATCAGCGCCGGCTGGCCGAACCAGGGATTGACGAAGCAGAACAGCAAGGCGGTCGTCGTCCCGAGGATTACCGCCCAGCCGCGCCGCCGGATCAGCGCGGCATATTCGGGGTCGAGATCGTCGGCCACGACCGGCGGCGCCACCGCCATGCTGTTGTTCCACAGATTGCAGATCGCGACGAGCAGCAGCCATCCGGAATAGGCGACGGCCGGCACGAGCCTGCCGTAATAATCGCTGACCAACGCGGTGAAGAACGGCATCCCCGCCACCGAGCATAACAGGAACAGATTGGGCATCAGCAATTTGGGCGACCAATGCCGCGCGCAATCGAACGCGCGGTGATGCCCGCTCCAGAAGGCGCCGATCACGAAGAACGATACGAAAAAGCCGATGAAATGCGGCGTCAGATGGGCGAGCGCCGCCAGGAAGGCGGTGTCCGATGCGGCGTAGGGCAGTGCCGGCACTTTGAGCTCGATCACCAGCAGCGTGATCGAGATGGCGAATACCGCGTCGGAGAAGAACACCAGCCGCTCGAGCGCGTGCGCCGGCGCGCCGTGATGCATCGGGTGGTCGCTCGGTTCGTCGCTCATTTAGGTCCCCCTGGAAATCCTATCGTGGCATGGCGCCGCGGCGCTTGCCAAGCACGCATCGCTGCCGCCAATAGGGAGCGACGAGGGAGAGAGCATGTCCGAGCAGAGCGTCTATCCGGTACCGGCCGATTGGGCCAAGCGCGCGAAGGTCAATCGCGCGGCGTATGAAAGGCTGCACGGCCGCAGCCTGGCCGATCCCGGCACCTTCTGGCTCGAACAGGCGCGCCGGCTCGACTGGATCAAGCGGCCGGAAATGGCCGGCGACTGGTCGTTCGGCCAGGACGATTTCCGCATCAGCTGGTTCGCCGACGGCGTGCTCAACGCCTCGGCCAATTGCCTCGACCGCCATCTCGCCACGCGCGGCGACACGGTGGCGCTGATCTGGGAGCCCGACGATCCCGCCGAACAGCCGCGCCGCATCACCTATCGCGAGCTCCACCGCGACGTCTGCCGCTTCGCCAATGCGCTGAAGGATCAGGGCGTCGCAAAGGGCGATCGCGTCACCATCTACATGCCGATGATCCCCGAAGCGGCGGTGGCGATCCTGGCCTGTGCGCGGATCGGCGCGATCCATTCGGTGGTGTTCGGCGGCTTCTCACCCGAGGCGCTGGCCGGGCGAATCGAGGATTGCGGGTCGACACTCGTCATCACCGCGGACGAAGGCCGGCGCGGCGGCAAGAAGGTCCCGCTCAAGGCCAATGTCGACATCGCGCGCAACCACGCGCCGGGGCTGGCAAAAGTCATCGTCGTCCGCGCGACGGGCGGCAACGTCGCGATGGGCGACGGCGATTTCTGGTATCACGAGCTGGTCGACAAGGCGTCGGCCGAGTGCCGGCCCGAGCCGATGAACGCGGAAGACCCGCTGTTCATCCTCTATACTTCTGGATCGACCGGCAAGCCCAAGGGCGTGCTCCACACCACTGGCGGCTATCTCGTCTGGGTCAGCCTCAGCCATGAGCTCACCTTCGATTACCGGCCCGGCCAGATCTATTGGTGCGCCGCCGATATCGGCTGGGTCACCGGGCACAGCTATATCCTGTACGGCCCGCTAGCCAACGGTGCGACCAGCCTGATGTTCGAAGGCGTGCCCAACTGGCCCGATGCCAGCCGCATCTGGCAAGTGGTCGACCGCCACCAGGTCGAGATCGTCTATACCGCGCCGACCGCGCTCCGCGCGCTGATGCGCGAAGGCGACGATTTCGTGACGCGGACCAGCCGCAAATCCCTGAAGCTGCTCGGCACGGTCGGCGAGCCGATCAATCCCGAGGCGTGGCGCTGGTATCACGAAGTGGTCGGCGAAGGCCGCTGCCCGATCGTCGACACCTGGTGGCAGACCGAAACCGGCGGACATATGATCACGCCGCTACCCGGTGCCGTCGACCTCAAGCCCGGCAGCGCGACCTTGCCGTTCCCCGGCGTCGATCCGCAGATCGTCGACACCGACGGTATTGTGCTCAACGGCGCGGCCGAGGGCAATCTGGTGATCGCCAGGAGCTGGCCGGGACAGATGCGCAGCGTCTGGGGCGATCATGACCGCTTCTTCCAGACCTATTTCACCACTTATCCGGGTAAATATTTCACCGGCGACGGCTGCCGCCGCGACGAGGACGGCTATTACTGGATCACCGGCCGCGTCGACGACGTGATCAACGTCAGCGGCCACCGCATGGGCACTGCCGAGGTCGAAAGCGCTTTGGTGCTCCACGCCAAGGTGGCCGAGGCGGCGGTGGTCGGCTTCCCGCACGATATCAAGGGGCAGGGCATCTACGCATACGTCACCTTGAACGCCGACGAGGCGCCGTCGGAGGAATTGCGCAAGGAACTGGTCCAGTGGGTGCGGATGGAGATCGGCCCGATCGCCTCGCCCGACGCCGTACAGTTCGCGCCGGGTCTGCCCAAGACGCGCTCGGGCAAGATCATGCGGCGCATCCTGCGCAAGATCGCCGAGGGCGATGTGTCGAACCTGGGTGACATCTCGACCCTGGCCGATCCGGCGGTGGTCGACGATCTGGTGAAGAACCGGGTGGGCTGATGACTGGGCGGATCACCGTCCGGCAGATCGATATCGCCACGCTCGCTGTCGACGCAATTGTCAACGCCGCCAACGAAACATTGCTCGGCGGCGGGGGCGTTGACGGGGCGATTCACGACGCCGCAGGGCCGCAGCTATTGGAGGCATGCAGGAAGCTCGGCGGCTGTGCGACCGGGGACGCTAAGATCACATCGGGGTTCGATCTGCCGGCGCGCTACGTCATCCATGCGGTAGGCCCGATTTGGCGCGGAGGCCGTCGCGGAGAGCCGGCACTTCTCGCCAGCTGTTACCGGCGGTCATTCGATCTTGCGCGCGACCACAAGCTCGCCACGCTGGCCTTTCCTGCAATCAGCTGCGGTGCCTATCGCTATCCTGTCGACGAGGCGGTGGCGATCGCCGTGCGCGAAGTGCGCGCTGGAATTGCGGCCAACTCCATGATCGGCCAAGTCGTATTCGCGACTTTTGACGCCGATCTGACGGATGCCTATCGCCGACGGCTTAACAGGTAGTACTCGTCGCCCAGGCCTTGTTCGCTAATTATCCCCTTTGAACAAGGACAAGCTGTTCCCCCGCGAAAGCGGGGGCCCAGAGCGAAATAGCGATGTCGCCCGCGACTCTGGACCCCCGCTTTCGCGGGGGAACGAGGGCGGAATGCCGTCTACATGTCGCAAGGGGGATAAGTGCCGACTGTTCCGGGAGTCAGGCCCCCCAACGGCCTCCGATCGTTGCCGCAAATGGGACGCCGGGACAGGCCCGGCATGGCGGTGGAAAGAGGAGCGATCATCGCATTCACACGAAACAGGCGATCTTCCCCATATCCGGCGGGATCGGATAGCCGGTCACCTTGACGCCGGCGGCAGCGAGCCAGGCGTGCGCGTCGATCGCGCGCTTTCCGCTCGGGCTCGCGCCGAAATGCATGACGGAGGCAATGCCGCGGCGGCGGAGCATGGCCTGCGCCGCCATCGCCTGTTGCAGGCAGACCGAGCGGAACGGCATGAACGGGGCCGCCGCGCCCACCGCCCAGCCGATCGCGCGCGCCGCTGCGGCCTGGTCGGGCGTGGTCGGCGCCGCACGCTCGGCGACGCGCGGATCGGCCGGCGCGACGAATTCGCCGAGCCGCGGGGCGACCCGGCGAAAGGGCAGCAACAGGATCAGCCGCGCGGCGAGCATGCTCGCCGAAGCTTCGACGACCAATGCCTGGCGCCGCCATCCGGCGCCTGCCAGCGTCCTGATCTTCTGTCCGATATTGCGCGTCATCGTGCGGCATGACTGGCAGGATTCGGAGGCGAAGTCGATTGCACGCTCAGCGGGGCGCCGCTATAGATCGCTAATACACGCAGGGCGGGAGTTTTTGTTAGGATGAACAAGAAGATACTGGGCCGCCTGGCGCTCGGCGCGGCGGCGCTCGCGCTCGCGATTCCGGCGGTCGCCAAGATGGGCGCTGCGGCGCCCAAATATGGCGCGTTCGGCATCGACCTCTCCACGCAGGACAAGGCGGTCAAGCCGGGCGACGACTTCTGGACCTATGCCAACGGTGCCTGGGCCGCGCGGACCAAGATTCCCGACGACAAGGGCTCGGTCGGCTATGGCAACATCCTGAGCGACGAGGCCGAGGTCAACGTCCGCAAGATTCTCGACGACATGGCCGCCAACCCGGCCAAA
>Ga0105241_10003941_pt1 | contig 10983 bp, 11 predicted proteins | sample KBSC64metaG_FD_80422 | JGI IMG/M metagenome (GOLD analysis project Ga0105241, IMG submission 80422) | Corn rhizosphere microbial communities from Kellogg Biological Station, Michigan, USA - KBS C6-4 metaG | ecosystem: Host-associated > Plants > Roots > Rhizosphere > Soil | place: Michigan, USA...
CGGCGAAGGAGTTTGAGCTGGCGATCGGCATAATCCACCCAGTCAAACGCGCGCAGATAACCATCGGCATCGGTCGCGAGCAGAGCGGTGCCAATAGGTGTTTCGAGCCTGTCGAGGGTCAGTTGGTCAGACTGCTTCGCGGGCATCGTGGTCCTCCGAAATGGAACGTTGAGCAAGGGGATCGGGGATCAATTCGCCCGACCATAGATGAAGCGCCGCATAAGCACGCCATGGCCTCCAGGCCTCGGCCCTTGCTTTCAGGGCGGCCGGCGCTGGTCTCGTTCCGGCGGCATCGACCATCGCTCGAAGAAGTCCGATGTCCGAGGCCGGGAAGCCGTCCGGAGAGCGAAGCTGACGCATGGCGATATATTCAGCTGTCCACTCGCCAATGCCGCGCAGCCGTCGAAGCTCGGTGACAGCTTCGTCGAGATCACCCGCCGGCTCGAGAACCTTGGGGTTGAGCACGACCGCTTTGGCCAGGGCTTCAAGAGTGGCTGATCGCGCGCGCGGCATGGAAAGCTTCGAAAGATCGGCCGCCGCCAAGCGTTCGGCGTTAGGAAATGTATGAGTAATGCCAGGCACGATGTTCCGCAGAGTCGCGGGCAGCGGCTCGCCCCATTCGGTAACGATGTGTGCCGCGAGACGTGTCGCCGCTACCACAGTGATCTGCTGTCCTAATATAGCTCGGACCGTTAGTTCGAAGCCGTCCCAAGCGCCCGGTACCCGCAAGCCCGGTCGCGCAGCAACGCGAGGCGCGAGTGCAGGGTCACGGCTTAGATGCTCCGTGATCGCCTCCGGATCAGCGGTCAGATCGAAGATATGACGCACACGAGCGATAATTCTGTGAAGAGCGCTGAGCTTCGGGAATCGAATGGTGACCGAGAGCGTGGATTTCCGGCCGGGTTCGACCATCAGAAGGCCAACTTCGCCATCCAGTGCGATTGCGCGTGCGTAGCGCTCAGGCGACACGACCTCGACGCCCTTGATCGCGCGAAAGGACAGGTAGCTGATCAACCCCTCCCAATCGAATGGGGTGCGGTAAGGCAATTCCAGTCGAATTCCGTCCACGTCAGCGGCGACTTCACCGGTCAGTCGGCGAAGCGCGCCTGGGGGGCGGTCAAACAAGGTCTGAAAGACCTCGTTAAATCTCCGAACGCTGCCGAATCCCGATGCCAACGCCACCTCGGACATAGGCAGTCGGGTTTCATGGAGTAGTTGTTTGGCCAAAAGAACACGTCGCGTCTGCGCAACGGCGATCGGTGTGGCACCGAGATGGCTGCGGAAGAGGCGGCGAAGCTGCCGATCACCCATCCCGAGACACAGCGCCAGCGCGTCGACATTGCCATCATCGAGGGCGCCTGCATCGATCAGCGACAGCGCGCGGGAAACCGTGTTGGACGAGCCGCGCCATACTGCGAGTTCCGGCGAAGTTTCCGGGCGGCACCGAAGGCAAGGCCGGAAACCGGCAGCCTGCGCGGCGGCAGCGCTAGGGTAGAAGATGACGTTTTGACGTTTGGGCGTCTGAGCCGGACAGATCGGTCGGCAATAGATGCCGGTCGTCTTAACCGCGACGAACAAGCGTCCGTCGAAGCGGCAATCGCGCGTTGATAACGCTCGATAACAGGCGTCAACATCCATCATCATAGACTGAAGATAGGGTGCGCTACCGCATTTGTCTGGCGGTTTTCGGACATGGCCGTCGACAGGCCCTTCTGTTCCGATTCCCGCGCCAGATCTGTCGAGCAGGATCGGCGTTGCTCATCGTCGGCCCACCTAACATCGAGATCAGAAGTTGAGTGCGTCGTGACCAGAGCTGACTTTCGAGTTTGAAAGCAAGATTCGGAGTCGGCGGACCGATGACTAGGATTGGAAACAATCCGATTCACACCAAGCAACGAGACTGACGATGCAACCACTGTTGCTCTTCGGTTTGTCCGACCAGGATGAGACGGGTCCCCGCGGCGTCAGATTGGCTGTCGTGGCGACGTGGTGCGGCACGATCCTTCGACGGGACATCGAAGTTTCTATTGCCGATCAGGAATGCGGCTCGCTGGTTCGAGAACCATCAACCGTACGGCTGCGTCGGTCTCTGGTGACTTCGCCGCGGCCCTCGCTCCAGTCTCTATGCAGCGCTGCCCGTACCAACAGCATCAAGGTGACGGGCGTCGTGACGGTCATGAAGATCGCGATCAGAACCTCGTGCAGCACCAACCGCGTCTGCAATACGGAAAAGTAAATCGCCGACGCGATCAGTATAGCGCCAGCGCCGAGCGTTGACCCCAAGGTTGGGGCGTGCACGCGCTCATAGAAGCTTTTGAAGCGCAACAGGCCAAGCGAACCGATCAAGGTCAAACCGGCTCCGACGAGCACCAGGACGGATGTCAGCATCGCGGTCCAATTCGGCAATTCAGCCATCTGCATCACTCGATCACCTCTCCGCGCATCAGAAACTTCGCCAAAGCCACCGTCCCAACAAATCCAAGTAGAGCGATGGCCAGCGCGGCCTCGAAATACAGCGTGGTCCCGGAGTGGATGCCGAACGTTAGGAGGAGCAGCGTGGCGTCGACGTAGAGGGCATCCAGGCCCAATACGCGGTCTTGCGCCCTTGGCCCGCGAACCATGCAGAACACAGCGCACGCCATGGCTATGACCAGCCAAATTTCGGCGATGGTGAGCGACCACATCAGTATAATCTGCGCACTCATTCAAAAATCTCCAGCAGCAACCGTTCGTAGCGATGCGTGATCGTGCGGATCCACGCGCTCTCGTCGATCAGATCGAGGACATGGATCGTGAGCATTCCTTTGGCGCTTTCGAAGCTGACCCAAATGGTGCCCGGCGTGGATGTGATGATGCATGCGAGAGCCGCCAACCCGTAGCGACTGCGCAAGTCGAGAGGGATGGTTATGAAGCCCGACGTGCGAGTTCGGTAGCTTGGCGTCAGGATGATGCCTGCCACTACGATGTTGGAGCGGATGATATCCATGAGTACCACCACGGCCAGCTGCATGATCGCATCTGCACGCCGCAGTCGCGCTCTCGGAAGTTCCAATGCCGACATTGCCAGAGGCGCAACCGTCGCAATGATGCATCCGAGCACAATGTGTCCGGCCGACAGCGTCTGGTTCAGCAGTAGCCACATGGCCAACAAGCAAATCGACATGGCGGGGAAGGGGAGCCAGCGCGTCATAAACCGCCTTCCTTCCAGGCGCGTTTCACGGGTTGTGCTGCAAGGACATCGCGAACATAGGTTTGCGGCGCGTGGAGGCTTTGCGCGGTCGCCTGCATGAACCGCATGACGGGGCCGGCCTGGATTGTGAGCACCACGCACAGAAAGAGCAGAGCAACAATCGGCGCCACTTCAACGATGCGTACGCTTGCCAGTTCACCCCCGACCGGCACCCAGAACACCCGGATGCCGACGCGCATCATGGCAATCACCACAGCCAATCCCGACAGGATCAAAAGCGCCGTCAGCGTCCAGGACGTCGCATCGACTGCGGCTACGCCGATCCCCGTTGGATTGAGCAAGGACGACAGCAGCAGGAACTTTGCAATGAAGCCGGCCAGAGGCGGCAATCCGGAAAGCAGCAAAGCGCAGCATGCGAAACTGACGCCGAGGACCGCGATCGTTCCTGGGATTGCGATACCAGTGCTCGTTTCTTCTTCGTCTTCCTGATCGCCAAAGGCCTCGATCGTGACGGCGATCACGTCGGCGCCCGCTGCCCGGCCACGCTCGATCAATTCGATGAGGAGATAAAAGGCGCTGACCGCCAACGTCGAACCCACAAGATAGTAGAGGGCAGCGCCCGTTACCGCTGCGTCGCCCACGGAGACGACCGCAAGCAACGTTCCCGACGACACGAGCACGTTGAATCCGGCAAGTCTGGCCAGATCCTGCGAAGCCAAGGCGCCGAGCGAGCCGAAGATGACGGTCGCGATGCCTCCGAGCAGGAGCCAATTACCGCCGAAATAAGCCGACCCGCCGGCCTCGCCGCCGAACAACAACAGCCACAATCGCAACACGGCGTAGATGCCGACCTTGGTCATGATCGAAAACATCGCCGCGACGGGTGGCGCGGCGACCGCGTAGGTGCCGGGCAACCAGAAGCCGAGCGGCCACATCCCGGCCTTGACCAGAAGTGCAATGCCGAAAAGGGCCGCTCCGGCTTCGAGCAATATTCGGTCGCCGTCCGCAATAGTAGGAAGCCGGGTGGCGAGATCAGCCATGTTCAGCGTTCCGGTCGTGCCATAGATGAGGCTGACGCCGATCAGAAACAGCAAGGACGCGGCGAGATTGATTGCAATGTAGTGCAGACCTGCCTTGATCCGCAGAACACCCGAGCCATGCAGAACGAGCCCATAGGAGGCCGCCAGCAACAGCTCGAAAAATACGAACAGATTGAATAGATCGCCGGTCAGAAAGGCGCCGTTTAACCCCATGAGTAGAAGCTGGAATAGTGGATGGAAATAAGCGCCTGCCCGGTGCCAACGCGCGATTGAGAACAACAGCGTTGCCGAGGCAAGAATGCCTGTCAGAACCAGCATGAGAGCCGACAGGCGGTCCCCTACCAGCAGGATCCCAAAAGGCGCCGGCCAGTTGCCGAGTAGATAAACGCCCGCGCCTACGCTGCCGTTCGAAGTCGGTGCATTGGCGGAACGCAAGATGGCGATCGCCACGCCCAACAGGGTCAGGGTTGAAACGAGGTTGATCGCTGCCTTCAGTGCCCGCCGCCGCTCATCCAGCAGCAGCAACAGCACTGCCGTCGCCAGCGGCAGCACGATCGGCACAATGGGCAGATGTTCGACCCAATGGCTCACGAATCGGATTTCCACCCGTCGACATGGTCGGTTCCCGTGACACCGCGTGATGCCAGCAGGACGACCAACAGCAGGGCGGTCATCGCGAAGGTGATGACAATGGCAGTCAGCACCAGGGCCTGCGGTACAGGATCAGCGTAGTGAGCAAGATCGCTTGGCACGCCCGGACGAAGGACAGGCGGCATTCCGGTTCGCAAACGACCCATCGAGAAGACGAAAAGATTGACGGCGTAAGAAAGGAGCGACAGTCCGATCAGAACCTGGAAGGTCCGCGGCCTGAGCAGCAGCCATACGCCCGATCCCGTCAGCACACCTATGCCTACAGCGAGGATGATTTCCATCACTCTCTCCCAGTCGCTTCGCTCGCGGCTGCCTTCGGCCTCCGATGACTACGCAGGGACTGATGCGCGAGCGCGATCAGCATCAGAACGGTGGCGCCAAATACGAGAGAAAACACGCCGAGATCAAACAAGTAAACACTCGATAGGTGCAGGACACCGATGACGGGCAGATTGATATCGAACATGTGCGATGTCAGGAACGGATAGCCGACCAGCCAAGCTCCGGCACCCGTCGCGGTGGCAAACAACAAGCCCATCGCCATCCAACGCACCGGGGAAATCCGGAACCGCGTCTCGATCCACGTTGCTCCACCGGCCATGTACTGCAGGATAATTCCCACTGCCATTGTGAGACCAGCCACGAAGCCACCTCCGGGCAGGTCATGTCCGCGCAATAGCAGAAACACGGCCATGGTCGCGATGACCGGGAACAGCATGCGCATGATTACCGACGGAACCAACAGATAATCGGCGATCGTATCGCCCATCTGACGCTCCGGATGGTCGATGTCATATGCGTTCTGAACGCGTTGCTGGATCGGAATATCGATACTCTCGAGTGCCGGACGGAACCGCCGCAGCAGCGCATAGACGGCTATGGCCACGACACCGAGCACAGTGATCTCGCCAAGCGTGTCGTAACCGCGAAAGTCGACGAGGATGACGTTGACGACGTTTGCGCCACCACCTTCCGTCTGCGCGCGCTCCAGAAAAAATCGCGAAATACCGTCGGGCGGCGATCGCACCATCATGGCGTAAGCAATTGTCGAAAGGCCGGCCCCTGCAGCGAGGGCAATGGCCAGATCGCGCAGGCGTCCGAGGCGTGTCGCGACCACGCCGGTCATCCTTGGAGCGATCTCTTCGCGCCGCATCGGAAGCCAACGCAGACCTAGAAGGATCAGGACCGTCGTCACGATTTCAACGAGCAACTGCGTCAGGGCAAGATCGGGCGCGGACAACCAGACGAAAGTGATGCAGGTAACGAGCCCAACGCCGCCCATTAGGATAAGTGCGGCTAGCCGGTGGTATTTGGCCTGATAGGCCGTGGCCACGGCGCAAACGATGCCGACGAGCCAGACCAATGCGAAAGCGATATCAATAGGCGAAAGATCGAAATGCTCCGGCATAAGGTTTCGCCCGTAGAGTGGCCCCAGTGCAGCAAGGATCGCGACGCAAACGAGAAGCCGCAACTGGGGCTGGAGCCGGCGTGTACTCAGCAGGTTTAGAAGCCACCTAACCGACGCGCCTAAGCCTCCCCCAAAAATCGGCTTGGCCGTAAACAGGTGCATCACCGGCAGAACTATGCCGCCCGGCATATAGGTGTGCAGAACCGCATAAAGCGTAACGCCACCTATCAATGCGATCACACTCATCAGCAACGGCAACGTGAAGCCGTGCCAGAGTGCTAAGCTATACGCTGGACTATCCAGCCCCAGAACGGCAACGACGGCCGTGTGCAAAAACGGCCCAATCGTGATGACGGGAAAAATTCCGACCACGAGGCAGACCACGACAAGAAGCTCAACCGGAAAGCGCATCCAGTGCGGCGGCTCATGCGGTGTCCGTGGCAAGCCGACCGGAGGTGGTCCGAAGAAGACGTCGAGGATAAAGCGCAAGGAATAAGCAACACTGAACACCGCGGCCAAAGTGGCAACATAAGGAAGCGCGTCATCGACGAGTGAGCCGTCGTGAGTTGAGATGGTCTCGGCGAAGAACATTTCCTTGGACAAGAAACCATTGAGCAGAGGAACCCCGGCCATGGCTGCCGCGGCGACCATGGCCAAGGTCGCGGTGACCGGCATGAAATGATAGAGACCGCTAAGTCGGCGGATGTCGCGAGTACCCGTCTCGTGATCGATGATGCCCGCGGCCATGAACAGCGACGCCTTGAAGGTCGCGTGGTTCATCATGTGGAAGATCGCGGCCACGACCGCCAGCGGCGTATCGAGCCCAAGCAGCAAGGTTATCAGCCCTAGATGGCTGATCGTCGAATAGGCCAGAATGCCCTTCAAGTCCTGCTGGAAGAGGGCAAGGAAAGCGCCCAGAACGAATGTGACAAGGCCTGCGGAGCCTACGATCCAAAGCCAATAGTCAGTTCCCGCCATCACCGGCCACAGGCGGGCCAGCAAAAATACACCCGCCTTCACCATCGTCGCAGAATGCAGGTAGGCCGAAACGGGCGTTGGCGCCGCCATTGCGCGCGGGAGCCAGAAATGAAACGGGAACTGCGCGCTCTTGGTCAGCGCGCCAAGCAAAATCAGAACCAAAATCGGAAGATACAAGTCGTGCGACCGGATCAGATCGCCCGATGCCAGGACGCGGTCCAGATCATAGCTGCCAACGATATGGCCCAGCAAAAGAACGCCTACAAAGAGGCAAAAACCTCCAATGGCGGTTACGATCAGCGCCACGCGCGCGCCTTCTCGAGCGCTGGCGTTGTGGTGCCAATAGCCGATCAACAGAAACGAAAACAGGCTGGTCAGTTCCCAGAAAAAGACGAGCTGGACCAGATTGCCCGAGAGCACCACGCCGAGCATGGACCCCATGAACGCGAGCATGAACGAAAATAAGCGCGGCACCGGATCGGCTGGTGACATGTAGTAGCGGGCGTACAAGACCACCAAAAAGCCGACGCTTGCGATCAGCAGCGCGAACATCCAGGCAAATCCGTCCAGCCTCACGACGAAATTCAGGCCGGCGGACGGAATCCAATCGATCTCGGCGCGGACGACGTTCCCTTCCGTCACTAAGGGATAGAGGAATGCCAAGATGGCCACGTCGATAAGCGCGATTGCGCCGGCAAGCCACGCCTCGGCATTGCGTGCGTTGCTGGGAAGAAATGCGGCGATGAGACCGCCCAAAAATGGGATTCCGATTGTTGCGAAGAGGAGCGTCGTAATCGGCATTTCTACCCGCGAAATCTAGATATCTTGGCACGATGGGCAGACGCGCTCGGCCGCAGTCGGAACGACAAGAATGTCGATCTCGAGTGCGCGCAAGACCTCTTCGGCTACGCTGCCCAAAAGAATCTTGGCGATACCCGAACGGCTGTGCGTTCCGATAACAAGAAGACCGGGATATATTTCCGCAGCTACTCGGGATATCGTTTGGAAGGGTTCGTCTTCTTCGACGCGGAACGACCAAGCTGCGTCGCTTAATCCGTGCGATTGCAGGAATGCGGCCAGCTCTGCACTGGCTCTTAGTTGTTCCTGAGCGACGTAATCGGCGATCCTCTCCCGCGGTACACCAGCGATGAATTGCGCTGATTTTGCCAGCGGCTCGAACGCATGCGCGATAGTCACGTGGGCCTTGTCAAGGAAGTGCAACGCTCTCGCGGCTTGCAAAGCACGCGCGGAAGCGTCCGATTTGTCGACCGCCGCGAGCACCCGCGTATAGGTGTGCGCCGCCTCGGTATTGACCATCAGAACGGGGCGGAGACTCGTGCGAACGACGCGCTCGATCGTGGTTCCAACAAAAATGTAACGCAGCAACTTCTTGCGATGGGACCCCATGACGACAAGGTCTGCGGAAGTCGATTCTGCGGTACGCAAGATGACATTGAAGGCATCGCCGGCCGTAACGACGAACCGGCAATTAATACCGCGCAATTCCGCAACTGAATTTAGCTGCTCATCAAGGATCTTACCGGCCTCTTTCCGTTCAAGTTCAACGAGGCGCGTTGGCTGATCGTCTTCCACCGCATGGAGAATTGTAAGTTCGGCGCCGGTCTGTCGGGCTAGTAATCCTGCACGCCGCACAGAACGTTGCGATCGTGTTGAAAAATCAGTTGCCGCGAGAATCCGTTGCATGTGAGAACCTTTCGGCTGGCTAGTCCGAAGCGTCACCATAGCGAGTGCCGCTCGGCTACTTCCGGAGAAGTCTTCCACCGGCGAGGCTCCTTCGGCGAAGCCACCAGGGGACATCTTGGATGCAGTCGGAGTGAGACGTCTGGGCTTAACTAAGTCCGCGGTCCCGGCCTACGTTTTTCAAGCACCTGCGCGACCGGGCTACGCACGTGCTTGGGCGGATCGCGCGTGATCGAACGTTGAAGCATTGCAAAATAGGCGTTACGCAAACGTATGGCCTGATGGAGAAAAGTCAACCAAAGATGGACTGCTCCGCCCACGGTCGGTCTATCTTCTTCGTTGACGTCGTGTAGGTCGATCGACACGTTCTCCGTCAGCGCCGAACGATGCTTCATCCAGTCCGTCGAATGACGTTGTAGTGAAATACGCGGCCGAACTGCGCCGCAGCGCGTTCAGAAGATCACATACGGCGCCACTGGCGCGCTCGACACGAGCGATGTGCCTGTCCCCGTGATGGCGCTTCTTGGCAATGATCTTACAGTTCGCGGCTACCAACTCTTCGAGATCACCAAGGATCCACAGCGCCTCGACGGCCAAACGCTTCGTCATCGCGGGCTTGGGTTTGGCGCGTTGAAACAGGTGATTGCAAATACATTCAAGCTCGACGAGATCGTGGACGCCTACCGCTTCATGGAATCGAACGCTCAGATCGGGGAAATAGTGGTCATCGTCGGACCACTCGACCTACTCTCGGGGGCTGGGCATCAGTTCGACTGCTCACTACTGAACGACTCCGCTTTTGGCCCAAAGCGGAATCTCACCGAGACGCAAGCGAGTTCCGCCGACGAAAGTTAAGCGGATATTCCGTGGGAACGTCGTCGACTTCGGCGTCTGACCCAAAGCGGACCTTTCAGGAAGACTGCTTTTCTGTCGTTGTGAGGGGCTAGTTTACGGTCAACGGTCCCGTTATTTGCAAAGCAGCTAAAAAGGCGAGTTCGGTATGCCAGTGATGGGCCCAGATGGCACAGATGGTACGTTTATGCCGGTCCTCTTTTTCACCTCGGTCTTGACCTTATCCTTGGCCTTATCGACCTCCCTTTTTACCGGCGTCGTAGGCACCGATACCGGCAATATGGTCGCGGGTGGCGCTATTGGAGCTGGAATTTGGCCCTTCTCTCTTTTGTTCAGGAATGGCGCGCCGGACAAGATGAAACTGCGAACGCTTATGTCATTGAAGTTTCGTTATAGTTTTGGCGTCCTCCGCTGGAGCATTGTGGTCTTCGATTGGCTTACGCCCGATATGGAGTTTTGCGCCGAGCTTAAAAGCGAGGCCTGTGGGTTCAAATCGGGGGCTGGATTTGATCTTCATTTGCTCGCGCGGGCGAGCGGGCTACGGCCAATTCCGCAAGGTGGTGGTTCGCGCGCGTGACGATGAAGCACTCATCCCGCCTCCACTCGGCTTCGTGAGAAGTACGCCCGTTTGGTTCTCGACTCGAGGTGGATCTGTCGGGGACTATCCGATCGCCGCTGCTGTCGCGCAGTTCGCTGTTTTGCGCGTCAGCACTCACGAGGGAATAATGCAATTCAAAATCTTCTTGGAAAGAAGCAACGCCGTCCGATTATACCCCCGGCGCCGAAAGGTTCGAATGAGGGGCCCAACTCAGGCGAACTTATCGTAACGGATTGCCTGCGGTGGCAATTGCCCTTCCGTGATCAGAACGCGCAGTACGGCATCAACCATCCGAGGTGGGCCCGCAAGGTAAGCCAGAACATTTTGGTAGCGGTCCGCCATCGATGAAGCCATGGCAGCATGCACGAACCCGCTGGCAAGCTGGATTTCGTCGTAAGCCGGATGGCAGGCACCTTGCGGGGTCTCGTTGGACAGCGCAAGAGTAACGTCGAGGCCACCCTGTGCCTTTGTCACGTAATTAGCGAGCTTGTCGAGATAAAAGCCATCCTTCAGTGTCGGCACACCGAAGAAAACGTATCCGCGATGATTTGCAAAATAGTTCGAC
>Ga0105241_10003942_pt1 | contig 10982 bp, 9 predicted proteins | sample KBSC64metaG_FD_80422 | JGI IMG/M metagenome (GOLD analysis project Ga0105241, IMG submission 80422) | Corn rhizosphere microbial communities from Kellogg Biological Station, Michigan, USA - KBS C6-4 metaG | ecosystem: Host-associated > Plants > Roots > Rhizosphere > Soil | place: Michigan, USA...
CACGCAATCGCACGGGGGGATAAGTGGGCTTTTGCCCGGGATCGAGCTAAGAACGGGGCGTGCGAAGGGCGCTTGGTCTGTTGGGTGTGCGGCTCGCCGCAATCTTGGCTCTGGCAGTGTCGTCGGCGCTCTTGGTCGACTACACGAGCGCGATCCCGACGTTCTGCGGGGTCGATTCGGGGTGTGCCGCGGTTCGCCGCAGCGGCTTCGGCTTCGTGCCGATCGCTGGGCAATACGTCCCGCTGCCGGTGTTCGGCGTGCTGGCGTTCGCGTTGCTTCTGGGCATCGCGCTGACGCCCAAGGGCGTCTTCGATCGCGGCGTGGTGAAGACGCTCTTGCTCGCGATGGTGTCGGGCGCGGCCATGGCCTTGGTCGCTTATCTTTGTAAATCGATCACGCCCTGGGTGGTCGCGCCGCTGTCGCTCGTTGCCTACGTGGTCGCAGCGCTCGTCACGGGTGCGATCGAAAAAGAACAGCTGGCTGCCGGCAAAGCCTTCGTGCAGCGAAAATTGTCACGCGGCCGCTGAACGCTCGAATCTGCCTTCGCGAGCGGTGAGCTTCACTCGACGACGACGACGTCCCCGGTTTGCAGCGGGAACGTCGCGCTACCGCCCTCGTTGTGCAGGATCGCGTCGTACGTGAAGCGAATGCGCTGAAACGTCGGAAACTGCCGCAGCACGAAAATCCGCGAACGATCGGCGAAATCATTGGGGCCGCCGGCCTGCGCCAAGGCCTCGATCAGGCGCGCGGGTGGCTCGAGCGTCAGTGCACCGACCTTGGTGATCTCGCCGACCGCGGTCACCGTCACGGGCTGCGACGTCTCGACGTTGATCGTCACGCGTGGCGTGACCACGAATTCTTTCAGCTTGGTCTCGATTTCGCGAGCGAACTGCGTCGGGTGCTTGCCGGCGGCCATGAACTCCCCGGCGAGGGGTAGGGCGATGCGCCCATCACGGCGGATCTTGGCGGTGCCCGACAGGTTGTCCTGCTCGTACACGCGAATGCTCAAAACATCGCCCACGCCGATGACGTACTCGCCCGTTGCGGAGCCCCATTCCGCGGGCGGCACGTCGTGGTACCAGACGTACGTGCCGGCGCTTGCGCAACCAGACAGAGCCACCGAGGCGAGTCCCAGTTGGCCAAACAGAAACAATCGGGACAATGAACGCGCAACAATTTGGAGCATGAAGGGATCTCGCTGGGCGCATGCTAGCGCGACCTTCGCGCGCGCATCAAGGTAGGCTCCCGGGAAACGCGTCGTGTTTCGTGCCTTATCCAACTCCGTTTTTCGGAAAACGGCCAATCCCACGCCGGCGCGTGGTCGTTGGCTGAAACGCGTCGTCGTGGCCGTGGCCTTTGCTTATCCGCTGCTGCTGCTCGCAGCGGTGATGGGGCTCGCGCTGGTGGGCGAGCGTACGGGCCTCACGGCCGCCGGCTTGTACGCGCCGCGTGTGCTGTTCGTCGTGCCGTTGCCGTTCATCGTGGTCGCACTGCTGTGGGCCGGCGCGCGCCGCTTTTGGTGGACGCAGCTGATCGCGCTCGGCCTCGTGTTGTTTCCGCTGCTCGGAATCGTGCTGCCGCGGTGGCCGCGCGCGCAGCCGTCGGGCCCGCGTTTGCGTGTGCTGAGCCTCAATGCCGACTCCGTCTCGGCAGGTGTTCCGGCTGTCGTGAGCGCCGTGCTCGAAGCCGCACCGGACGTGGTGCTGATCCAAGAAACCTATTCCAACCGCTCCGCCCTGGCGTCCGGGCTCGGCGCGCATTTTCCACACGTGCGCGCCTCCACGGAGTTCGTCGTCGCTAGCCGCTATCCGATCGCTTCGGCGGCACCACTCACCGTCGTGGCCTCCGATCCGCGTCACCCGGTGCCGACGGCCTACCGATGTGTGATCGAGACACCGCTCGGTTCACTGGTCATCTACGACATGCACCCGATCTCGCCGCGCGGCATGCTGCACGTCTATCGCTTCGCCGATCTGTTGCCCGAGCTCGGCAGTGGTCGGCTGTGGTCCAAGAACCCAGACTTCGATCCCGGCGGCAACACCCAGCTGCGTGTGGCCGAGCTCGAAGCCATTGCGCATGCGGCGGCCAGCGAAACGCTGCCGCTCGTCATTGCGGGTGATAGCAATTCGCCGGGGTTGAGCCCCGCGTTGCGGCGCGCCCTTTCTGGCTATCTGGATGGTTTTTCTGCGGTGGGCTCGGGGCTTGGTTACACCTACCCGGCAAAACGGCCCTTTCTGCGGCTCGATCGTATCTTTGTGGGGCAGAGCCTGGGTTTTGCGTCGTTTCACGTGGGCTGCGCCGGGGCCTCCGACCACCTGTGCGTGTGGGCGGACATCGTGCGGCGCTGAGTGCCGTGCTTGCGGCGAGCGCGCTTGTCCCTTACACACGAACTTTCGAGAGCCATTCGAAGGATGCGTGGGTCGTGATGTTGGTGTTTGACCTATTGCTGTTCGTGCTGGGCGTGCCGGTGCTGCTCGCAGCGGCGTATCTATTTTTTGCGACGCTGTGGTCGGCCAAGCTCACGGTGCCCGTGCCGACCGGCGCTCTCCGCCGCCTGCGCTTCGTGGTTCCGGCTCACAACGAGTCGGTCGGGATCGCGCCCACCGTCAAGAGCTTGCTCGCGGTCGATTACCCGAGCGAGCTGTTCGACGTCCTCGTGGTTGCCGACAATTGCAACGACGACACCGCAGAACAGGCGCGGCTCGCCGGCGCGACCGTGCTCGAACGGCAAAATGCCGAGCTGCGTGGCAAGGGTTACGCGCTCGCGATGGCTTTCGAGGCGCTCCCCTCGGAAGTGGACGCGGTCGTCGTGATCGACGCAGACACGCTGGTTTCGCCCAATATCTTACGCGCGTTCAGTGCGCGTCGTGACATCGGCGCGCACGCAGTGCAGGCGGACTACGCCGTGCGCAACCCCGAGGCGTCGTGGCGCACGCGGCTCATCGCCATCGCGTTCGGCGCGTTTCACATCGTGCGCTCGCGTTTCCGTGAACGCATGGCCGTCTCCTGCGGTTTGCGCGGCAATGGCATGTGCTTCAGCGCCGAGCTGCTGAAGGAAGTGCCGCACAATGCCTTTTCCATCGTCGAGGACGTGGAGTACGGCTTGCGTCTGGGCGAGGCGGGGCACCGCGTGTTTTACGCCGACGAAGCGCACGTCTACGGCGAGATGGTCTCCGGTGCGGCTGCAGCCAGTTCACAGCGGCGGCGCTGGGAAGAGGGGCGGCGGGCGCTCATCCGTGAGCACGGCCTGCGCCTGCTGCGCGCCGGGATTTCCAGCGGCAAATTGCTGCTGCTCGACCTGGCCTTGGATCTGCTGGTGCCGCCGCTGTCGCGCATCGCGGTGGCGTCCGTGTTCGGCTTCGTACTCGCGTGCGTGGTTGGGCTTCCGCTGAGCCGCGCGCTGTTCGGCTTCTGCTCGTTCTCGGTGCTCGTCTACGTGCTGCGGGGTTGGATGGTTTCGGGCACAGGCCTGCGCGGGCTGCTCGATCTGGGGCTCGCTCCGCTGTACGTGTTTTGGAAGCTCACGCTGCGCCTACGCGGCTCGCCCAAATCGACCCAGACCTGGGTGCGCACGAAACGCGAGCAGCAGTAGCGGGCTGCCGGCTCTCGGCTAGCTCGTCAGTTCGACGTACAGGCGCGCCACGTCGGCCGCGAGCCGCCGCGGGTGAAAGCGCGTTTCGACCTGTTCGCGGCCATATTTGCCCATTTGCTCGCGCAACGCGGGATCGCGAAGCAGCGTCGTGATCTGCTCGGCGAGCTTCGGGACATCACCGTTCGGCGAGAGCAGCCCGCTCTTGCCGTGCTCGACGACTTCGGGCGTGCCGCCGTTGTCACGCGCGATGACCGGGCGCTTCATGGCCATGGCTTCCGCGTACACCAAGCCGAACGGCTCTTCGAACGAGGGCATCACGAGCAGGTCCGACGCCGCCATCAAGCTCGGCACGTCCGAGCGCAAGCCGGTGAAGAGTAGCGCATGAGAGACGCCGAGCTCGGCCGCAATCGCTTTCAACTCGGCGCTGTGGTGAGTGCCGGGCGGATAGTCCTGACCCACGAGAACGACCTTGAGATCGGGAAATTCCGGGAGCAAGAGCGGCAGCGCGCGAACGAGCTCTTCTTGCCCCTTCGAGCGATAGATGCGCGCCACGCACAGCAGCAGCGGCGCGTGGGGTGCAATGCCGAGCTCCGCGCGCACGGCCGAGCCGTCGGTGTCCGCGTTCCATTTTTCGAGATCGATCGCGTTCAAGATGCCGCGCGTTTTCGCGGCGGAATAGCCACCGTCGACCAGTGAACGGGCGACGAAGGCCGAGACGCCAACGAGCGCGTCGGCTTCTTTCATGGCCCAGCGCAGCATCGGACTCATCCAGTCTCCATACGTCACGTGCACGTGGATGATGCACTTGGCACCCGTGAGCTTGGCCAAGATCACGCTCGCTAGCGCGTCACGCGGACGGTCACTCGTGTGCACGACGCGGATGCCGTGTTTGCGAACGTAGCGGACCAAGCTCAGCATGTTCCACAGCGCCGGCGCGGTATCGAGAGCCGCGCGCGCGCGATCGAGTTTGGATTTGGCGAACAGCTCCGGCCCCAAATTCACCGGGAATATTCGGAGATCGGGGATCTTGCTGACGGCGGCGAACGTGGGTGTGGGCGCGTCAGCGGGGCCCTCGGTGCAGGCCACGTGCACCTCGTGCGTCGCGCGATCCAGGTAACGCATGATGAGCGTGTGAATCCAAGTATCTGCGCCGAGCGGTGGCCGTGTCGCAGTATGCAAGAACAAGACGCGTGACTTCACGTGGCGCAGCATACACCAAGCCCGAGCGCCGCTTACAGCGCTGCTAGACGAGCGCCGGAGTGGGCGCCCGGCACGCGTTGTGGCACCATGAGTGATGGCTTTATTTCGCCGGGCTAGTTCCAGCGTTGCGGCCCTGGTGCTGCTCCTGAGCGCGGTTGCATGTGGCAGCAGTAGTAAGTCGAACGCTGGCGCGAACGCGGGCTCGGGCAACACCGCAGGCAGCGGCGCAGTGGCGAGCGGCGGCGCCACGAACAATGAAAACCCCGTCACGATCGGCATTGCGGACGGCACGGACGGCACGTGCCTGGCCGCGAATTTCTTGCACACCTTGGGCGAGCACCAGTTCCTGATCGGCGGCTCCGTCACGGACGCGACGGCGAAGGTAGCTCCCTTCGACATTCGCTATTTGTACATCTCGGGCGGCTTCAACGATGGCTCGGCCCCGTGCGCTTCCTGCGCGAGCGGTTGCTCGACACAAGGCACGACTTGCGCGAACAGCGGCAAGGGCTGCGCTTGGTGGGGCTGCTGGCAATACGATCAAGATCCACCGGGCGCTTACGTGCGCGGCTTCGTCGCCACGGCTCAAACCAACCACCAGATCCCGATGATCACGCTGTATACGATCCTGCAAGCGAGCGGCGCGAAAGAGGGTGCTGGCGAAGTCACTGCGGTCGCAGACGTCGCCTTCATGAGCAAGTACTTCGCGCAGTTTCGCTTCCTCCTGCAGCAGCTCGGCAGTGACGTCGCGCTCTTGCACTTGGAGCCTGATTTTTGGGGCTACGCCCAGCAGGTGAACGCGGATCCAGCTCAAATCCCGGCGGCAGTCGCCACGGCAAATGCCATGGACTGCGGCTCCCAGCCCAACACCATCACCGGCTTTGCGAGTTGCTTGGTGGACATGACGCACCACTACGCCACCAAAACCAAGGGGTCTTTGCATGGCTCGGGTTGGGCGACGGGGATGGATGCGCTCAGCAACAACAGCGCTGCGCTCGACGTTGCTGGCGAGGCTCAGAAGTTGGCCGCGTTCCTGAAAGCCGCGGCGCCCGATGCAGACTTCATCACCATCGATGCTTCTGATCGCGACGCTGGCTGGTACAAAACTCAGAACCGGCAAACCTTCTGGGACGCGACGAACGCGACGCTGCCGAACTTCAAGCAAGCCTTCACTTGGTCGAAGGCATTGGCAGAGGCCGCACAGAAACCGGTGCTGTGGTGGCAGGTGCCGGTGGGCAACATGTCCCTGCCCAACAAGGACGGTCAGTGGCAAGACAACCGTCTCGATTATTTTTTCGCGCACCTCTACGAAGCCGCGGCGGCCGACGCGTTCGGGGTCGCCTTCGGCGCCGGCGCAGGCGGGCAGACCACGTTCGAGACTGACGGTGGCCATGGCATCAGCTTGGTCGAAGCCTACGCAAAGACGAGCGGTCAGGCGCCCTGCCACTGAGCGACGACCGAGCCACAAAACGAAAACGGCCGCTCGAGAGCGGCCGCCGTCGCGGGGTTACTTTGTGGAGCCGACCGGGATCGAACCGGTGACCTCCTGACTGCCAGTCAGGCGCTCTCCCAGCTGAGCTACGGCCCCGGGAGGAGGCGGTACTTACACATAAACTTCGCCGTTGGCGAGCGGATTTACCCGAAAACGGCGTTTAAGCGGTCAATGACCGTTCGGGGCCGGTAATTGCGGGTGATTTGCGGGTAGGGCGGCGTTCGGCGCGATGGGCGGTGCCGGCTTGCCAGCCGAAGCGGCGGCGGCTTCGCCAGCCAATTGCTCGGCGGTTTTGTCACCCGAGCTCATGACCGCGACCGTGAAGATGCCGGCCAGGAGCAGCGCAGCCCCCAAAAGCGGCAACCAGGCCGGCGAGCGCGGCTCATCCGCCGGGAAATCGTCGGAGGAAGTCTCGAGTTCGTCGTGCCCGGTGTGGGCGCCTGCGTCGTCGTGGTCGTGCCCGTGGCCGCTCATGACTGGCTTATCTCGCGGTTTTTCGAGCGAGGCAAGCGATGGCTCGCGAACTTGACCGGTTTGGCGCCCGGGCTCTACCCTGGCGTGAGGCCACGACCCGCACGCCTGCGCGTCGCCCTTCGCGATTACCGAATGGCACAGCAACAGCAACGCTACAAAGTCCTCGAGAAGATCGCCTCGGGCGGCATGGCCGAGGTATTCCGCGCCGAAAGCGCTGGCCTCGAAGGCTTCAAGAAGACCGTCGCGATCAAGCGCGTGCTTCCGCACCTGTCGGAGAAGAAGCAATTCATCGGCATGTTCTTGGACGAGGCTCGCGTCAGCGCGCAGCTCTCGCACTCGAACTGCGTGCAAGTCTTCGATATCGGCGTCGGTGACAACACCTACTTCATCGTCATGGAGTACGTCGACGGCGCCGACTTGAAGGGGCTGATCGAGAACCGTAAGAAGAGCGGGCAGCCGTTTCCGGTCGAAGAAGCTTGCCTGATCTGCGTGCGGATCTGCGAGGGCCTCTCCTACGCGCACGAACTCACCGACAACAACGGCGAGAGCCTGCACATCGTGCACCGCGACATGTCGCCGCCGAACGTGCTCATCACGCGCTTCGGTGAAGTAAAGATCGTGGATTTCGGGCTCGCCAAAGCCAACAGCCAACTCGAAAAGAGCGAGCCTGGCATCATCAAGGGCAAGTTCAGCTACCTCTCGCCGGAGGCCGCGCAAGGTTTGCCGGTCGATGCAAAGACCGACATTTTCGCGGTCGGCATCATCTTGTGGGAGCTGCTCGCCGGGCGTCGCCTGTTCATGGGCGAGACCGATCTCGAGACCGTGCGCATGGTGCAGCAAGCGCGCGTGCCGTCGATTCGACAGTTCAACCCGAAGGTCTCAGTCGAGCTCGAACGCGTGCTCTTGAAATCGCTCGCGGGTGATCCGGCGCAGCGTTACCAAACCGCTCGGGATTTCGGCCGCGATCTGAACACGATGCTGTTCCACATGGGCCGCTCGGTGTCGTCGTTCGACATCGCGCAGCTGGTCGAGCCCATTCGCCTCGAACGCGAGGACAAGAAGAAGCGCAGCAAGTACGATCGCGGCTCGATCATCGGCTCGCTCATCGACGAAGCCCTGTTCGAGTTCACTTCGCTCGAAGAGGAAGCGGCGGCAGCGGCCGCGCGCGCCAACGGCACCAAATCCGCGCCAAAGCACGGCGCGTCGCCCTTGCAGTTGGGCTCGTTCGAAAACGTGGCCAGCTGGGCGGAGGACATCGGCGAGCTCGGGCTCGACGTTTCGCACCCCACGCCCTCCGCTGATTCGTTCGATTTCGGCAATCTGGCGGCGCTCGAAGACGATCCGCTTTCCGCGCGCATGCGCTCGTCGACTCCGCCGTCACCGACGCCGGCAACGACGATGATGACCTCGCCGCTCGCCCCCCTACCACCGCTCGCGCCGCTGCCACGCCTCAAGAGCTCACCCGAAGTCGCCGCGGCTCCAGTAGCCATGAAAGCTCCGAGCGATGCGGACATTGCCGCGATGAAGGGCGGAGGCAAAGGCGGCCTGATCGCGGTGATCGCGGTGCTGGTGCTCGGCGCGGCTGCCGCCGGGGCTTATTTTGGTGGAGTGATTCCGCACTGAGGGGTCTAGCGGGTCGGGTTGGGATAGGGCTTCAGTCGCGACCAGTGATGTTCTTTTCGTGCGACCTGCGCAGGACTGCTGGGCCGCTGAGCCACGCTGAAGCGTAGCCGGGCGCCTTGTGCACCCCTTCGGGTGTCTCGAAGCGAGTCGGTCAGTTCTTGTGGGCCTCTCGATGATTGCCGCTCGAGATCTGTCTGTTCAAGACTGAGGGCGTCGTCTTATTTCCGGGCACGTGCTCTGTGGCGTTCTTCGGAGAAGAAAGGAGCGAGAGGGAGGAGGGACGACGGTGTGCAGTTCTAGTGGGCGCGATCGTGCACGTGAGCGCGGAGCTCTGCTCCATTTAGGCCACAAAACACAAAGAGCGCGCCCTTTTGAGGCGCGCTCCCGTCGTGCGAGACGACGCTCTAAGTCCTACTTACTCAGCCCGGCTTGGGCTCTTCGGCTTTGGGGGCGGCTTCGCCCTCTGCGGCTTCGGTGCCTTCGGCGTCGTCCGCGTCGTCCGCGTCGTCGTCGTCATCATCATCATCGTCGTCATCCGGTTCGTGCAGCTCTTCTTCGGTGACGTCGAGGCTTTGGGTCGGGCGAGTGCCCGGCTTCTCGTCGGCTTGCTTGCGCTGCTGACTCGCCAAACGCTGGAACACGATCGGCTTCGGAGCGACGAGTAACGCCATGGTGCGCGCTTCCATCGCGGGCCGCTGCTCCACGTTGGCGATGTCGTCGATCTTGGAGACGATGAGCTCGAGCTGCATCTGGGCGCGTTGCGGATGCATGATTTCACGCCCGCGGAAGCGACACGTGACCTTCACCTTGTTGCCCGACTCGATGAAGCGGCGGATGGCGCGGATCTTCACTTCGATGTCGTGGTCGTCGGTCTTCGGGCGGATCTTGATTTCCTTGACCTCGACGACCGTCTGCTTGCGCTTGGCCTCGCCCTGCTTCTTCTTTTCCTCGTACTTGTATTTACCGAAGTCGAGGATCTTGCAGACGGGTGGATTGCTCTTCGGGTTGACCTCGACCAAGTCGAGACCCACCTCGCGGGCGCGGCGCAGCGCTTGGTCAGTCGTCAAGACGCCCAAATTCGAGCCGTCTTCCGCCACGACACGCACCTCGGGTACGCGGATGCGGTGGTTGATCCGAATTTGCGGGCCTCGCGGCTCCCTGCTGAAGCGCCGTCCTCCACCTAAAGCCATGTATGAATCACTTTCTCTTATCTCCCTCGAAAATTGCTTGGTTTCAGTGCCCCGGAGTCTGGTGTAGCCGGGGTGGTTTGGCTTCTTGGAGCAAACGCTCCGTGAAGTCCGCGACGCTCATCGCGCCGAGCTCGCCAGCTTCGGCTGAGCGAGGAGTAATGGTGTTGGCGGCGGCCTCTGCTTCGCCGATGACGCCAATGTAGGGGTAGCGCATGTTGCGCCCGTTACGAATCTTGGCGCCTAGTTTGTCACCACTGGCGTCCACCAGCACGCGGAGGCCGCGCGCTTTCAGATCCGCCTGCACTTTGAAGGCGTATTCGGCCTGTTTCTCGCTGACGGTGACCAAGAGCACTTGCTCCGGCGCGAGCCAAACCGGGAATTTGCCGGCCATGTGCTCGATGTAGATGCCGTAGAAGCGCTCGACCGAGCCGAGGATCGCGCGGTGCAGCATCACCGGGCGGTGATTTTGGCCATCTTGGCCGACGTATTCGAGGTCGAAGCGCTCGGGGAGGCCGTAATCGAGCTGGATCGTGTCCAGCTGCCAACTGCGCTTCAGGGCATCGACCACGTGGAACTCGAGCTTCGGGCCGTAGAACGCGCCTTCGCCCGGAAGCTCCTCGAACTCGACGTTGCTTTGCTTGAGAGCGCTGCGCAGCGCGCCTTCCGCGCGATCCCACAGCTCATCGTTGCCGATGCGCTTCTCGGGACGGAGCGCGAGCTTCACTTTCACGTCTTTGAAGCCGAAGGCCGCGTAGACCTCGAACAGCAGCCGATTGAAATCCAAGATTTCTTTTTCGATCTGCTCTTCGGTACAGAAAATGTGCGCGTCGTCTTGGCTGAAGCTGCGCACGCGGGCCAGGCCGTGCACGACGCCAGCGCGCTCGTAGCGATGCAGCCGGCCGAAGTCAGCCACGCGCCAGGGCAGCTCGCGATAGCTCCGCCGGCGGTGCCCGAAGATCAAGCAATGGCTTGGGCAATTCATCGGCTTCGAACACGCGTGCTCGATGTGCTCGCGCGCGGTCATCAAAGCCTGACCGATATCCGCCGCCTCACTGACCTTCGACAAATCATCCAGGCGATCTTCGGTCGTCGCCATGAACATGTTGTCGCGATAGTTCGCCAAGTGGCCGCTGGTTGCGAACAGCCGCTTGTCGAAAATCTGAGGGGTTATCACCTCTTCGTAGCCGTACTCGACGTACAGCGTGCGGATGTATTCGACGAGGCGATTGTAGATGCTGGTGCCGCGCGGCAGGAAGAACGGCATGGCCGGCGCGTATTCGTGGAACATGAACAGATCCAGCTCTTTGCCGAGCTTTCTGTGGTCCCGCGCGCGCGCTTCTTCGAGCAAGCGCAAGTGTTCGGCGAGCTCTTCCTCACTCGGGAAGGCCGTGCCGTAAACGCGCTGCAACATCGC
>Ga0105241_10003943_pt1 | contig 10982 bp, 10 predicted proteins | sample KBSC64metaG_FD_80422 | JGI IMG/M metagenome (GOLD analysis project Ga0105241, IMG submission 80422) | Corn rhizosphere microbial communities from Kellogg Biological Station, Michigan, USA - KBS C6-4 metaG | ecosystem: Host-associated > Plants > Roots > Rhizosphere > Soil | place: Michigan, USA...
CGTGGGCGGCGAGTTCCTCTATGCCGTGCGCGTCGACACGTCGCTGGGCTTCGAGCTCTGCCCCGCGGACGTCTGCCAGGTGGGCGACGCCTTCTGCCCGGTGGGGGAGGAGGCCACGCCGGCGGCGGCGGCCGCCCCGCGCTTCCGCATCGTGAAGAGCTTCCAAAACCCGGTCATCGACGCCTACCGGCGCTTCATCGCCGCGAACGGCATCGGCATCGCCGGCATCGAGTTCATCGAGAACGACCGCGGCGAGATCTTCACCTACGACGTCAACACGAACACGAACTACAACCCGGCCGCCGAGGCGGAGGCCGGGCTGCACGGCATGCGCGCGATCGCGTCGTACCTGGGCCGCGAGCTGCGCGAGCTGGGCGGGGCGCGCCTCCCGCGCGCCGCCTAGCGGCGCTCCCGCCTAGGCGCGGTGCGCGGCGCGGGTCCGCGCCGCCTTCTTCGCGGCGCGCGAGCGGACCGCGGCGCCTTTCGTCCTCGCCGCCTTGCGTGCGGCTGCCGAGCGGTCGCTCCTCGTGCGGCGCGCCGCCGCGCTGTGCGCCTGCCGCGAGAGCGCCCGGTGGGAGGCCGCCGACCGCGGCTCGCGTTTGAGAACCCGCTGGATCGCCCGGGAGCGCTTGGGCGACGCCTTCTTCCTGGCGCCCCCCTTCTTCCCGACCCTCAGTGCGCGCTGCGCGCTCTTGCGGGTCTTCTCCCTGGCTTCGCCCTTCTTCGGGGCCTCGAGCGGCACGCCCGCCCGGCGCGCCTCGGAAAGCCCGATCGCGATCGCCTGCTTCGCGTTCTTCGCGCCGTGCTTGCCCTCGCGGATGTGGTGCATTTCCTGGCGGACGAACTCCCCGGCCTGGGTGCTCGCGGATTTCCCGGCGCGACGGTCCGCGGCCGCGCGCTTCAACGTGGATTTGTCTGGCATTCGCGTCTCCTTCGCCTAGCGGCCCTTGGCCGAGCGGTCGCGGCGGGCGTTGGAGCTGCCCTTGCGCGCGCTGGAGGACGTCTCGTACGAAGAGGCGGGCATGCGCGCCTTCCGCGGCGAGGCGGCCGGCTTCGCGGTTTTCGACTTGGGTTTGGCTGGCATCTCGGTTCCCCTCTCGGGACAAAGGAAACCGGAACCTGCAATAGGCGTGCCGGAGCATTTGGAAGCGCTCGCACTCGGGCGGCGCCTACAGCCGGTGCCTCATCCCGCGGAAAGAATTTCGGCCGCGGCGAAAATCTTTCCTCGCCTTACCAGCCCGAGAATCGCTCCCACACCGCGGGCGCGCGGCCTTCGCGCACCACGTGGTACTCGGAGAACTGGGCCGCCGTGGCGCAGGCGTGGTTCGGGAGCACGCGGACGCGCGCGCCGATGGGGAACCGCGCGAAGTCGAGCGCCCCGCCGTCGCGCCGGCTCACGATGCCGTGCTCCTGGTTCGCGTCCGAGACGATGAGCCCGTCGATGGGCTTCCCCGCGGCGTCGCAGACGACCCCGTAGCCCTGGTCCACCTTCTGGCGCGCCGTCCCGCGGTCCCGCGAGAGGGCCATCCAGCCGCCGTCCGTGATGAGCCAGTTCTTCTCGCGCTGGTGGCCGATGACGGTCGCGAGCACCGAGAGGGCGATGTCGTTCAGGCCGCAGACGCCCAGGCCCGCCATCACCAGGTCCTGGAAGACGTAGACGCCCGCGCGGACCTCCGTCACGCCGTCGAACGAGCGGCCGAAGGTGGCGGTGGGCGTCGATCCCACGCTCACGACCATGGCGGAGTGGCCGCGCTGGCGAAGGGTGCGCGCCGCGCGCACCGCGGCCTCGCGCTCCTGGGTCGCCATCGCCGCGATTTCCTCGGTGTTGGCGCAGTTGTAGGAGGCGCCCGCATGGGTCATGACCCCGCCCAGCAGCGGTCCCAGGGCCTGCGCGACCTCCTGGAGCTGCGGCGCGTCCGGCCGGACTCCCGCGCGGTGGCCGTCGCTGTCGATCTCGATGAGGGCCGGGAAGGGCACGGCCTCCTTCGCCGCCGCGGCCGCGTGCGCGCGCGCCGCCTCGACGCTATCCACGATCGCGGTGATCGCGACGCCCCGCTTCGCGAGGGCCGCGAGCCGCGGCATCTTGTGCGGCACCATGCCGACCGCGTAGAGGATGTCCTTGAAGCCGTGGTCCGCGAAGTACTCCGCCTCGCGCAGGGTCGAGACGGTGATGGGGCCGTTGGGAGCGCCGAGCGCGCATTCGGCCACCTCCACGCACTTCGCGGTCTTCACGTGCGGGCGGATGGCGACGCTATGGCGCCCGATCCGCTCGCGCATGGCGCGGCAGTTGCGCTCGAGCTTGTCGCCGTCCAACAGCAGCGCGGGCGTTTCGATGCTGTCCAGGGCGTCGGTGGTGGGGCGGGTGCGAAGGGCTTCGGCGGTCTCGATCATGGCGGGGGCGGAAGGCGAAAAAGGGCCTCCGAAACTATAAACGACTGGCGATGGAATGCCGAAAAGCCTCGCGGAAGCGGGCCTCTCCCCCCTGAGCCGGATGGCGCATGTAGCCCGCGCAGGCGAACTCCGGCCAGCGGGCGAGCGCCCCCTCCGCGACCTTCCCCACCGCGAAGATCTCGAGGTCCCGGGAAAAGCACCGCAGGAGGGCGGCCAGGGCGGCTCGGCCATCGGCCACCTCCGAGAGCCGGGGCTTCCGGTTGCTCGTAGGCCCGCAGGGTCCCGCGACGGTCTCGCCCTCCTCGGGGGGTGCCAGGTACGGATGCCACGGGAAGGCGTTCCAGAGCACCACGTCGAAGGGGGCGCCCGCGCGCTCGATCTCGCCCCAGATCACCGCGGCGCTGCGCTCGCGCTGCGGCTTTTCCGGCGCGTCGCGGCTCGTGACGGCCAGCGGACGGCGCGCCACCATGTCCGCCTTGTGCAGGAGCTCCGTCTCCGAGCAGAACGCGATGCCGGTGAAGCGGCAGCCGCGGTGGCTGGGCGCCTCCCCCAGCAGCAGGAAGCGTGCGGAGCGGGCGCGGGCCTCGAGGTACGCGGCCATGTTCTCGCGGCGGAGGCCGGGCGTCTCGCGCCGGGGCGCGCGGTCGCGGTCGTCCGAATCGCGCCAGGGATTGAAGATGCACGTGCGCTCGGAGGGACCGGCCTCGAGGACTTCCAGGAAGCGATCGATCGGTTTCATGGGCGGGTATGATGGCACGCGCCATGAACGACATCCCCGCGGCGGCGCTGGAAGCGGCCGGTGCGCGCATCGCCGCGCTCGACAGCTCCGCCGCGCGCCATCGGATCGCCGTGGGAGACGGCGCGTCGATGATGTGGCGGCGCTTCGGCGAGGGGCCGCCTTTGGTGCTGGTGCACGGCGGCCATGGAAGCTGGCTCCACTGGATCCGCAACGTCGAGGCCCTTGCGGCGCGCCATGCGGTGTGGCTTCCCGACCTTCCGGGCTACGGCGACTCCGACCCGATCGACGCGATCGACCTCGACGAGATCGTCCGCACGACCGTCCGCTCGCTCGATACGCTGGTGGGTCCCGGCGCGGACGTGGACCTCTGCGGCTTCTCGTTCGGCGGGCTCGTCGCTTCGCGCGTGGCGGCGGAGCGCGGGCACGTCCGCCGGCTCGCGGTGATCGGCACGGCGGGCCATGGCCTCCAGTCGCGCTACACGCTGGAGATGCGCAACTGGCGGCTCGCGCGCGAGACTTCGGCGCTCTTCTCGGCGCTCCGGAACAACCTCGCCGCGCTGATGCTCCACGATCCCGGCGCGATCGACCCGCTCGCGTTAGAGGTGCATCGGCTGTGCTGCACGGCCACGCGCTTCCGCAGCCGGAACATCTCGCGGGCTTCGCTGTTGAGGCCGATCCTGGAAGGCGTCGACGCGCCGGTGCTGCTGGTGTGGGGCGAGCACGACGTGACGACCGAGCCGCAAAGCGCCGCGCGCGTGATCTCCGAAGGCCGCGACGGCATCTCGTGGCAGATCGTCCCCGGCGCCGGCCACTGGGCGCAGTACGAGCGCGCGGACGAGGTGAACCGGCTGCTGCTCGACTGGTTCGCCGACCGCTAAAACCGGGGGCTAAAACCGGGGACAGACCACATTTTTCTTTGGACGAAACGATATCGAGCCGGACTTCACTTTCGTTTCGCCCAAAGAAAAATGTGGTCTGTCCCCGGTTTAATCGGCGCTGATCTTCGCGTCGCGCACGACCTTCGCCCAGCGCTCGAGGTCCCCGCGGGTGAGCTCGCCCAGCTGCTCCGCGCTGCCGCCGGTGGGCGTGAGGCCCTGCTTGCTGAGCGTGGCGGCGACGTCCGGCGACTTGAGGAGCCGGTTCACGTCCGCGTTCAGCTTCGCGACGACCGCGGGCGGCGTCGCGGCCGGCGCGTACATCGCGTACCAGATGTCCACGTCGATGTCCGCCACGCCGGAGGCCTCGGCGAGCGAGGGCGTATCGGGCGTCACCGCCGCGCGCCGCGTGCCGCCAGCGGCCAGCAGCCGCAGCTTCCCGGCCTTCACCTGCGAGAGCGCCACGTGGATCGGCAGGAACATCATGTTCACCTGCCCGCCCAGCAGGTCCTGCACCGCGCCGCCCGTCCCCTTGTACGGGACGTGCAGCACGTCGATGCCGGTGCGCTGCTTGAAGAGCTCCATCGCGAGGTGGTGCGGCGTGCCGCTGCCGGGCGACGCGTACGTGAGCTTCCCGGGCTGCGACTTCGCGAGCGCGACGAGCTCCTTCACGCTCTCGGCCTTCACGGACGGATGCACGACGAGCCCCAGGCTCCCCAGCGCGAGCGGGGTGACGGGCGCGAAGTCCTTCACCGGATCGTACGGCGCCTTCCTGTGGAGGCTGGGATCGATCACGATCGTGCTCGCCTGCATGAGGAGCGTGTAGCCGTCGGCCGGGGACTGCGCGACGGCCTCCGTCCCGATGGCGCCGCTCGCCCCGGGCCGGTTCTCCACGACCACCGGGACCTTCCATTCGTCCGAGAGCTTCTGCCCCAGCGTGCGGGCGAGGATGTCGATGCCGGTCGCGGGCGTGAACGGGACGATGAGCTTCACCGGGCGGTTGGGATAGGCGTCCTCGGCGTGCGCCGCAGGAGCCATCGCCGCCATCGCGACGGACACCGCCGCCATTGCCGCCGCCAATCTCTTCATCGCGAATCCCTCCGGTGGGTGGCCCCGCAGGATAGTGCAGGACGGGCTTGCGTTTCAAGGCCGAAATCGCGGAGGATCGCAGGCTCGGAGGATCCATGCAGGCGATAGTCATCGGCGGCGGCATCGCGGGGCTCGCGCTCTCGCTCGCGATGCGGGAGCGGGGCCTCGACTGCCGCGTCTACGAGGCGGTGCCGGAGGTGAAGGAGCTGGGCGTGGGCATCACGCTCCTCCCGCACGCCACGCGCGAGCTGGCGGCGCTGGGCCTCGAGCCGCGCATCCGCGAGGTCGCGATCGAGAACGAGGAAAGCGCCTTCTTCAACCGCCACGGGCAGTTCATCTACAAGGAGCCCCGCGGCAAATTCGGCGGGTACCCGTTCGCCGAGTACGGCATCCACCGCGGGAAGCTCCACCGCATCCTCTTCGAGGCGGCGCTCGAGCTCTCCGGCGCGGACCGCGTGCTCACGAACCACCGCTGCGTGCGCGTCGACCAGGACGAGCGCGGCGTGACCGTCCACTTCGTGGAGACGTCGACCGGCCGCGCGCTCCCCCCGGTGAAGGGCGACATCGCGATCGCCTGCGACGGGATCAACTCCACGGTGCGCCGGCAGTTCTACGCGGACGAGAAGGTCGCCTTCGCCGGCATCAACACGTGGCGCGGCGTGACGAGGCGCCCGCCCATCCTCGGCGGCCGCACGTACATGCGCGTGGGCTCGATCGAGACCGGGAAGATGGTGATCTACCCGATCGTGAACGACGTGGACGGCGCGGGAAACCAGCTCATCAACTGGATGGCCGAGATCCGGCAGCCGAACGTCTCGATGAACGACTGGAACAAGCCGGGCAACCTCGCCGACTTCCGCGCGATCTACGCGGACTGGCGCTTCGACTGGCTGGATGTCGCGGAGATGATCGCGAAGGCGGACATGGTCCTCGAGTACCCGATGGTCGACAAGGACCCCGTCGCGCGCTGGACCTTCGGCCGCGTGACGCTCATGGGCGACGCGGCGCACCCGATGTATCCGCGCGGCTCGAACGGCGCGGCCCAGGCGATCATCGATGCGCGGACGCTCGCCGAGCTCCTGCGCACGGCGACCGATCCCGTGGCCGCCTTGGGCGGCTACGAAGCGGCGCGGCTGGAGGCCACGGCGAAGATCGTCCGCACGAACCGGGAGCATCCGCCGGATTTCATCAACATCAAGGTGGACCAGTTGACGGGCGGGAAGCCCTTCCGCCACATCGACGACGTGATCAGCCAGGAAGAGCTTCGGAAGATCTCGGAGGACTACAAGAAGGTCGCCGGCTTCTCGCTGGGGTCCGCCAAGCCGGGATGAAAAAACGGCGCCCGAAGGCGCCGTCCAAGTTGCCTACGGCCACTCAATAGTTGTAGGTCATCCCAACCGAAAAGGCCTGGGCCGTATTGCCGCCAAAGGGTGGCCCGCAGTTCCCGCCGTCGAGGCACCCGCCGATGAACTTGTCGCCCACGAAGTTGCGCGTGGGCAGGCCGTGGCCGCCCGCGCCCAGCGAGTAATGCGCCCACTGCTCGTTCTTCAGGCGCGAGTACGTGGCGTACCAGGTGGTGCTCTTGTCGAAGAAGTGCTTGTACCCGATCGAGAAGAGATTCGCGGCGTTGTCCGACGAGCCCGGCGTGGCCGCGATGCCGTTCCGATCCTGGATGCCCTGGTCGGGCTGCCCCGGCGTGCGTCCCGCGTGCGCCCAGCCGAAATTGAGGTCGTCCATGGGCGTCATGTGCTGCGTGAGCGCGATCCAGGTGGACGTGCGGGTCCGCTCGTCCAGCGCCGGCGTGATCGCGTCACGCTTCAATCGCTCGATCAGGAAGTTGAGCGTCGTGTGCGTGGGCAGCGTGTATTGGACGCCCACCTTGTAGGCCATCTCGTTCCGGATGCCGACGGTGCCGGGCACGGTCTCGTCGCCCGTCCGGTTCACCTTCGTATGCAGCTCGTAGCCGGCGAGCGCGTAGAGGGGGCCGCTCTGGTAGGTAAGCGCGGTGCTGTAGCCGTTGTCGAAGGAGCCGTCCTCGCACACGCCGGGCTGGCCATTGACGCCGTTGAGCCCGGCGGTGGAGTTGCCCGCCGTGCAATCCGGCTCGCCCTCCGCATAGAGGCCGGTATCCGTGCTGCGGTTCTGGCCCGGGGATACCAGGAAGCCGAAGTTGAAACCGCCGCCAAAGCGCGGCGACTGGTACCACACCGAGTGCGGCATGCGGTCGTCGAATTCGGCCCGGTTGTCGCCGCCGCTATTGCCGATGATCGCGTTGTAATCGCCCGGAGTGCTCGCGAAGGGATCGAGCCGGGCCGACGACGTCTTGTACGGCGTGTCCGTCTTGCCGATGTAGATCGTGCCCATTCCCTTGCTGCGCAGCCCGATGAAGCTGTTGCGCGAGCCGAGCTGGAACTTCGACGCGGTGGTGTCCGCCGCCTGGTCCGAGACTCCGGGCGTTGCCGCGAACGCGACTTCCGTCTCGAACTGGAAGAGCGCGGTCAGGTCCCGGCTCACCGGCCGCTGCCCGCGCACGCCGAAGTAGGAGAGGTTGCTGGAGACGTCGGGAACCCAGCCGTTCTTGCCGGTCACCGGCTGCCCGTTATTGATGAAGCCGGCCAGGCCGTTGGTCTGGTCGTCGACGGACACGTCGACGTGGCCGTAGAGCGTGACTTCTCCGCCGCCGACCTGGAACGTGAGGTTGTTGCCGGGTTTCATCGCGGGACCCGATACCGGCGCAGGAGCCGGGGCCGGAGCGCGCTGGAGGGCACTCTTGAGCTCGTCGATCTGCCGCTGCAGGGAATCGATCTGGCGCTTGAGCGCCTCGTTGTCCGTCTGCGCCGCGGCCGGCGCGGAAAACGCGGCGGCCACGAGCGATGCCGCCATGGCGCAGGCCACGGTCCGGTAGTTCTTTCCTTTCATGCGGCTCTCCTCACGAAGGCTTGTTGGAATTTATGGCGAATCAACCGTGTTCGCCCGCGCAACGTACCTCGCAGAAGCCTTCGCCAATCTGAAATCTATCGCGGCGCGATAGAAATCGCGCCGGAACGTGCGTCATTTTGGCCACACCTTGCATGAAGGCCCGCGCTACCTTGCGCGAAACCGCGGGACCGTTTTCGCCTAGCCGAGGAAGGCGCCGTCGCTTTCGAGGGCGCGGCGAAGGGCGGCGGTCGGGACGTCGCGCGCATCGAGGCGATCGCGAAGCGCGAGCGCCGCCGCGGTGCCGGCCGCCTGGCCCATGACGAAGCAGGCGCCGCTCACGCGCGCGGCCGACTGCCCCGCGTGCGTCATCCCCGCGCAGCGACCCGCCACGAGGAGGTTCGATGCGCCCCCGGCGGCCGAGCGCTTCGGCACGAGCATCCGGAACGGCAGCTGGTTGTAGCCGCGCGAGCCCGTTGCCGGCCATTCCCACTTCACGTCGCCCGCGACGTGGTTCTCGATCGGCCAGCCGTTCACGCCGATGGAATCGCCGAAATCCGCGCAGCCCAGCACGTCCTCCGCGGTGAGCATGTATTCGCCCACCAGGCGGCGGGTCTCGCGGATCCCCACCTGCGGCGCGATGTCGAGCGCGTACGCGTGCTCGAACCCGGGCACCTTCGCGCGCAGGAACCGCAGGTACTCGACGATCTGCCGCCGCCCCTCGAGCTCCGCCTCGGAGAGCGACCGTGCGTCCGTCCCGTCGACCGCATGGCCCTCGGCATCGCGAAGCTGCGTCACGTTCACGCGCCACTCGTACGCGTGCTTCTGCGGCCGCACGATCGCCCCGCGGCGCGGAAAGCGGAACTCCCCGGACGCCTCGGCCGCGTCCATGATCTGCGGAATGGATTTCCACGCCTCGCCCGCGCGCTCGGCGTCCACGTTCCCCACGCGGAACATGAGCGTGGGATAGAGAAGATGCCCGGCGTCGTCGCCCTTCTCGAGCGCCACGCCCGCCCGGTGCGCGAGGTCCGCATCGCCGGAGCAATCGATGAACGCGCGGCCCCGGATGGCACCCCGCCCCGACTTGGTCTCGACGAGGAGCGCATCGATCTCGCCCGATTCGCGCCGCCGCGCCTCCACCCCCAAAGCATGGAACAGCATCTCCACGCCCCGCGCGCCCAGCAGCGCATCGGCGGCGCACTTGAACGCCGACATGTCGTAGGCCTGCGCGTGGATGCGCCCGAAGATGAGGTGCGGCTCCGAGAGGCCGTCCAGCGCGCGCATGCGATGGAGCAGCTCGTCCGCGAGGCCGTGCACGACCTGGCGGATCTCGCCATGGACGTTCGCGTGCAGCCCGCAGAAATTGGTGACGCCCGCCGCGGTCCCCATGCCGCCCAGGAACCCGTAGCGCTCGACGAGGATCACGCTCGCGCCGTGCGCGGCCGCCGAGGCCGCCGCGGCGATGCCCGCAGGCCCGCCGCCCAGCACGACGACATCCCGCTCCGCGACGACCGGGACCGCGCGCGAGGGCTCGATCACGCTCGCCAAGGAATCAATCCAGCGTGATGTGGTTCTTCTCGATCACGGGCTTCCAGCGCGCGAGGTCGCCCGCGAGCGTCGCGCGGAACTCCTCCGGCGTGTCCGCGACCACCTCCATCGTCTGGGCGCGCAGCTTCTCGCGCACGTCCGGCTCCCGGAGCACGGCCGTCAATTCGCGCCCGATGCGATCCACGATGGGCTGCGGCGTGCGCGCGGGCACCACGAAGCCCATCCACGCATCGGCATAGACGTTCTGCAGCCCCGCCTCGGCGAGCGTGGGAAGATCGGGGAGGATCGGCGAGCGCTTCGCCGTCGCCACCGCGAGCGCCTTGAGCTTTCCCGCCTTGATCTGCGGGATCACCGCCGCGGCCGGAAGGCACGCGAGCTGCGCGTCGCCCGAGAGGAGCGCCAGCACCGCGGGCCCCGAGCCGGAATAGGGAACGTGCACGATCTGCGTGCCGCTGCGCGCAGCGAGCGCCTCCATCGCGAGGTGCGAGATGGTGCCGCCGCCCATGGAGGCGAAGTTGTACTTGCCCGGGTTCTTCCGCAGGAGGGCCAGGAGCTCCTCGGTGTTCCCGACGCCCAGGTTCGGCGCGACCACGAGCACGCTGGGCTGCGTCGCGGCGATCGTGACGGGCGCCAGGTCCTTCTGCGGATCGTAGGCGAGGTGGTGGAAGAGGAGCGAGTTCACCCCGAGCGGCCCGGCGATGCTGAGACCGATCGTCTGGCCGTCCGGCGCCGCCTTCGCGACCGCATCCGTGCCGATGTTGCCCGCGGCGCCCGGCTTGTTCTCGACGATCACGGGCTTGCCGATCCGCGGCGAGAGCTTGTCGGCCACGACGCGGGCGACCAGGTCCGGCGTCGATCCGGGGCCGAACGGCACGATGATGCGGACCGGCCCCGCGGGCCATTCCTGCGCGAAGGCGGGCGCGGCGAGGACGAAGGCGGCGGCGAGGCGGGCGGCGAAGGCTCGAAATCCCACGGCGACTCCAGGGCGAGGGCAAAGGATCATCGTAGCAAACGCCTCACAGGCGATACGAGGCGCGCTCCAGCGGGTCGAGCTGCGAGAGAAGCTGCGTCTCCCACGCGAGGTATTGGCGCGCGGCCTCCTTGTTGCCGTCGTGCCGGTCGTGCACGAAGAAGAGATAGTCGATGCATTGCTTGTCCGGCGGGACGTGCGGCGTCGCATCCACCGGCGGCCCCGCGTCCCGCCACGCGGCGAAACCGCCCGCGAGCGCCGCGATCGATGCCACCCCGGCGCGCGCGAGATCGAGCGCGGCGATGGCGGCGATGACCGCCTCTTCCGCGACCAGCACCACGCGTTTCCCGGCGATCAACGGAAGCAGGTCGCGGAAGCGCGGCCGGATCGCCCAGGTGCTCCCCGGCACGTGCCCCTTGCGATACGCCGTGCTCGGGCGCACGTCGACCACGGC
>Ga0105241_10003944_pt1 | contig 10981 bp, 8 predicted proteins | sample KBSC64metaG_FD_80422 | JGI IMG/M metagenome (GOLD analysis project Ga0105241, IMG submission 80422) | Corn rhizosphere microbial communities from Kellogg Biological Station, Michigan, USA - KBS C6-4 metaG | ecosystem: Host-associated > Plants > Roots > Rhizosphere > Soil | place: Michigan, USA...
CTCGGCGGCGATTTCGCCGTGGCGCACCGCCTCAACCAGGGCCTTTACAGCGTCGACAATTTCCGCGCGTCCGCCATAGTTGATGGCAAGATTCACTTGGAGTCCGCGATTGGCGGAGGTCTCGGCCAGCACTTCGAGCAGCTCGGTGTGAACTTGCGGCGGCAGAGCGTCTAAGCGGCCGATGGTGTTCATGCGGATCTGCTGGCGCATCATCTCCGGCAACTCGAGGCGCAGGTAGGTGCGCAGCAGACGCCACAACATTTCGATTTCCGTGCGCGGGCGCTTCCAGTTCTCGATCGAAAACGCGTACAACGTCAGCGTCTCGATGCCCATCTGGGAACAGGTTTCGATCACCGTCCGCACCGGGCGCATGCCGGCTTTGTGTCCCGCGACGCGAAGCTGACCGCGGCGGCGGGCCCAGCGCCCATTGCCATCCATAATGACGGCTATGTGGGCGGGCAGGCGCTCCGGATTGATCGCTCGCGCGAGCGGCTCATCCGGGTGCCCGGGCTTCAACGACTCCAGCAGCGCTTGCATCGGCAACTGACCATGGTATCAAAGGCGGCGTGTATGCTTCGCGCGTGTTTCATTGCAGGCAGCGAGGTGGCGAATTCTTTCAATAAGACGGTTAACAGAGGCTTGCTGGTCCCGACTATCACCCTGCGGGTTTCGTATCGCTACGCGCAGTGATAACATGCATAACGGTAAGCGCATCGAGCCTAAGTGGAGGGAGGCCCTATGGAAACCCGCTTTTCGCGACGGGAGTGGTTGCTGGCTGCTGGTTCAGCAGCTCTATTGCCCGGCATGGCCGCCGCAGATGCTGAGAAACCGGGCGCGGGCAAATCTTTGCGGGGCGCCTTCATGATTCTGTCGACGCCCTACACCTCGTCGAAGGCCGTCTCTTACGACGACTTGGCGGGCGAGGTCGATTTCCTGGTCCGCTGTGGTGTGCAAGGTCTCGTCTGGCCGCAAAATGCCAGCGAGCAATCGAAGCTCACCAAGGACGAGCGCATACGCGGCATGGATGTGATTGCACGGGCTGCCAGAGGCAAGACTCCCGCGCTGGTGCTTGGTGTGCAAGGACACGACACTGCGGAGATGCTGGATTATGCGCGGCACGCGGAAACCCTCGCGCCCGACGCGGTGATCGCTATTCCGCCCACCACGGCCAGTTCTCTCGACGACTATCGGAAATACTATCGCGCGCTGTGCAAGGCCGCCAAGCGGCCGGTGTTCATTCAGACCTCGGGAGGCGCTCGCGACCTTGTCGCGTCGGTCGACTTCATCCTCGAATTGGCCCGCGAGTTTCCCAACTTCGGCTACATCAAGGAGGAGCACGATCCCGTAATCCCGCGCATGCGCGAAGAGATTGCCCACCGCCCCGATCCCATCAAGCGCGTCTTTTGCGCCAACCGGGGCGCCGGATTTCTTTACGAAATGCGTAACGGATCCGACGGCACCATCATCGGCGGAGTTCCATACGCGGAGGTGTTCGCCAAGCTTTGGAATTTGCAGCAGGAAAGAAAGTTTGATGAACAGCGCGAAATCTTTAGCAAGCTGCTTCTGATGCTGAACCTCGATGACCGAATCCCCGGCGTCCGCCCGTACATACTCAAAAAGCGCGGGATTTTTAAAACGACCGTCACGCGAGAAGCCGAACATACACTGACGCCGGAAGCGGTCGCCGAGATCGAATATAATTTCGCGGGATTGAAACCATATCTCTTGAAGGGATGAATACGATGACCAGACGGAGTTTACTCGCCTTGAGTTGCATGGCTGTGGCTTGGGCCCAGCAGAGCAGTGTTCCGCGCCTAGGCGCAGACAAGCCGACCCTGAATTACAAAGAGGTGCCTAACTGGCCGACGCCGCTGAAGAATGCAGCCGGGACACCCGCACCGTGGAATTTCATTCAAGTGTCCGGTGTCGCGGTCGATTCACGGGGTCACATTCTGGTGCTGCACCGCGGTGCGCAGCCGCTGCTGGATTTCGAGAGCAACGGCACGCTCGTGCGGCCCTGGACCAGCGTTACTTTTAGTGAAGGAAAGGTCGCTGGCATCGCCAAAGCGGATCAGGTTCAGGGCAAATCCAAGTATTCGGCGGTCTATGGGGCTGCGGGTTGCGACTCGTGCGGTGCGCACTCGGTTCGCATGGACCCGGAACACAACATCTGGGTGGTCGACGCTCCCGGCCAGGTGATCTACAAGTTGGATCCAACGGGTAAGGTGCTCATGCAACTCGGCAAGAAGGGAGTGGCCGGAACGGGACATGACACATTTAACTTGCCCACGGATGTGGGCTTCGCCCCCAATGGCGATTTCTACGTGACTGATGGATACGCCGGTGCCCGGGTGGTGAAGTACACGCATGAGGGAAAATACATTCTCGAATTCGGCAGCCGGGGATCAGGCCCCGGCCAGTTCGAGCTGCCGCATAACGTGGTGGTCGACCCACAAGGCAAGGTTTATGTCACTGATCGCGAAAATCGGCGTATCGAAGTCTTTGATCCCAGCGGAAAATTCCTGACCCAGTGGCCGACTGTGGAAGGAGTCTCGGGGCTCTTCATGACCAAGGATCAGCACATCTGGGCGGGCGGCGTGCTTCTGGATTTGCAGGGACACGTCGTAGGCCGCTTGCCCGGCGCGAATGCGGCAGGCGGGCACGGCGTCGCCGTCAGCGATTCAGGAGACGTTTATCTGGCTCAACTCAGCGGCGTAGTGCAGAAATTCGTCAAGCAGTGAACGGCCTTTACTTTTTGTCGGGAAGCGCAAATACGTAAAGCGCGTTGCCGGTCGTCGAATCATGCAGATCCGGAGCGACCACTCGGGGTACTCCGCGCGGGCTGCCTCCGCCGTTGGCGGTAGTCACAGCAAGGTACTGTTTCCCACCGACGGTAAAGGTCAACGGAAAGCCCTCGACTGGGGCCCCCAGCCGGGTCTCCCACAGAATCTTACCGGAATTCACGTCGAATGCGCGGAACATGCGGTTCAAATCGCCCGCGAACGCCACGCCTCCCGCCGTCGACATCACTCCCGTAAGGAACGGCGCGCGCTGTTCGTACTTCCAAAGCTCGCGCATGGTCCGCACATCGTACGCCGCCAGCTTGCCGATGTTGCCGTTCGACCCCGGCATCTCAAAGAAGCGCCGCTGCGCGCCGCCGCCGCTGCCGCCGCCCTCGACCTTCGCGATCGGGTTTCCGTTCATCTGCAGGCAGCTCTGGCTTAGCGGAATGATCAGACGGTTGCCCGGCGGATAGTAAGTCATCGACGGCCAATTCTTGCCGCCTTCCGTCGAAGGACACCCCGTTACCCACTCTCCCGTGCGCTGTTCGACGATGTCGTTGCGGTAGTGCGGTTCCCCGGTGACTGGATCGATCGAATCGTAGACGTTCTGGAACACCATTTCCTTGTGACCCAGATATTTTCCGGTCTTGCGGTCGAGCTTCCACAGAATGCCCACCTTGCCCGCGCTGAAGACATATTTCTGGCCCTGATCGTCCACCAGAACCCGCTCGAAAACTTCGTCCAGATCCAGTGTCTCGCCGGGCGCGTGGTCGTGATACCAGGCGAGCTTACCGGTGTCCGCGTTGATAGCCAAGGTGGAGTTCGCATACAAGGTTGCCCCGTTGCCGGAGCCGCGGCTCGCGCGCATCCAGGGTTTCGACTGCGCCGTTCCCCAGTAGGTGAGGTTCAAATCCGGATCGTAGCTTCCGGTGATCCACGACTCGGCCCCCGCTCGGAACGTGTTCGCGAGCGTACCCCAGGTGTCGCCTCCGGGTTCTCCGTCGAGCGCAATCGTTCGAAGGCGCCACACTTCTTTGCCGGTCTGGGCATCGTAAGCGCTGATGAAGCATTTCTCCTCGCGATAGACGGCGCAGGTGTCGCGTCCCAGGCCCTGAATCAGGCGGCCTTTTACCGCGAGTGGGCCGCTGGTCGCGCCATACTCGCCTTTGGAACGGTCGCCGATGGTGGTGTCCCAAACCACTTTGCCATTGCGCGCATCGAAGGCCATCATATGCGCATCGCCGGTGGTTACGAAAATCTTGTCATCGTACATCGCGATGCCGCGCATCGCCGGCGACGTGGGATTGGAACCGTAGCGATTCTCCCAGATCAACTCGCCGGTTTTCGCGTCCAGGGCCTGCAGCACCATGCCGGTATTGTTCACGTACATCACGCCGTTGTGTACTAGAGGTGCGGGCTGGTTGCCGTTGCTCGCGCCCTCCTGCATGGCCCAACTCCACACCAAGCGCAGATCGTTGACGTTTTGCGCAGTGATCTGGTTTAGAGGGCTGTAATACGTGGCATGGTAGTCGTGGCGAAGCATCAGCCAATCGCTGGGATCAGGATTGCGCAGCATTGCATCGGTGACCGGAACGTAGTTCTTGATTTCCCCAGCGACGGTGATCCCACGGGGTGCTTGCCGCGCCGGCGGACCCTTCTTGTCCCGCTTACCTTGCCGGGCAGTTGCTTCAGCCGCGGGTGGCGACGCGCCCGCCTGCAAATAGGCCGCGCGCTGACCTGACGCCACACTGCGGATCACCACGTTTGAGTCCGCAGCCAGCACTCGATCGCCGGGCCGTGCGCTGTTCGCATCGAGGATGAAGGCGGCGATATTCACGTAAGTGTCGCCGGGCAAAGCAGCGCCTCCAGGAGGCATGGTTGATTGCATGAAGTTGATTAACGCAGCGGCGGTCCGGTCGCCCCACTGGGCCAGGAAGTTCGAACCGGCCAGTTCCGGTCCTTCAGCTCCGCTGAGATTCGCCGCATGGCACGATGCGCAATTGGTTTGGAAAGCTGCCCGCCCTGCCCCGACCTGATCCGCAGTGTACGGTCCCGCGGGACGCTGTTGCGCGATTAAGATCACCACACCGCAGACAGCGGCAAGCACTGCACCCAGAATGATTCGAGTCTTCATATGCCCAGCCTCCTACTTCAACAGCCAGCCCCACAGATTGCCATCCGGTGCACCTGTGCTGTGCACCATCACATAGAGCAACCCTTTGCGCAACGCTTCTACCTCAGCCGGCGTCAGGTCAGCCGAGCCGGAAATCGTGCCCCCCATGCCCTTCGATACCGACAACTCGTGGACCACGGGACCCGGAAGTCCCATCGCCTTGCTCTGATGCAGATGCGCCACAGTAGCGGTCGAGTGCATCCCATCGAAGGTACCGGTAATGGTGAATTTAGTCCCCGTCAGTACCGCCGAAACCGACCCGTGCCCGGTAATCACGGAGACGAGTTGGGTATCCACTGCGACTGGCGAAAGCCGTGCTTTGAAGGTTTCCTGGGTTTGCGCGACCAAGGCCCAAACCACAAACAGGGCTGCGAAACCAGCTGTTAGACATCGCTTCATGTTGTGCTCCAGAAGCCCGTCAGCATAGCACACCGGGGTGAGTTTTCGACTGTGCCAATTGGCTGACTGCGCCTAACTGAGGTTCAACCCTTCCATTGAATCTTCTTGAATTCCACGCGGTAGTAGTGAGCGGGGAAGGTGTCCGTATTCTCGAACGAATGCGGCGGCTGTTTACCTTGGCGGATCGCCTGTGGGAATTTCACGCCTTCAAACTTGCGGTCCACCTGGGCGGTCTTGCCATTGTAAGATGTCGTCACGCCCTTGGGCTGCCGCTCGTAGAAGAGCAACACGCTAGGATACAACTGTTCACCCATCTCCTGTTTTTGCCCTGGCGGAATCGTCACTTCCACAAAGCGGAGGTCGAATGTCTCAAAGCGCACATTGTCGGTCTTCCGCGAGGTGATGATCTGGTCCATCGAGTCCGGCCAGGACCACCCATCCACCTTCACGTCCGGTAGTGTCGTCACGCGATCCTTGTTATAAGAAGCCATCGCGCCATTAGGACCCGGGCATTCAAACGGAATCTTCTTCAACTCCGCACGATAGAAGTGCTTGGTAAAAGTGTCCAGGTTCTCGAAGGCATGGGGCGCCTGCGTCCCAGCCACGTTGAGCAGCGGAAATGCCGCGTCGGGCGGGACCACGCCGCCCGCCGGTCCGGCTGTTCCGTCGGTACCGTGATCGCGGCCCTTGGGCTGCGCTTCGTCCTGCATGAACACGGATAGCCACTGATGATCGTGCTTATGATTGGTCTGCAGCGGAGGCGTGTGCACGTCCACCATCCGGATGTTTTCGTCTTCGTACAACACCACGTGGTTCTCTGGCGCAGCGCGAACGGCATCCAGTGAATTCGGCCAGGGCCAGCAGCCGGATTTTTCCTTTGTCGTCCCCGGCGCCAATTTCGGTGTGGCCGGCGCGATGCCGTTAGCTGTGGGGGCCGATGGCGCCTGTCCCGCCGTCTGCGCGTCCAATTTCAAGAACCCAGCTACCAAAGCTACTAGCGACAGGAGCACGAAGGCCGCATTCCTCTTTCTCATCAGCCTTTCTCGTCTTCCCAGGGGTTGCCCGGCCTACCCGTTATCTGCTCCAGGCTCGCGGGCTTGGGACGCCACGGCTGCCCGAAGTGCTTGTCTATTTCGTTGCGGTAACTCATTTGGGGCCCGGGATAACCGATCAATTGCCAACCGATCAGCCCGGCATTGCCACCGTGCATCGGGTCGCAGAACATGCCTTCGATCGTGTGAGCGCGCAGGAGTTGGAAGAAATGGGTACGTTCGAGCTCAGCCAGCTTTTTGTCTTGTTCTTCGACAGATAGGCTGGTAAAGTTGCCAAGATCCTTGAGGCCTTTCCGATAGGTCTCCTGCGGATTATCCTTACCCTGGTAGCCGTGTTCCGGAACGGACTCGACCCACGGCCCCTTGGTGTAGCGATACTTGTCTCGGCCATACGGTCCGGCGAGTTGGCGATCAATATAAATAACTACTCCCGCTTCGGTGGCGCCGGGACCAGAAGCATCACTTGGAAAAATGCGCTCGCAAGCGGCCGCCACCACTCGGGCTTCCTCTGCGGTGAAGAACCGGAGCGGCACCTTGACCATTCCATCTTTGCCTCCGGTCTGGGCTTGTAACCGGAGCGGCTCCCGCGACAAAGTATAGAGCAGTGTGCCTCCCAGGGCGGCCGCCGGTATGGTAAGGAATTCTCTTCGTTTCATATAAGTTGCTCCGGATGTTTAAAGTAACGGTCTATCATGGCGTCGGATGCCATATAGGTCAGCGCCAACGCGGTGAGCGTTGGATTCTGCGCGGCATTTTGAGGGAAGGCCGACGCGCCGACCACGAACAGATTCGGCATGTTCCAGTGCTGAAGATAGCGATTCACTACACTGTTTTCCGGCGATGTCCCCATCATAGCTCCACCTTGTATGTGCGTCGACTGGTAGTAAATGGTGTTATAGCGCGCGCGGGGCGGTGGGGTATCGTCGAAGTTGGCGCCCATCTCGCGCGCGATTCTGGCCTGGATCTTAACCGCGAACTCACGCTGTTTGAACTCGTGATCGGTCCAATCGAGTGTGAAGCGCAGCAGCGGGTCGCCGAACTTATCGGTATAGGTAGGGTCCAGGTCCATATAATTCTGACGATACGACAGATGCTCGCCGGATAAGCCGATACTTGCCGAACGATCCTTCCATTGGAGCGAAGCCTTCTTCCACTCCGAACCCCAGTTGGACTTGCTCGCGCCCTTCGGCATGTTGCCGAAAGACCCGATGGGAGCATCGCCGTTGCTGCTGAGCGCGATCATGCCCACGCGCAAGAGCCCATCTTCGTCGCCGCTCAATCCGATGTCGCCGTCGAAATCGGAAATGCGCGCGCCCAGCTCACCGGCGCCCATGAATGCGTTGAGCGGCTTGTCGAAAAAGACCCGCGTGCCGACTCCCACCTGGTGGGTGAGATTGCGGCCCAGCGTTCCTTTACGTGCGATTGGATCGTAGGGCGTGCCGATCTTTGAAAGCGCCAACAGCCGTGTGTTGTTCAGCGTGAATGACGCTAGGATGACAGTTGTTGCGGGTTGGAAAAATTCTTCGCCGCTCGCGTCGGTAAACTGTATTCCGGTCGCGCGGCCATCCTTATGAACAATGCGCCGGACCCAGCTTCCCGTCCGCAACTGGAAATTCTTTCGGTTGGCGAGCACCGGCATCAGCGTATTGGTAGGTTGAGCCTTCGCGCCGATCATACAGCCGTAGCGCTGACAATGGCCGCAATAGGCGCATCCGGCGCGCGTGACGCCGTCCGGATTCTTATACGTTTCGCTCAAGTTGGCCGCGGGAGTCGGATAAGGATGATAGCCCATCTTGCGCACAGCATCTTCAAACATGCTGCTCGCATAGGAGCGCTTCAAGGGCGGCGTGGGATACTCCTGCTGGCGCGGCCCTTCAAACACGTTGCCGCCATCGATCTTCTTGCCGCGCAGGTTGCCGGCCTTCCCGCTGATGCCCATCAACTGCTCGGATTTCCAGTAATAAGGTTCGAGCTGGTCGTAGGTGACTCCCCAGTCCTGAACCGCGAGATCCTCGGGCAGCTTGGCGGCGCCATGTTTCTCAATGAGGTGTGTGCGCAGCGTGAATAAGTCCGGCAGGAAGCGGAATGACGCCCCGCCCCAATGCTCGCCCGCTCCGCCGGTACCAGTGCCGGGATGGAAAGAACCATGCTGGCGCACCGGAACCGCCGAATCCTTCAAAGAGTGTCGGTGGGTGATGGTTTCCTCAGCGGTGTTCTGCATCATGCGCAGACGGATATTGTGGTCAAGTTCATCCATGGTCACCGCATAGTCGGCGGTCTTGCGCGGAATGCCGCGCTCGAAGACGGCAACGGATAGTGACGTCTTCGCAGTGACTTCCTTGGCCAGTAAAAGGCCGGTCCAGCCCCCGCCGATAATGGCGACGTCCACCGGTTTGAGATTGGTCATGGCTGCAGCCTCGCTTCCTTCTCCGCGAACCATCTTTCGGAGCGATCCTGCCCATACTGCCACGTCCCGCGCGCGTTGTCGAGGTCCACCACTGCGCAGGTTAACGGTGCGCACCCAACCCGCGCATTTTTCGTGAATTGCGGGTATCATAGTCAACGGCTGGCCCAGCGGGCAGTCTGAAAGCGCAACGAAAACGTAAGGGTAACGATCAAGGAGGCTTCGATGGAATACGGAAGTACATTCTCGCGGCGCGGTTTTTTGATTTCCACGGGATCTCTCGCCGTGGCCTCTCGCTTGGCTGCCGCCACCAACGTGGATAAGGCGAACCTGCCGGTCATCACCAAGCGCGTGGAGAAGGTTTTCAAGAACCCCGCGATCAAGGAACCCAACGATCTCCAGTTCGCTGCCGACGGCAATCTGTGGATCCTGGATCAAGTCGATCCCAACAAAGTTTTCAAGGTGAATCCAAAGGACGGCTCTATTCTCGCTCAAGTCCAGACGGAGTCCATGCATGGCAGCGGCCTCACGTTCGGCAATGGAGCCTGGTGGATCGGCTCCACCAAGACTCTGAAGACGTTGAAGGTGGACCCTAAGACCGGCGCGACTCTGAAGTCCTTCGACACTCCCGGCGCCGGCCTTTACGGCAAAGTCAAGACACCGTCTGGCGCGCATGGCTTGAAATGGGTGGACGGTAAGTATTGGATGGCCGTTCCCGCTTCGGGCAAGCTCTACCTCATGGAGCCCGAGTCGGGCGAAATCGCACGTAGCATTCCCGCCCCTACCGTCCGCACACACGGTCTTGCTTGGGACAACGGAATTCTGTGGTGCGTCGGCTCCGACGAACGCGAAATCTACAAAATAGATCCGAAGCACGGCACGCTGCTTGCGAAAATCAAACTGACGAAGGAAGATCCTGAGCCGCACGGTCTGGATCTCTTCAAAGGCGTCATGTGGTATTGCGACGCTGCCAGTGGCTGGGTTTGCAGGCTTTCGTAGAAGCTACGGGTTTACGCGGACGCACATCAGGTGGCCGGCTTTCGCCACCACTTCGTGTTCGATCCGCGAAACAAAGCGTGTTCGATAAGTGCCCTCGTCGATCACGAACACCCGCGTCTGCCGCGCGACTAACGCCTGCTCTAGCTCCCCGGGAGAGAGCAGCAAGGAGACCTCCCGCCCGCCGTACCATAGCATCTGATTCACCTCATCGTAGAGCGGGGCTCCCTGGTTGTAGAAGGCGATACGCTCGCCGAACGGCGTAACGCCTGTAGCGGCGAGTGCGATCGTGTGGACTTCGGGCTCGTGGTAGGTGACCGGGGGAAAGATAGCGATCGCCATCACCGCTAGCGCCAGCACCGGTGTCGCGAAAAGAATTCCCTTTTGAATGAATCGCCCCGGAATGAGGGTAACTAACCCGATCGCAGCCAGGATGGACAAGGCAGGATAAGCCGGCAGCATGTAGCGCAACACTCGGGCGCGGGCCGCGGCGCACATCAGCAACACCACCCCAAACCAGATGAGCAGAATGAAAAGCCGCCGCTGCCGGCCGCGGATCACGGTCACAATGCCGGCAATCGCGAAAGGCAGCCACGGCCAATACGACTTGGCCAGCATGACCACATACTCAAATAGCCCGGTATAACGCCGCCAGCTTGGCGACAGAGCGCCGAAAGCCTCCCGATCCAGCCACGCCTCATGAGCCGTAAAAAACACCTGACCGTAATGGTCAATCAACCGCCAGTACCAAAGCGCCAGCGGCAGTATCGCCAGCGCCAATGCCGCAAGCGCGTAGCCCCAGCGTGGACGCCGCCGCGCGATGATCAGATCCAGTGCGAAAATTGCCGGGAGCGCAAATCCGATCAGCCCGCGAGTCATGAGCGCCATCGCGGTGAAGACTCCAGACGCCAGATACCAGCCGGGTTTGTCTTCCGTTAATGACCGCGCGCACAGCGCCGCCAGAAAGAAGAACGTAACCGGCACGTCCGTCATCGCGCGCGCCGTGTACTTCACGAAATAGGCGCTGCTCGCCAGCGCAAACATGGCGAGGATTCCTTGCCACGGATCTCCCGTCAAGCGCCACGCCAGCCAGGCCACCAAGAGAACCGTACCTAAACCGAGCAGCGCGGACGGCACTTTTGCCACCGCATCGGAAATGCCGAAGACCGAGAAA
>Ga0105241_10003947_pt1 | contig 10978 bp, 8 predicted proteins | sample KBSC64metaG_FD_80422 | JGI IMG/M metagenome (GOLD analysis project Ga0105241, IMG submission 80422) | Corn rhizosphere microbial communities from Kellogg Biological Station, Michigan, USA - KBS C6-4 metaG | ecosystem: Host-associated > Plants > Roots > Rhizosphere > Soil | place: Michigan, USA...
GCAAGCAGATTGTTGGCATCGCGCGCCAGGAAATGTCCCTCCCAGAAGGCAACCAGGAAATCCTCCAGGCTGGAAAAGCCGAGATCCTTGAGATCGAGCTCCTGACGATAGAACGCTTGCGAGAAACCCCAGCCGGCATAGACGCGGCCGGCGGCGCGCAGACCGCGGGTCGGGCGCGTGTCGTACCAACCTTCAGCCCACGTCCCGTCGGCGGTGAGCGCTGCCTTGACGCCCTCCAGAAAGACGAAGTTGTGACGCGAGCATTTGGCCGAGCCGCAGAACGGCGCGATGAGGTCGATCATATCGGGATAGAGTGCGCCCCACTGGAAGGACTGCAAGCCGCCCATGGACCAGCCGACCACCATCCTGATCTTCTTGATGCCGAACTTCTCGGTGATGAGCCGGTGCTGTGCGCGCACGTTGTCGTAGATAGTGATCTTGGGGAAGCGCGGTCCGTTGTAAGGTTCGGGCGTATTGCTCGGCGAGGATGACAGGCCGTTGCCGAACATGTTCGGGATGATGATGAAGTATTTGGCCGGATCGAGGGCCATGCCCTTGCCTATCAGCCATTCATTGTCCTGTTGCTGACCTGAATACCAGGTCGGATAAACAATGACATTGTCCTTCTTGGCATTGAGCTTCCCGAAGGTTTTGTAGGCGAGCTTGGCGCCGCGCAAGGTGGCTCCACGCTGGAATTTGAAATCGCCAAGGTCGAAGATCTCGTGGTCTGCCATTTTGGTTTCACTCTCTTTGCGTATGGGGCGGGACCGCCGGAACGCTCCCGCCCGGGTTCAATTCAAGCTGCGGCGCGCACGGTCTGCGGCTGCCGACCGATGACTGCATAGGCGATGCCGCCGGCCAGCATGGCGCTGATGGCAGTCGAGAAATGCGGCGCATAGAACTCGACAATCAGTGCGACCGCCGATCCAATTGCCCAGGCGATGAAGGCGTTTGGCCGCCAGTCTTCGCTGATCTCGGCGTTCTTGCGGTAAAGGTACTGGTCGACCAAGACGATGGCGCCGATCGGTGGCACCACGACGCCGAGCAGCGACAGCCACTGGATGAAGAAAGCCCAGACATTGCCGGCGGCAACGATGATGCCGATGACGCCCAGCACCACGGCCATGACGCGCATGCGTGTATGCAGAATGCGCGACCAACCCGTTGCCGAATTGTAGAGGCAATGCGCGCAGACCGAGCCGAGATTGCAGTAGAGGAACAGGAAAGCCAGCGCGCTAAGCCAACCGATCTGCCGCCCGTTCATGTAGCCGAAGATGTTGTCGGCGCCGAACGGATTGGCGTTGGGCACGGCGAGGGCTGCGGTCATCACGCCACCGACCAGCATCGCCAAGACGTTGGCGAACGGAAAGGCTGAAAAGGTCGCGATGATGGAACTGCGGGAGTCCTTCGCCCAACGGTTGAAGTCGGCAGTGACGGTGCCGGCATCGATGAAAAGCGCGATGACGACGGTGAGGCCGATGCCCATCGTCATGCTCGCGGCACCGTTGTTGCCCGGATAGTTCAGGATGGCAGTCCATCCTGACGTTGCCGCGGCATCCAGCGCAACCCAACCGCCGAGGATCACGAACAACGGAACCGACACCAGGCCGATGAGATGCAGGCCGCGCACGCCGATGAAGGTGATGCCGATATAGAGCAGTCCTGCGACGGTGGTCATGGCGACGTAGTTCAGCCCATAGGTCGAACTGATGAGGGCGCCGGTGATGCCGGTTTGAACGGCATACCAGCCGAGCAGCAACGTCGACAGCAGGCCGGAGGCGAAGACATAGCCCTTCTTGCCGAAGACAATGGAGGCAAGAAGCGCAAAGTTCATGCCGCGCCGTGTGCCCAGAACGCCGAGCGCGCCGACATAGGCAAACATGATGAGGTTGCCGATGATCATGGACCAAAGCGCATTTCGGAACCCCATGCCGAGCACGAGGATGGATCCGGTCATGGCGCCGGTGATGATCATCGGGAAGCCGATCCAAACGGTCGTCACAGAAAAAGTGCTTCGCCTGGCCGAAGCGGGAACGGGTTCGTGCTCGTATTCGTCGCCGAGGACGTGGTCGACTTCATCGAGCTTGTCGATGTCCGAGGTTTTCGTCATTGCACCCTCCTGGGTCAATCGCGTTGCGTGGAGGCCCGTCGTCGCGATGAGACGCCCTTGTCCGTGCCCGCGCTTCCTCGGTTAAGTGCCTTTGGCCATGAATTCGGAAACGGATCGCAGCAGGCTTATATGCCTTCCGCGCCTCTCCCCATTGTTCTGGCCAACCGGCGCCTGTTCCCCTCGGCTTCTCGGTCGGTATCGCACAAACGACAAAGGCCTCCCGATGGCTCCTGAAGCGGAGTCAAAGGGAGGCCCTTTTGCCTTGATCTGAAACGGTGGCCTCGTTGCCACCTGCCTGCTCAACAGGCAAAACAAAAGCTACAGGCACTGCGGTTTCAAGTCAAATGCTATGTCCGGCGTGCCCGAGTTGCTGCCGTAGCAAGCACATAGCGTTGGCCCGAAGCATAGTTCGACCTGGGCCATTCAGTGTCGGAGATGCAAGGGAGTTGGAGATGCAGGGGACTGGGCGAGGCGTTGTGCGCGGCAGGCTGCTGCACGAGCAGCGATCCGCAATTCATCAGCCACAGCAACAACCCCTCGCCCTGAGGTTGGGCCGTCAAAACCGCTCGAACGGTCGCCGGCTCCTCTCCTGACTGAGCGGAGACCTAAACACCGAAAACAGGCATCCGGACATGCGCTGAGGGTCGGTAGGAAACCCTTTCCTCAAGGCCTTCGCAAACGATGCCTCGATCAAGCAGATGGCACAGGGCGATCTCGGTGATCGTCGTCGCGAGTACGGCGCTAGGGCAGGCATGCACGCCGGCGCCGAACTCGAGGTATCGTCTGTGGTCGCGAAATATATCAAAGCTATCCGGATCAGGGTTGAGTGCCGGATCGCGGCTGGCCGCCGCCAGGGTTACGATGATCATGTCATTGGCCTGCATCTCTTGCCCAGCGACGAAGCCATCGCGGGCCACGAAGCGAAGGGTACTGTGTGTTATCGGATCGAACCGTAGCACCTCCTGAATGGCCAGCCCAAGCACGGCGCGATCGCGGCGGGCAGCCGCCAATACATCGGGATGGCGTGCCAACGCGATAAGGGTCGAGCCGATCAGGGCGGAGGTTCCGGCAAAGCCTTGCGCCATCAGCCCTATGCCGTTGGCGATCACCAAATCCGCATCCAGCCGGTTTGAACAGGCCGCTTGGCGCGACAGCATGGCAAACAGCGAGCAATCATCAACGCACAGGGCTTCCACCATGCTGCGAAACAGATCGAGCAGCTTGGCCGAACTGTCAGCGCCGGCTTGTAAAATGGCAGCGGTGAGCGTCGGAACACCCGTAACCGCTGCCGTTGCCGCCGCGCCGTAGTCGCCCATCCAGCGTGAGGCGTCCGAAAAGCTGTCGGCCGGAATTCCTAGCAGACTCATGATGACCTGTGCCGGCAAGGCAGAAACAAACTGGTTCAGCCGCTCGCCGCCGCTCTCCGGCATGATGGTTGCCGCCAGGTCCTTCGCCAGATCAGCCGTGAGATCTGCGATACGCCGTTCGCTCAAGCCTTCGAATGTAGCCGTCACCGTGCTTTTCAACGGACAATGAACTTCTCCATCATTCATCCGCACGAGGCGGCTGAAAATCTCGGCGACAGGCGTACCGATGAGCGGCTCGGGCACCCGGTTGACCGCCGGCCTCGTCAGACAAAGCGGGCTGGTCAGCACGGCGTTCACCGCTGCCGCGCTGACGACGACCCAAGGCTCGCCCGGCCCCTCTCGATAAATCGGCGCGCCAGAAAGCAGACGAGAATAGAAGGGATAGGGGTTGGCGTGTGCCGGCGCCGCCCGCACGTGAAGCGGTTCATCGGCGCCGCTCGGCATGAACTCGCCCAGACCTGCAGCGCTGGGCGCCTTGGATGTATCAGCATCGTCCTGCGGATTCGCCAAGTCAGATCTCCTTCACAAAAACCGATTGATCAATGCCGGGTTGGCCTGCGCGTGTTGCCGCTCTCAATCCACGCACCAAATCCTGCTTGAGGTCCTCGATGTCCTCGAGGCCTATTTGCAAACGGATCAGCGCCCCCTTTAAAGCGCCGGCAGCGACGGTCCGATCCGCGAGATCGACCTGCATGGCGAGGCTGCCATAGCCACCCCAGGAAAAGCCTAGGCCGAATATCGTCAGCGCATCGAGAAATGCGTGCGCCTGCGGATCGCCTTCGAGAACAATCGAGAAGACCCCGCTCGCACCGGAGAAATCGCGCTTCCAGATGGCATGGTCGGGATGGCTCGGAAGGGCGGGATGGCGCACACCCGCAATGCCGGGCTGATGCTCGAGCCACGACGCGATTTCGATCGCGCTCTTCTGGTGGTGGGCGAGCCGCACCCCCATCGTGCGCAGACCACGCAGAACTTGATATGTGTCATTGGGCGCGGCGGGAATTCCGAGCGCCAGGAACATCGCCCAGAGCCTTGGCCAGGTTGCGGCATTCGCTGAGGCCGTGCCAAGCAACAGGTCGGAATGGCCAGCGGGATATTTCGTCGCCGCATGGATCGAGATATCGACGCCATGGTCGAGCGGCCGGAAGAACAGCGGTGTCGCCCAGGTGTTGTCCATCATCACGACAGCGTTGCCCGTGTGAGCGCCTCTGGCGATCGCGGGAATGTCCTGCACTTCAAACGTGTTGGAGGCCGGAGACTCGGTGAAGACGACTTTGCTGTTTGATTTCAAAAGCCGTTTGATGCCGGCACCAATGCGCGGCTCATAATACTCGACCTCTATCCCCATGCGGCTCAACACGGTATCCGCGAGTTGGCGGGTCGGTGCATAGACGGAATCGGTGATCAGCACGTGATCACCGGCCGAAAGAAAAGCCAGCAGCGATAGGGCGACGGCCGCCTGGCCCGACGGGACCAGGACCGTGCCGGCCGAACCTTCCAACGCATCGATGGCATGGCAAAGTGCCTCGGTGGTTGGGGTTCCGTGTGTTGCATAGATGTACTTCTGGCCCCGCTCCGCCATCGTTCGAGCATTGGGGAAAAGCACGGTCGATGCATGCACCACGGGCGGATTGACGAACCCGAAATAGTCACTTGGCTCGTAACCGATACGCGCCAGCCGCGTGTTCATGCCCGTCTGTGTCGGACTCTTTCCGTCGGGCATCATGTGGTCTCTCGACAGCGGCGCAGTTTGAATTGGGTGTACGGCATCAGCGCAGGGGCGGCGCATATTGCAGACCGCCATTGGTCCACAAAGCGTTGATGCCGCGGGCGATCTTCAACGGGCTCCCGGCGCCGACATTGCGTTCGAAAACCTCGCCGTAGTTGCCGACGTGCTTGACGATGCGAGCAACCCAGTCGCTATCGAGACCAAGATCCGCGCCCAACTTGCTGTCCGCTTCCTGGCCGAGAACGCGTTTCACTTCAGGATTGCCATTAACTTTCATGTCCTCGACGTTGGCCTGGGTTATGCCCAGTTCCTCCGCAGTCACCATCGCGTAGTGGGTCCAGCTGACGATATCGAACCACCTGTCGTCGCCTTGGCGGACCGCCGATCCAAGCGGCTCCTTTGAAATAACCTCGGGAAGGACAATGTGGTCGGCCGGATTGGCGAGCGTCAGCCGGACGCTGTACAGCGCCGACTGGTCGATGGTGACGACATCACAGCGTCCGGAATCGTACGCGGACTGGATTTCCTCGAGCTTTTCAAAGACGACGGGATTGTACTCGATCTTGTTGGCCTTGAAGTAGTCGGCAACATTCAACTCACTGGTCGTGCCCGTCTGAATACAGACCGAAGCACCGTCCAGCTGCCGGGCAGATTTTACCGCCGGCAACTTCTTGGAATTGATCATGAAGCCTTGGCCGTCATAGTAGTTGACGGCTCTGAAGTTCAGGCCAAGGGCGGTGTCGCGGTTGAGAGACCATGTGGTGTTGTATTGAAGGATGTCGACCTCGCCCGACTGGATGGCCGTAAACCGCTCCTTGGCCGACAAGGGGGAAAATTTGACCGCATTGGGATCATCGAAAATTGCAGCTGCAACAGCGCGGCAAAGATCGACATCGAGACCGGACCACTCACCCTTGTTGTCGGGTGTTGAAAACCCGGTAACGCCTGTACTCACACCGCATTTGACGAAGCCGGCGGCCTTGACATTCTCAAGCGTGTCCGCCGCCGCCGCCGCCGCGAATACAAGCAGTGGCACGGCGAGCACCAATCTCAGCAACTTGGTCACTTCCATTCCCCCTTTTTTGAACCCATGGATTCGATCGGAGCATCGGGGCCGCCGATCTCCGCATTCGTCTTGGTTTGCCTGCGTGAAATGGCGCCTGCGCACACGGCGACGCGCCGGCGATCCGATCACCTTGAGGCGGTCATCTTTGAGAAGAGAGCGTTCAGTTCCTGCTGGCCGATCTGGTCGGCCGCGAAATTGATGGTGCCCTGGTCACACAATTCGCGGACACTGCGGCGCACAAGGCCAAGCGCGGATCGTGCTATGCTGCCACCGAGACTGACCCGTTTCACACCGATGTCGAGCAACACCGGCACGCTCAGGGGCACGGTGCCCCAACCGATGACAATGTTGAGCGGACCATTGATTTCGCGGACCAAGGTTTGGATCGTGTCCAGATTGTTGGGACCGCAGGGATACACACAGTCGGCACCCGCCTCGAGGAACAGGTTCGCCCGCCTTATCGCTGTCTCCAGCGGATCAGGCACCCCGACAAGGAATGCATCGATCTTGGCGTTCAAGACAAAGGCGCCGCCGCTTGCCTCGATCGCACCTGTGGCCGCTCTTATGCGCTCGACGGCAACCTTCTCCTCGTAGAGGCCTTCGGTACGAGGGTTGTTGTCTTCAATGTTGCCGCCAGCAAGGCCCGCCGCGATGGCAAGGCTTATCGTTTCGGCAACCGATTGTGCATCGCGGCCGTAGCCGTCCTCGAGATCGCCGTTCACCGGCAAGACGACGGCGTCGACGATCTGCCGAAGCCGTTGGAACATCTCTTCGCGTGTCAGCACGCTGCTTGCATCTCGAATGTCAAAGTCGGGCTTGCCTAGCGAGAAAGCGATGCCAGCACTGGTGGTGCCGAGTGCCGGGACGCCGCCTTCGGCCAGGACGACCGCGCTTCCCGCGTCCCATGCATTGGGCATGACGAAACCACGTTCCGTCGAGTGCAGCGCCTTAAATGCTATCGCTTTCTCAACCTGGGTGGCCATGACCGTCTCTCCACTGGAATTTGCAGACGAGGACATTGCTATTTGGCTTGACCCCATTCGTCCAATTTCTAATATTTCTCTACCTCATAAATTCTATTTATAGGCGAAAATGGACGCTGAAGCACTGAACACCTTTCTGACGGTCTATCGGCAACGTGGCTTTTCGACAGCGGCTCGCGTTCTGAACCGGACACAGCCAGCCATTTCGCATCGTATCAGCCTGTTGGAGCAGGAGCTTGGCATGCCGCTCTTCGAGCGGATGTCCAATGGCATCGCGCTGAGCCAGGCGGGGCGCGTCCTGCTGCCCTATGCGGAGCGCGCGCTTGCCGCCCTGCAGGATGCCGAGGCCGCCGTTCGAGCACTCAAGACGGAGAACGCGGGTCCCGTGTCCCTGGCGGTCGTGGGCACTCTGGCCAGCACCCGCCTTACCGCCATACTGAAGCGCTTCGCAGCCGGTCATCCGTCCGTGGACCTGGCGCTGCAGACAGTCCGCAGCACCGAGGTCAGCGATCTGGTGCGGCGTGGCGAAGCCACAATTGGCATCCGCTATGACCGGGATCGCTCAGCTGACCTGCAGTATGATTGCCTCGGCGTGGAAGGATTGCAGGTCGTCTGCTCAACCGATCATGCCTTGGCTGGCGGGTCGATCCCGTCTCTCTCCGGATTGGTCGATGAGCGGTGGATCGCCTTTCCCGAGATCCCGGGGCAGCGCGAAATTTGGGCGTCGCACGTCTTCAGCATTTTCCAGACACTTGGGCTGGGCGACGTCGACTGGACGCCTGTCGACAGCCTGACCGCGCAAAAGCGTCTCGTCGAAGCAGGCTTTGGTCTCGCCTTGATGGCCGAAAGCGGTGTCGCCGAGGAACGCGCCGCCGGAACGCTCACCACGATCGACGTCAGGGATTTGACGCTTACCATTCCAATTTTCATCGTTACGCGTCGAGGTGGATTCCTGAGTGCGGCCGCCAACAGGTTGCACGAACTGCTTAGCACAGACTATCTCGGCCACGACCCGGCCAACCCGTCTTGAGAACCTCGGCGGCGGCTCCCGAGCCCGGGGGGATGCATATGTGTACCCCTTCCTCTTCGGCAACGGGAATGATCTCGCCCCGCATCGGGCCGAAGATTCCGTCGCTGCGAGCCATTCGGCAGAATTTCTCGAGATGAGTGTTTTCCGTCTTCGATCAGGTTCAGTTTCCTGCGCCGCGGGGCTGTGATGACTGCTGTTTTCAATCTTTCCCAGATCAAGAACGTGCTCTCCGGCATCGATGTCGTGAGCGAAATGGAGACGGCATTCGATCTCTATTCAAAGGGTTTGGCAGTCGTTCCGCGGACTGCGCAGACCTTTGCTCTCGATCAAAGAATGCCCGGTTCGTTCTGCTAGGCTTTTGAACCAATTGAAGGGAGCCCTACGGCAAAGAGTATTCGCGGCGAGGTCGACTATGGTTCAGCGAGATGCGTGGCTCAGTGCCGCCTCCTCTGAGTCTTCTGTCGAATTGACAGTGCACTGATTGAAGTCAGACCCTGGCACGACACCGGCGATAGTGCAGGAATTAAAGGAAAGAGTCCGGTTTGGGAGGATAGCATGGGCGGAGACCTATCCGGTCATCATGCCGATCGCATTCAGGCCGCCATCGCTTCGGATGCAGCGGCGAAGTCAGCACTGGTCGCATCTTGGCGGCGGTCTTCAAACTTGCATCGGCTCAACCCGGCCGACTGTAGTTCCCCACGCTACCTCAGCGAGACCGAACTGGGACAGGCCCGACAGCGCGTCGAGCTACTCGTCCGGGTTGCCCAATCGAGTCTCGACCGTCTCTATCTTGCTGTAGGCGGCGTCGGATGCTGTGTCCTGCTCGCCGATCGTGACGGCGTGCCGGTCGAACGGCGCGGCGCGCCTGTGGATGACGAGACCTTTCGTTCCTGGGGCTTGTGGACGGGCTCCGTCTGGAACGAAGAAAGCCAAGGCACCAACGGGATCGGCACCTGCCTGGTCGAACGGCGCGCGCTGACAATCCACCGCGACCAGCATTTCCATACACGCAACACGGGGCTTAGTTGCACCACCGCTCCAATCTACGATCACCAGGGAGAGCTGGTAGCTGCGCTTGACGTGTCTTCCTGCCGAGCCGACCTGACCGAAGCCTTCGCCAATCTCATTTCGGTTGCCGTGGTCGACGCGGCGCGGCGGATCGAGGCGGAAAACTTCAAGGTGGCATTCCCGAGGGCGCGCATTCTGGTGGCGCCGGTGAGTGACAAAGGTTCCGGCGCGCTGATCGCCGTCGACGCCGATGACCTTGTGGTCGGCGCGACACGTTCGGCCCGGCTGGCGCTTGGCATCACGCAACAGTGTCTCGACAAGCCGATGCCCGCGACCGATCTACTCGGCTGGGGCGAAACCGGCCCGGAAATCCTCGCCGAGGCAGAGCGCGGGATGCTGCAGCGTGCGCTGGCGCGAGCGGGCGGCAATGTCTCGGCGGCTGCCCAGGCGCTTGGCATCAGCCGCGCGACGCTTCACCGGAAGCTCAACCGCCTGGATGTCCACCGGCCTCACTGACCTTCGACCTCCAGCATGAGTGTCGCAATTCTGCGACACATGCTTGTCGCCCACGGTCCTCGGCACGGTGACTTGGTGGCGGAAATCGCAAAATCTCCTTTCCGAAACGTCGCATCCCGCGACGTCCGTTTGGGAGGAAGACACATGAACAAGGTTGAATTCTCACGCCCGGTGAAGGCGCCCTTCGACAAGCGTTACGGCAATTTCATCGGCGGCAAATGGACCGAGCCCCGTTCCGGCCGCTCCTACGAGAACCATTCGCCGGTGAACGGCCAGCTGCTGTGCGAGGTGGCGCGCTCGGATGCCCAGGACATCGAGGCGGCCCTGGATGCGGCCCATGCCGCCAAGGACGCGTGGGGACGCACAAGCGTGGCAGAGCGGTCGCTTATCCTCAACCGCATCGCCGATCGTATGGAAGAGAACCTCGATCTCCTCGCCTGCGCCGAAACCTGGGACAACGGCAAGCCGATCCGCGAAACGACCGCCGCCGACCTGCCTCTGGCCATCGACCATTTCCGCTATTTCGCCGGTGCCGTGCGCGGCCAGGAAGGCAGCCTTTCGCAGATCGACGACGACACCGTCGCCTATCATTTCCATGAACCGCTCGGCGTGGTCGGCCAGATCATCCCGTGGAACTTCCCGCTGCTGATGGCATGCTGGAAACTTGCTCCCGCGCTTGCGGCCGGCAACTGCGTGGTGCTGAAGCCAGCCGAGCAGACCCCGGCCGCCATCCTGCTCTGGGCCGATCTGATCGGCGATCTGCTGCCGCCAGGCGTGCTCAACATCGTCAACGGCTTCGGCCTCGAGGCCGGCAAGCCGCTCGCGTCGTCACCGCGCATCGCCAAGATCGCCTTTACCGGCGAAACCACAACGGGCCGGCTGATCATGCAATACGCCAGCCAGAACCTCATTCCCGTTACGCTGGAACTGGGCGGCAAGTCGCCCAACATCTTCTTCAAGGACGTTGTGGCCGAGGACGACGACTTCTTCGACAAGGCGATCGAAGGCTTCGTCATGTTCGCGCTGAACCAGGGCGAAGTCTGCACCTGCCCGAGCCGCGCGCTCATCCATGAATCGATCTACGACAGGTTCATGGAACGCGCGCTCAAGCGCGTCGAGGCGATCGTGCAGGGCGATCCGCTCGACCCGACGACGATGATCGGTGCCCA
>Ga0105241_10003948_pt1 | contig 10975 bp, 13 predicted proteins | sample KBSC64metaG_FD_80422 | JGI IMG/M metagenome (GOLD analysis project Ga0105241, IMG submission 80422) | Corn rhizosphere microbial communities from Kellogg Biological Station, Michigan, USA - KBS C6-4 metaG | ecosystem: Host-associated > Plants > Roots > Rhizosphere > Soil | place: Michigan, USA...
CCCTGCAGTTCTGCGCATCGCCCCCGCCACGATCTCGAATCCATACAGCCGGCACTCCAGCGGACCGTTGTAGAGCGGTATGCGCCGCGACGGCTTGAGACCGATCAGCTTCGGCAGCCGCAGATCGCCCGTGAAGATCCAGGCGTTCCATCCGGCGTACTTCGCCTTCAGCGCGTCGCCCAGCTTCGGGTAGAAAGCCGCCAGCTCCTGCTGCTCGCCGATACGCACACCGTACGGTGGGTTGGTGACGAGCACGCCCGCTGAAGCGGGTGCCGGCAGTTCCAATACGTTCGCCTGCTTGAGTGATACCACGCTATCCAGTCCAGCGGCCGCCAGGTTCGTCCGTGCCAGCTTGAGCTGTTCGCCATAGAGATCTGCCCCGAAAATCGGCAGCGCCACCGGGGCCCGCTGCGCGGACCGTGCCGCCGCGAGCGTACTTTCCCACAGGCGCGCGTCGAAGTTGCGCAGCTTCTCGAAGCCGAATGGACGTGAAGCGCCCGGAGCCATACGCAGTGCAATCATCGCGGCCTCCACCAGCAGCGTGCCGGCGCCGCACATCGGATCGAGTAGTGTCATGTCGGGCTGCCAACCTGTCAGCGCGAGAATGCCCGCCGCGAGATTCTCTTTCAGTGGCGCCTCACCTTGGGTCCGTCGCCAGCCGCGCTTGAACAGGGGCTCGCCCGACGTATCCAGATAGAGCTGGAACCGGTTGCCTTCGAAGAAGGCGTGAATGCGCACATCGGGCATGTTCGTGTTCACGCTCGGCCGCGATCCCGTGTCCGCACGAAAGCGGTCACAGACCGCGTCTTTGACGCGCAACGTAATGAAGTCGAGGCTTCGGAGCGGGCTGGCGATAGCGGAGACGTTAACGCGAATCGTGCGGCGTGCATCGAAGTACTCGCGCCAGGGCAACGCCGCCGCGCGCTTGTAAATGTCATCCTCGCGCTGGTACTCCCACGCGCCGAGCTGCCACAGGACGCGGCTCGCGATGCGGCTTTCCAGGTTGACGCGATAGCAAAGGTGCAAGTCGCCGCTAAAGCCGACACCGCCCTCGACCGCTTTCACGGCGAGCGCACCGAGCTCGGTCAGCTCGGAAGCGAGAACCGCTTCCAGGCCACGCGGGCAGGGAGAAAAGAATTGTTTTGGGGTGTCGCGTTGACGTGGTGTTGCGCTGCTAGAGCGCCGGATCGAATTGGCCATGCGCAATTATCGCGCATGGTTGCGCTCTAGGTCAGACCGAGTGAGCAGTGCGTGCCAGCAGCTGACGCTGGCCTGACTCACGCGTTCGAGGTGATCGAGCTTTAGGTCGCAGTTACAGGGGCAGGAAAACCTCGAATTCGAGCTTGCGGTGGCTGTTCCGGTATCGAGTGAGCTTGGTAATGCGCGCCTGCAGCTTGGCGCCGCGGTCCATCTGGCGAGCGACGGCCGCGTTCTCGCTACGAGGAATGTAGCCGAGCGGATGGCCGTTCCAATCCACGCGCACGGCATTCATGTCGTGAGCGTTCTCGGGCTCCCTCACGAGCGTCAGAGACTCTCCCTCCTTCATCCGATCCCAGACTGCCTTGGCGTCGTGATAGCGCAACCCCGCGGTCAGCGAGACCTGCACGACGATCTCTGCGGCGCCGCGTTCTTCCGCTCCGGCGGGAAGGACTCCCGCGAGCAGCGCGCCGAGCAGCACACACATCGAGACGATAGGGCGCTTGAGTCGCATGACGACGTATCAGAACGGTTTGACCACTACGAGAATCACCACCCCGATGAGGATCAACACCGGCAGCTCGTTGAACCAGCGGTACCAGACATGACCATGGCGATTGCGGTCACGCTTGAAATCTCCGAGGAGCTTGCCGCAATAGACGTGATAGGCGACCAGCACGACGACCAGCGCCAGCTTTGCATGCAGCCAGCCGCCCGTGATGCCGTAGCCGAGCCACAACCACGCGCCGAATAGAACAGTCAGGATTGCGCCGGGTGTCATGATGCCGAAGTACAGCTTGCGCTCCATGATCTTGAAGCGCTCGATGCTGATCGCATCGGCGGCCTGCGCGTGATAGACGAACAGGCGCGGCAAATAGAACAGTCCCGCGAACCAGGTGACCATGAAGATCACGTGCAGGGCTTTGACCCATAGCATGGCAATCGCTCGCTTTACGTGAGGAGCCGCCTGCGCGCCAGCACCAGCGCGAGATAGGCGCCAACCGCTGCATACGCGGCAAGGACGAGCACGTGCATCAACACGCGCTCCGGTATCTCGCCATTGACCAGAGGCCGGACCAGGTCGATAGCATGGCTCAGAGGCAATACCGCCGCAACGTGCTGCAGCAGCAACGGGAGCTGCGACGCAGGAAAGAAGACTCCGCACAGCAGAATCATCGGCGTCACCACCAGCGTGAAGTAGTAGAGAAAGAAATCGTAGCTCGGCGAGAGCGCCGTCATGCACAACCCCAGTGCGCCGAACGTCAGTCCGATCAGGATCGTAAGCGGAATCACCCACACGAGCAGCAGCGAATGAGACAGACCCATCGCCAGAATGATGACGAGGATCGCAGTGCCGGACAACAGGCTCTTACTGGCGGCCCAGAGCACCTCCGCGATCACGATATCGTCAAGGTTCATCGGCGTGTTGAGAATCGCATCCCAGGTCTTTTGCACGTGCATGCGCGAGAACGCCGAGTACAGCGCTTCGAACGTCGCGCTGTTCATCGTGCTGTAGCACACGGTGCCGGCAGCCAGGAACGTGATGTAGGGCGTGCCGTCCACGCGCGGCAGCAGGCTGCCCAGACCGAAACCGAGCCCGAGCATGTAGAGCATTGGGTCGGCCAGATTACCGAGCAGCGACGTGACGGCCAGCTTGCGCCAGACCAGGAAGTTGCGGCGCCAGACCTGCCAGAGCCGCAGCGTGACACGAGGAGGGCCGAAATATCGGGCACGCATCATCAGTCTCGCAAATCCCGCCCGGTCAACTTCAGGAAAACGTCCTCGAGATTGGCGCGCCGATGCAGGTAGCGTAAATCGTCGCGCCCGTCGAGTGTCGCCAGCACGCGGTCACCATCACGCGTGTAGCAAAACACCGTTTCTCCGGTCAGCTCGGAGCGTTCGCACATTGCACTGCCATGCTCCTGCGCCCATGCCTCGGCTCCATCACCGTAGACCTCGACCACCTGCGGTTCGATATAGCGCAGGATCAGCTCGTGCGGCGAACCCTGCGCGATCAAGCGCCCGCGATCCATCACGGCAAGCCGGTTGCAAAGCCGCTCGGCCTCGTCCATGAAATGCGTAGTCAGCAGAATCGTTTTGCCGTCACCGAGCAGCCGCTTGAGCCGCTCCCAGATCAGATGACGCGCCTGCGGATCGAGGCCAGTGGTCGGCTCGTCGAGAAAGATCAGGTCGGGATCGTTGATGAGTGCACGCGCCAGCGTCAACCGCCGCTTCATGCCTCCGGACAAGGTCTGGATACGCGTGTCCGCCCGGGCTTCCAGGCCGGCGAATTCCAGCAGCTGCGGAATGCGCTCGGCGATGTCGCGATCAGCGCGGCCGAAGTAGCGGCCGTACACGAGCAGGTTCTCGAACACGGTGAAGTCGGGATCGAGATTATCCGACTGCGGTACGACGCCGACACGCAGTCGCGCTTCGCGCCCGCAGCGCGGCAGCGGGAAGCCGAGGAGCTCGACCTGGCCGGCGTCGGGTTCGATCAGGCCGAGTGCGAGGCGCAGCGTAGTGGTCTTCCCAGCGCCGTTGGGTCCGAGCAAGCCGAAGCACTCGCCGGGGCGCAGCTCGAGATCGACGCCGCACACGACTTCGTTACCCGAGTAGGACTTGCGCACTCCGCGTAAGGACAACATCGCTCGGCCTGCCACGTCGACGCGCCTTCCGGCCCATGGCGGCTAGTTGGCTTCGTCCCCGGCCCGGCAACGGCACGAGTTCTGAACGATGCGCTGCAACTCCACCAAGTTGCCGTGGAAAAAGTGACCGGCCCCGGGCAGCACCACGACGGGTAACTTCTGCGGGCGCGCCCAGGCCAGTACATCGGGCAACGGCACGACATCGTCCTCTTCACCGTGAATCACGAGCGTGCCGTCCGCCACGGGCTCCAGCTGAAAGCGCCCGACCGCGGGTGCCACGAGTATCAGCCGCTCCGGTGCCGCGCCTTGCTCCGCGAGGCGCTTCGCGACGCGCGATTGCACGAACGCACCGAACGAAAAGCCTGCCAGCAGCAACGGCAGCGACCCGAAACGGCTGCGCATCCCCTGTACGACCGCAAGCCAGTCCTCGGTCTCGCCGATACCGTCGTCGTAAACTCCGGCGCTCGCGCCAACGCCACGAAAATTCATGCGGACCGAAGCATAACCTTGAACGAAGAACGTCTTGGCCAAGGTTTGTACAACTTTGTTTTCGAGTGCTCCGCCAAACAGCGGATGCGGATGGGCGATGAGCGCGATGCCGCGGCGGACACCGGAAATGGTGGTATCACCGGCGCTCGCTGCAGGGTCGTTGATGACCGTCTCCAGCACTCCGGCCGGGCCGTCGATCAGGACTCTTTGCTGATCGGCAGGTCTCAAATCCGCAGGCGCTCGACCACGCGACCGTTGACGAGATGCTCATCGATGATCTCGTCGATGTCCTCCTGGTCGACGTAGGTATACCAGACCTCTTCCGGGTACACCACGATTACCGGACCTTCCTGGCAGCGGTCGAGGCAGCCGGCCTGGTTGATGCGCGTCTTGCCGGGGCCAGCGAGCCCGAGCTTCTTGACCCTGCCCTTGGCGTAGTCGCGCATCTTCTGCGCGCCATGATCGTTGCAGCAGGCTTCGCCGTTGTCGCGCTGATTGCAGCAGAAGAAGACGTGGTGACGGTAGTAGCTCATGGACATCGATGAGGACGGGATGCCGTTCATTATAGCGCGGCGGTTCTCACCCCCTAAAAGCAAACAGCCCGGCGTTTGAGGCCGGGCTGTTTGCGTTCCGAAGGATCAGCGCTCGTCGGTGCGAGGTGTGCGCGGCACAGCCGCGTCGAGTTGCTCGAGACGATATCCGTAGCGATATACGGCCGCGAGACGCCAGCCATTCTCGGGCGTCAGGCCAAGCTTGTTGCGAATACGGCTGACGTGCGTGTCCAATGTGCGAGAAGTGACTACGGCATTCGGTCCCCACACGGTCTCGCGAATATGCCCGCGCGACAGCAGGCGTCCGATATTGCGCAGGAACAGCACGGAAAGATCGAAATCCTTCGCAGTCAGCTCGACGACACGGTCCTCGCGCATCACGGTACGCGTCTGGCAGTCGACGCGATAGACATCCAGCTCGAGGATTTCCTGCTGCTCCGCGCGATGCTTGCCGCGCCGCGCGATCGCTTCGAGTCGCGCGATCAGCTCGAGCCGGCGCACCGGCTTGACCATGTAATCGTCGGCGCCCTGGCGCAGGGCCATCACCACGTCGTCCTCGCGATTGCGTGCGGTGACGAACAGGATGGGCAGACCCGACTGCCGGCTGGCGCGGATGCGCTTCAACACGTCGACGCCGCTGATGTCGGGCAAGTTCCAGTCGAGCACCAGGATGTCGAAGCTCTCCTGGTCGAGCGCCCGGATCAGCGCTTCGCCACGGTCGAAATGATGGCAACGATGCCCTGCCAGCTCGAGCCAATGGGTCAGCAGCTCAGCCTGGGACGGATCGTCCTCGACGATGGCCACGCGCATCGTGGTTGCGGGCGCGGCGGACGCAGTTGGTGAGGGAGTTGCGGTCTTCACTTCCGGATCTTTGAGTGTGGCCGAGTTCATTTATCGAAAGGTCACGCGCAGGCGTGAAAGAAACTGCTCGACGGCCGCGAGCTGCTCTTTCAACGCACGTTCGTTACGGGCGATCGCGGCCCGCTCGAGCGCCGCACCAAACGCGGACAACTCGGGAAAGCCGAACCCCTCACCAGCGCCCTTGAGATCGTGGCCGATGCGCCGGATGGTCTCGAAATCCCGGGTCGCGAGCGCAGCGCGCACGCGATCCAGGTCTTCGCGCTTGCGCGCGAGAAATCTATTGACCAGTGTCTCGAGGTCTTTTTCGACGCGTACCGTGAGCACCGGAAGCACGTTGGCGCGCTCCGAGTCCTCAGGCCCGCCTCTGATCAAGGCTGTCATGACGCAGCGCCTTGCACGGCACGTTCCAGCGCTTGTGCGACGCGGTTACGCAGTCGCTCGCTGGTGATGGGCTTGCCGAGCAACGCGTCACAGCCGCTCGACAGCGCACGTTCCGCCTCCGGACCGTCTTGATACGCGGTCAGCGCGAAAATCGAGCCGCGATAACCTTGAGCTCGCAGCGCGGCGACGGCGTCGAATCCGCTCATCACCGGCATATCCATATCCATCAGCACCAGCGCCGGCCGTTCGGCCAGAGCGACGTCCATCGCGCGCTGCCCATCTTCGGCGAGCAACACGAGCACACCCATTCTGCGCAACTGGTGCGAGACCAGTTCGCGGATGTCCTCGTTGTCCTCGGCGACGAGGACGGATTGCGATGACAAAGCCATAGTGCTCCACGTACTCCACTGGCTGCTACTCGAACGCCGGCCGAATGGCTGGCTGGAGTGATGGCAACCGTTTGTGAAAGGGATGTTTGCAAGAGGCATGCCACGCGCCGGAAACGACGCGGCCCCGAGCGTATGCCGCCGGATGCCGTCCTGCCGCCAAGACCTGGCGCGCCCCGCACCTTACTGAGCACGCCGGATTCCTACGTTGGGCGCTTTTGCAGCGCCGAATACTTTAACAGTGAATTGACAAATGACGCCCCGGAGTGGGCAGCGCGCGCTACACCTGGAGTCAGTCAAAGGGCTTATGGGGCTGGGGAAGCTCTGATCACGTCTCTCTAAGAGCTTCCCTAGGTCTCGGTACCGCCGCTGCACATCAACAAAGTCTTGCGGCCGGCACTGCGATCCCCTGTTTCATCGGACAGGCGCAGCAGTCGGCGCAAGTGTCCATTCATCGTCTCGCGTGAGACCAGCTCGGGAAAGGCGTCGGCAATGGCTTCGAGCGGCCCGTTGAATACGAGCCCATAGTTCTCGCCTTTGCCCCCCTTCGCCGGCGCGAAGTAGAAGGCGCTGATCAGAAATCCGCGCACGGCGCCGGCGGCAGGCAACGAGATCAAGACCGCCTCGGAATAAGGTTCCATCGGCACGTCGGTGTAGCGAGACAGATCGAAGCTGCACGCCGAGACGCCGCGATACAGCTCGTCGAAGCTCGGCACGTCAGCTCGAGCGGGCGACAGCGAGAGCGCGATGATCACGGCTGCGCAATACCAGTGGACCTTCATTCGAGCCTTGTAAGCAGATTGGATTGAAAACCTCGCTTTCATGCTTCGATATCGGATTGCAGGTGCGGTTCCTAAGGCAGCTATCGATCATTCTGAGAGCTGGCCGCCTCGTATCTGCCGCGACGCGTTAGCGGCCCGGCGCCGGCCCCACCAGACCAGGTAGCCTGCCGCGAGAAACGGCCAGACCATCGACACCAGCCGTGTGGTGCCGTTGAAGCTGAGAAAGTGTCCGCGCGACCAGACTTGAATCGAGGCCAGAATATACGGGTTCTCCGGCGCGACGTTAACGAGCACAGCACCCGCCAGCAGCAATACGGCTGCGACGAACGGCCGTATGAGTCGCGCGAGCCACAAGAGGCAAAGATAGACAACAACGCCAGCCGGAATGCCCAACAATGAGCCCGGCGTCAGCCACAGTGCTGCGTCGCCGGGCTTGAAGAGGGTCACGGCAGTCGCGGTTTTCAGCATCAGCGCCACTGTAATTAGCATCAGCAACGGTGCCGCCACACTTTGTCCTGCGCGCGCCAGGACAGACATGAGCAACGCAATGCCCGCGAGATTCAGCGTCGTGACTCCGGCCTCGATCCAGCGGTAGGAGCCGGGGCTGTAGGTCAGATTCAGCAGATCCTGAACCAGAAAGCGCAGATCGCCGTTGCCGAACAGCCAGACCGCCGGATAGAGCTGGGTGAACAACCACAGGAGCAGTACCACGAAGCCCGCGTCCGCGGCCGCCCCCGGCAGGAACGTGCGATGGCGCCAGCGATACAGCTGGCCGCTCAACAACCAGCGCTCCCCTCCCGCAATCGCGACGATGGCGCCAGCCAGCGCACCCAGACCGTTGCTCAGCAAATCGAGATTGGACGGCACGCGCGGCGGCAGGAAGCTTTGCAGCGTCTCCATTCCGAGGCTCACCGACGTACCGGCAATCACCGCAATCAACGCCGCCCAGCGCGGCGTCACCCAGGCCATGGCCGCGAGCGTGACGAGTAACCCGAGCGGGAGATAGCCGAGCACGTTGAGAGCGACATCGGCCGCGGTGTAGTAGCGCGGCCACGGCTCGAACAGAAACGTGAGCGGGCTGCTCGCCAGCGGCCTCCACGGATGGAACGGATACAAGCTGGCGTACGTCACGAGCACCGTGTAGGCTACCGCCAGGTACTCGACCAGGCCGGACCGGCGGGCAACGCCGCGTTGTAGAGCGCTGGAAGGTTTGGCCGGCATGCCGAACGCGGTCGCCGCCTGCGATCTCGCGGCTTCGGCCGTGGTGTTTCGACTTCGTGTGACTCGTGGCATTCTATGACATCTTCAACGGGGACGCGGACGGTATCTGCGCGCTGCAGCAGCTACGTCTCGCGCAGCCGCGCGACAGCGAGCTCGTTACCGGCGTAAAACGCGACATTGCGCTGCTCTCTCGCGTGCACGCCGGCGCCGGCGACGAGCTGACGGTACTCGACATCTCGCTGGCCGACAACCGCGATGCATTGCTGCGGCTCCTTGCAGCAGGCGCGCGCTGCGTCTACTTCGATCACCATTTCGCAGGCGATATCCCGACGCATCCCGGTCTCGACGCGCACATACGGGCCGAACCGGATGTCTGCACCAGTTTGCTGGTCGACGAATACCTGGGAGGACGCTTCCGCGCCTGGGCTGTGGTAGCCGCGTTTGGGGACAATCTGCCGCGGGAAGCCCAGCGTGCGGCAGCGGGTCTGGGCAAGACAGCGGACGAGCTGGAGACGCTGCGAGAGCTGGGCGAATGCCTAAACTACAACGCGTATGGCGATGCACCGGAAGATCTGCTTTTCCCTCCCGCGGAGCTCTATCTCCGCCTGCAGCCGTACACCGATCCGCTGCAGTTCGCCGCGCAAGACCCGGCATTCCCGCGCTTGCGTGCCGGCTTGCGCGAAGATCTCCAGCATGCGGCTGCGATCGATGCGCTGATCGATACGCCGACGCATTACGTGGTCGTGATGCCCGATCTGGCCTGGGGACGGCGCGTGCATGGCTCGTGGGCCAATCGGCTTGCTGTCGAACGGCCGCAGCGCGCTCACGCCGTGCTGATCGAGCACGGCGGCAGCTATCGCGTTAGTGTTCGTGCGCCGCTGCTCCGCTCCGCCGGCGCCGACGAGCTGTGCCGCAGGTTCCCGACCGGAGGCGGCCGGCCTGGCGCCGGTGGCATCAACCGCCTGCCACGTGAACGGCTGAACGACTTCGTTACCGCGTTCCTCGCCAGCTTCCTGCCGGCGGTGTCGTAAGCTACGCTTACTTCGCTTTGATCTCGGTCCAGATGCGGCTCATCAGGCGCCGCTGCGACGGCGTCAGATCTTTCAGCATCTCGAGCTTCTTGGCGGTTTCATCGTCGGGAAAGATGGCCGAGATCTGCTTGATCTCCGGCTTGATGTACTTGAGCGCTTCTTTGTTCGGATTGCCCGAGCCGATCATGTTGGTGAGATCCGCCGAGTTCTGACCTTCGAGCATGAAGTTGATGAACTTCACGGCGAGATCCGGGCGCGGAGCGCTCTTCGAGATCACCATGGCATCCAGGGCCAGCACCGCGCCTTCTTTCGGCAAGCTATGGCGGATGCGGAATTTCTTCCCGTCCTTCTGCGCGCCCAGGTCGGCCTGATAGATGTCGTTGGAGTAGCCATGCACCACCCAGATGTTGCCCGCCGATAGCTCGCGGATGTAGCTCGACGCGTTGAAAGCCGCCCAGTAAGGCTTGGCCTTCAGGATCGCGTCCTTGGCTTCCTGCCAGTGCTTGGGGTCGCGATCGTTCACCGAGTAGCCCAGATACTTCAAGGCGGCGGCCATCAGCTCGCTCTGGCTGTCCAACACCGTAACGCGCCCCTTGATCTTCTCCAGTATCTTGGGATCGAAGATCGTCGCCCACGAGCCGAGCGGAACGCCGAGCTCCTTCACCTTCTGGTCGTTGTAGCCGATCAGCGTGATCGACATGGCGTAAGGAACAGAGTACTTGTTGCCGGGATCGAAATCGGTATTCAGATACTGCGGCAGGATGTTCTTGAGGTTCGGCACCTGCGCATGATCGATCGGCAGCAGCCAGCCCTGCTTGGCCATGCCGGCGACGTAGTTCGATGTCGGCACCATCACGTCGTAGCCTTTGGCCCCGGCGTTGAGCTTGGCCATCAGCTCCTCGTTGTCCGAGAAGTAGCTCTGCTTGACCTTACAGCTGCAGAACTTCTCGAACCGTTCGACCGTTTCCGGTGCGATGTAGTCGTTCCAGTTGTAGACGTGCAGGACATCGTCCTTGGCCGCCGCGGGCAGGCCAATCGTCAGCAGGAGCAGGCAGAGCAGTTTCTTCATTGTCGGTCCTTGGGTGAGTCGAAGGTCGCGGCGGCATAAGACTAGGACAAAAGGGCGGCCTGCGCTACGCCTCCATGGCAATGGAGTTCAGCTGCCCCGCAATGCGCTGGGCGAAAGCTTCGAAGCGATCACGATCAGAGCCAGGGTGACGAGCATCAGCAGCGTCGAGACTGCGTTCACTTCGGGCGTGACCGAAATCTTGACCATCGTGTAGATCTTCAGCGGCAGCGTCATCGCGCCGGCACCAGCCGTAAAGTACGTGATGACGAAATCGTCGATCGACAGCGTAAACGCCATCAACGCTCCGGCGACGACCCCCGGCATGATGAGCGGCAGAGTGACGAGCCGGAACGCCCGCATCG
>Ga0105241_10003950_pt1 | contig 10967 bp, 10 predicted proteins | sample KBSC64metaG_FD_80422 | JGI IMG/M metagenome (GOLD analysis project Ga0105241, IMG submission 80422) | Corn rhizosphere microbial communities from Kellogg Biological Station, Michigan, USA - KBS C6-4 metaG | ecosystem: Host-associated > Plants > Roots > Rhizosphere > Soil | place: Michigan, USA...
CGAGCCGCTGTCCAACCTCGACGCCAAGCTGCGCGTGCAGATGCGCGTGGAGCTCAAGCGGCTACACGAACGCCTGGAGACCACCGCGATCTACGTGACCCACGACCAGGTCGAGGCCATGACCCTCGGCAGCCGGGTGGTGGTCATGAAGGACGGCTGGGTGCAGCAGGTGGGCGAGCCGCTCGAGATTTACAGCCGGCCCGCCAACAAGTTCGTGGCCGGGTTCATCGGCTCCCCCGCGATGAACTTCGTGCCGGTAACCGTCGCCGAGTCCAACGGCACTGTCTTCCTCGAGACCAACGGGCTGCGGACGAAGGTGCCGGCCGAGAAGGCGGGCGCCCTCAAGGCCTACAAGGGGCAAGGGGTCACGCTCGGTATCCGTCCGGAAGACCTCCGGGTAGGCTCGGCGGCCGACTCCTCGGATCTCGCCTTCGACGCGGTGGTCGAGGTGGTCGAGCCGCTCGGCTCCGAGATCCTGCTCAACGTCACGGTCGCGGGGCAGCAGGTGGTGTGCCGGGTCGAGCCGTCGGTGAAGGCGAAGCCCCACGAGAAGATCCGGATGGCCTTCGTGCCGGAGCGCATCCACTTCTTCGACACCAAGACCGAAGCGGTCATCAAGTAACGCGTCGTACGCATCGTGGCCGGAGGGGTTGACAAGGGTCGACCCCTTCGGCTAGTAGTGAGCACCTGCCGATCCAGCCCGTGGATCACGAGGGGGTGAGACACACGCGCTAGGGTTCTCGCGATTGCCCGAGACCTCCGACCGTCATGGAGGCCCTCTCATGGATCAGGCCGCTCTCCGCCGCATTCCGCGACGTCGATTCCTCGGTACCGCCGCCGGCGCCACCGTCGGGATGGCCTCCTGGCTCGCTCTCGGCAAGCCTCCCGCTTACGCCCAGAAGCGCGAGCTCACGTTCCTCAGCTGGAACCACTTCGTCCCCGCCGCCGACGACGAGCTCCGCAAGCAGGCGGAGGCCTTCGGCAAGGCGAGCAACTGCACGGTGCGAGTCGACACCATGGCGCACCTGCAGATGCCGGCCAAGATCGCGGCCGAGGCCCAGTCGCAATCGGGCCACGACATGTACCGCACCGCGGGCGCCGACCCGTTCCTCTACGAGAACCTCCTCGTCACGATGGACGACGTGGTGGACAAGATCGGCAAGCAGGGCGGCGGCTGGTACCCCTTCGCGGCGGAGAGCTGCCAGACGAAGGCGGGCTGGAAGGCGATTCCGTGGTTCTGGGTGTCGTTCCCCGGCACCTACAACATGGCCCACTTCAAGAAGGCCGGCTTCGAGGGCCCCCCGAAGACGTGGGACGACCTCCTGAAGATGGGCAAGGTGCTCAAGAAGCAGGGCAACCCGGTGGGCATCCCGATCAGCCACTGCTCGGACGCCCACTCCACCTACTGGTCGGTGGCGTGGTCGTTCGGGGCCAAGGTGCTCGAGGCGGACGGCAAGACCCCCGCGATCAGCTCGGACAAGACCGCGCAGGTCATCGAGTGGTACAAGGAGCTCTACAAGGACGCGATGGAGCCGGAGGTCCTGTCCTGGGACGACGCGGGCAACAACCGCTTCCTCCTCTCCGGCAAGGGCTCCTGGATCCACAACCCGGTCAGCCCGTACAACGCCGCGCTGGCCAACAAGCAGCCCATCGCGGACGACATCAATCACCACAACAGCCCGGCGGGGCCGGCGGGCACTCACTCCGCGCCTCCGAACCTCAGCCTGGGCATCTAGAAGTTCTCGAAGAACCAGGAGCTGGCCAAGGAGTTCATCGCCTACCTCTTCCAGAAGCAGAACTTCGACGCGTGGATCGTGGCCTCGAACGCGTTCAACCACCCGCCGCTGAAGAACCTGTCCGATCATCCGATCTGGGCCCGCAACCCGAAGTTCGCGATGCTACCCAAGGAGGCCGAGTACGCGCACCCGCGCGGCTGGCCGGCGAAGCCCAACGAGGCGGTGCAGCGCATCGACGACAACTACGTCATGACCGACATGATCGCCAAGGCGGTCAACGGCATGCCGACCAAGCGCGCGATGGACTGGGCCCAGGAGCAGGTGGCGCTCGCGGTCAAGGGGCAGCTGAAGGTCGGCTAGCCATGGCGGTTGGCCCGCGCGTGCTGGAGGCGGCCGGGGCTCCCGGCCTCGGCCGCCTGTCGCGTCTCCGCGAGTGGTGGGAGCAGGAGCACGTCTTCGGCTACGGGCTCATCGTGCCCGCGATCGTGCTGCTCGGCGCCCTCGTCGCCTTCCCGTTCGGAATGGCGATCTACTTCAGCCTCTCCGACTACTGGGTGGGCTCGCCCGGGGGCTGGGTGGGGCTGCAGAACTACCGGGACATCCTCGGCAACGAGACCTTCCGCCAGACCGTCCAGAACTCGTTCGTCTTCACCGGCATCGCGCTGACCCTGAAGGTCGTCCTCGGGGTGTGGCTCGCGATGCTGCTATCCCGCAACCTCCGCTTCAAGCGGTTGATCCGCGGCGTGGTGCTGCTCCCGTTCGTGATCCCCACCGCGCTGTCGACCCTCGCCTGGCTCTGGATGTTCGACTCGCTCTACAGCGTGGTCAACTGGACCGCCATCCACCTCGGCCTGATCAGTCCACCCGGCCCCAACTGGCTCGGCCAGTCGACCTACGCGATGGCGGCGGTCATCGTGGTCAACGTCTGGCGCGGGCTGCCGTTCTTCGCGATCACGGTGCTCGCGGGCCTGATGGCGGTGCCGCGCGAGTTCCACGAGGCGGCCGAGGTGGACGGGGCCAGCTCGTGGGGCCGCTTCTGGCACGTGACCCTGCCCCTGATCAAGCCGGTGCTGGCGGTGGTGATCCTCTTCTCCACCATCTTCACGTTCGGGGACTTCAACATCGTGCAGGTGCTCACCCGGGGGGGCCCGATCAACACCACCCACCTCTTCGCCACCCTCGCCTACCAGGTAGGCCTCTCGGGGGGCAACCTCGGCCAGGGCGCCGCGATCTCCCTGTTCATCTTCCCGCTGCTGGCCCTGGTGGTGTTCTTCCAGCTGCGCTACGTGCGGAAGGAGTGACGATGGTCGGGGTGAGAAGCCGCGCCGCCCGCATCCGCTCCACCGCGTTCGCCTACGCGAACCTCGCGCCGTACGTCTTCTTCGTGCTGTTCCCGTTCTACTTCATGGTGGTGACGTCTTTCAAGTCGAACGCGGAGCTCTACAATCTCAAGTCCATCCCGTTCTGGATCCAGAGCGGCGCGATCCTCGATCACTACGCGCTCCTCTTCCAGAAGACCGACTTCGTCACCTGGATGAAGAACAGCCTGCTGGTCGCGGTGGTGGCCACCGCCGTCTCGGTGGTCATCTCGATCCTGGCCGGCTACAGCCTCGCCCGCCTGCGCTTCCGGGGCGCGGGGTCCTTCGGGACCGCGGTCTTCATCACCTACCTCGTGCCGCCCACCCTGCTCTTCCTGCCCCTGTCGCAGGTGGTGGTGTGGCTCGGGCTGGCCGACTCGATCACCGCGCTCATGGTGACGTATCCCACCTTCCTCGTCCCCTTCTGCACGTGGCTGCTCATGGGCTACTTCCGGACGATTCCCCGCGAGGTCGAGGAGTGCGCGCTGGTGGACGGCGCCACCCGCATGCAGACCCTGCGGCGGGTGGTGCTGCCGATGGCGGTGCCGGGGATCATCTGCGCGGTGCTGTTCAGCTTCACCCTGTGCTGGAACGAGTTCACCTACGCGCTGACGTTCATCTCGCAGTCCGCCCACAAGACCGCGGTGGTGGGCGTCACCTCGGATCTCATCCGCGGCGACATCTACTTCTGGGGCTCGCTGATGGCCGGCGCCCTCATCGCCAGCATCCCGATCGTCATCATCTACGTGCTCTTCCTCGACTACTACGTCTCCGGCCTCACCGCGGGCGCCGTCAAAGGCTAGCGGGCGTGGCGGCTAGAACATGCCCGCGAGAGCCTTGCCCACTTCCGCGGTCGTGGCCGTGCCGCCGAGATCGCGGGTGAGGCCCCTGCCCGCCTCGACGTAGCTCTCGATCGCGTCGACGACGGCGCGGGCTGCGTCCGGGTGTCCCAGGTGGTCGAGCATCATGGCGCCGGTCCAGATCTGGGCGATGGGGTTGGCGATCCCCTTGCCCGCGATGTCGGGCGCCGAGCCGTGCACCGGCTCGAACATCGACGGGTACTCCTTCTCGGGGTTGATGTTGCCGCCCGGCGCGATGCCGATCGAGCCCGCGATGGCGGGTCCCAGGTCGGAGAGGATGTCGCCGAAGAGATTCGAGGCCACCACCACGTCGAACCAGTCCGGGTGCTGCACGAAGTGGGCGGTGAGGATGTCGATGTGGTACTGGCTCGTCTTGATGTCCGGGTACTGCGCGGCCATCGCGGCGAAGCGCTCGTCCCAGTACGGCATGCTGTGGATGATGCCGTTCGACTTGGTGGCCGAGGTGACGTGTCGCCGCGGCCGCTTGCTCGCCAGCTCGAAGGCGTAGCGGATGACCCGGTCGCAGCCGCGCCGGGTGAACACCGCCTGCTGCACCGCCAGCTCGTGCGGGGTGTCGCGGTACAGCCGCCCGCCGATCTCGGAGTACTCGCCCTCGTTGTTCTCGCGCACGATCAGCATGTCGATGTCGCCCGGCCCCCGACCGGCCAGGGGCGAGCGGACCCCCCGTAGCAGGCGCACCGGACGCAGGTTCACGTACTGGTGGAACTCGCGGCGGATGGGGATGAGCAGCCCCCACAGCGAGACGTGGTCGGGCACCCCGGGAAAGCCCACCGCCCCGAGGTAGATCGCCTCGAACTGGCGCAGCTGGGCCAGGCCGTCCTCGGGCATCATGCGCCCGGTGCGAGCGTAGACCTCGCAGCTCCAGTCGAAGTGCTGCCATTCGAACTCGACCCCGAAGCGACGTCCGACCGCCTCCAGCACCCGGATGCCCTCGGGCAGCACCTCCTTGCCGATGCCGTCGCCGGGAATCACCGCGATCCGATGCTTCATCGAAGCCTCCTCAACGCTCTGAGATGACGATCTGGGGACCGGCCGGCCCCGGCGTGCACAGCACGCTGGCCGAGAAGCCGGCGCGGCGGAACATGGCGTCCAGCTCCGCGAAGGTATACGTGTCGCCCGCCGCGGTGGTGCAGAGCATGACCAGCGCGAACATGGCCGCGGGGACCGGCGTCACGCGTCCCTCGTCGGGCACGAACTCGACGGTGACCGCCCGGCCGCCCGGGGCCAGCGCGGCCCGCGCCCGGGTCAGGAAGCGCTCGGCGGTCGGCGGATCGAAGTGGTGGAGGAAGTTGGGGATCAGCAGCAGGTCGTAGGGGCCGCCGAGGTCCGCCTCGAACGCGCTGCCCGCGATGGTGCGATAGCGCTCCGCGGCGTGCGCGGAGACCGCGTTCTCGCGCGCCACCTCGAGCACCGCCGGCCAGTCGAGCCCGGTGATCTCCGCTCGCGGGTAGCGCTCCGCGAAGGCGAGGCCGAAGACGCCGTGTCCCGCGGCCACGTCCAGGACACGGAGCGGTCGCGCCGCGTCCACCGGCACCGTCTCCACCACCGCGCGCGCCGGCCCTCGCATCAGGGGAGCCATCGCCCGCGCGAATCGCACCCAGACCGGGTGCTCCGGCGCCACCGTACCGCCGGAGGGGAGCACGGTGCCGCCGCGCCGCACCGCCTGCGCGACCTCCGCGAAGGCCCCGCGAATCTCCGCCGAGTACATGAAGTCCGCCGCGGAGGCCAGGCACGCGGGCGAGGCCCGGTCGAGGAAGGTCGCGGAGTCCGGGGTCAGCGCGTACCGATCGTCCTCCTTCGCGAGCAGTCCCGCCGCGCTGAGGTAGTCGCACAGGATGCGAGTGCCGCGCGGCGAGGCCCCGCAGCGCTCGGCGAGGGCCGGCGCGGTCTCCCGGCCGGCGCCGATCGCGGTGAAGAGATCGAGGTCGAGGGCGCCGCGCACCGCGGCGCTCCGCTGATAGGCGGTCACGGTGCCGAGGAACAGATCGGGCGAGGGTGCCGCGCCCGCGGCCCCGGGGGCGCTCGCGAGGCGCGCGAGCTCCGCGGGGCGCAGGTGGAGCACGAGGACGCCGCGCCCCGCCCCGACCGGCCCCGCGAAGTCGATCACCGCCACGCCGCTCTTGCGCATCTCGACGCGCGCCGATCCGTCGCGACTGATCAGGGTCGCGGCCAGGCGCGACAGGGTGGGCTCGTGGCCCACGCAGAGAAGGCTCGCCGCCTCGACGCCGGCGAGCGCCGCCACGATGCGGGCGGGCTCGGCCCGGTCGCCGAGCAGCTCGGTCTCCTCGGGCGCGGGATCCCCGCCGTAGGCGCGGGCGGTGATCAGGGCGGTCTCGCGGGCGCGCGCCAGCGGGCTCGTCAGGATCCGGTCGAAGCCCACCCCCGTTCGCCGCAGGCCCGCGGCCACCTGGGCGTGCTCGCGCCGCCCCTCGTCGGTCAGCGGGCGGTCACGGTCGTCGGACCAGCGGGCCGGGTCCGCATCTCCGGCCTCGCCGTGACGCATGAGGACGACGCGCATGCCGCCTACTATCGCACGAGTTCGAGCGGACGCGGCGGCGCGTGGTATCCTCGACCGCCGTGAAGGCGACGGACCGATGAAGGCGAAGTGGATGGTGATCGTGTTCGGTCCCGCCCTGCTCATGCTGATCGGGAGCATCCTGGTGATGCTCTTCCTGCCGCATCCGGTGCCCCGCAACGCCACCGGCGGTCAGCGCGTGTACCTCACCTACTGCGCCTCCTGCCACGGCGCCAACGGCCACGGCTCGTGGCGCGCGTGGATCTTCTTCCTGCGACCGGGTGACCTGGGGGACGCCCGCCTGGTCGACGCGCGGACGGACGAATATCTCGTGAACCTGATCAAGAACGGGGGCGCGACGATCGGCAAGCCGGGGATGCCCGCCTTCGGGTATCACCTGAAGGACGAGCAGATCCACGAGCTGGTGGCCTACCTGCGGACGCTGCCGGAGCGCTCCCGGCGGGAGCGCTCGACGCCCGCGCGCTAGCGACAGCCCGGGCGGGCTAGGCGGAGCGGGGGCGGATGTCCGCCATGGTGGCGCGGAGCACCGCCTTGTCGAACGGCTTGGTGATCACGAAGTTCACCCGGCTTCGCTCCTCGCGGGTGATCTCCGTCTCGCCCCAGCCGGTGATGAGCCCCACCGGCAGCTGGGGCCAGCGGCCCTGGATGCCCTTCGCCACGTCCCAGCCGTTCATGTCGGGCATGCCGAGGTCGCTGATCACCACGTCGACCAGCTCCGGGTTGGAGCCGAGGTAGGAGAGCCCCTCGCGGCCGCCCGGGGCCTGGGTGACCGAGTGCCCTTGCTCCTCCAGCATCTCGGCCAGGGTGGCCCGCACCTGGAGCTCGTCGTCGATCACCAGGATGCGGAGCGGCACCACCGGCTCGTTGCGGGCGCCGGTCGAGGTCTTCGCGAACGAGGCCGTCGTTGACGCGGTGGGCAGGCTCACCTCCACGCTGGTGCCCTGCCCCTCGGTGCTCTCCACGGTGAGGGTGCCGCCGTATCGCTGCACGGTCCCGTAGGCCACGCTGAGGCCGAGGCCGGTCGCCTTGGGTCCCTTGGTGGTGAAGAAGGGCTCGAGCGCGCGGCGCCTCACCTCCTCCGGCATGCCGCTGCCGGTGTCGCTGACGCTGCAGTACACGCGGTCGTCCCTGGTCCAGGTCCGGAGCGTGACCTTGCCCGCCTGGGTGATGGAGTCCGCCGCGTTCAGCAGCAGGTTCATCAGCACCTCGCGCAGCGGCGCGGGCTCGCCCGCCGCGGCCCCGACGGTGCCGGTCTCCACCGCCACCTCGATCCGGCTGCCGCGCAGCTGCGCCTCGTCCTGCCAGCGCGGCCGGGTGAGCTCGACCACCTCGTGAACGAGCTGGTTGAGGTCCACCGCCACCGCGTCCGAGACCGGCTGCACGCGGCTGAACCGCTGCACCCGGCGCACCACCTCCGCGCCGTCCTGGGCGGTGCGCTGGATGATCTCCAGCGAGCGCCGCACGCTCTGCTCCTGCACCTTGCCCATCAGGAGCTCCACCCGGCCCAGGATGACCGCGAAGAGGTTGTTGAGGTGGTGGGCCATGCCGGAGGAGAGCTGACCCATCGCCCGCAGCGTCTCGCCGCGCACCAGCTGGGCCTGGGTCGACTTGAGGTCGTCCACCACGCCCTGCAGCTGCGTCGCGGACGACTGGGCCTCCTCGAGCAGGCGAGAGTTGTCGACCGCATAGCCGATGTAGGTCATCAGCGCGTTCAGGAACTGGAGATCGGTGGAGCCGAACGGGGGCAGGCGGAGGGTGTCCGCCAGTGCGCCGTCGCGCCGCTTGGCCATGTTGATCACGCCGATGACCCGGTCGCCCACCCGGATCGGCATGCAGATGAACGAGCCGTTGCCGTACTGGGGATTGTTGGTGCGGTTGAAGCGGGGATCGGTGGCGATGTCGTCGACGAGCACCGGCTCGCCCATCTCCACCACCTTGCCGGCCACGCCCTCGCCCACCTTCACCTCGATCTGTGGGATGACGTCGTCGGGGATGCCGCGCGAGGCCGCGAGCTTCAGCACCGTTCGCTCGCGGTCCAGGATCATGATCGAGCCCACCGTCGCCCGGACCGCGCGCATCGTGGACTGCAGCACCAGCCCCAGCAGGTCCTGGATGCGCGGGATGCGCGCGGCCAGCTCCACCATCTCGTTGAGGGTGCCGAGCTTGAAGACCAGGTCCTCGAGCCGCTGCGTGGAGCCGCGCAGGTCGTCGAGCATGTGATAGAACGCGTCCCGGACCTGTCCGATCTCGGTGACCTCTCCCAGGCCGGGCACCGCGGAGGCGCGCTCCACCCGTCGCAGCGTCTCGGCCTTGGCCTCGGTGGGAGCGATGAAGCCCTGCGCCAGGGCCGAGATCTGGTCCATCATGCGGCGGAACACCAGGAAGCCCAGGATCGAGACCGCGACCGCGGCGGCCAGTCCGATCTGCGCCTCGCCGCTGCGCATCAGCTCGTGGCGCGACAGCAGGTAGACCATGAGCAGGATCGGCAGCAGCGCGACCAGGGCGAAGACCACCGAGGCCGCCTCCCGGAGGCTCATGCTGCGGGGCCGGGACTGGTTCTTCCGCATGGTGTCCTTCCCTTGGCTAGGGGTGCGGGGCTACCGAACCTTCAAGATCTCGATCGCCACGAGGCGCTCCTTCTCCGGCCGCACCGTGAGCCGGACCCGGTCGCCGCGGCTGAGCCCCGCGCCGTCCAGGCGCTCCCGCGAGTCCGCGAAGATCGCCATCGACTGCATCTCGTCCATGAGGCCGGGCACCACGTCGTGTTTCACCAGCATCAGGGTGTCGCCGCTCCGTCCCTCGTAAACCCCGGTGACCCGGTACAGCCCCTGCCCCGGAAACGCCGCCCGGTAGCTCCCCCAGATCCCGGCCGCGAAGCCGGCGAGCAGCAGCAGGAAGAGCGCGGGGACCGCGAGGCGCCGGAGGGCTATCGCGGACGCTCTCGCAGGCGGATCCGGAGGTGCGGGGTGCGTCGCGGAGACGAGGACGAGGACGAGACCGCGGCTATTCGAGCTCGTCCCGGGGAGGGATCTTGCCCGCCACGTGCTCGGGGGTCAGCACCCAGGTGCCGCCGCAACCCTCCTTGAAGGTGGCGATCGCCGCCCGATACGCGCTGCCCAGGGTGATGACCATGACCCCCACGCTGGCCACCGTGCCGAGCCCGCACACGATCGCCTTGCCGGGAACGTAACCCACGTTCAGGAATCCGGCGCCGACCCGGTCCGCGTCCGAGACCTCGACGTCGATCGCGCCGTCCCCGGGCGCAAGCTCGGCGGCGTGAACCGCCGGGCTCCGCGACAGCAGCGGGCCCGTCAGTGCCATCAGCGCGACGAGCAGGCCGCACAGCCCCTTCGTGGCAACCCGCATGATGTATCTCCTCTCCGGGATGAGATGCCTTTCGCTACGCACTGTTTCTAAGGTACACGAACTGAATATCCAGACCTAGACGCGCGACGGCCCGTCGCGGGCTCGTGGAAGCACCCGTCGTGGCCTCGTCTCCGACGCATCGCGTCAGCAGCAAAGTCCCCATCGAATCAGAATGTTGCTATACCGGGAGGGCCCTCGACATCGCTCGGGGGGAATCGTAGACTCTGTCCCGGGCTGGCCGATGGGGCCCAGCCGAGATCGGCCCTCACCGCAAGGAGACACGCCATGAAGATCGTCCGCTTCTCCCAGAACGGTCACGCCCCCCGCCTCGGCTGCTTCCTCGGCCAGGACCGCATCGCCGACCTCGAGGCCACCGCCACCGCCTATCTCGCCGGGCGCGGCGTGGTGCGCGCAGCCACCATCGCGGCGGCCCTGTTCCCGGCCGACAGCACGCGCGGCTTCCTGGAGGGCGGCAGCGCGAGCCAGGAGATGCTGACCGCGATGATGGACGCGGCGCGCGCGGGCAAGTTCCAGCCGGTGGCGCACGCGCTGGGGTCGGTGCGGCTGCACGCGCCGATCGCCGATCCGGGCAAGTTCATCTGCATCGGCCTCAACTACAAGGACCACGCGGCGGAGACCAACAACGCCCCGCCCAAGGAGCCGCCGGTGTTCCCGAAGTGGGCCAACGCGATCCAGGATCCGGGCGAGCCGATCCTGCGGCCTCGCGGGGAGAAGACGCTCGACTGGGAGGTGGAGCTGGGCGTGGTGATCGGCCGCACCGCGCGCTTCGTGAAGAAGGAGCAGGCCCTCGACTACGTCTACGGCTACACCATCATCAACGACGCGAGCGCGCGCGACTTCCAGTTCCATACGAGCCAGTGGGGCGCGGGCAAGGCGGGCGACACCCTCGCCCCGGTCGGTCCCTACATCGCCGACCGCGCCGAGATCCCGGACCAGACGGTCGGGCAGCGCTTCTACGAGGACTTCGGCCTCGTGGACGGCACCGGCTCGAGCGACGCGGTTCGCCTGCGCCCGAACCGGCTCGGCCGCGACGCGGTGCTGCTCTACGGAGGCGCGCGCAAGCGCCTCC
>Ga0105241_10003952_pt1 | contig 10965 bp, 9 predicted proteins | sample KBSC64metaG_FD_80422 | JGI IMG/M metagenome (GOLD analysis project Ga0105241, IMG submission 80422) | Corn rhizosphere microbial communities from Kellogg Biological Station, Michigan, USA - KBS C6-4 metaG | ecosystem: Host-associated > Plants > Roots > Rhizosphere > Soil | place: Michigan, USA...
CTCTCGACGATTGTCCTCGAAATGGGCGGCTCGTCCGATCTCTGCACGCTGTTGCAGCCGGGCGAGCCGGTCATCCTAATGGGCCCGACCGGCACGCCGACCGAAACGCCATCGGGCGAAACCGTGCTGCTCGTCGGCGGCGGCCTCGATCTCGGCCACCTTGTAGCGATCCTGCAGCTTCTTGTAGCCGGCGAAATAAAGCACCCGCGAGCCGGCGGCGCGCAACGCCCGGCCGATCGAGAACAGCACGGCATTGCCGAGCCCGCCGCCGGCCAGCAGCACGGTCTCGCCGGCCGGTGTTTCCGTCGCGTGGCCGGTCGGGCCCATCAGGATGACCGGCTCGCCCGGCCGCAGCAGGACGCAGAGATCGGACGAGCCGCCCATCTCGAGCACGATGGTCGAAACCAGCCCGCGCTCGCGATCGACCCAGGCGCCGGTCAGCGCGAGGCCCTCCATCGCCAGCCGTGTGCCGTCGACAGCCAGCGCATTTCGCTCGAAGTTCTGCAGGCGGTAGAACTGACCAGGCTGAAACCGGCGTGCAGCCATTGGCGCTTTCACGACGACCTCCACGATGGTCGGAGTGAGGCGAATGACTTCGTGCACGGTCGGCCGCAACTCGCGATTCAGGCGGGCTTCGAATTCCGCTGCGCTCTCATGGGAAGCCCGCGCGACCGCTTCGAGCACGCGGCTCACCACCGGGTAGCCCTGCTTGGCGCCGCCCATGGCTTTGACCACGTTGCCGAAGAAAGACGGGTGCAGATCGCCGAAAAAGCTCACGAAGCGCCCATCGCTGTGCCTGGACAGCAGGACGCGCACGTCCCGAGGTTTGGCGCTGGCGCGCTCGGGCTTCACCGGCTTGCCGTCCTCGTCGCACGCCTGAAAATATTTGCCCTCGATCTGGAAGTGCTCTGCATCCTCGCGTGCCAGAACCGTGTTCGGCTGCGTGCCGGCCGCTACCAGGATCGCGCGCGCCGGCAGCAACGTCTCGCCGGCGGCTTCCAAAGTATTGGGCGTCCTCTCGAGTTGCACCGCTGCGCGCAGACCGCTGGCATGGCCGAAGCTGTCGACCTCGACGGCGACCGGACTCAACCCCTCGGCGAAGCGGATGCCTTCCTCGAGCGCCTTCTCGACCTCTTCGTGATTCAGTGTGTACGACGGACTGTCGATGAGGCGCTTGCGATATGCGATCGTGACGCCACCCCAGGATTGCAGCAGCTCGACGATGCGCGGCGCGCGCCCCGACTGGCGTGCGGCTTCGCGTTCGGTGCGCAGCGCACGCCCGTGCTCGATGAACTCATCGGCGACCAGTTTTTCCTCGGCGCTCCAGCGATCGCGCACGGCGGCCTTGCCGCGCTCGCTTACCAGGATCTCGTAGCGCTGCAGAAATTTCTCGACCTGTACCGGGTAGTAGGCCAACGACTCCGTTGCGGTGTCGATTGCGGTAAGCCCGCCACCGACGACGACAACCGGCAACCGGATCTGCAGGTTGGCTACCGAGTCGTTCTTGGCTGCGCCGGTGAGCTGCAGCGCCATCAGAAAATCCGACGCGGTGCGGACGCCGCGCACGAGACCGTTGGGAAGATCGAGCACCGTCGGACGGCCCGCGCCCGCACATAGCGCGACATGGTCGAACCCGGCGTCGAATGCATCGTCGAGCGTCAGCGTGCCGCCGAAGCGCACGCCGCCGAACAACTGGAATGCGCTGCGGCGCTCGAGCAGCAGGCGGATGATCTTGAGGAAGTTCTTGTCCCAGCGTACCGTGATGCCGTATTCGGCTACGCCGCCGAAGCCGGCCATCACGCGGTCGTCGAGCGACTCGTAGAGGTCGTCTGTAGCGTAAATCGGCCGGAACGCGACGCGCTGTCCGGTCGCGGTCACGCCTGAGATCTCCGCCGGCAGCGGCTCGATCTTGAGCCCGTCGATCCCGACGACGCGATGGCCATCGTTCATCAGATGATGGGCCAGCGTGAATCCGGCCGGCCCGGTGCCGACCACGAGCACACGCTTTCCGGTTTCCGGGTTGGGATACGGGCGGCGCAGGTCGAGCGGATTCCAGCGCGTGAGCAGCGAGTAGATCTCGAAGCCCCACGGCAGCCCCAGCACGTCCTTCAACGTGCGCGTTTCGGCCTGCGGGATGTTGACCGGCTCCTGCTTCTGGTAGATGCAGGACTTCATGCAGTCGTTGCAGATGCGATGGCCGGTCGCGGCGACCATCGGGTTGTCGACGCTGATGATCGCGAGCGCGCCGATCGTGTGGCCCTCGGTCTTGACCTTCTGGAATTCCGAGATCTTTTCCTCGAGCGGACAGCCCGCGAGCGTGACGCCGAACACGGTCTTCTTGAACGGCGCTGGCGTCCCGTCTGCGGGCGCTTTGTCCTTGAGGCCGTGCGAACAGGAATCGCGGCCTTGCTCGTGACACCAGATGCAATAGCTGGTCTGATCGAGCGCGCCGACCAGGTCGGTGCCCGCGTCGGTCAACGCAAAGCCTTCGCGCCGGCGCAGGTGACCGAGGCTGAAGCTGCGGAAGCCGCCGCTGTCATCGCCGATGACCGGAACCAGTCGCTGGTAGTCGAGCTTTGCCGGCACCTTGAACAGCACGCCGTTGCGGTGACGCGCCCGGCCTTCCGGCGTGTGCGCAGCCCACGCGGCATAGTGCAACGCGAGCTCGAGATCATCGGCATGCGCAGCCTCGTCTTGCTGCCAGGCAGCGACGCACTGTGCGAATCCGAGCTCGGTGAAGACGCCTCCCATGCGGGCGGCAAGCTGCGCTTCGAGCGCAGAGCCGTCGATCGTGGCCGCCTGGTCGGGCTTGATGCGGTTCATGGCCTTGCGTTGCACGAACACGCGCTTGCAGGCATGCAGCGGTGCAAGCTCGTGATGGCGAGCCGCGAGTGTGGCGACCTCACTCTCGATGCCGAACAGCTCGGCGACGAAATCTTCGAGATGAGGCGACAGCGCGATCAGGAGCCCGGACCCGGCTTTCGCGGTGAACGCGTCCGGTACCGCACGCGCTTCGATGAGCCGTTCGGCCAGAGCTTGATCCACGGCCCGCAGGTAGCGCAGGAACTCGTGATCCAGGCGGACCAGCCCGTCGCGACTGTAGAGATCTTCGAACGTGGCGCCGAAGCGCAGATTGAGGACAGCCGGAACAGGCGTGGTGCGAGGGGCGGTAGCGGAGCTGGTCATCGAGAACTGCAGGAAATCTGGAAATGACGGTTAAGTCCGGGCTCTAAATGTGTCCATCGGCGGCCGGTCCGAGCATGGTCGCGAAGTATAACAGCCGGCCTCGCTACGGCGGCGCGTCGGGCCTCAAGCCTTGGAAGTCGCTCTCACGCAGTCGCGCACAAGGCCCGGACCCGAGTACACGAGACCGCTGTACAGCTGGACCAGCTTCGCGCCCGCAGCCAGCTTCTCGTACGCGTCTGCAGGATGCAGGATGCCGCCGACGCCGATGATCGGAACATCGTCGCCGAGTGTGGCATGGAGACGGCGCACGACCGCCGTCGAGCGCTCGCGCAACGGAGCACCACTCAATCCCCCGCTTTCACCGGCGTGCGGGAGCCCCTCGACGCCCGAGCGTGACAACGTCGTATTGGTTGCGATGATGCCGTCGATGCGGTGCTCGAGTACCAGCTGCCCAATCGCATCGATCTGTTCATCGGTCAGGTCCGGTGCGATCTTCAATGCGAGCGGGACATAGCGGTTGTGCAGGCCACGCAAGATACGTTGCTCGGCCTTGAGGGCGGTGAGCAGCGCGCGCAGCTCGCTGGTTTCCTGCAATTGCCGCAGATTTCGGGTGTTCGGTGATGAGATGTTGGCCGCGATGTAGCTCGCGAGCGGATAGGCCTTGCGCATGCACGCCAGGTAGTCGCTCGCCGCGCGCTCGATCGGCGTATCGAAGTTCTTGCCGATGTTGATGCCGAGTATTCCGCGATAGCGTGCACGGCTCACGTTGTAGACCAGGCGGTCGATGCCGAGGTTGTTGAACCCCATGCGGTTGATGATGGCGCTGGCCTGCGTGACGCGAAACAGTCGCGGGCGCGGGTTGCCCGGTTGCGGTCGTGGTGTGACGGTGCCGACTTCGATGAAGCCGAAGCCGAGCGTCGCCAGCGCATCGACGTGTTCCGCGTTCTTGTCCAGACCGGCCGCAAGTCCGACTACATTAGGGAACGAGAGGCCCATGACTTGCACAGCGGCCGAAGGCAGGCGCGGCGCGACGAATTCGGTGAGGCGCACGGCATGCGCAGCGTCGAGTGCCGACAGCGTCCAGGCGTGCGCGCGTTCGGCGTCCAGCCGGAACAACAGCGGCCGCAGCAGCGCGTACATGCGCGGTCAAAAGCGCGGCTCGCGCCGCTCCAGAAATGCCGCCAGCCCCTCGACCGCGTCGTCGCTCGCGATGGCTTGTTGCATGTCGGGCAGAAAGCGCGCGATCGCGGCGCGTTCGCCCTCTGCGCGCGCGAGGCGCGCTGAGGCGAGCGTCGCTTGAACGCCGACCGGCGATTGACGCGAGATCGTGTCGGCAATCTCGAGTGCGCGCGCAAGCTGGCTGCCCGTGGGGACGACCTCCTGCACGAGACCGACGCGTAGCGCGTCTTGCGCGGAGAACTCGTCACCGGTCAGCAGGATGCGCATCGCGTTGCCCCAGCCGATTTCCTGGTACATCCGCACCGTCGCGCCGCCGATCGGATAGATGCCGCGCTTGACCTCGATTTGCGCGAAACGTGTGTTGTCCGCCGCCACGCGGATGTCCGCAGCCAGCATGAGCTCGATGCCGATGGTGAGGCACCAGCCGTGCACTGCGATCACGAGCGGCTTCGCCAGCGTGCGCGCAGGATCCAGTGCGAGCGGATCGACAGCGCCTTCGGGCAGCGGCGCCCAGCGCCCGTCGCGAAAGAATGGCAGCCATTGCGGCAGCTCGATGCCGCCGGTGAAGTGATCGCCGTGCGCGAACAGCAGGCCGCAACGTAGATCGGCGTTCCTGTGCAGGTCGCCGAGGGCCTGGCCGAGCTCCGCATACATTTGCAGGTCGAAAGCGTTGCGCTTGTCGACGCGCTTGAGACCGACCAAAAGAACGTGGCCGCGCTGCTCGACCGTAATGCGCGCGAAGCTCATCGGCTGCAGAGCGCATCGAGCGCGCGCTCCGACCGCAGACGAAGGCGCAAGGTGTTCAAACGCCGGCGGGACCCGACGCGTCGGACTTGAGCCGCTGCCACTGCCCGTTGATCAGCCCTTCCATCGGTTGGAAGTTGATCTTGTAGGCCATCTTGCGGCTCTGCGCGATCCAGTAGCCCAGATACAGATATGGCAGGCGTAAACGGCGGCACAGCTCGACTTGCCACAGTACGTTGAACGTGCCGAGGCTGGCGCCGAGAAGGTCCGGCTCGAAGAACGTATACACCGACGACACGCCGTCTTCGAGGCGGTCGACAATGCTGACCATGACCAGCCGTCCGTCCTCACGAAACTCGACCAGGTTCGAAGTGACGTTACTCTGCAGCAGGAAGTGCCGATACTGCTCCCGGCTGTCGTGATCCATGCCGCCGCCCGAGTGTCGCGTGGACTGATAGCGCAGATAAAGGGCGTAGTGTTCCGGGTGATACTTGAGGTCCAGCATGCGCGCGTCCAGCGTTTCATGGCGCTTGGCCGCACGGCGTTGCGAACGCGTGGCGCGGAACTCGGCTGTGATGATGCGCACCGGGACGCATGCGCGGCAGCTGTCGCAGTAGGGTCGGTACGTGAAAGCACCGCTGCGGCGGAACCCGGCGCGCACCAGCTGACTGTAGACCTGCGTGTCGATCGCATGGCTCGGCGTGGCGACCTGCGAGCGCGCGAGCTTGTCGGGCAGGTAGCTGCACGGATAGGGCGCCGTCGCATAGAACTGCAGGACGGAGAACGGCAGATCGTTGAGCTGGGTCATGCCAAGCGTGCAGCCGACTGCGAAATCCTGGCACGAACGCCTGCGCGCGCGCTGTGAACGATTGCCTTGTGCACGATTGCCCTGTGCAGGATCGCCATAAGCACGGTCGCGATCACAGCGCCTCAACGGCGCTCGGCCGCAGTAGCGTGCAAATCGCCAACCCCTTCGAGTGTCCAGGGTGCTGGAACATTCGGATAGTTTACCAACTCTGCCATCCTGCGCGTAAATTCCGCGCGCCTCACCTCCCGCGCTCCGAACGAGGCGAGCAGTGGCGTGTTCATCTGACAGTCGATCATGCCGAACTGCCAGCGCTCCAGGTGCCGCACCAGATGCACGAAAGCGATCTTGGAGGCATCGGACGCGCGCGAGAACATGGACTCACCGTAGAACATGCGACCCAGTGCGACGCCATACAGCCCGCCGATCAGTTTCCCGTCCCGCCAGGTCTCGATGGAGTGCGCTACGCCGAGTCCATGCAAGCGCCCGTAGGCTGCCCGCATTGCATTGGTGATCCATGTGCCGGCCTGACCTGGGCGCGGCTCGCTGCAGGCTTGAATGACCTGCTGGAAAGCGCTGTCGGCACGTACTTCGAAGTCGCCTTTGCGCAAGGTCTTCGCCAGCGAGCGCGCGATCTTCAACTCGCTCGGGAAGAAGACCATGCGCGGGTCGGGGCTCCACCACAGGATCGGCTCGCCTTCGCTGAACCATGGGAAGATTCCGCGCCGATAGGCGCGCAGCAAGCGCTCGGGAGAGAGGTCGCCACCCGCCGCGAGCAGGCCATTGGGGCGGCGCGCCGCCCGCTCGACCGGTGGAAAGTCGCCGTCCGGCTCGAGCCAGGGGATCAAATAACGGCCGGCCTCAGCCCGACCCGGCGATTGGCGGCCGCGCGGGCCATGTGCATGCTCAGAACCACTGATCCTGGCCCTTGCTGATCAAGCCGCATGCGAGCCGTGCGCCGGAGTTGCCGGTTGGCTGTGTCCGCAGATCGTCGGCGTTCGCGTGCACGATCACCGCACGGCCGACGATGCTGTCGATCGCTGTCCCTACGCTGATGCCGCCCACTTCCCCGTGATACACGGCAACACCGCCCGCATCGGCGTTCAGATTGCCGAGATCGCCCGCGTGCCGGTCGGGAATGTCCGGCCCCGCGTGCGGCGCCTTGCGCGGATTGAAATGGCCGCCGGCGCTGCTCGCGTCGGCCGCTGTGCAATCCCCCTTCTCGTGCACGTGGAAACCGTGCAGTCCCGGCGTGAGACCGGTGATGCGCGCATCGATCAGCACCTTCTCGCCCCGTTGCACGAATTTGACGTTGCCCGCTACCTGGCTGCCCTTGGTCGGCGCCAGAACTGCGGTCGCAGTCGGCGAGCGTAAGCTCATGTTCGAGCACGCGGCCACCAGGGCGCAACAGCCGAACACTACGACTAATCTCTTCATGCGATCTCCCGATCTTTTGATGTTCCGAGCCGGTTGTCCGAGCAGCACTGCCCAAGCGCACGCCGAACGGACTTCGATCGCTTGGTTTTAGCACTCGCCCCCCTCAGTGTCAAACCAGCTTTTCACTCCATATGCGAAACGCAGACCCTTGCGGCGATCGTGCAAAGGCAGCTTCCTCGGGCGCCCCGAGGTTGGTATGCTGAGCCTGTCTTCACCTGATTCCCGCGCGGACACTATTGGCCACCTCGCCGAAACCACCGAGTCCCCAGGAGCTCGAGCAGGCCTTTTCGCTGTTCAACGAAGCTTCCGCACAGCTCGCGAGCGCTTATCACGAGCTGGAGCAGCAGGTTGCGCGGCTGAGCGGCGAGCTGGCCGTGGCCAACGGCGAATTGCGCCGCCAGTACGAAGAGAAGGAAGCGCTCTCGAGCCGGCTGTCGCTGTTGCTCGATGCGCTCCCCGGTGGTGTGCTCGTGTTGAACGCGCTGGGTACGGTCGTCGAGGCGAATCCGACAGCGGTCGATCTGTTCGGCGGCCGAGTGTTGAATCGGCCCTGGGCCGAGCTCGAAGCCGAACACTTGCTGCCGACCGGCACGCCACAGGAGTGGCGCCTGCGCCGCCCGGATGGTATCGCCACCGGCAATCCACTCGAAGAGCGTTGGGTGAGCATATCGGCCAGTGAGCTGGATCCCGCCGGGGGTCGCATCCTGCTGGTGTCCGAGATCACGGATGCGTATCGCATGCGCGATCAGCTCGAACGCCACAAGAAGCTCTCGGCGATGGGCGAGATGGCAGCCGGCCTCGCGCACCAGCTGCGCACGCCGCTCGCAACCGCGCTGCTCTATGCCGGCAACCTTGCGCGCACTCAGCTGTCGGAAGCGGATCGCCAGCGCTTCGCGGAGAAGGCGCTCGCGCGTCTCAAGGACCTGGAGCGCATGATCCGGGACATGCTGACGTTCGTGCGCGGGGCGCCGGTGGGCCGCGAGCGCATCCAGCTCGGCGATCTCGTGCAGGAGCTGGTGCAGGTGATGGAGCCGCAGATGGCCCAGCGCAACATCCACTTCCGCGTCGACATGCGGGCGCCCTCGGCAGTCCTGCGCGGTAATCACAAGGCACTGGCTGGCGCGCTCCTCAACCTCTTGGAGAATGCCCTGCAAGCGAATGCCGCCGACGGCGAAGTGCGACTCGCAACTGCGCTCGAAGACGATCGCGTCGTGATTCGAGTCGTCGACAGCGGCCCGGGCATGTCACCCGAGGTGCAGGAGCGGTTGTTTCAACCTTTCTTCACGACTCGACAGGAAGGTACCGGACTGGGCCTCGCCATCGTGCGCAGCGTCGTCGATGCGCACGGCGGTGAGATCACGGTGGACTCGGCGCCTGGACGCGGGTCGGTCTTCTGCGTGCGGCTGCCGCAGTATTCGAATGCCGAGCGGAGCGCGGCATGAACGCGCGCACTGGACTCAAGCCGCTGCCCGTCCTGATCGTGGAGGACGACCCAGCGCTACGTGAGGCGCTCGAGGATACGCTGTACCTCGCCGGCTACAGCGTGATCCAGGCGAGCGATGGCGAAGATGCGCTGGCGCGACTCGAGAAGACACCAGCGGGCATCGTCGTTACCGACGTGCAGATGCAGCCGATGGATGGCGAGACGTTGCTGCGCGAGATCAAGCGCCGCTACCTCGAGATCCCGGTGCTCTTGATGACGGCGTACGGAGAGATCGATCGCGCTGTCGAAGCGATGCGGGCCGGCGCCTGCAACTATCTCGCCAAGCCGTTCGAGCCCGACGAGCTGGTATCCGAGGTTGCGCGCTGGATGCTGCCGGCCGGCCATGGCGACGAAGGCGAAGTGATCGCCGAGGACGCCGCGACGCGGGCTGTGCTCGATCTGGCGAGTCGTGTCGCGGGAACAGACGCGACAGTTCTGCTGACCGGCGAAAGCGGCGTCGGCAAGGAGGTCTTCGCTCGCTTCATCCATCGGCATTCCGCGCGCGGCGATAAGCCGTTTGTCGCGATCAACTGCGCGGCCATCCCGGACAATCTGCTCGAAGCCACCTTGTTCGGTTACGAGAAAGGGTCTTTCACGGGTGCGCAGCAGAGTCACGCCGGCAAGTTCGAGCAGGCGGAAGGCGGCACGTTGCTGCTCGACGAAGTCTCCGAAATGCCATTGTCGCTGCAGGCCAAACTGCTGCGCGTGCTGCAGGAGCGCGAGGTGGAGCGCGTAGGCGGCAAGAAACCGATAGCCCTCGATGTGCGCGTGCTGGCCACGTCGAACCGCGACCTCGAGGGCGAAGTGAAGGCCGGACGCTTTCGCGAGGACCTGTACTACCGCCTGAACGTGTTTCCCTTGCATATTCCGCCGTTGCGCGAGCGCCGTGCGGACATTTTGCCGATCGCCAACCGGCTGTTGCGCAAAGGGTCGGAAGCCGCGCAGGGCAAGGCTTTCAGCCTCTCCAACGCGGCCGCTGCTGGTTTGACTGCCCATACCTGGCGCGGTAACATCCGCGAGCTTGAGAACGTGTTGCAGCGCGCGATGATTCTCGCGCCCGGCGCAGTGATCGAAGCCGAGCAACTGTGTCTGCCCAAGCCCGCTGCAGATTACAGCGGAACACTTGGAGCTACGGCCGAGGCCAAGGCGGAGCTGCCGACCGATCTCAAGTCGCGCGAGCGAGCGCACATTCTGGAGACGCTCGCCGCAGTGAACGGTGTTCGCAAAGCTGCTGCCGAGCGGCTAGGCATGAGCGAGCGGACGCTGCGCTACAAGTTGCAGCAATACCGGATGGAGCAGAAAGGCAAGACCGGCGAAGCCCACCCGGATAATCCGGAAGAATAAGGCCGGATGCGCAGAAGAAGAAAAAATTGTCGTGAATTCTGGAGCTTAGGGTCGATCTGTTTGGCACGCGAATTGCGGCATCAGAGGGCCTGGCGGGCGAGCGGAAGTAACGGAGAAGTGCGATGAACACCCAAGGCATCGACCAATTACTGCAGGAACTGAACAGCCTCGCCGCGCGCGCGGGCGGTCAGGAGCAGACTCCTGCCGCCGGCGCCCCCGACTTCAGCGAGACGCTCAAAGCCACGCTCGATCAGGTCAACAATGCGCAACAGCAAGCCGGGCAGCTCGCGCAGCAGTTCGACCTCAACGCTCCGGATGTCAATCTGCATGACGTGATGGTATCGCTGCAGAAGGCGAGCCTCTCCTTCCAGACGATGGTCCAGGTGCGCAACCGCCTCGTGTCTGCCTACCAGGAAATCATGAATATGCAGGTCTAAAGGAGGGCTTAACCAGCCGTATTGATGGCACAGGCTCCCAGTCAGAACGTCGCCGCCCTCGCAAGGGGCTTCATCGAACTCAGCAACGCCCAGAAAGTCGGGCTTCTGGCCGGCATCGCCGCCGTCATCGCACTCCTCGCCGTGGTCCTGCTCTGGGCCCGGACTCCCGAATACCGCGTTCTCTATTCGAACCTGTCCGATCGCGACGGCGGCGAGGTGCTCGCGGCACTCAATACGTTGAACGTCCCGTATCAAATGGCCGATGGCGGCACTGCCATCCTGGTGCCGGCCGGCCAAGTGTATGACACACGCCTGAAGCTCGCGAGCCAGGGCCTGCCGAAAGGCGGGGC
>Ga0105241_10003956_pt1 | contig 10957 bp, 8 predicted proteins | sample KBSC64metaG_FD_80422 | JGI IMG/M metagenome (GOLD analysis project Ga0105241, IMG submission 80422) | Corn rhizosphere microbial communities from Kellogg Biological Station, Michigan, USA - KBS C6-4 metaG | ecosystem: Host-associated > Plants > Roots > Rhizosphere > Soil | place: Michigan, USA...
AAGCTCAGTGGCATCCATGCGCTTTCCCGTTTCATTCGAAAGCAAAGATTGATCTGCTGCAGGATTACGAGTACCCCAGGCTGGCCATTCTATGAATGGCCCTACAGTCATGAACTTTGTTACTTGAGTGTGCGGAAGTAACCACGCGAAAGGGCCATTGAGAACCACCGTCCTGCAGGGCTACACCCACATGCCGGGACTGAGTGCCCGAAGGCGAAGACGATTTCTCTTTAGTTTCACCAGACAACCGCCAGTCTTTTTGTATCAAAGCGATTATTATTATCGGTGTATGAAAGACCGGTGGGGCGTTTTAGCGGTGGGCTTTGCGATGGGGTTGCTCGGATACCTGCTCCATATTCGCTTCTTCCTGAAATAGGCCCTGTCGTTTCATCTCATAAACGCGAGCCACGTATCGTTCGGAACTGCGGTTGCGGATTATCATTGGGAGTTTTATCGGGGGATCTCATCCTTCGCGGCATCGATCAGGCGCGCCGGGCGGGTCTGGAGGGGACCCGCGTTCTGAACTGCCTGCCGGGGGGAGAGGCCGAGCGGTTGTTTCGGCGCTGATGTTTGCTTAATCTGGTTCGCACCTTAGCTGCGAAATCCGCCGACGCGCGCACGAACTCTATCAGGATCAGGCGCGCGCAGGAAAGGCGGTCACGAGCCCGAAGATTGGTTCCGCGCAGGAGACGAACGTTATAGCTGCCGCAGCCGCCTGATTACGCGGTTGGTTACCCGCTTTCTCTCTGCGACCTTTCTCGGATGCGTTTGTGCCTCCTTCGTCGTACCCCACGACGCGTCGGCGCGAAGGGAGTCGGTCTCAAATAATCATTGTTCGCCTAAAAGCTTTTAAGCTAAATTTGTCGCCGCTCCGGTACCGCGTCCACCAGCCTCCCGCATTCTTTGAATTGATGCGCGATCTTGCCGAGGACGCAGACGAAGCCACACGTTGACTTCGGGGACAGACCGGTCTTTCCTCAACCGAACTGAGTCTCAGTCACTGTTACCGGCACTCGGTGCAGCGGTTTTTCTTGAATGTCGGGTCATTGGTGCGTCCCAGCTATGCAGTTTGCAGCGGGAACGGAAGATTACCAAGGTCGCATGGCCCGTAGACTTAGCGGTGCATGGTTTTATTCCTGCTCCTTGCGCCCATCGTGATTGCACAGCAAAGCGTCGTCAGTGCGGAGACGCCATTGGTGGCCGAGGTCGAGAACGCGATCCGAAGCAGTGAGTCAGGGTGGCGGTGCATCTAGGGGCATTCTTACCGCGTTAACAGGCGTTTACACCAACTGAGGATTGCTGGTGAAATGTTCCGTCAATGTCGGCCTTACGACGAGAACATTTGTGTCAGATGAGTGATGGCAGCAATTCCAGCACGCCAGGTGTCATGTTAGCGAGTTCAAGGATGCATAGCCCTTGGTTGATTGCGGATGTCTTGAGGCCAACCAGCGCTCCGAGGCCTGCGCTATCCAGATGTTTTACATCGCCAAGGTCGATAATAATGCGACCGCAAAGAAGGATGAGGGGCCTCACCACTTCTTTTAGCTCACCCACGGTGTTACTGACCAGCTCGCCATGACACTTGATGGTCGTCACTTGATTCCCGTTTTCGTCTTCATCTTTCGACTTTTCCAGTTCACAGCGGAACGAACCATCTCGTGCCATAGCGCCGTCTCCTTTAGCGAGTTACTGACCGCTTGACCGGCCTGGACAACTTGAGACCTGCTGCCTATCGCTTCATCAATCCCGCGATTTTATACGATGGTTGACGAAAAACAGGCGATTACATCAACTACGACCCTGGCCCTGTGGGCAGGTTTCGCTTGTACTGTAAGGGCGATTTTTCAACAGCTATTGAACCGAATCGCGAATCCCCGGCTCCTCACTGATGACTCGAAGCTCTGGCGGCTCCTCGGATGCCACATCGATGAGACGGTTAAGCCAAATAAACTTGTAGGCCGTACAGGTGCGCGAAATGATGCCTAGTGGTTCGCTGAGATTCCAGTCATGCGACCACCGAAACACGGGTGCCGGGAATTAGGCTACGGTGTGCAGTAAAAAATGCGCGCTGGCATGATATTCCGAAACTGGAACGTCTGCTCTACATTGCTGAAACTGGACTTCAGATACGGCAGCACCGCTTTGGTGAATTGATAGACAAGTAGAGCTCCTTCGGGTTGTAACAACTGCCGAGATTCCTGCAGGATTTCACGCCGAACTGCATCAGGGATGGTGCTAAAAGGAATTCCCGAAATGATGTAATCGGCGCGTAGCGGGCCCACAGCATTCCGCAGCACCTTTCGCACATCGCGTGCCGAGGCGTGTACGGCGTGCAGTCGCAGGTCATCAATTTCAGTGCGCAGAAAGGTGACGAACGTTTCATTTAATTCAATCGCCAACAGCACTGCGTCGGGACGCATCCGTCTGAGGATTTCCTGAGTGATCGTTCCAACGCCAGGGCCGTATTCCACGATGACCCGCGCTTTTTGCCACTGGATCTGGTTGAGAAGGTCGTTCACTAAAAATCTGGAGCTAGGAATCAGAGAACCTAGCATAGTGGGAGACCTAAAGAAAATACGGGCAAACAGAAACCCGGGGGAAGCAGCGAACAGGCGCCCCAGCACATTTTTTAATTTTGACATTTTATTTTCTTGCACCACCTTCCCACCTTACCCTCAGTAGGATCCCATTCTCAGTTTATGTCGCTTTAGATCAGTGACAAAAATACGGTACGCTTCGAGGTAAGTCACGGTATTGCGCGCCACACGCGTCTCGCTGGGCGGCGTTATGGGTGACAGAGGATCCAGCATCACAGCCGGTGGCGTTGGGGCTCTCAATAGGCTACTGGACGTAAGTTGTCTGCCCCGTGCTGTGATTATTGGCTTCTCCTTGGGGTAAGACCCGATGTAAACCTCGGCTTTGCAGTGTTTCGTTCAGTCATTGGCTGGGTCGTTAAGCGGAATGGGGCTCTGACCGCGCTGCGCCGTTCACTTCTTAAGTTTTGTGCGTCTGGCTCTGAGGGTTTCTCTTCGGGCAAGATCCCAATTGTTTTAAGGTGATGGCCCGAGACTCAGGACGTGCCGGGTCGCAATCTCCAGGACATCCAGGATCCGCCGAATCAGCATCGAACAGCCATTCCACAAACGAGGTCTCATGACAAAATCGAAACTTTTTTTACTGTTTTGGCCCGCATTGGCTGCGGGCGCATACGTTTTAATCAAGAACTTTGCCAAGCCCCGACGGAAGTCTGATATCCATCTCACAACACAGGATCTCGACTACCAAAACCTATCATCCAAGGATCTGGTGTCAGATCACCTGACCGACTTGAATGAGGCCGACGGAGCGGAGTTGCAAGAACTTGGACTGGATCCTCAGTCCCTCGAACGGTTGATCGAGAACCGCCCTTATCGGAGCAAGCTGGAACTAGTCTCGCGTATGGTGCTCACCGAAAACGTCTACACGGCCATAAAAGATAAGGTTGGAGTCGCCCAGGGCCGGAAACCCATCAAAGTTGCGTAAATGCACGCAGCATCACCGTGACTCTGATAGTGTCGCCTCACCCGCTCTTGCAAGTAGCATCGGAGCCATAGACGTGCCACCGTTCCGCAGTTAGAGCGCTTCTGAGCAGTAATTAACGTCCCACGACTGAGGAGTCTGGGGCGTTTTTTTGCGTCAGCATTCCCTTCGCGCCCTAAAGCCAGGCAATTCCATCGCACTAACAGCGCCAAATAGCGGACGACTGAGCAGGATGTACGACGATCAGTTTTTGGTGGGCAGTTGGGAGGGAGCAACGAAGCAACCGATTGAATAATTCGTACGGCTTAAATGGGACACCGCCGGGCGTACTTAGCATATCGGTCGGGGCGGTTTAAAACATCTGCGCTGGAAACCAGCGGTTCAAACAATCAACTAGCCCGCGATAGCATTTTCGGCACGCTGCTGGAATAGGTACTGCGGTAATAGCTAATTTCATCTTTGAACTCAACCGTGGTCAGATTTCGCAGATATTTTTCAACTAGCCTTTCTGCCTCCTCTAGGCCCGCTACCTCATCAATCATTCGATGATGATTTCGTTTGTGGTCAACTCTGTAAATCTGATAGTACTGTGGGGGAAGTCGGAACATTGCTACTCCTCGATCTGTAACCTTTCACGCCACGACCCTGAGTCTTTTTAACTCCGCAAACAATTCCCGGATACGCTTGCAAGAGGCTTCGTACACTCAACGCTCTTGCACGCTGCTGGAACCTTTGGCAAGAAAGTCAGTTTGGAGTCTAAAGAGCCGCCCCAATTCTCTGCTGATCTCGGCCACTCTTTGTTCCTGCCGTGCCGCGTCCCATCTGTTCATGACTTAACTCGTTGCTAGTCATTGTTGAGTGCCTTTTCCACTGTTCGATAATGCGGGATTGTTTGCAATAGGGATAAACACTTATTTTGGCGGGAGAGAACCGTCAAGGGGAATCAGCCATAATCGTTAGTGTCCCCGACGTAAGGCCCGAGACTGTGGGCTTTCTTCGTTAGGCACTCATGCCCGTCCGTCAAACCTTTTCAACGGATAGAGCAACTAAGAATTCGATTATCCAAGGTAAAAGTGTGCATCGACTACAAACGTTGGAAAATCAATGGTCCATGTGTCGATTGTAAAGATGCTGGAAAGGAGAAATCATGTCTAGCCCTGCAAGTGTGAAGAAACATCCCATTCATCCGATGCTGGTCGGACTTCCAATTGGATTGTGGGTCTTTGCGGTGGTTTGCGACATCGCGCGCGCAGCAAATGGCAATGCGGCATGGCAAACTGTCGCGACCTACTGCGTTGCCGGCGGAATCGCAGGTGCATTGCTGGCCGCCATTCCGGGCCTGATCGACTATTTTTCCATCGACGAAGCCGAAATGAAGCGCATCGCGAATCTGCATCTGGCGGTCAATCTGGCGGCAGTTGTGCTTTTTGCGATTAATCTGTGGCTCAGATTCCATCTGCCAGCGGAAAGTAATTTGCCGCTTTGGCTGTCAGTACTCGGAATACTCGCTATCGGCGTTGGTGGCTGGCTGGGTGGCGAAATGGTGTACGTCAAAGGAATGGCGGTAGAGGCAGTCGACAAACTGGCGAAAAAGGCCGAGGGACCATCGTCGCGCCGAGCCGCTTAATTTCAGCTGTTTCGCACGCCGAAGGAAGGGTGAAGAAGATGGTAGCCAAAAAACCAAGAACGAAGATTCTGGTAGACGGCGGTGATCCTGACGAAACGTTGCGGATCAAGAACCTACTTGGGTTCGTCGATGGACAAACCACAAACCCGAGTTTGATCGCCAAGAATCCTGAGGTGCAAGAATTGCTTGCATCCGGCCATCAGTTGACCACACAGGAGCAGAAGGACGAGTACAGGAAGATCGTGCAAAAGATTGCTCCACTGGTCGGCGATGCCGGGGTGTCGATTGAAGTCTTCGCGGACTTGAATACTTCGGCCGAGGAGATGCTCGCGCAGGGACAGGAGATGTTCTCCTGGATCCCCAACGCTTACATCAAGTACCCGTGCACCCACGAAGGCTTGCGGGCGGCACAGGTGTCCGTGGAAAAGGGTATCCGCGTCAATGTGACTCTGTGTTTTTCGCAAGACCAGGCCGCCGCAGTGTATGCGGCAACGAAAAACGCGAAGGAGCCGGTCTACGTGTCCCCATTCATTGGCACGCTCGACGATCGAGGCGAGAATGGAATGGATGTGATCAGAAACATTCTGAAAATGTATCAGGCGGGAGACCATCATGTTCACGTGCTGGCTGCCAGCATTCGGCATCTCGATCATTTGCTTGGTTCATTCGCGTTGCATGCAGAGCTTGCGACTGTCCCCGGCAAGGTACTCGAATCGTGGGCTGCCCAAGACAGTCGCTTGCCGGATGACAGCTTTGGTTACCAAGCCAAGGATTCCAAAGGACAGGTGCTGAAACCTATCGAGTACAGGGATTTGGACCTGAACGATCCGTGGGAGAGTTTCGATCTTCGCCACGAGCTAACCAAGAAAGGAATTCAAAAGTTCGTTGCCGACTACGAAAGCACGCTGCGTAAATCAGCCTGATGTCTAGACGGAAAGTCGATTCCAAAGGTTATATGTACTGGTGGATCAACATTGGCTTACTCTACGTTGATCGATGACGTACGTGTGTGCTTTATCAGTTACGATCAGAGCATTGCGGTTAATGCCGAAGGTTTGGGCCACTGGAGCTGAACATCGCCCAATGTTCTTTGGGTTTTGTACAGGTCAAGTGGGCAGAGAGTGGGCAATTTCTCAATTATGTCCAAGGGACTTTGACGAATCGCTTCGGGATTTTGGGAACCGCAAGCAGTCGTGAGGTGAGTACCAATGCATGGCCTCGTCGGCTCTATCCTGTCGTGCAGGGTTGGAGTAAAAGAAAGGTTGATCAAGAATTAAGGCCCAAGCGCATTCAGAGCAGTGGAATCCATTCACGACTCCCTTCACGACCAAGGGGATCATTCGGCGCCAAGGAAAGCCCTCCTTAAGTAGGCCGCCAGCACGTCAGCTAGTGCACGGTCAAAAACACCTGCTTCAGCCACGTGGTTCCGCTGGTGTTCACGATGAAATAGCTGAGAACGTGTTTACCCTTTGGCACGGCGATGGTGGTATCGAGTTGGTTCGAGCCGAAGGTAGAGAACATTTTCATGTTGTCCGCCCACACTTCCATTCGTTGGATGCTTCCTGGCACCGCTCCGCCAGCTAAAGCGCGGACCGGAGAAGTGACCGTCGCGCTGTTCGCCGGGCTGCACACATTCACTCCGGGGGAACGGGGTGCAGCGCAGACAGCTCCGGGCACGGCGAAAGTGACCAGTTGGTGCTGCAAAGTGTTGTCGTACCCGGCCGAAAAGAAATCGGCGCGATGCGTGCCCGGCCCATACGTATGGGAGTAATCAAGCCAGGCATACTTGTCCCAAACGTTGCGCTGCTCAGTGACTTTTACTCCGTCGACCCACAGCTCCAGTTTGCGCAACGGCTCGAACCAGGCAGCCGAAGCGTCGAGGCGAACCGTTGCATCGTTGGTTCCGCTGCGGAAAACGCATGCATTGATCGACCCCGCGCTATCGGGATACAGGCAAGGCGAAAAAGTGCGGGGTGTTGTGTTCATGTAGTCGATGACCTGGAAGATCGAGTCCGAACGGTCACCCGAGGTGAGGAGCAGGTCTGGCCTTCGGTCGCGGTAGAAATCACCCACCAACAAAGGACCATAGTCGGCAGGCGCCTGCTCGATAACAATCTCCTCGGTCTTGAACGTGCTATTTCCAGCGCCGAAGAAGATCTCGATAAGGAGCTGGTCGGTCGCACTCTGGGTCAGAACCGCGAGGTCATTGCGTCCATCACCGTTGAGGTCGGCGATAACGAAAGGAGGAGGCGGCACAAAATATCCATCGGTTTGGAGGTAAGTCGCGGTAACGGCGCGCGAGGTTTGCCCATAAAGGACTAACAGATTCTGTCCCATGCTGGTAGGCCTTATCAGATTGGCGATCAAGTCTGTCTTTCCGTCATTGTTGAGGTCTCCGGAATAAAAGTTTATGTCTCCGACGATCCCCGGGTACACCAGTTTGTCGGTGAAGGAACCGGCGCCATTTCCATAGAGAATGTGAACGTCGACGCCAGCGCAGCCGGCGTAGGGGCTGCAGGTACCATGGGTAACGGCTACGGCGACATCGGCATTCGCATCGGCATCGAAATCCCCGACGCCGATCGAGTCTACGCCCTTGTAGCTGCTGAGAGTCGCTATGGCTGCAGGCGCCGAAAAAGCACCCTTGCCATCCCCATATACAACGGAAATAGTGCTGCCGAGAGAGAAGACGAGGTCCGGAATCCCGTCATGATTGAAGTCGGCGACGGCAGCGTACTCCGGAAAAGACGGTAGAGCGTATTGCTGAGGAGGGATCAGGGTGCCATCACCACGGCCGAGATATACGAGCAGAACTTTTCCGGTCAGGACGATCACATCTGCCTTGCCGTCATTGTTTACGTCCGCAGTCAGAATCTGCACAGCATATTGTTGGTTGACGTGCGCAGTGTAATCCACCGCCGGGGCAAACCAGCCATTGCCAAGGCCAAGTTGGACTGAGAACAATACAGGCTCGATTCGTGCATAAGATTCAATCAGGTCGGGAATGCCATCCCCGTTTAAATCGATAGTTGCCACGGCCGTGGCAAACACCTTGGTGGACGTACTCCTCGACGTGAAACTTGCGTTGTTTTGTGCTGCGGCCGTGGAATACAAACCTGCGACTAGGCAAATTGTGAAGATGGGAAGCAAGGAAACAAGAGCGGAGATACTGCGGGAGACGCGAAACATACATTACACTCCAGGATCGGGCCGCCCAACTAGGAACACGAAGAGGTCCCGGGGGGAGTCAATTAGGCCGCGTTGGCAGCAGCGTCGGCGTTAAAGGATTTGATTGCGCCTGCTTCGTTGTCTCTCACATCAAAGACGGTGTACAGCCTGGTGACCTGAAAGACATCGTGGACCTTCTCGCTCAGGTTAAGCAACTTGAGGCCGCCGCCCTCTCTGCGCACGGCCATGAAGGCACCGACTAGCTCGGCAATCCCGGAGCTGTCGATATAGTCTACCTCCCCGAGATTCAGCAGGATTTTTTTCTGCCCGTTGGAGAGCGCTTCGCGAACTGCGTCCCTCAGAACTACGGTACCCACACTATGATCGATACGCCCCATGCAATCCACGATGGTGACGCCATTAGCCTGCCGGAAACGGATCTTCATGCTCATTCGGGAGGCCTTCTTTGGAAACCCTGCTCTCATGCGGCAGGGCAGTCAATCAGCAGAACTGACAGTGGATTGTTTAGGCCGACGCAGCCGGTGGCTTGGCATCTGCTGGAATAAAAGAATAATCGCTGCATCCTCAGTTCATACCGGGCTTCAGGTTGAGGTCTAGTTTCTGTAGCAGGCCAAACGCCTTGCTATGAAACCCCTTCGTCCGGGTTATGACGCTAACGAATGAATCATGAATCTTGGCTCACGTGCAATGGTTGCGTCTCAACGAGACACCTATCCGGCGTTCCGACTCGCAGCACTCGTTGGGGATGGTTGTGTAAGTCCACGGCTCTATCACTTTTGACAGTAGTATTGAAATCTCTAGCATTTTACCGTTCCGATTTGGAAAACGCTTGGGGCGTTTTCGATCTCATCTATACCCGTCCAGAGTGCAGTTGCACGCGTACTGATAGGTTGCGGTCGAAGTTCGGCTCGACCGATTTGTTGAAGCGTTCGACCTACTCGAGGTGCGCCATGCACTTTTCCCCCTCGCTGAAGTCCCTGCTCATCGCTGTTGTCATTTGTGGCGCGGCGAGTGCTCAAGTTTCGTTCGAGAAGCAGCGAGATGCTGTCATTTTCAGAGCCGTCCAAGTATTCAGCGTTGACCTGAATAATGACCATCATGATGACCTTATATCGCTCCCGGTCTCTGATAATGCAACGACGTTGGCGGTGTCATTGGCAAACCGGGATGGGACCTTTCGCGCCGGCCCCACATACGACACCGGCACGACCGCGACGGGACTGGTGAGTGGCGATTTCAACCATGACGGAAAAGCCGATATCGCCTTCATAACCCAGAACGCTCTCAGTGTATTTTTAGGTAATGGTGATGGAAGCTTGCGTCCGGGATTCACCTTTCCCTTGAGCTTAGCCCCGGGCGGCATAGCGACCGCGGATTTTAATCAGGATGGAAATCAGGATTTGGCCATTCTCGGCGAATTCAAAGTTGGTCCACGGCCGGGGGTGGACTACGCTATGCAAGTGGTCATTTTCTTTGGCGATGGAGCCGGCGGCTTTACAGAGCCGTCTACGGTCTTTTCGGAGCTTCATAGCCCATTTTTCCCCGGTGCACTGTTAACCGGCGATTTCAATGGCGATCATATCCCGGATTTTGCGTTCAGCTTTACCTCAGAGGACAGAGCAGGACTTGGTACGACCGTGCTCCATGTGCTGTATGGCACGGACGCTCTCCAGTACGTCGATACGCAGGCGACCTATGCCCTTAGCGAAATCGACGAAATGGCAGCCGATGTCAACTCCGATGGCCGGTCCGACCTGTTGATGTCATTCGTCGGAGGCCCGAATCATTCGAGCGGTATTGCGATACTTTATGGAACCGATGCGCGTACCTTGGTTCGGAAAGATCTGGATACGCCGGGATGGAAATTGGGAGTGGCGGATTTCAATGGTGATGGGCGCAACGATGTGGTCGCAACGTTTTCAAATTACCCACAAAGCGGTATTGATGTTCTCTTGCAACAATCGGATGGAACGTTCGCGCCGCCGCAACAATATGTCGTAACCGGTGGTGGAGACTCGATTAACCTAGCGATCGGCGATTTCAACGGTGATCGCAAGCCGGATATAGCCGTGCCCACCGAGTTTTTCCCTCTCCCAAGTGGTTTCGCCGTAGAACTCAAGAACACCACGCCGCCCACGACTCCCCTATTGACTGCATTGTCGCCGCTGGATGGGGCATCGGTTGCTTCTTCGTTCTGGGTACGCGTCGATGCAGCGTCGGCGCGGCGTATTGCAGGAATCATTGTCTATGTGGATGGCGTTACGATATATGCGACGACACAGTCTTTTGTGGATGCAGTGCTGCCCCTGACATCGGGTACGCACCGTGTGACCGTGCGTGCATGGAACAACATTGGTCAGTTTGGGACCTATACTGCCTCGATACACGTTGTCGGCAGCACTAGTACGGTGCCGCTGCTCCAAGTCTCCTCTCCCGGGAACGACCACCTCGTGCCCTCGCCGCTGTGGGTGCGGGTGAACGCAACATCTCCCGCTGGCATCGCCGGCATCATCGTCTATGTCGACAACGTGCCGAGATTCGCGACGACCGCCGCCTTCGTGGATAAGACTTTCCCGGTAGGTACTGGAATACATTTTGTTACTGTCCGCGGCTGGAACCGCA
>Ga0105241_10003960_pt1 | contig 10947 bp, 9 predicted proteins | sample KBSC64metaG_FD_80422 | JGI IMG/M metagenome (GOLD analysis project Ga0105241, IMG submission 80422) | Corn rhizosphere microbial communities from Kellogg Biological Station, Michigan, USA - KBS C6-4 metaG | ecosystem: Host-associated > Plants > Roots > Rhizosphere > Soil | place: Michigan, USA...
CGCGGTCACGGGTCCGGAGCAGACCGGGATCGTATGCGTGACCGTGCTGGTGGCAGTGTCGATCACCGAGACGGTGTCGCCGGCGGAGCCGCCCATGTTGACGACGTACGTGGTGCGCTTGTCCGCACTGACCACGATCGTGTCCGGGTCGTGCCCCACCGGGATCGTCTCGACCATCGTGCTGGTGGCCACGTCCACCACGCGCACGGCGTCGGCGCCGGCGTCCAGCACATAGGCCAGATCCATCGCGGTGGCCGCGTGCGCCGGCGCCGCGCTCACTCCGGCCAACCCGGCGACGGCCAGCGCGAACGCGGACGCCGCGGACGCCGGTCTGCGCCATGCCTTCCTGATTCTGGACAGCGCTCTTCTGAGCAGCATTTTCAAGATCCCCTCCCGAAAACGGCGGCCCATCCCAGCGCGCCGTGCCGGGAACATTCCAACCGATGCCGCCGGGGCTTTGGAATCAGGGTTCTTCTATAGTATCCAGAACCCGCCCGCCCGCACGGCTCGGGTCAGCGCACGTCAGCGCAGGACCCCCGCCGTACTCTCCCGCACCTTCAGCGCGAACGGAGCCCGCACGTCCTGCGGCTCGACGCTCTTCTCGCCACGTCCGCCCCGGATCGGGTCCACGCGGCGGTCGGCCAGGTTCACCGCCGCTTCGGCGATCGCCGCCTTGTCCGGGGCGATGGTCGTCAGGGAGGGGAGGCTGTAGCCGCCCTCGGCGATGTCGTCGAAGCCGGCGACGGCGACCTGGCCGGGGATCGAGATGCCGCGCTCGGCGGCGGCGCGCATGGCGCCGATGGCCAGCAGGTCGTTGCAGCAGAACACCGCGTCCGGCGGTTCGGGCAGCTGCAGCAGGTGGTCCATGGCCGCGAAGCCGTCGGCGCGCTGGTAGTTCTCGACCGGGATGACCAGCGCCGGGTCGTCCGGGAGCCCCGCGGCGTCCAGCGCCTGCCGGTATCCGGCGGTGCGCAGCAGACCGGTGCCGCCTCCTCTGCCCGGCTGGTCGCCGATGATCGCGATCCGGCGGCGGCCGATGCCGATGAGGTGCTCCACGACCGTGCGCGCGGCCGCGACGTTGTCGATCGCGACGTGGTCGGCCGGACCCGGGATGTCGCGCTCGCCGAGCAGGACCAGCGGGGTGCCGGGATCGGCGCGGAGCAGATCGGAGGGCTCCATCGCCAGCGGGCTCAGGATCGCGGCGTCGATGCGCTGCGGGCCCATCGAGGTGATGACCGCCTGCTCGCGCTCGCGGGAACCCTGTGTCTGCTCGACCAGGACCGTCCACTGCCGACGGTGCGCGGCGGTGATGACCAGGCCGGTGAGCTCGGCGAAGTACGGATTGTCCAGCTCCGGCACGGCCAGCACGATGAACCCGGTCCGCCCCTTGCGCAGGTTCCGCGCGCCCATGTTGGGGCGGTAGCCGGTCTCGGCGATCGCCCGCTCCACCCGCTCGCGCGTGGCCGGCGTGATGAAGGCGTAGCCGTTGACGACGTTCGACACCGTCTTGATCGAGACGCCGGCCTTCTCGGCCACGTCCTTCAGTGTTGGGGGCACCTGTCGGTTCCGCCCTTCCCGTGAGTTCCGTGAGCGCCAGCCTACGCCTTTACAACGTTGTAGACAACGATGTAGAACTGACCACACCCCGATTTCAGCCACGTGACGGGAGTCACACGCCGGGGTCGTTCCACCACCTCGCACCCAAGTCGTAGACAAGATCCAGAAATCCCTCACAGACTCGAGGACCCATGAAGACGCACGTGAACGTCGCCGCAGCGGCCGTCGCGGCAGCCGGCCTGCTCGCCGCCGCGGGTTGCAGCAGCAGTTCCTCTTCCAGCCCCTCCGGGTCCGGCGGCAGTGTGGTGAAGCTGTCGGTGCTCACCGGGTTCACCGGCCCCGACGGGCCCTCCTACCAGGCGCTGGTCTCGCAGTTCAACGCCTCGCACCCGAACATCAAGGTCACCATGGACATCCAGCCGTGGGACGCGATCGGGCAGAAGCTCCCCTCGGAGTGGGCCACCGGCCAGGGCCCGGACCTCGCCACGCCGAACTTCGACCCCGGAGTGATCTTCACCTACATCAAGACCAACTCGGTCCTGCCGCTGGACTCGGCCGTCGGTGCCGGTGACACCCAGATCAACTCCAGCGCGTTCCCCTCCTCGGTGACCAAGGCGTTCACCGTGGACGGGCACCTGTACGCGGTCCCGGCGAACCTCGCCAGCGTCGCGCTCTACTACAACAAGACGATGTTCACCGCGGCCGGCATCACCGACGCGCCGAAGACCTCTGACGAGTTCGTCGCCGACGTCAAGAAGCTGACGCTGGGCGGGGCGAACCCGACGCAGTACGGCATCTCGCTGGCCGACCACCAGACCATCCAGATGTGGCCGATCCTGCAGTGGATGAACGGCGGCGACATCGTCGGGGCCGACGGCTGCGCGACCGTCAACTCCGCCGCCAGCGTGCAGGCCCTGTCGACGTGGGCCGGCCTGGTCCAGAGCGACCACGTCAGCCCGGTCGGCCAGACCGGCGCCGACGCCGACACCCTGTTCTCGGCGAAGAAGGCCGCGATGGAGCTCAACGGCCCCTGGGCCGCCGACGGCTTCCGCAAGGCCGGCATCGACCTGGGCATCGCCCCGGTCCCGGTGGGCTCGGCGGGCCCGGTCACCGTCGCCTCGACGGTGCCGATGATGGTCGCCAAGAACACCAAGCACAAGGCCGAGGCGCTGGAGTTCCTGAGCTGGTGGACCGGTAAGACCGCGCAGGCCTCGTTCTCCAAGCAGTCCGGGTTCCCGCCGGCGCGCACCGACGTCACCGTCTCGGACCCGAACACCGCGGTGTTCGCCCAGGCGCTGCCGAACGCCCGGCTGTACCTGGCCGGCCTGCCCTCCTCCTCGCAGATCGACAGCGACGTCTACACCCCGATGCTCGGCCAGCTCACCCGGGGCGCGGACGCGCAGAAGTCCGCGGACGCCGCGGCCAAGGCGATCAACGCCCTGACCGGCTGCAAGAGCTGACGTGAAAAGGCTCAATCCCGCCTACCTGTTCGTGGCGCCCGCGTTCCTTCTGGCCGCCGTCTTCATCCTGTGGCCGATCGTCCAGTCGGGCTGGATGAGCCTGCACGACTGGACCATCGGCGAGGACTCGCACAAGTGGCTCGGCTTCGGCAACTACACCGAGCTCTTCGGCGACTCACGCTTCTGGAACGCGCTGAAGGTGACGCTGATCTACGCCGTCTTCGTCGTCGCCGGCCAGGTGGCGATCGGCCTGGCCCTGGCCCAGTGGCTGCGCCGCACCACCTGGTACACGATGCTGCTGCGCTCGGCGTTCTTCTTCCCGACGATCGCCTCCCTGGCGGTCACCGGCATCATCTGGAAGTTCCTGCTGGACCCGCAGGTCGGCCTGGTCGACGGCTGGCTCGGCAAGGCCGGGATCTCGGCGCAGGCCTGGCTGCAGGACACGCACCTGGCGCTGCCGGCGCTGATCGTGGTCGGGATCTGGAAGAACTTCGGGTTCTCGATGATCGTCCTGCTCGCCGGAGTCCAGGGGGTCCGCAAGGAGCTCCTGGAGGCCGCGACGCTGGACGGCGCGGGGGCGATCGCGAGGTTCCGGCACGTGACGCTGCCCGCGCTGCGCCCGGCGATCCTGTTCACCGTCGTGATCGGCACGGTCAACGCCCTGCAGCTGTTCGACCTGACCTACGTCATGACCGACGGCGGGCCGCTGTTCCATACCGAGTCCATCGTCATGTACCTCTACCAGCGCGGATTCGTCGACTTCCGGCTCGGTTACGCCAGCGCGATCGCCTGGGTGCTGTTCCTGATCATCATCGCCGTGTCCGTCGTGCAACTCCGAATGCTGAGGTACCGCGATGACGACTGAGCTGACGACCGACGTCGCCTCGCTGCCGGCCGGCACCCCGTCGTGGGTCCTCCCGGTCCTGCGCTCGGCCCGGTCCACCGCCAGGGTCCTGGCCTGGGTCGTGCTCGCGATCGCGGCACTGGCCACGGTCGTGCCGTTCCTGTGGATGCTCGGGGTGGCCTTCCGCACCCCGGCGGACCTGTACGCCGATCCGTCCCGGATCTGGCCGGACCACTGGACGTTCGCGGGCTTCCACGCGGTGTTCACCCAGCTGCCGTTCCTGCGGCTGGCCGTGAACAGCGTCGTGTTCGCCGGCGGCACCACGGTCCTGCTGCTGCTCATCGACTCGCTGTGCGCCTACGCGCTGGCCCGGCTGCGCTTCCGCGGGCAGAACCTGGTGTTCTGGACCATCCTGCTCACGCTGATGGTGCCCTTCCAGGTCATGCTGATCCCGCTGTTCCTCACCGTGTTCCACCTCGGCTGGCTGAACACCTTCCAGGGCCTGATCGTGCCGCGCTCGGTGAGCGCCCTGGGCATCTTCATGCTCCGCCAGTTCTTCATCAAGATCCCGCGGGAGCTGGACGAGGCCGCGAAGATGGACGGCGCCGGGCCCTTGCGCATCTACTGGCAGATCATCCTGCCGCTGGCCCGCCCGGCGCTCGCCTCGCTGTTCGTCATCCAGTTCATGGCGCTGTGGAACGACTTCCTGTGGCCGCTGGTCATCACCAGCGACACCGACATGCGGACCCTGCCCTCCGCCCTGACCCTGTTCTCCAGCACCTCCGGCGTGGACCACGCCGCGCTCATGGCCGGCGCCGCGATCTCGCTGGCGCCCCTGGCCATCGCCTTCCTGCTCGCCCAGCGGTTCTTCACCGAGGGCATCGCCGCGACAGGTATCAAGTAAAAGGAACCTCCCTTGCTCACTGCACTTGCCACCCTCGACCCGGCCTTCCGGATCGCGCCGGTCGACCGCCGCCTGTTCGGCTCCTTCGTGGAACACATGGGCCGCTGCGTCTACGGCGGGATCTACGAGCCCGGACACGCCGAGTCCGATCCCGACGGCAACCGTCTGGACGTCCTGGAGCTGACCCGCGAGCTGGGGATCAGCGTCATCCGCTACCCAGGCGGGAACTTCGTGTCCGGATACCGCTGGGAGGACGGCGTCGGCCCGGTCTCCGAGCGGCCCCGGCGCTTGGACCAGGCCTGGCGCTCCATCGAGACCAACGAGTTCGGCCTGAACGAGTTCATGGCCTGGACGAAGCTGGCGCGCGTGGAGCCGATGATGGCGGTGAACCTCGGCACCCGCGGTATCCAAGAGGCCTGCGACCTGCTGGAGTACGCCAACCACCCCGGCGGCACGCACTTCTCCGACCTGCGCCGCAAGCACGGCGTCGAGCAGCCGCACGACATCAGGCTGTGGTGCCTGGGCAACGAGATGGACGGCCCCTGGCAGACCGGCCACAAGACCGCCGAGGAGTACGGCCGGCTGGCCGCCGAGACCGCCAAGGCGATGCGCCAGGTGGACCCGCGCATCGAGCTGGTGGCCTGCGGCAGCTCGAACGCGCAGATGCCGACCTTCGGCTCGTGGGAGTCCACGGTCCTGGAGCACACGTTCGACTACGTGGACTACATCTCGCTGCACGCCTACTACGAGCAGCACGGCCAGGACCGCGCCAGCTTCCTGGGCGCGGCGGCCGGGATGGACCGCTTCATCGACGGCGTGGTGGCCACCGCGGACCACGTCTCGGCGAAGAAGAAGTCCCGCAAGAAGCTCAACCTGTCCTTCGACGAGTGGAACCTGTGGCAGGAGAGCCGCTTCGCCGGCCACACCAACCTGGACTGGGAGCAGGCGCCGCGGCTGATCGAGGACACCTACACCGTGCAGGACGCGGTGGTCTTCGGCAGCCTGCTGATGTCCCTGCTGCGCCACGCCGACCGGGTCGCCATCGCCTGCCTGGCGCAGCTGGTGAACGTCATCGGCCCGATCCGCTCCGAGCCCGACCGCCCGGCCTGGGCGCAGACGATCTTCCACCCCTTCGCGCTCACGGCCCGCCACGCGGCCGGGGACGTGCTGCGGGTGGAGACGGCCACCGACGTCTATGACACGGCGGAGCACGGCGACGTGCCGCTGGTGGACGTGGTGGCCACGCACGACCGCGAAAGCGGGCAGGTCACGGTGTTCGCGATGAACCGGCACACCGAGGACCCGGCCCGCCTGGAGATCGACCTGCGGGCGTTCGGCGACCTGGGGGTGGCCGAGCACCTGCACCTCGGCGGCGAGCAGGACCTCGACGCCGTGAACTCGATCGAGACGCCCACGGCGATCGCGCCGCGGAGCGTCGACGGTGCGAGCACAGAGGGACGGCGCCTGACGGCCTCGCTGCCGCCGGTGTCCTGGAACATGATCCGGCTGGTCCCCTCAAGCCGGTAGGGCTCCGCGTCCGCACCAGCCGGGGGCGGCGCCGATCTTGGTCGCGTGCCCCCGGCCGGTGAACTGTGCTCCACCACCTGCCATCCCTCATCGAGCAAGTGATGGGAACCAGATGTTCAATCACTCCACACCGGCGTTGGCGCGCCGATTGCTCTCCCTGCTGGGCGCACTGCTCGCAGTCGCCGCGATGCTGGTCATCAGTCCCCCGTCCCGCGCGGCAGCGGCGTCCTCGACTCTGCCGTGCGACACCTTCGGCAACGGCGGCACGCCCTGCGTCGCCGCGTACAGCTCGGTCCGTGCCATGTACGCGACCTACAACGGCCCGCTCTACCAGGTGACGCGCGCCTCCGACGGCGCGGCGTCCGACATCAGTGTGCTGGTGGCCGGCGGCTACTCCAACGCCGCGTCGCAGGACTCGTTCTGCGCCACCACGGTCTGCACCATCACCAAGGTCTACGACCAGTCGCCGAACCACAACGACCTGACCGTCGGCACGGTCGGCGACGCCGGGTCCAGCGACGTCGGGGCGCGCGCCGACGCGCTGCCGGTCACGGTCGGCGGTCACAAGGCCTACGGCATCGCCACGCTCCCGCGCACCGGTTACCGGCGCTCGGTCGGCACCGGGGTGGCGACCGGCAGCCAGCCGGAGTCGATGTACGAGGTCGCCAGCGGCACCAACGCGACCAACGGCTGCTGCTCGGACTTCGGCAACGTGGAGAACGCTTCGAAGGACACCGGCGCGGCGCACATGGACGCGCTGATCGTTTCGTCGTACTGCAGCGCCTCACCGTGCAGCGGGCCGGGACCATGGATCCAGGCCGACCTGGAGAACGGCGTGTTCCTGGGCAACGGGTCCAGCAACCCGTCGAACACAAGCTTGCACAGTCCTTTCGTCACGGCGGTACTGCGCAACGACGGGACGGCGAACTTCGCCTTGGACGGAGGTGATGCGACGCAGCCAACGGTGCCGTCGCTGTACAGCGGAGCCCTGCCATCGGGCTACTCACCGATGAAGAAGGAGGGCGGCATCGTCCTGGGCACCGGCGGCGACAACAGCAACGCCGCGCCGGGAGCCTTCTTCGAGGGCGCGATCACCTCGGGGTACGCCTCGAACACGACCGTCGCCTCGCTGCAGAGCAACATCTCCTCCGCGGCGTACACCGGCACCTCCGGCGGCGGTCCCGGCGTCGGGGTCACCGGTCCCGGCGGCAAGTGCCTGGACGTCTATGGCGACGACAACGGCGGCAACGGCACGAACGTCGACCTGTGGGACTGCAAGCACGACGCGGTGGACCAGCACTGGGAGTCCATGCGCAACGTGCCGCTGGTGTACATCACCAACGGGACGCCGGAGTACCTGAACGACTTGAAGACGCTGGGGCGCTGCCTGGACATCAAGGGCAACGGCACTGCGTCCGGGACACAGGTCGAGCTGTGGGACTGCAACGGCGTCGGCGGGCAGCAGTGGGTTCCGCAGGCCAACGGGACGCTGCTGAACCCGCAGTCGGGGCTCTGTCTCACCAGTCCGGGCGGCAGCACGGCCAACGGCACAGTGCTGGACATCGAAGCATGCACCGGCAGTTCCGGCCAGCGGTTCATCATCTCCCCCGGACCGGTGTTCGAGAGCACGCCGATCAACGCCCCGGCGGGCAAGTGCGTCGACAACGCCAACGGGACGTCCGGCGCCGACCATTCGAACGTCACCATCACCGACTGCGCCCGCGAGGCGAACGGCCAGGCCTGGTGGAAGAACGCTGACGGTTCGCTCACCACGCTGGGGCTGTGCCTGGACATCAAGGGCAACGTCACCACGGCCGGCACTCAGGTCGAGCTCTGGGACTGCAACCAGGTCGGCGGCCAGAAGTGGGTGCAGCAGGCCGACGGCACGCTATTGAACCCGCAGTCGGGCCTGTGCCTGACGGACCCGGGCGGCTCCTCGGCGAACGGCACCGTGCTGGACATCGAGGCGTGCACCGGCGCGGCGTCGCAGAAGTTCTTCGTGTCCGGCGGCGCGGCGATCAACGCGCCCGGCGGCAAGTGCGCCGACGTGGCCGGCAACGACCCCTACGGCGGCTTCGGCTTCGCGGTCCAGATGTGGGACTGCATCCCGACGGCGGCGGACCAGCACTGGGTCCACACCGCGTCGAACACTCTGGAGACACTGACGCGCTGCCTGGACATCGACGGCAACTCCACGGCCGTCGGCGCCAAGGTGGAGCTGTGGAACTGCAACGGCGTCGGCGGCCAGCAGTGGGTGCAGCAGGCCGACGGCACGCTGCTCAACCCGCAGTCCGGCCTGTGCCTGACCGACCCCGGCGCCAACACCGCGAACGGCACCGTGCTGGACATCGAGGCCTGCGTCGGGGCGGCGGACCAGGTGTTCACGTATCAGAGCACATCGGCACTGACCCCCGGCTCGGAGGTCTCGTTCCGGGCCACGACGCCGTGCTGCACGTCGGACTACATCCGCCACCAGAACGGAGTGGCGAAGATCTCGGCGATCAACGGCGGCAACCCGACACTGGACAAGCAGGACGCGACCTGGATCGTGCACCAGGGCCTGAGCAACAGCTCCTGCCTGTCGTTCGAGTCGAAGGACTACCCCAACGGATACCTACGTCAGAGCGCCGGCGCGGTGTACCAGCAGCAGAACGACAACACGGCGCAGTTCGCCTCCGACGCCACCTTCTGCCCGACCCGCGGCAACAACGGGCAGGGCGTGTCGCTGAGCTCGGCGGCCAACCCGGCCCTGTTCCTGCGCCACTACAACGGCCAGGTCTACATCGCCGGCAACGGCGGCCCCGACCCCTGGGACGCCACGACCTCGTGGTCGGACGACAGCAGCTTCATCCCGACCCCGGCCTGGGCGCCGTGACCCTGCTCCGGCAGTGAGGCATCCGCTGTGACGGCGCCGGTCCCGAGAACCGCTGAGGGGTTCTCGGGGTCGGCGCTTTCCGGTCCTGACTCACGCATGCGCGCCGGTCACCGGGGCACATGGGAAGCAATTGTCAGCAGTTGTGGATCGCAAGGTCGAGAATCTGCTGGTGTAGCGCGGGGTTGGCGAAGAGCCCGGATCTGGCATGACCGGATGTGGGCAGGTCGGTGTAGGTGCCGCCGGCTTCCTCGATGATGGGGATGAGCGCGGCGATGTCCCAGGGTCCGGCGCCCAGCAGGAGGAAGGCGTCGAGGTGACCTGCGGCGACGAGCAGGGCGCCATGGCAGCATCCGGTGCCGGTGGAGGGCTTGCGGATCGGCGTGGGCGGCTGTGTGGTGTCGGACCAGTCCACGACCGGTCGAGTGCGTCCGGCCGCGGCGGCTACGCGGACGGCGAGGGCGGTATCCGGCGGGCTCAGCCGGGACGGCGGGGGCCAGATGCCGACGGTGGCCTCTTGCAGGCAGCTGGCGCCGGCGATGGTGAGGGGCTCGGCGCGGCTGTCAGCGGTGGATCGGGTCCAGGCGCCGTTGCCGCGGGCAGCCCACCAGCGGCGTTGCAGCGCCGGGGCGGCGACCACGCCGAGCTGCGCGGTGCCATGTTCATCCAGAGCGATCAGGGTGCTCCACTCCGGTTCCCCGGCCAGGAAGCTGGCGGTGCCGTCGATGGCGTCGATGATCCACCGGCGTGGGCTGTGACCGGCGGCTCCGAGTTCCTCGCCGAGCAGGGCGTCGTCGGGGCGGTGCCGGCGGACCTGGGAGCGCAGGGCGTGTTCGATCTGCTCGTCGGCCTCGCTGACCGGGCTGCCGTCACGCTTGGTCTGCCATGCGGTGTTCCCAGCGGTGAAGTAGCGCAGCGCGATCGGCTCGGCGGCGTCGGCCAGGCGGTGGGCGAAGGCGAGGTCGGGTTCCAGGCCGCTCATGCTGCCGCGTCCTGCCACTCGACCAGGATGCCGCGCCGGGCGCAGTCGCGCAGCAGGTTCGCCCACGACTTGGACGACTCGGACGACTCGGATGACTCGGACGACTCGGACGACTCGGACGACTCCCGGCAGCCCTCGTCCAGGGCTATCAATTCCTCGCTTCCATCGGCCCGGACGCCCAGCATGACCAGCACGCACGCCTTGGCCTGGTCCAGGCGGACCTTCAGATGCACTCCGTCGGCCCACACATAGATGAAGTCCGCATTCGACAGGTCCCGAGCCTGGAACGCCTTGTGGTCCTCGGTCCGCTGGGACGTCAGCCGGGACACCGTCGCGGATGACAACCCGGCCGTGCTGCCATGGAACTGTTCAAGGGCCGGCACGAAGTCGCCGGTGAACAGTCCGTGCAGGTAGACCAGCGGCAGCACCTCGGAGCTGTCGGCGTTGACCAACGTAAGCATGGGCGTGCCCTCCCAGCCGACGTTGGCGCGTCGGCCTACTCAGTGACCTTCGAACCGATCACTCGGGAGGCTACGCACACTCACCGAGCCGATCCACATGTTCTGAGCATTGCTCGCGCATAGGACGACGTCCCACCAACGCAGCACACGCTCCTCGTTGGATGGAAATCGATAACCGCTGCTCGCAGGCCGTGGAACAGCCGTGAGACCACACGGAGATCTCACAATCAGACCACTGTTGACACCCTGCAGGTCAGTAGAATGCGCAGGTATTCGCCATAGTCCTTTCGGGTGGTTGCACTACCATTACACGTTTGCCAATCAGTACGCTGCTAGTGCA
>Ga0105241_10003963_pt1 | contig 10944 bp, 12 predicted proteins | sample KBSC64metaG_FD_80422 | JGI IMG/M metagenome (GOLD analysis project Ga0105241, IMG submission 80422) | Corn rhizosphere microbial communities from Kellogg Biological Station, Michigan, USA - KBS C6-4 metaG | ecosystem: Host-associated > Plants > Roots > Rhizosphere > Soil | place: Michigan, USA...
ACAGCATTCACACTGCTGGGGTCGCAAGTTCGAAACTTGCACCGCCCACCAGGATTTAAGCTTTCGATTCAAGGACCTGGATTCCATCGTCTTGAGTCGGAACAGAAAAAGCCAGCGACCAGCTGGCTTTTTTCATTTCGGGAATCGGGTCGGATAGCCCCCCGCGCGTTACTCGATCAGTAGGCCTTGTGGCAGGCACCATTTGTACGCGGCAGGTCCCGGTCGTGCACTGCCCGACGAGCGATTGCGTTCGCCAGCGTACGGTATGCGGATGCGGGTATCGGTATATTGCAGTGCAACATAATATGCCGGGAAACTATGCCGAAACTCTCCCCAAGTGTCCGATTGCTGCGCAGCTTGACGCGCGCGGCAAAGTCGCAGCAGAAGGCGCTGGTGAAACTGCTGGACGTTTACGCGACGCCGGCTCCCAAGCCAAAGTCGCGTAAATCCGCTTCGGCCAAGGCGCCGGCCAGGTCCACCGCAGTGCCGCCGGCGGCGCCCGCGCCGCGGCGGCCGGTACGAAGCGATACACCCTCCGCGTCCGGCACGTGGGTGGCGGGGCACTATCCGCTGCCGCGCAAGCCGGGGCAGGCTGTCGCACAACCCATGAATTACTGGCTGTATGTCCCGCAGCGCGTGCCGGACACCGTGGTGCGTAGAGGCTGGCCACTGGTCGTCATGCTGCACGGCTGCCAGCAGAGCGCGACGCAGTTCGCGCAGGGCACCCGCATGAACCGCCTGGCGGAAGACAAGGGCTATATGGTCCTCTATCCGGAACAGCCGGTGACCGTGCAGCCCCAACGCTGCTGGCGCTGGTATGACCGGACCACCCAGCAGGGCGGCGGCGACACCCACGCGCTGGCGGCGCTGATCCGCGCCGTGTGCGACCGGCACGGGGTCGACCGGCGCCGCGTCTATGCCTGCGGGCTCTCTGCCGGCGCCGGCATGGCGGCCATCCTGGCATTGAATCATCCCGAACTGATTGCCGCTGTCGGCCTGCATTCCGGCCCGGTCTTCGGTGCGGGTCATGGCCCGCTGGGCGCGCTGCACGTAATGCGGCACGGCGCGCCGGTGCAGGCCGATGCCGCCATTCCCACCTTGCTGCAGCGCCGGACCGCCGAGGCGTTGCCGGCCGTGGCCAGGCCGATGCCGTCGATGCCGGCCGTCCTGATCCAGGGCGAAGAGGACCAGGTCGTGCATCCGGTGAACCAGCAGCAGCTGGCGCGGCAGTGGCTGCAATTGAACGGGCTGCCAGCCGGTCCGGCGACGCGTGTCACGGCGAAGCCTGCCGGACGGGCCGGCAGCCGGCATGCGCACGAGATCCGCGATTACCTCGTGGGCCGCAAGGTCCTGCTGCGCGTGGTACGCATCGCAGGTTTGCGCCATGCATGGAGCGGCGGCGACCCCGCGTTCGAGTTCAATGCGAAAGCAGGGCCGGACGCGAGCCGCATGATGCTTGAGTTCCTGGGCAGGCACCGGCGTTGAGCCGGGGATGGCTGTCGTCGGGCGCCAGCCCGGCATAGGGAAGACCGGGTGCTCGTGGGCGCCGTCAAGGAATCCCATCTCGAAAAATGACGGCAAACGTGACAGGCTGCTCGCATTGTCCGCCGGCTTCAACGTGCGGCCGTCCAGGCTGTAGGCGAAGTTGGCGAAGCCGCCTTCGCTCGACTGCCTGCGGAGCAGGAGCGCAGCGTGCGCGTCGGCCAGGGTCACCGCGGACTCTTCGCGGCAGCGCGGTCCGAACGGGCCGCAGACGGTGCGCAAGAGTTTCGTCTTCGCGCCGTGTCTGCGCAGGCTCATCCACGCGTACTGCATCGCGTTGACGATCTGGCCCGCGCGGTCGCCGTCTGCCGCGCTGTGGACGCGGATGCGCGTTTCGACGGTGAAGCGCGACGCCGGGGCCTTCCGTGTGAGGATACACTCTGCCGCGTGCACGAAGCCAACCGCCGCCGCACGAACTGCGTGTGCAGGTGGCCGGGCTTGTCGGCCAGCGTATAGCAGCCGGGCGCCGGATTGGCGCCCTATTGCCGTTGCGGTCACGGATGCGGATCGGCGAACGTGTCGCTCGTCACGTGCGCGGTCGCGCCCATCGGTTGCAGGTGCGCCATGCGCCCGTAGGTACCCTTGTCCTGGAAATGCATGAACCAGTCCTTGCCGTCCGGCGCATCGACGCAGGCGCCCTGGTGCGGGCCGTTGACCGGGGTATCGCCTTGGTCCATCGCCGCCGGACCTCGTACGGCCCGGTGATGCTGCGCGGCCGGAACACGGCCTGCCAGCCCATCAGGAGCTCGAACGCAACGCTGCCGAGTGGGCCGTCAAACTGGACGACCGGGATCGGGGACAACGCAATCGCGGCCGCAAGCTCTCCGATGGTGGCGCGCGCGCCCGCTTCTACCACGAGGTATACGGGGCACATCTGGCACGCATCGTCAGGGTGACATCAAAAGCGACCTATTTACTTTTACGGTCGATGAGCACGCCGTGACGCATGCGGGTCTGATGGACGGCAAACTGCTGCTGGTGATAAACACCGAGGACCTGGCGCCCGACGAAGTAGTGAAGCGGTATAAATCATTGGCGGATATTGAACGCGGTTTCAGGCGCCTGAAATCGGAAATCGAGAACGGCTCCTTATATCACCGCTTGCCGACCGCACCCGTGCATACGCCTCGATCTGTCTCATGGCACAGATCCTGCGCCCCATAGTTGCTAGATTAATTTTTTGCAATCTTTCAAAATTTATCTATCCAATCCTATCAAGAGCTTCAGGGAAAGCTACCGCGCCTGGGTTAATTGATACAATTTGAGATATTTCACCGATTTTGTGGAAATTGCCACCACATAAAATTTATTGACTATAGGAACATTTTCTGTGAATATTCGGCCTACATTAACTACGCGACATTAATTCTTCGCTTGTCTATTGATGACAAATGAGTGCCATTGTCCCGTAGATGAATGTGCCTGCCTTATATACTGGATTTGAGCAGGCTTTTATTTCTTTATCTTTGAAAGAGAAAAATGCGTGATTTGACTATGCAAGAAGTTAACGAAGCTGCGGGCGGCAACCCGGTAGCGATCGGCGCTGCAATTGGCGTTGCAACTGGCATCGTAGGCAATTATATCTATGAGGCAGTCGGCGGCAAGGCCGGAATTGATAGTATGGTGAGCGGCCTCTTTAGTGGCTTCGGGTATGCGAGCGGCCCGTCGTACATGAGCGGCAGCGGCGCCTTCGGTTGATACACAGGCCTTAGAATAAATGAATGAAGGGTTTTTATAAATCCTTCATTCAGGTTCTGGGAATTTATGCTTGCCCACCTGGTTTCGCCAAGCACTTCCCGCTGCGCGGTGACGCATTAGAATGGCGCCGGCAGGCCGGCGAAGTCGCCATAACGGCGTCCCGGGACGACGAGGATAAATTCCAGCTTGCCACCAGCGGGCAGTTAGATGGCTTGCAATTCGGCCCGATTGTAGAGTGACTTTAGGCCGCGATCGGCCACCGCAATCACGCGCTTGATCGGAAAGCGCAGGACGATTTTCTCGATGAAGGGTTTCAGCGCACGTCGTTATACACAACTCGACAGCATTCCCATTTCGTGTAGCGTTTTGAGTGTATGAGCCGAGGCGCGGACATCGCGCAAGCCCTCCCAAATGGTTTCGGCGCCGGGCTCACCGTCACTTTTTCTGGCGAGGAATCCGCCCGCACGGGCCACCGTGCGCAGCACGTCATTCAGGCTGGACGTTGGCGGCACCAGCTTTTTGTTGAGCAGGTATGCGGCCTGAATCTCGTCAGGATCAAAGAACAGCCGGGCATCCGGGTCCGGGCAGGTACGACCCATCCTCATCAGGTAAGCAATGCGCCATGCCACCGCCAGATACAGGGCCAAGGCGCGCTCGATGCGCTCGATCCTGCCCAGTTGAAGCGCCTTGACCTTGCAGCCGTTCTTGAGGACGTTGAACAGCATTTCGATTTCCCAGCGGGCGCGATACCAGTCGATCAACTCGGCGACTTCGGCGGCACTATTGGCGCTGCGATTCGTCAGCAAACGCCATTCGATCGGCTTGACGCCGGGCGGAGCGTCGATCTCGCGTGCGATGAGACAGGTCACCGTCACGGCTTCACGCTTGCCCGCATTCAGTTCGACACGACGCGCCCACAGTTGCTGGCGCACGATGCGGGCTTTGGTGCCTGCCCGCGCGGCCAGGGCGAATTCGATTTCGCCCAGCGACGCGCCTTCGGTGACATGCGGCCACAGCTTGTCGCTGTTGGGCAAGCAGCGGTTGTGCGTGGCGCGCACCAGCCAGTCGGCCGGACAATCCAACTGCTGCGCCCGTACCATCAAGGGCAGCATGTCCGCCCCGCGGTCGGCCACATACACAAGGCGGGTCGCGGGAAGGCGCGGCGCCAATTCCGCCAGCCGCTCGTAGCCTTCGACCCAGCGAAGGCTTTCCTTCAGTCCGCCGCGCTGGCCGCTGGCGCTGCGCAGTTCGCGCGCCCACATCCATACGACCAGAATCCCCAGCGGCTCGCGCGTCGTCGTCACCGCGTAGGTCGGGTGCACATACATGCCGCGCTGCGCTGCGCTGCGTAGCTGAGCGGCCCGAGACCGCGCGCCTGCTGCCCGTTGAAGTCCAGTTCGGTCGTATCCTGCAGACACAACACCACTGCCTGCCCGGCCATTCTCTGTTCCGTTTGCTGCCAGTGCGGCTCCAGGATCGCCTGCCAGTCGACGCTGGCATTGTCGAAAAAACGGTACGCCGCCATCGTCTCGCCCCAGCCATTAAACGCTTTCGGCACGCTCGCCGTCGGTCTTGCCGCCATCGTTTCCATCGGTATCCTCGCTCGCCGGTTCAGACGCGCATCGCCCAGATCGAGTTGCCGGAATTCCTGTTCAGTCCACGCCGATCCGTTCGCCAATTGCGCCACGCAAAAGACGAGAGTAAACGCGATTCCGCTGGCGTTTATAAGGGCCGCGCGACGTCAATGGCGGACTTGTGTAGAACGAGGTGGTTTCAGCGTGCTGATCTCGGCGGTGTCGCCATCGAAGACATCGTGGTAAAGCGTGAGCCCCTCGGCAGTTTGCACGATGCCGAGCATGAACCAGCGTGCAATCAAGCCTTCCTTCAACATGCCAAAGCGGCGCACATCGTCGTTCTGTTGAGATAACCCTTCGGCGCGGATGGTCGGCGCGTCATAGAACACGGCCGGCAGATCCCGCTCGACCAGCGGACGCAGCAGGCCGATCATCACCTGCCCAACCTGCTCCTTATGTTCGAGCAGGGCATCCATGGTGCGCAACGGGTGCTGATGTTAGACCGCCGCGATGTCCACGCCAGGCAACGTCACCGTTACGAGCCAGCGCAACACGCCCGGTTTGGAATCGGGATCGCACAGCCGGTTCAGCACCATCGCGAGGATCAAGGCCTCGATGTAGATGGCGTGACGGTGAGACCGAACAGTTTGCGCGGGGCGCCAAAACTCAACTCTTTCCATAGCTCGGTCGACGCTCATACGTCGCCATAGGCCCGTGTCGTTTCAAACATCGCCGATGGCGCCGCTGCCGAAGGCGGTGTTTTTCCGGTTACGCACAGCAGCCCGAATATCGCCGACTCCAACTCCGTATTGACTTGGTCCAGGCGACCCAGGGAGGCAACGGTGCGCTACTTGGGCTGGCCCGCGTCATCCAGACAGGCCTCGACTAACTCGACGTAACGCCTAGGGCCGGACTTGGTGACTTTGGTAAACATGCCGTTACGTTAATCACATTCGATATGAATATAAACGCAGCATTGGAGGCTAAAACATGCCATTACAAGAATTTCGGAAAAATGGCCCTGTGAGCTACCCATGTCATTGATCTATATGGCAGAGGGTGCGGAAAACCTCGGAAATTGGGCTGCGAACTGTCGAACTGTCGAACTCGCGGGCGCGCGGCTGCCAGGATGGCGTTACTGGCCTTAGCACCAGGATGCTGGTCCTTCCATGGGCTGCACGGCCGATTTTTGCAGACAAGCCTCTCGTCATTGTTCGCCGCGCCACGGCCATCACCAAAAAGTGCACTTGCCCCGTCAGATCAGCAACGCCCCGGTCACCAACTCCTACGAGTTGACCGGGAGAGCGTAATACTCAATGAACATCGCAACGGTAGGTATGACATTAACGTAACTGTGGGTCAGGCATGCAGCGGCGAATCCCCTGTTCGGTCGCCGGCTGGACCACAGAAAGTAAACGTAGCCGAAGACGAAAAAACTCCATATCGTACTGGCGAAACGGATGGGAGCCAAAGTACCGTGCAACAATGCCCATATTACTGCCGACAAGGTTATGCTTATCAGCTGGGACAACTTAACGCGGACGAACAGATTAAGTAGCGCGATCATCAGCGCGGTCTCAACGACTGGTGCAAACACCAGGTTCCCGAAGATCATCGCGGCGCTTGGTTCTTCCCGGCTAACGGCGCTCGCCGGGAAAATGTTGAAAACATGATTGGCTAAAACAAGCCCGCCCGATAATATTGCCGATCCAACGAACGCAACAACTGCCGCTAACAAACAGAACCGCATGAAGCCAACCTTCCGGAATTTACATTCCCAAGGCAGAAGCTGTGCAGCCACGCTTCGCGCACTGGCTTCCGATGATGCTTCAATTTCATGCCTCATAACGCCACCTGTCGTTCAATGTGCTTGGGACGATTTCTGATCGAACCGTCCGTACAGTCACGATAGGACGTTATCCGAGCGTAAAAATCACGAACTTTCACGAGTCGCAGCAACTACCGAAGGATCACTGGCCTGAAAGCGTGTATCGCACAGCTGATGTAATTGGGATCAATGCCTGGGCAATCCCGTTTTGGATTCGACGCATGGCAGCCGCAATGCCACATCTGGCTCCCTCGCAGCTGATGGATCGCTCGCGATTCAATTGCAATTCACTAATTGAAACTGATCAACATCGCGAAAGCAACACGTTTTTGATGCTGAAGTAAAATCATCAGCAAGAGCAGGGTCTGAAGTTCGTCCGGGCGCGGACTTGCAGTACTTCCTGCCTCGTGCCCAGCGACTGTTTGGGTGCACGATCGATGATTTCGGTCGGAAATAGCGCTCTGTCGCCGTCCAAAGGGCCAATCTGGTGTTGTGCGGTCCACGTTGACTGGCATCGCGTTTCTGGATGCGAACAAACTGGGCCAAATTTTGACACCTTGTCGCAGGGAAAGGTTTTCGCCGCAGCTAATGTGAAAAATTCGTGCGAAGGCACAAAAAAATTAGATTCGGCAATGATAAGGCTGTAGAAAGAACAGCATAGAAGCGCGCATTACGGCTTAGCGCCGCTGATCGCTCACTGCCCGACGCGAAAAACCTATTTACTTAGCACTTTCTTGGAGGCGATGGTCACGCCAAGCCCGCAAAAGATACCCACAAATGCCGCGCGCGTCCAGTCAAGCTCATGCGCACTGCTCAGAAAACCGGTGTACAGAAGTGTGCCGACTGCACCACCCGCCGCTACAATAAAGAAATTTTTCATAAGCGATCAGCAAGTTTTTACCGATGTACGATGCTCGACCAGTTCGGCAAGCGGCGATTCTTGACCACCGCAGATGTACATTATTGCTCAGCGTACAGCGGGCATTACTCTTGTGTCAAGTGAAGCGGGAGAGTGTCAGTGGCACGTCAACAAGGTCGCCAGGATCATCTGGGCCGGCGCGGCGTGCCACACCAGATGCGACCGGACTGTGAGCTACTCCCGGTCGCTACAATCAAGACCGATGGCCAGGCCAACCCGTCGGGGACGATGTTGCCGCCAGCCGCGCCAATACCATCAACGCCATCGGGCCGCGTCGGCCGTGCTGACGCACGAACTGCTCGTACGGTATGTTCATCTGGTAGAGACCATCCTGGAAGACGTAACGCTCATCGGCATCGACCGTTGCAAGTACAGCTTGCAGGTGCACGTCCAGGACCGCAACTGCAACGCACTGTTGTGCAAGAAGTTCAATCGTAAGCAATTTTTCTCATTTTTCGGCAAGTTCCATTCATGCAAATTCGTAATGGAAGCTTGCGCTGCCGAGGTGTCAATGAACTTGAAACACCTTGTTGAATCGGTGACAGTCTATATCTCGGGTTTCAGGCAGCTGTTTTCTCCGTAGTCGGCGGGTTGAGCCAAGCAGCCGTCGGCAGCTTCTACGGCCGTGGCCAGGCCGATGCCGCCGATGCCGGCCGTCCTGATCCAGGGCGAAGACGACCAGGTCGTGCATCCGGTGAACCAGCAGCAGCTGGCGCGGCAGTGGCTGCAATTGAAGGGGCTGCCACCCGGTCCGGCGACGCGTGTCACGGCGAAGCCTGCCGGACGGGCCGGCAGCCGGCATGCGCACGAGATCCACGATTACCTCGTGGGCCGCAAGGTCCTGCTGCGCGTGGTACGCATCGCAGGTTTGCGCCACGCATGGAGCGGCGGCGATCCCGCGTTCGAGTTCAATGCGAAAGCAGGGCCGGACGCGAGCCGCATGATGCTTGAGTTCCTGGGCAGGCACCGGCGTTGAGCCGGGGATGGCTGTCGTCAGGTGCCACCCCGGCACAGGAACGATCGGCTGCGTCGCATCGGATCCATGTTGGGAAATGACGGGTAAACTTGACAGGCTGCTCAGTTGTGCTATAAATCAGTCCCTCGCGGTTATCGATATCACTCGCGCCGCGAGGGGTCGGCGAGCCCGACGCCACAACAATCTGCCCGGCGACGGCGCGGACCGGACGCGCGGGCAAAGGAGACGACATTTGTTCGCGTTACGTGTGTTCGCGCGGCGGTGCGCCGCGCCGCTGGCCATTGTTTGCGCCGGCATCCTGGCATCCCTCGCTCCCGCAGCGGTACAGGCGGCGGAAAACCGGGTGCAGGTACACCCGTTCCCCAATCCCATCCGCTACAGCCATCACAACGACGACTACACGGTGCGCGTGCGTGTCCCCGGCGGCGCGTGGCAGGACCTGTACGAATACAATGTGAAGGTCGACCTCGACAGGCCGCAGGATGCCTCGATGGTCTACTTCAATTTCGACGGTGCCGTGGAAATGGCGGTCCAGAAGAACAACGGCATGTTCTCGAAGGTGACCGTGCGTCCGGATGCGAAGGGGATCAAGCCGTTCGTCCGCGACGGCATCGTCTATTTCACCCTGCAGCGTCCGGAAAACCTCAGCGTTGAATTCGACGACGACCGCCTGCACAACCTGCACGTGTTCACGCATCCGATCCGCGCCGACATGCCGGCGGCGCCCGCGGGCCTGGCGTCGAACGACATCGGGACGGGCACGACGCCGGACCTGACGCGCAAGACCGTGTTCTTCGGTCCCGGCATCCACAACGGCGACTTCCGCCTCCGCTCGCACACCACCGTGTACATCCACGGTTCGGCCGTGCTGAAAAGCCCGCTGGTCATCGACGGTGTCGAGGACGTGAAAGTGATCAGCGACGGCCTGTTCGTCGGCACCGACGTGACGACCATCCGGAATTCACGCAACATCGAGATCGACGGCCCGATCGCCATCAACCAGCCGCACGGCACGATGCGCTGCATGATGTCGCAGGATCTCGTCGAAAAGAACATCCGCACGATCGGCGCCGGCCAGTGGTCGGATGGCATCGGCCACTTCGCCTGCGAGCGCGTGACGATCTCGGACAGCTTCGTGCGCACGTCGGACGACTGCCTCACGTTCTACAACCACCGCTGGGACATCTGGGGCGACACCCGCGACGTGAAGGTGCGCGACACGACCTTGTGGGCCGACGTCGCCCATGCGGTCATGATCGGCATCCACGGCAACACGCCGTCGGCGGACCACCCGCGCAACGAAGTCCTGGAGCGGCTGCGCTTTTCCAACATCGACATCCTCGACCACGACGAGGACGACCCGGAATACGAGGGCGCGCTCGGCATCATGGCCGGCGACGACAATCTGGTGCGCGACGTCGTGTTCGAGGACATCCGCGTCGACCGCATCGAGGAGGGCAAGCTGTTCAACCTGAAGATCGCGTACACCGCCAAGTACAACACGAGCCCCGGACTCGGCGTCGAGAACGTCATCCTGCGCAATATCCATTACACGGGCAGGGGATCGCCGAGCGCATCGATGATCACGGGCCGCGACGCGACGCGCAAGGTGAAGAACGTCACCCTCGAGAACGTGACCGTGGGCGGCAGGCGTCTCACAGGTCCCGAGGCCGGCGTGCTCGAGGTAAACGGATTCGTGGACGGTCTGCACTTCCGCTGACGGACCGTCCCGCGCCGACAGTCGCCGGTGCGGTTCTTTTCGGCGTTCAGTACGGCCCGATGCCCGGCGCCGTCACGTTGAAATAATCGGCTTCCAGGAACGAACGCTGCGTCCGCGCCTGCGTGCCCACACTGAACAGGCCGACCTGCGCCCCGACCCACGTCCCGCGCGTGACGGGGAACGCATCGCCCGCCGGCCTGAACGTGCGGCCGTCCAGGCTGTAGGCGAAATTGACGAAGCCGCCTTCGCTCATCTGCATGCGGAGCAGGAGCGCAGCGGGCGCGTCGGCCAGGATCACCGTGGACTCTTCGCGGCAGCGCGGTCCGAACGGGCCGCAGACGGTGCGCACGAGTTCCGTCTTCGCGCCGTGCCTGCGCAGGCCCACCCAGGCGTACTGCATCGCGTTGACGATCAGGCCCGCGCGGTCGCCGTCCGCGGCGTCGGCAATGCGTACGCGCGTCTCGACGATGAAGCGCGACGCCTGCGCCTTCTGCGTGAGGATGGAACCCGCCGCGCGCACGAAGCCATCGGCCTCGGGCACGACCTGCGTGTACAGGCGCAGGTGGCCGGGGTTGTCGGCCAGCGAATACCAGCCTGGCGCCGGATTGGCGCCCCATTGCCACTGCGGTCCCAGTGCGGGGCCGGCGAACGCGTCGCTCGTCACCGGCGCGGCCGGGCCATACCCCT
>Ga0105241_10003969_pt1 | contig 10940 bp, 10 predicted proteins | sample KBSC64metaG_FD_80422 | JGI IMG/M metagenome (GOLD analysis project Ga0105241, IMG submission 80422) | Corn rhizosphere microbial communities from Kellogg Biological Station, Michigan, USA - KBS C6-4 metaG | ecosystem: Host-associated > Plants > Roots > Rhizosphere > Soil | place: Michigan, USA...
ATCACCACGTCATAGTTGGCAAAAGTTTCCGGCGATTTATAGCGGAAGGTACCCGTATGCACCATGATACGCAGCTTGGGCGTAAATTTTTTAGCCTCGTTCATCCAGTTATAGATGAGCGAGGTTGGCATAATGATGAGCGAAGTGCTCTTGCCGCCCACTGCCTCGGTATCTTCCTTGTGTTTTTGCAATAGAGCAAGCGTTTGGATGGTTTTACCCAAACCCATGTCATCTGCCAGGCAACCGCCGAAATGGTAATTCTGCAAAAAGTGGAACCAGTTAAAGCCTGCCTTTTGATACGGCCTTAAGCTACCCTTAAAATGGTGCGGCATGGCAATGTCGCCCACATCTTCAAATTCGCTTAACTTTTGCAGTTTACGGCTCATGCTTACGCCTGCTAGCTCCCCATCGGCCAATTCATTCACCAGGCCAATGTGATGACGACGTAGTTTCAACCCCTCGCTGCCTTCTGAAAAATGCAGCAGGTTGCCGTATTGCGAGAACCATTTTTCTGGGATCACCGCAATCTCGCCATTGGGCAAGGTGAACTCCTTTTTGCGGTTAAGAATGTGATTTTTTAACTGGATGAACGGTATTTTGTACGGCCCGAAATAAACCACCGCATAAATATCAAACCAGTCGTTGTTTTCAGTTACCTCTACATCGATCTTAGTGCTTCCGAACAAATAGCGTTTTTGTCCTTCAGGTTGTTCTATTTCAAAACCTTCGGCCATCAAATCATCATGGTGTATATTGAGCCATTCGAACACCGATAGTGATTGATCAGCATCTTCATCGGCATTGCTCACTTCAAGATTCTGGAACAACGAGGACACAATGTGCAGCCCTTTTTCCTCTAAAAACTGCAGCTTATTTTTCTCCCAGGTAACAGAGCGTCTTATTCGGTGGAAAATGTAGTCGTCCCCATTTTGCTCCATCCTTACTGATACATGCCTGCCATCGCCATAAGGAAAAATGTAGCCGGCATACCTGAAACAAAGCTGTAATTGCGAAGTGCCGCCTTCTACATAAATGGGTTTCAATATAGGCGTAGCGTCATATTTTTCCGTATTGATGGTAAAGCCTTCTGCATAAACATTATGCTTTTCTATCAAAGGCGCCACAAACTTTTCAAAGTAAGAAACTTCCGATGAGCGGGGTATGGCGATGTACCGTTTATTGAGGAATGGCAGCAGCTTTTTGCCTTCTATTTCTTTATCAAAATAATATAAGGTATCGTCCAGCAGCATCCATGCCGGGTGATTGCAGATTATCTCGGCATTCTTGAACATGAACTCAATGCGCATGCCCTGGTATTTGATGGTAGGAAAATACCTGATCTCCGTATCGTCGCGCCTAAAATGAAACAGTACAGATGCGGCTTCGGTGGCTATCTGCAATTTACGTTCGGCAGGATAGCCCTCCTTACTCATCAGGTATATTTCCTTATTATGGAGCACCCCTAAAGCCTCGGACATGCGCTTTTCTATTTTTGGGCGGATGGTTTCATATAACTGCTCATTAAATATCTTTCCGAAAAACTCGAACGGGCGGATAGGCTTTTTGTAGAATTTCTTGATAATATTGCCCTGCTCCATTTCCTCTAATAGTTTGATGAGCTTAAAATCAGTCTCATCCAAAAACTCACTGAATTCTTTAGCGGTGGTGCAGAAAAGACGCTGATAGGTTAATGAGAACTCGCCGTTGGGATTAAGCTGAACAATGTGCGGCTCAATCACATACGATAGGTATTCGTGCCGGCATACGGCATAAATGATCTGGCAGGGTTTTGTACTATCAACGCGTAACATTCTCTATAGGTAAAAAAAGGAAGAGAAGTTACTTGAAGAAAAAATTCAAACCTAAAAAGATTCCGGCTTAAATAAAAGCGTTTCGTGTTAAATAATTGTCAACATGTGTCGTTAAGTACTTCACGAGTAACGATAGATTAACTCATTGGGATTTTGAGATCTAAATTGGGCCCGCGCAATGACACATTTTTCATTCAACAACTTTTGATAGGCATCATAATTTTCATTATCAATGCAAACAAACGTTACCTTTTCGATATTATTATCATATGACAAAAAATCTTTCACCGTCCGGATAGCAACCTTTGCTGTCGTGTCTTTCAGAAAATGATAATTTCCAGTGCTGATGTTTAGAAAGGCAATAGATCTCACATTATTCTGTGTAGCTAATTGCATACCATTTCGGCGGCATTGGATAGTAAAGCATTCGCTGCTGTATTGCTTTTGCTCCATACAGGCCGAACAGTATATATTACAAATTTGGCCGGCACATCTCTTTGCAAGCTATCCGGGTTAAATTCACGTTAAATTTTTCAACCAATAGGCAATTAAAATGTTTACGGCATTTTTATTGCGGTATTTTTTGTGTACTTGCTAAACTACCTTGAGAAATGAAGAAACGTGTTTTGATCCTGGAAAATGACCAGGACACAGCTGATATGCTGAAATTTCTGACAAAACAGCTGAATGTTGACGTTGTTACTTCTGACAAAGCGATGATAGCACCTGATGTCAAAAGATTATCGCCCGATTTAATTCTGTCTAACGATTGGTTGGGGGCTGGCATGGGTGGAGACCTGTGTAAGACATTAAAATCAAAAGAGTCAACCAAAGAAATTCCCGTCATACTTGTATCCGATTCAGATGACCTGCCTAAAATTGCCAGAAAGAGCAGGGCCGACGCGTATATAAAAAGGCCCCTTAACGTAAATCACCTGGTTGACTTAATGAAAGGCTTCTTGTATACAAAGAAAATCAGTTTTGCTTAAAATAATCCCGTAGAGACGCGATTCGTCACGTCTCTACATTTTATATCTCTGCCTCTCCCTGGAAGACTTGTTTGGCAGGACCTTCTAAAAATATATGGCTGTAATGGGTGCCGTCTGTTTCAAAGCGGATATTCAGATCGCCGCCTAATACCTTAATAGGCGTGTTCAGTATACCTGTCTGATGATTGTGTTTTGCCATGGCTAAAGCAACTGCCGTTACCCCTGTTCCGCAGGCATAGGTTTCGTCTTCAACACCGCGCTCAAAAGTACGCACAAAGTAGCCGTCATCTAAAGGCTCCACAAAGTTTACATTGATGCCTTTTGCTTTGTAAGTGTCATTGTTGCGGATTGCACAACCATCATGATAAACATCTTTATCTTTTAACCCGTCAACCAACTCGACATAATGTGGCGAACCGGTATTGAGCACATAAGCATCGTCGTCGCGGTTAATGGTATCAACATCAATCATTTGCAGACTTACCCAATCGCCGCCCTCTGAAATTTTGGCATAATGCGGGCCGTCTACTGCCAAAAAGTTAGTCTCTTGATCTATCACCCCCAGGAACTTGGCAAAGGCCACAATACACCTGCCCCCGTTGCCGCACATACTACTGGGCTGGCCGTCGGAGTTGTAATATACCATCTCAAAATCATAACCGGGAGTGTCTTGCAAGAACATCATACCGTCCCCGCCGATACCAAATCTTCTATCGCACAAATGTGAAATAAGCCCCGGATTGTGATGATTTACAATATTTTGACGATTATCTATCAAAATAAAATCGTTACCAGCACCCTGATATTTATAGAATTTAACTTTCACTTATTTTTTATTAACTTTAATGAAATTTTATCATTATTCTAACTGGATCTAATAAACCTTTTAAGTTCCTATATGTCAATTTAACAAAATTTAACAAAAAAGAGGATAACTTAAGGTTGATTATAACGTCTTACTGGTATTAAATTTGACACTCCAAGTGTAACAAATTAAATATTATAAAACCGAAGTGATTTAATAATATGAAACTATTATGAAGCCGGCACGAAGGCCTATACCACTATGATAGTTTCAAAGAATAATTTTAAAAACAGATTACAGAAATGAAAAAGTTTGGTTTAACGATCCTTACCGCATTTTTAGGCGGTGCTCTGGCATTAGGCGCATACAAAGTGATTGAGAATAAGTATGCCGATAACATGAGCATAGAGGACAAACAGAAAGTCTATTTTACTAACAATCCATTACCATCCGGCGTATCATCGGCTGATGCTCCGACCGATTTTACAGTTGCAGCTGCCGAGGTAACCCCAGCGGTTGTATATATCCGTACCACTTATAAAAACCAGGACAACAGCGGCCAGGACCAGATGCAGCAATTATTCGGCGATATGTTTGGCGGTCGTATGCAGCCACAAGGCCCCCAGATGGCATCAGGTTCAGGTGTGATCATCTCTCCTGATGGCTACATCGTCACCAATAACCACGTGGTTGACAAGGCTGACAAAATTGAAATTACCACCAATGATCACCAGCACTTTACTGCTAAAGTGATCGGTACCGACCCGAATACTGACCTTGCTCTGATCAAGATCAGTGCTACCAATTTGCCTATTGTAAAATTGGGTAACTCTGACAATGTGAAAGTAGGTGAGTGGGTATTAGCGGTTGGCAACCCGTTTCGTCTTACCTCGACTGTTACTGCAGGTATAGTAAGCGCCAAAGGCCGTGGTTTAGGCCTGATCGGCAGCAGCCAGGGTGAAGAAGAACAGGAAACGCCGTTTGGCCGTATGCGTGTTCAGCGTCAGAACGGTGGTAAACAATTGAATAAAGGCATTGAATCATTTATCCAGACCGATGCAGCCATTAACCCTGGCAACAGCGGTGGTGCATTGGTGAATACCAAAGGTGAATTGATCGGTATCAATGCTGCTATCGCTTCGCAAACAGGTTCATATGAAGGTTATGGTTTTGCCATTCCTATCAACCTTGCAAAAAAAGTATTGAACGACATCCAAAAATACGGTTCAGTAAAACGTGGGTATCTGGGCGTTAGCTTTAAAGAACTCGACCAGGATGTTGCTGACGAATTGAAGATCAGCCGTAACGTTGGTTTATATGTCGCTGACGTTGCTCCGGGCAGCGGTGCTGCACAGGCTGGTTTACAGCATGGTGATATTATTACCAAAGTAAATGGTAACAAAGTTTATGAATCATCAGACTTGCAGGAACCTGTTGCCCGTTTACAGCCAGGTGATAAGATCAACCTGACCATTTTACGCGGCAACGAAGAAAAGAACGTAAGTGTAACCCTGAAAGCTGATGCAGGCAACTTAGGCCGTTCAACAGCATCTACGAAATCATCCGAAGAATTGTACAACAAATTAGGCGCAAGCTTCCGCTCATTGAGCTCAGCTGAAAAGGCGAAATACCATGTACGTTCAGGTGTGGTAGTTACCCAGGTTCGTCCGGGATTATTGTTCGACGATACCCAGATCCCTGTCGGTTCTATCATTACCAGCATCAACAGGAAACCGGTTAACAATTCAGACGATATCAGCAATGCCATTACCAGCATGCGTAACGGCAACCTGATCATCACCGGTTATTACCCTGACGGAACTGCTTTTAACAACGTATTCCAGCAAGGTGACGGACAATAATTGTTAAATGATTAATATAGAGTTCAGAAGAAGCCCGGCGATGAGCCGGGTTTTTTTGTGTGTCTGAACCATGATTCGTAGGATTAATGGTTCAGACCAAAAGCACAATTCCTTACATTTGCCTTCATGACGATCTGGGCCGGGCTCGATTTTAATTTTTTGGGACAAGACCTCGTCCTCTTACCTCAAAAAGCCATTTACTGGAAACAAGAAAAAGCGCTGATTGCCGCTGATGTTCACCTGGGCAAAGTAGGCCATTTCCGGAAAGCCGGTATTGCTGTGCCCAGAAATATGGAGCAAAGCGATCTGGCTACTCTATCCGACCTGATATTTGAATACAAGCCCGAAAAACTGATCTTCTTAGGCGATCTTTTTCACAGCGATATGAACGCCGACTGGGATTGGTTTCGCCTATGGAGGCAGCAAAACCAAAAACTGGAGATCATCCTTATACGCGGCAATCACGATATTATTCACGATAAGTATTATGATGAACTGGATATTGCTCTACACGATCATCTATTGATGAGTCCTTTCATAATGTTGCATCACCCGTTAACTGAAGCAGAACTAGAGCAAACAGAAGGTTATGTTCTTTGCGGACATATCCATCCTGGCGTGAACTTGTCAGGGCGAGCAAGACAGAGCATCACTTTACCGTGCTTTGCTTTTGGTAAAAAGCAAGCAATATTACCGTCATTCGGCAGGTTTACGGGCAGGATTGCTATTCGTCATGAAAAGCAGGACAGGATATTTGGGGTGCTGGAGGACAAGGTTATCGCGATTGGGTGAGTCCGGGGGTTGTATTAGTTGAAGTAACAGTGTTTCTGCCTTTTTAACATATACAACCACTACAACTAATAGAACTCAATCAACCACTTAACTATTCAACCAATCAACCACCCACCAATTTAGAACATTTCTAAATAAATTTTTCACGCCCATTTACAGCTAAGCATTTATATCTTTTGTCATTTTAATAGATACTTTTGCCCAATAAATCTAATTTGTAATGAGCGAATTGAAACAAACCTTTAACTCGTCGCTGGGCAAGAAGCTGATCATGGCTTTAACAGGCTTGTTTTTGTGTACATTTCTGATTGTACACTTAGGCGGCAACCTGCTGCTGTTTAAACACGACGACGGTTATGCGTTTAATGTGTACGCCAACTTCCTGACGCATTTTCCGCCGATAGAAGTAGTTGCCTACATTCTTTATCTGTGCATATTGGTGCACACCATTTATGCTATTGTACTTACTACCAAAAACCGCAAGGCACGCCCTATCGGTTATGCGGTAACTGCCAGCGATAATGCTACATGGCAGTCAAAAAACATGGGCTTTTTAGGAGCTATCTTGTTCCTGTTCATCGTGATCCACATGGGCGATTTCTGGTACCGTTATAAATACAGCGGCACCATGGCTTACAAGGAATACCGTACTGACCTTTCATCGGGCCAAACCCAATCTATTGAGTTTACACCAACCTCTCCTGATTTTGAAAACTCGGTACAAACCGTGAATAATTTCGAGATCGTTAGGGTGAAGGATCTGCACGCACGTGTACAATATAGCTTTAGCCAATTGTGGTATGTGATATTTTATGTTATTGCAATGGTGGCTGTAGCGTTTCACTTGCTGCATGGTTTCCAGAGCGCATTCCGCACATTGGGCTGGACACACCGCAAGTACACGCCGATAGTTGAATTTATCGGCACCTGGCTGTTTGCCGTTATCATCCCGTTAGGATTTGCCCTGATGCCGGTGGTGTATTATTTTACAAGGAGTTAGAAATAATTTACGAATTACGATGTACGATTTACGAATTATATTAATTCAAAAAATCTAAAATCGTAATTCTAAAATCGTAAATAAGAAGAACATGATCTTAGATGCTAAAATTCCAGCGGGCCCCTTAGCCGAAAAATGGAGTACGCATAAGTTTAACCTTAAGCTGGTTAACCCTGCCAATAAGCGGAAGTACGATATTATTGTGGTAGGAACCGGGCTTGCGGGCGCTTCGGCAGCTGCATCGCTGGCTGAGCTAGGTTATAATGTAAAGGCATATTGCTTCCAGGATAGCCCCCGTCGTGCGCACTCCATTGCTGCGCAAGGTGGTATCAATGCAGCAAAAAACTACCGTAACGATGGCGACAGCGTATACCGTTTGTTTTACGATACGATAAAAGGAGGCGACTACCGCGCCCGTGAAGGAAACGTTTACCGCCTGGCCGAGGTATCAGTAAATATCATCGACCAATGCGTGGCACAGGGTGTTCCTTTTGCACGCGAATACGGTGGTTTATTAGATAACCGTTCATTTGGTGGTGCCCAGGTATCACGTACGTTCTTTGCCCGCGGTCAAACAGGACAGCAATTATTGTTAGGTGCTTATTCAGCCTTAAACCGCCAGATCAATGCCGGCAAGGTGAAAATGTACACCCGTACCGAAATGCTGGATGTGGTAATTGTCGACGGCAAAGCTCAAGGTATCGTAACCCGTAACCTGGAGACAGGCAAGATTGAAACCCATTCCGGTCACGCAGTATTATTGTGTACCGGCGGCTATGGTAACGTGTTCTACCTTTCGACCAATGCAATGGGCTGTAACGTAACAGCCGCCTGGAGGGCACACAAACGCGGTGCTTTCTTCGGCAACCCATGTTATACGCAAATCCACCCGACCTGTATACCGGTAACCGGAGACCATCAGTCTAAGTTGACCTTGATGTCCGAGTCACTGCGTAATGATGGTCGTGTTTGGCGCCGAAAACAGTTGAACTTGCTCAGAAACTGCGCAAAGGCGAACTGAAAGTAACAGACTTAAAAGAAGAAGACAGGGACTACTTCCTGGAAAGAAAATATCCGTCATTTGGTAACCTCGTACCTCGCGACGTTGCCTCGCGTAACGGTAAAGAAATGGTGGATGAAGGTCGCGGGGTTGGCAGCACAGGCGTTGCAGTTTTCCTTGATTTTGCTGACGCGATCAAACGCCTGGGCGAAGACGCGGTAAGGGCCAAATATGGTAACCTGTTCGACATGTATTACCAGATCACCAATGAGGATCCTTATAAACAGCCAATGCGCATTTATCCGGCGGTGCATTACACTATGGGCGGTCTTTGGGTTGATTACAACCTAATGACCAACGTGGATGGTTTGTACGCTTTAGGTGAAGCTAATTTCTCAGATCACGGCGCTAACCGTCTTGGCGCATCTGCGCTAATGCAGGGCCTGGCTGATGGCTACTTCGTTATCCCTTACACTGTTGGCGATTACCTGGCTAAGATCGGACCAAAACCAGTTGATACTAAACACCCGGCTTTTGAGCAAACCAAAAAAGAGGTTGAAGAACGCATTAAGAAACTGCTTGCTTTAAGAGGCACCAAAACTGTCGACGAATATCACCGTGAATTAGGCCACATTATGTGGGAATACTGCGGTATGGCGCGTAATGAAGAAGGCTTGAAAAAAGCCAAAGGACTGATTCAAAACCTGCGTGCCGATTTCTGGAAAAATGCTATTGTATTAGGCGAGAACGAAGAGCTGAACCAGTCGCTTGAAAAAGCCGGCCGCGTAGCCGATTTCCTTGAATTAGGTGAGTTGATGGTGGATGATGCATTGATGCGCAAAGAATCATGCGGCGGCCACTTCCGTATTGAATCACAAACACCGGAAGGTGAAGCATTGCGTGATGACGAGCACTTTACGTTCGTATCAGCCTGGGAATACAAGGGCGATAATCAGCCAGAAGAATTGCATAAAGAAGAACTGGTATTTGAGAATGTTCATTTAACACAACGGAGTTATAAATAAGTCGGAAGTACTAAGTCTTGAGTCGTAAGTCGACTTTAGACTAAAGACTTTAGACTAAAGACTAAGAAAATGAGTAGTAACAACAACATGAACCTGACGCTGAAAGTATGGCGCCAAAAGAATGCGCAAACAGCGGGTAAATTTGTGACTTATAAAGCCGAAGGTATTTCGCCGGATATGTCTTTCCTCGAAATGCTGGATGTAGTGAATGAAAGCCTTGTGCATAGAGGTGAAGACCCGATCTATTTTGATCACGACTGCCGCGAAGGTATTTGCGGTATGTGCTCATTGTATATCAACGGTCACCCGCATGGACCAAAACGCGCAATTACCACGTGCCAGTTGCACATGCGCAGCTTTCACGATGGGCAAACCATCACCATTGAGCCATGGCGCGCTGCACCATTTCCTGTAATAAAGGACTTGGCGGTTGATCGTTCTGCATTCGACCGTATACAACAAGCTGGTGGTTACGTATCAGTAAATACTGGTGGTGTACCTGATGCCAATGAAATCGCTATCCCTAAGGTGATCGCTGACGAGGCGTTCAACTCTGCCACCTGTATCGGCTGCGGCGCTTGCGTAGCTGCCTGTAAAAATGCGTCGGCAATGCTGTTTGTATCGGCTAAGGTTTCGCAGTTAGGTATGTTGCCACAGGGCCAGCCTGAGCGTTATCGCCGAGTACAATCGATGGTTGCACAGATGGATGAAGAAGGATTTGGTAACTGTACTAACACCCGCGCATGCGAAGCTGAATGTCCTAAAGAAATCAGCTTAACTAATATCTCCAGAATGAATAATGATTACTTCAGCGCCAAGCTGTTCAGGCAGGAAGAACTGCATGAGCAGTCGCACGGAGAATAACTTTCATAACTAATAAAGAGCTGTTTCGACTTCAGAGACAGCTCTTTAACTTTGTACCTATCAAGCCTTATCTATGAAACCTCTCTTATTCTTTATTCCTTTTCTTTTACTTAGTGGTTATGCCGGCGCTCAAAAGAAGTTTGATTATGGCATACTCCAAAAACCCGGCGAAGAAGTACTATTTGGTTTCTCACTGAAAAAAAGCAACAAAATGGTGTTGATATGCAACCAAAAGGACGACAAATACCTTGTTTATCGTTTTGGAACCAAAGACAAGATTGAACTCCAATATCCCAATGTATTAAATGTAGCATCCTGGAAAGCCTTTAGATATAGCGGTTATCACAGGGGTGGCGGCCGCCAAAACCTAGCCATGGAAATGCATTCCCTTACTTTTAAAAATAACCAGGTTGTATATGAAATAAAAGATGAATCAGAGGCTGAGCATAATGAGAATTCTGCGAGCATTATTATCTATATAAATGGGAAGAAGACAGAGCTGGCTGGCAGAGCATCTTCTAAAGATGGTTCATTGCGCTGGTTAACTGAAAAAGAAGATCTGATACATAATTATTATTGGGACGATGCTGAGGGGAAATAATTGTTTACTCTCAAGAATCAATTTATATCTTCTTCCCGATGCTTCTTATAACTCAGCCAGATATAAAATGGTATACCCGCCATCAGGAATAAAAAACCGTAAAAGACAGTCTGTTCGCCCGAACCATATATCTCCCATAAGGCATAGACAAAGGCCAGTAAACCGAGTACGGTCACACTTATATGGCTGGC
>Ga0105241_10003973_pt1 | contig 10930 bp, 9 predicted proteins | sample KBSC64metaG_FD_80422 | JGI IMG/M metagenome (GOLD analysis project Ga0105241, IMG submission 80422) | Corn rhizosphere microbial communities from Kellogg Biological Station, Michigan, USA - KBS C6-4 metaG | ecosystem: Host-associated > Plants > Roots > Rhizosphere > Soil | place: Michigan, USA...
AATGGATTCCCTGTTGCACAGGTCGTCCGCAGGGCCTTTCCGGGCCGGTCGCCTACAGCCGTCCCGGAAACGTGAAAGGGGGTTTAGCTCAGTTGGCTAGAGCGTTTGCATGGCATGCAAAAGGTCACCGGTTCGACTCCGGTAACCTCCACCTAACCGGACTTCGAGTCCGGTTTCTTTTTTTCCGTCGATTTCCAACAGTCGTTTCTCGCTCATTTCAATAAACTATGATGAAATATTGTCATCATATAAGTGGTTCGATAGCTACCCTTTTGGTAATACAACCGGCTATCGAAACATTTTCTCAACAGCTCTTGTTGCTGTGGAATAGTAGCAGGCAAGTATATGTGCCGCAGATCCCCTCGTAAATTATCCCATCAACGCCCTGTCGTACCCTGACCCGGAAAACGCATTAAAACGCAAGCAACCTCTGACGGTCAGGGATGCCTGTTCTCATTATTTAACCAGAGATTATGAGCGCGCAAAATTATTCCTGCAGGTTGCGAATGGAGATCAAACGGCTAAAAAGCCGGGACTGTCAAAGCGAAAATGATGGAAACATTAACGGAAGAATTCGGGCAACTGGTAAGGGCTATCGTGCGGGAAGAGTTGGAACGGGAAAAAGCAGGATCGGTAAAAGAGCCGCCGTTGAACCAGAGCGGCATTCCAGGATTGACGCAAAAACCGTTATATAATATGCGTGAAGTCCGGCAACTGTTTGGGAATGTGAGTATTTATTTAATTAACAGCCCGTTAGGGCACCACAGAAGGTGGATTTTTCAAGCCATAAAAGCAGGAAATTTGTTATATTTGTAGGAGAATGTCAAATCTCCATCGATATACCAGCTTTGAGGACCTGAAAAACAGCGGCATCTCCGATCAGGTCACTCCTGCCGATGCAGCAAAAGCTGCGTTGAGGCAGAAGAAGTGACTCGATGTGCTTAAATCCGCCAGCGCAACTATGGTGCCAGCCAGGCGCAAGCGCAAGCAACATGGAAAATGATTTTTTGGAGAACTTGTCAAAAGTCTGCACAGTTCTCAATAACCATGCAGTTGAATATTTAATTATTGGCGGCAGTGCCGTTGGTTTACATGGCTACCCTCGAGCTTCCTTGGACTCTTCGGGAAAACCTCAGTTATGAGGATCTGCTGATCAGCAAGGAAAAGTTGGCCCGGGCGAAGGATATGGAGGATATAAAGGAGTTGGGGTTGCGGAAAGGAAGAAGGCCTAAGTAATACTGTAAATATGTTTCTTGAACAACGCAGCTTTATTTCTGATTGAAACAACGCTGCACGACCGGGAACTAGCGCTGGCCGCGCCGAAGAGATTCGAGCGTTTTCAGAAAAAGCACACCGGCTGGCGTCTGCCGATTGAGTCCGAAACACGTGGTTTGAACGGAAGTGCTATATTTATCAGTTATAAATCATATAATGGGCTATTATATATTCTCCTACTCTATCGACGCAGAACAGGTTAAACAAACAATTGGGTCGATCGACCAGGCGCTGTTCGACGCAGTAGTACAAACGGAGGAATTCCAATGTTATGCTGATCAGGATTTCGACGGTCACACCAGGTCAAGACAAGCTCTTGAACATTTGATCCTCGGAAAACGATTCAGCTTGCTCAGGAAATACAATAAAACCTCCGCACACGCCTACTGGTATGCGTTCATTTCCATATGTGCCTACCTCGGCGAAAAACTACCATCCACCCATGATATGAAATTGAGCTATGAAACGGATTTAATCAATGAATATCTCAAATCCGACTTCGGCATTGACGTGCAGATAGAAGAATTAATGTTAAGTGGCGAAGAGGGCTTCTTTGGCCTACCCCAGGTCAGCGACTGGCCCTTGTGCGGATTGTGGCCTTCAGAAAAATTGCTCGAGCTACGCGAACGATTTGCACCCGTTACGATTGCCGATGATGAGCTGCGGCGGCTCGCCGAAGAAGATGATGAGAAAGAAATGGCTTACGACAGCATCAGGCAAATCAAAGAAAACATTACATATTGCATCGACAACAAAACAAGCCTGATCTCATTTTGTCACTAAAGTTCGGGTCAAGGCATTTAGAGGCAAGATGGCCACGCTCGTCGTCAACTGTCTGATGATGGTATCCTTTACGTCATTCGAATGAATATTTATAGACCAAAATGTTCGAAAACGGACGTTTTTAAAATTCAATTTTTGATTAATTACCTGGTTAGTATCGATTTATATTTGGCACCTGGATTGAGATACCATCATGCAAATTTTGCGTTATGGATACGGCTCTCTCAGAACAGGTAATAGCCAAAAGAAAAAGAAAGTATCTGCTTATAGCGGGAACGCTGATCCTACTCCTGCTCCTGGCCATCTGGTCCCTCCGGGCCTCCTTGCGGTCTTCCCTAAAACGATCCGCCTTCACTACAGCAGTCGTGGAAAAGGGAGGTATTGAAAATACCATCACTGCATCCGGAGAAGTATTGCCTGAATTTGAAGAGACCATCACAAGCCCTATCAATGCTTCCGTTCAGAAAGTGATCCTGGATGCAGGTAGCCGGGTAAAGGCCGGTCAATCTATTCTTACACTCGATAAATCTACCTCCCAAACAGAATATACGAAGTTGAAATTCCAACTGGAATCCAAACGCAACGATATTAAGAAACTGAGGCTCCAACTGGATAAAAGCTTCTACGACATTCAATCCAATAATGACATCAAACAATTACGTATCAACAGCCTTGATGCGGATGTCGAAAATGCCAAACGTTTATTTAAGGCGGGCGGTGGGACGAAAGAAGACGTCTCACAGGCCGAACTCAATTTAAAAGTGGCGATGCTGGAAAAACAGCAACTTGAAAACGAAATAAAAAACAAACAACAAACCATGCGGGCAGAAATGAAGGAGGCAGAGATTGCCGCATCCATACAGGAAAATGACCTGAATGAGTTGGGACGGCGGTTGCAATTGGCCAATATCGTTGCAAGCCGGGAAGGGGTCGTCACCTGGGTTAATAAGAACATAGGGGCTTCCATAAGGGAAGGAGATGCACTTGCCCGCATAGCAGACCTGGGCAGCTTTAAAGTGCAGGGGAGCTTGTCCGACAATTATCTTGACCAGTTGCATAATGCCATGACGGCGATCATACGTATCAATGACATACAGATAAGAGGCACGGTGATCAATATTCAACCCTCTGTACACAATGGTATTGTATCATTCGATATACAATTGGATCAACGGAATAACAAGACGCTCCGTCCAAATATGAAAGTAGATGTATTCCTTATTACTTCAACCCATAGTAATGTGTTGCGTGTAGCGAACGGACCCACTTTCAAAGGGTCGCCGACACAGGACATCTTCATAGTAAACAATGGAAGAGCTGAAAAACGAACAGTACATATAGGCATGATGAATTTTGATTATGTGGAGCTCAAAGACAATGTCCGTCCAGGCGACGTAGTTATCACATCTGATATGAGCGAATATAAAAATTCACAAGAGATTATTATTAATAATTAGAAGATATTCAAAACGGTGATGACTAAAAACATACGGATGAAATGGCGATTGCTCTATTTTATTCCCCTGCTGGCCTGTTATTGCAGGGGGCATTGTCAGGCCACCGGTGATACCATCAGGATCTCCCTGGGAGAAGTCGTAACCATGGCAAAATTAAGATCGATTGCCTCAAGGCAGGCCGCTACGGTAAGAGAAACAAAATACTGGCAGTGGCGCACTTACCGCTCCAATTATCAGCCGCAATTATCCTTGACCGGCATCTTGCCGGGCTATAGTAAAACATTCACACAGGTATTGCAACCCAATGGAACAATACAATTCCAACCCATTCACAATGACAATTCATCCCTGAACCTTTCCTTCAGCCAAAGCATTGCGGCGACCGGAGGAAGCATTTATGGCACTACCCAACTGCAACGTTTTGATGATTTTGACCGTAAGAGTACTTTATATAACGGGGTGCCCTATGGAATTGGGTACAGCCAGCCCTTATGGCAATTCAATTCCTTAAAATGGGATAAAAAAATAGAACCGTTGAAATTTAATGAAAGCAAACAGGCTTATATTGAATCGATGGAACAGGTCTCCATTATTGCCAGCGGCTATTTTTTCGACCTGCTGCTGGCGCAGGTCAATCTCCAGGTGGCAGAAACCAACCTGGTCAATACACAAAATATCCAACGCATAGCTGGTGAGAAGCTGGATCTTGGCAAAATATCAAAAAACGAGATCCTTCAACTTCAGTTGGAGCAGCTAAAAGCAAGGAAAGCAGTAGGCATGGCAAAACGTGATATGCAGATAGCAACATTGAATCTTTGTTCTTACATAGGGTTGACAGGTTCAGATAAGATTGCGCTTGAATTGCCTGCCGCCAACATCGACATGAATGTCGCAACGGATAAAGTACTGGCGGAAGCTTATGCCAACCGGTCAGATGCCATCGCTTTTGTGCGGCGTATGGCAGAAGCAAAGAGGGATGTGGCCAAGGCGCGGGGGGATAATGGCCTCAATGCTGTCTTAACGGCAAATTTAGGGTATTCCAAAAGTGCGCAAACTATAGAAAAAGTGTATCAGAACCCACAGGATCAGCAATTGGTTCAGTTGAATTTTATTATTCCTGTTCTGGATTGGGGCAGGTCAAGATCAAGGACGAGGACAGCCCAGGCCAATCAGCAGCTTACAGAGTACACGGTAGAACAGGATAAGCAGATCTTCGTGCAGCAGATCGTTACCCAGGTTACCTTGTTCAATATGATGAGAGACCAGGTAGTCCTTGCAGCAGAAGCCGACAGTATTGCGAGTGAGAAATACCAGATTGCCAAAGACCGGTATGTACTCGGCAATTTAAGCGTCACCGACCTGAGTATTGCCTTTACGGAGAAAGACCAGGCGAAAAGGGATTATATTTCAGCCCTGAGGGATTTCTGGGGTGCTTATTATCAGTTGCGTTATTTGTCCTTGTATGACTTTGAAAAGAATGAGAAGATCGTCTATAAACAATAAACATAACCTATAAAATAAATATCATGATACGTTTACGGAACGTTGAGAAAGTTTATCGCACAAGCGCTATTGAAACGCTGGCGCTCAACAGCATTAGCCTCGACATTGCAAAGGGTGAGTTCCTGTCTGTCATGGGCCCTTCCGGCTGTGGCAAAAGTACCTTGTTAAACATTGTTGGCTTGCTGGATATCCCAACAAAAGGAGATATAAAAATTGATGAGCAAAAAACAGATTATTTTTCGGATAAACAACTGGCGAATTTCAGGAATAAGAAGCTCGGTTTTGTTTTTCAAAGCTATCATCTCATCAACGATCTGAAAGTGCTGGATAATGTAGAATTGCCCTTGCTGTATCGCGCCGGTTCCAGCAAAGAAAGAAAAAAACTGGCTTCAGCCGCGTTGGAAAAAGTCGGCTTGACCAATCGCATGAAGCATTTCCCTTCACAGCTTTCCGGCGGACAGAAACAACGCGTAGCCATCGCGAGGGCCATAGTCGGCCGACCCGAGATCATTCTGGCCGATGAGCCCACGGGAAACCTGGACAGTGCCATGGGCAGCGAGATCATGGATATTTTACTGCAATTGAATGAGGGAGACAACACAACAATAATAATGGTCACCCATGATGAATATATGGCATCAAGAACACATCGCCTGGTAAGGTTGTTCGATGGAATATTGGTGCAATAACCGATCGATGTTCGCTAACATCTCAAAACTGAATTTATGCTTAGAAATTATTTTAAAATAGCCATCGCGGTCCTGCGCAGAAACAAGTTTTTCACTTTCATCAGCCTGTTCGGCATCAGCTTTACATTAACGATCGTAATTGTCGTTGCAGCCTTTGTGGATAAGATGTTCAGCGCGGGCTATCCCGATGTCAACAGGGACAGAGAGTTGTTCGTCACCAGGATGCAGGTGCGGAGTTCTAACAATGAATCCAGCATAAACGCCGGCCCTAGTTATTATTTCATCGATCATTACGTATCCAGGTTAAAAACACCTGTCAGGATAGCCATCATGAGTGGCAATTTTCCTGTAACTACTTATTTAAACAATAGCAAGCAGGTGAGTAGTGTAAGATCCACTAACGACCAGTTCTGGGAAGTTTTGAAATTTCAGTTCATCGAAGGGAAGCCCTATACTAAACAGCAGATAGACAACGGAGAAAAAGTTGTTGTTATTTCAGAAGCAGTCCGCAGAAATTATTTTAGCGAAGGCGTAGTCGCGGTCGGAAAATATATAGAACTGCTAAATATGCAATACCGGATTACCGGAGTGGTGAAGAACTTGCCTTCCGGGAGCAATGTTTACGCAGATATCTTTATTCCCCTGGTCCTTACACAAGAAGATATCCATGAACCGTCTCTCATCGGGGGACACACATGTATCCTGCTGTTGGATTCAAAGGCCGACATTCCCAAAATGAAAGAGGAATTCAATCAGATGATGGCAGAAGTGCCCTTCGACGATAAAAAGATCGACAATAAAACATTTAACAGGAAGTTTGCCTTTGCCGATACCTATCTTGAATCTTTTGTCCGCGATTTTCACTCAAAGTCTACCGAGGGGGCCAGTGCGGGAGTGAACATATTTATCGTAATTGTTAGTATATTTTTCCTGCTTTTCCTGTTGTTACCAACCCTGAACCTGGTGAACATCAATATCAGCCGTATCATGGACCGCTATTCTGAAATAGGCGTTCGCAAGGCATTCGGAGCGTCTTCCCGGACCTTAGTGTACCAGTTTATTGTGGAAAACCTGATCCTCACGTTCATAGGAGGGGCCATCGGCGTAGGGTTGTCATTCATCATTATACAGATCATCAACGGCAGAGATTTTATGGATAACAACCACCTCTCCGTCAACTTACATGTACTTTTTTTTAGCCTGCTTGCCAGTCTTATTTTTGGCTTGCTGTCGGGCGTTTATCCTGCCTGGCGCATGTCCAGGATGAATGTGGTAATGGCGTTGAAGGCCCAATAACCCTTTTAGTAATATTGTAAATCAAGCATATGCTGACGCATTTATTCAAGCTGATCTGGAATAAGAAGAAACAGAACTTCTTGCTGATGACGGAGATGTTCGTTTCTTTTATCATATTATTTGCCGTATTTACCGCCTTGGTGTATTATTATCAGAACTATCACCGCCCGACAGGGTTTGACTATGACAGGGTATGGAAATTTGGATATGATACCCCTAAGGGGATGTCCAATGCCGACAGCATTGCTGCTTTCAGAGAATCTGCAAGACAATTGATCAGATCTATGCCCCAGATTGAGGATGTAAGTTTTTCAAGCGGGAACATTCCTTTCGGAAATGATAATAATGGCGGGAACGTGAATTACTATAAAAAAAATGTAGGAACAGATAAGTACACGGTCGATGACAACTATAGTAATGTATTGCATATCAGCCTTAAAGAAGGCAGGTGGTTCTCAAAAGAAGACGATGCTGCCAAAGAAAAGCCTGTCGTGATCAATGAGACCTTAAAGAAGAGTTTATTCGGGGAAGAAAATGCCGTTGGGAAGTTGATTGGTGAAGGAGGGGAAGGACCGGGAAATTTGAAAATAGTCGGGGTGATCGATGATCTGAAGGACAAGGGAGATTTCGTGGGGCCGCATAGCGGTTTTTACAGGAGAGTGGACACCAGCACCTATGGGGGAGGCGTCATTCTTTTAAAAGTGAGGCCCGGCGCGGATGGAGCTTTCGAAAGCCGGTTGTTCAAAATACTTTCCAGCTCCATGAGGAATTCGGACATTAATATTCAGCACCTGTCCTATATGCGGGTAAGAATAAATAATATCAGGCTCATACCTGTGATCATCACACTGATCGTTGCCGGCTTTTTGATTATTAATGTGGCGCTTGGCTTGTTTGGAGTACTTTGGTATAATATCAACAAGCGTAAAAGCGAGATCGGTTTGCGCAGGGCGGTTGGTGCCAGCGGCCATTCCATCTCCAGGCAATTGATAGGGGAAGCGCTGGTGCTGTCGACCATTTCGCTGATCGCAGGTTCTTTCTTTGCCCTTCAGTTCCCTTTGCTGAATATTTTCGATCTGCCGGCCCTTACCTATCTTATTGCGCAGGGGCTTGCTATTGCTTTTATTTACCTGCTGGTGATGATCTGCGCATTCTATCCCGGGAGACAGGCGGCAGCCATTTACCCTGCCGTCGCCTTGCACGAAGACTAGTCAAAAAAGCACTAAATTGCCACTTACTGTATGATACTGATCATAGAAGATGATAAGGCGGTGCGGATATCCCTGCTGTTGCTATTGCAGCAGGAGGGACATGCGACCAAAGATTGCGGCTCGCCCAACGAGGCCCTTGCCTGGCTGAACCATCATACTCCTTCCCTGATCATCCTGGACCTGAACTTCAGTGCGGAAACATCGGGGGAAGAAGGCATCAGCCTGCTGAAGCAGATCAGAAAGATGTATCCGGTAATACCGGTGATCCTGATCACCGGGTGGGCCACCATCGAGCTTGCGGTTGCCGGCATGAAGGCAGGGGCAAGCGATTTTGTCAATAAGCCCTGGAATAACGATTATCTGCTGCAATCCATACATACCACCCTGAACTTACACAAAAAAAAGGTCGAAAGGCTTAGCCGTTCAAAACTTGACGACCATTTCCAGTTCCAGCATATCATCGGGGAAGACCCCAGGATGCTGGATATCCTGGCTACGATCGGGCGCATCGCAGCTACCGATGCCTCGGTGCTGATCATGGGAGAGAGCGGCACAGGCAAAGAATTGATTGCCGAGGCGATCCATCAGAACAGCCTCCGGAATAATAAGCCTTTTGTGAAAGTCAACCTGGGAGGCATCTCCAGCACCTTGTTCGAGAGCGAGATGTTTGGCCATGTGAGGGGCGCATTTACAGATGCGAAGACGGACAGAGTGGGCCGGTTCGAGATGGCCAATAAAGGGAGTATTTTCCTGGATGAGATTGGGGATCTGGATCACAGCAGCCAGGTGAAATTATTAAGAGTGTTACAGGACAGGAGCTATGAAGCGCTAGGTAGCAGCCGTTCCAAAATATTGGATATCAGGGTAATTTGTGCCACGAACAGGAATCTGCAGGAGATGATCGCCGCCGGCTCATTTCGGGAAGACCTTTTGTACCGGATCAACCTGATCACGATCCGGCTGCCAGCTCTTCGGGAAAGGCCAAAAGATATCCCTTTACTCGTGAATCATTTTGTGAATAATCTCCGGGAGATATACGATCGTCCCGGGCTATCAGTGACGGCTGAGGCCATGGCCTGGCTGCAGCAACTGCCCTTGCCCGGCAATATCCGGCAGTTAAAGAACCTGGTAGAGAGAACGATACTGGTAACGAAAAAAGATCAGCTGGAAGCCGATGATTTCCAGGAGCAGGTGGAAATGGAATTTAAAAGAGAAGGCCCGGTGCGATTGCCCGAAGTCGGCGCCTTTACGCTCGAGGAAATGGAGATCCAGATGATTCATAAAGCGATGGATTTTCATAAGCACCGTATCACAAGGGTGGCCAAGGCGCTGGGAATTACCCGGAGTGCCCTGTACCGCAGGCTGGAGAAATATAATATCCCTTACGATGAAACTTCGGACTAAATACATTTTGTTTGTCGTGATCGTTCATCTGGTGGCGCTGGTGCTATCCTATTTTGTTTTCGGGGGTAATAAGCTCCTCTTTATCGTCACCGAAGTTTTTATCCTGCTTTCCATCCTTCTATCCTGGCAATTATACAGTCAGCTGATACACCCCTTAAAGTTGCTTATGCAGGGAACAGATGCGATCAGGGACCGGGATTTTTCCGTAAAATTCGTAGCCACCGGCAAATATGAGATCGACGAACTGATCGATGTTTACAACCAAATGATCGATGCTTTGAGGGCGGAGCGTAGTAAGCAGGAGCAACAGCATTATTTTTTGGAAAAGCTCGTCCGCACTTCCCCCACCGGTATCCTGATCTTGGATTTCGATGAGCACATCCAGCAAATAAATCCCAAGGCCTTGCAATTATTGGACATGGAAGAAAACCAGGTGCTGGGCAAACCGATCGCGGAGCTGAAGCATCCAATACTTCGGCAAGTACAGCTCTTGCAATCCGGCAAGTCGAAGATACTCACGTTCAATGGAGCCGCCACCTATAAATTGCAGCGGTCGCATTTCCTGGACCGCGGTTTTCCCCGTCATTTTGTTCTGTTGGAGGAACTGACTGCCGAAATACTCGATGCGGAGAAAAAAACCTATGGCAAGGTGATCCGGATGATGGCGCACGAAGTGAATAACACCATCGGTCCCGTGAACTCGATCCTCCAGTCCACTTTACAGACGCAGCAACACAGCGACATGCATACAAATGCTTTGAGGGTTGCAATGGAACGGAATAATAACCTGAACGTCTTTATGCGTAATTTTGCGGACCTGGTGCGAATACCTTTACCCGACAAAAAACCCGTTGACCTGGTCCTGTTAGTACAAAATATTACTGAACTGATGCAGTTAAAGGCAGGAGGAAAAAAAGTAACATTTTTCCAGGAGCATGAAACCGAAAAGCCATCCGTAACGGCATCAGCCTGTCCTTCACCGCTGATAATCTCAGCAGATGTTCAGCAGATGGAGCAGGCATTGATCAATATCATCAAAAATTCTCTGGAAGCTATCGAAGAAGAAGGTATAATAACTATTCTTACCCAGCGCTCTCCGGTGTGCATGATCATCCGTGACACCGGTAAAGGAATTTCTCCTGAATCCGAAGAATTCCTGTTTTCGCCGTTCTATAGCACCAGGAAGAATGGCCAGGGCATAGGCCTTACGATAATCCGGGAGATCTTGCTTAACCATGGTTTCAATTTCTCCCTGAAAACTGTCGGCGCCGGGGTCACAGAGTTCACCATTCATTTCGAATCAGAATAAGAA
>Ga0105241_10003975_pt1 | contig 10928 bp, 4 predicted proteins | sample KBSC64metaG_FD_80422 | JGI IMG/M metagenome (GOLD analysis project Ga0105241, IMG submission 80422) | Corn rhizosphere microbial communities from Kellogg Biological Station, Michigan, USA - KBS C6-4 metaG | ecosystem: Host-associated > Plants > Roots > Rhizosphere > Soil | place: Michigan, USA...
CCCCGGTAACCCAAACCTGCCGGTGATGCACTCGGTGATCCATGTCGCGACATTGGGCGACCTGAGCGACATCATCACTACCAGCCCGCTCGAGCACCCTCCGCTGGTCATGGCTCGCGTGATCTCGGCGATCGTGGGCGACACCTCCGCGTTCGACAGCATCGACTTCGGCTTCCGCCCCGTTGCGCGCTTGACCAGAGAGCCCGTGGCTTCCCCCGTGCCGCGCGCGACGGGCTTGACTCTGACTGCAGAAGAGGCGCCTCGAGTCGACGTGGCCGTTGCTGGTGTGTCCGCGCTATTGGTGGATGCGACGGGTAATGGCGTGCTGGCGCAGCTCGGTAGCGACGCCCGCGGCGCATCACTCGATGTGGCCATCGACGAGCCCCGCGAGTTGTCACTGCCACTCTCGCTGCTCTTCGCGACCATTCCGGTCTCGCGCGGTAAGACGGTCGAGCAAGAAATCCTCGGTAGCGGTGATGCCACTCAAGCAGGCCAGGTCTTCACGTTGCGTAAAGCCCCGCTGACTTACTTTGCGGGCCCGGATCCGAGCTTTCCGAGCAGCACGCTGCGAGTGTGGGTAAACGGCGTCGAATGGAGCGAAGTGCGGAGCTTCTTTCAGCAACCAGCGGACGCGCAGGTATTCGTCACGCGCGAAACCGCGGTACAAAAAACCGAAGTCGTTTTCGGCGACGGTGTGAACGGTGCTCGCTTGCCGAGCGGTGCGGAAAATGTGGTCGCGACCTACCGCTTCGGGAGTGGTCGAGCAGCTCCGGCAGTGGGTTCGCTCACTAGCATTCTCAAGCCCGTTTCGGGGCTTCGCAGTTTGAAACATCCGATCGCCGTCCAGGGCGGCGACGACCCCGAACCGGCCGCACGTATCCGAGAGTACGCACCTCGCTCGGTGCTGACGTTCGGGCGAGCCATCTCGGCCGGCGACTACGAGTCGATCGCCGCCCAAGCACCGGCAGTGACGCGCGCGCGCGCGTACTTCGGCTGGGACCCACGGAGGCAGCGCGCGCTCGTGAAAGTGTATGTCGGTGACGACGATGCCGCGCGTGATTCGGCTCGCAAGGCGCTTGACGCCGGCCGCGATCGCAATCAGCCCCTCGCTGTACTGCTCGCGCGCGAGTTACCGGTTTTCCTGGCGCTGACATTGGTGGTCGATCCCCGATACGACGCGGGCGCAGTGAGCGAGGCCCTAGCCGAAGCGTTGCGGGGCGACGAACGGGGGCTATTTTCGGCGAAAATCCTGGGCGTTGGCGAACGCTTGTACGAGAGCCGCTTGGTCGCGAAATGCCTGAGCGTTCCCGGCGCCGTTGCCGTTCACGATTTGCGCATGGCAGTAACGAGCAGCATCACGACAGCCTCGTTCCGCCCGTCGCCGGAGCGCGCCGTGGGCGTACCGAACGCGCCGGTCGTGCTTGATCCGGGCGAAGGCGGTTTTTTTACTCTCGCTCGTTCGAATCTAGCGATCGCCGTGGAGAGCTCCGATGTCTGAGCCCGTGGCCGACGGTTACGCCGCGTACTACGCCGACAAGCTGTGGCAGCTCTTGCCCGCGGTGTACCGCGCCGCGGATGGCGACGGGGACGAAGCCGTGCGCGGCCCGTTGCGCGAGCTTATCGAGCGCTTCGGTGTCGAGGCCGCAGTCTTGCGACGCAGCATCGACCGCCTGTGGGAAGACCAGTCGATCGAGTCTTGCGATGACTGGGTGACGGCGTACATCGCCGATCTACTCGCCACCAACTTGGTCGCCAGCCTGGACGCTCGCGGCAAACGCCTCGACGTCGCCAAAACCATTTACTACCGACGGCGCAAGGGCACCGTCGCGCTAATCGAGGAGCTCGCCTCGGACATCACGGGGTGGAACGCACGCGTCGTCGAGTTTTTCCGGCGGCTCGGGCGCACGCGGCACGGCCTCGATCCGCCATTGGGATGGTCACTCGAGCGTGAACAGGCCGGCGTGGCCACGCTGCCCGTCGTGGAAGGGCTCGTTGGCGCGCGCACGCGTACGCTTTCAGGCGGCTCTGCCGACTTGCGTGATGTGTACGGCGCGACGCGTCCCGGTACGGCATTCGATGAATTCTTCCACACTGCGGACGTGCGCCTCGGCCGCGGCGCGACGGGTTGGTACGGCATTCCCCGCGTCGGCATCTTCTTGTGGCGCCTGATCAGCATGCCTGTGGTCGGCTCGACGCCAGTGCGTGTTGCCGGCTGCCCGCATCAGATCACCTTCGACCCGAGCGGCCGTGATAGCCCGCTTTTTGCGGTTGGAAATCGCAGCTACGGGCAAGCTTGGGTATCGCCGCGCGAGCCAGAGTTGCCAGGCCCGATCGAACAGCCAATCCTCCAAAGCGCGCTCGCGGCGCTGTACGGTTGGGAAAAAGCTTTCGGGTTGTTCGCTGACGAGGCCGTCCCGACTTCACTCTTGCCGCTCGCCGATGTGACCGCCGATGCGCAATCGGCGAGCAGCTCCCATTACGTCGAGGCCGCGCGCGGTCGCGCCTTTCTATTGCCCGGCACTGATCCGGCCAAGCTGCTCGTGGCCTACCACCACGGGTTTCCGTCTACGATCGGCGCCGGGGGCTACGACCGGCGCATCGCGGGCGAAGTCACGCAATTGCAGAGCCCCGCCGTCGATATCGTTGGCGGGGGCAACGTGGCCACGCTTCCCGCGAGTGGCACCGTGCAGTTTCGCGATTCACTGACCTACAACGCGTTCCCGGCGACCGTTCAGCTCGACCCCGGACAGCTCCTCGTGCTGAGCGCTGCCAACAAGCAACGACCCGTTGTCCGCCTGACTCCCGGCTCGCGCGTGACCTTCATTGGCCAGGTCGACGCCACCGAAAAGGGCAGCGAGCTCGTGCTCGACGGCCTTTGGATGTGCGGCTTCGACGTGGTGTTGAAGGGTGTTTTCGAACGCGTCACCATCAAAACGACCACGCTAGATCCAGGCAATTCCTCGGACGGAGTCGAGCTCGCGTTGGCGGCCGACGGCGCGCTGCTTGCACCTGGTCATCTCTTGCTCGAGGGCAGCATCCGCCACCTCGAGATCGAGCGTTCCATCCTCGGCCCCGTGCTGATGGATCCAGATCCCGCGATTGCCGAGGCCGAGACGATAGAAATCCGCGACTCCATCGTGCAAGCCGTACTCCAAAGCGAGAAAGCCGTGGATCTGCGGCTCGGCAGCGCTACCTTGCTGCGCACGACACTGCTCGGCGCCGCGCAGTTTCATCGGGTAGATGCCAGCAACGTGATCTTCAACGACGTCGCGTTGGCGGTCGACGCCCAGCATGGCTGCACGCGCTACTCGGCGATCGCGCCCGGCAGCGCGCTTCCGCGGCGGTATGAGTGCGTCGACCTCGAGCCAGGTGGGGAACTGTTCAGTTCGCGGGCGTTCGGCGCGCCCGCTTTTGCGCAGCTGCTCGAGGCAGTACCCGAAAGCATCGCCGAAGGCGCTGACGACGGCTCGGAGATGGGCGCTTATTGCCGTGAACGAACGGCTATCAAGCGGCGCAGCCTGCTCATCAAGCTGCAGGACTACATGCCGATCGGCGTGACGCCGGTCGTGATTTACGAGACTTGAGGTAAAGATGGGTAGCGATAGGGCACAAGGGACATTCGAGCGAACGAAGCAGTACCGGCGCGTGGTCGCGCAGCAGGGCCGCGTCGAGCTCGAAGCCGACAAGAACGAAGCCGCTGAGATCGCGACCGAAGCGCTCCGCCTCGAAACGATCGACGTCGTTGGACCGTTCGGCGTGCCGTTCGATCCGGTGACGAACGTGAAGGGCACCGGCTACCAGATCGCGGCAGCCGGCCCGATCATCTTGCTAGCTACGGGCGGCTCGACCGCCCCACCCGATTTTCAAATCCTGCCCGGCCCACTCTATTTGGGGGGCTGGCGCGTCGAACAAGAGGTTTCCGGGCTCACATTCAGCGGCCAAGCGAACGGCGACTGGCTTCCAAATCCCATTTCGGAAGACGCCACCTCCGGACAGGCGGGTAATCTCGAGTCGATCGTCTTGCACTTGGCCGAGCACGAGGTCAGCGCGGTCGAGGACCGGACCTTGCGCGAAGTTGCACTCGGCGGGCCCGACACCGCGCAGCGGCTCCGGCTGACGCGCCACGTGCGGCGTTTCACCGTTTCGCAGCGGACGTGCGCGTCCGCCTTCGCTCAAGTCGTCAAGGAGTTTGCGCAGCGCGGCTTCGACTTCGACCCGAGGACCATGGCGCTCACTTCGACGCTGACGTTGCAAGTGACGCCCGACCCGACCCCGCCACAGGCCAGTCCCTGCGATCCAGGTGCGCGCGGCGGCTACCTCGGAGCTGAAAACCAAATGATTCGCGTGGCCATCGCGAACCCGGGGCGTGGCGCTCCGAATCTGCTTTGGGCCTACGACAATGCCTCTGATCTCTATGTGGCCAGCGTGGATAGTGCGCGCCCACGCCGCGTAGTGCTCGGCGCGGCGCCCGTCGATACGTTTCACTGGCCGAAGTCCCAGCAGTTCGTGGAGGTCGTCCGCGCGGGCGTCAAACTCGGCGACGACGGTTACGCCGCAGCCGAGTCGGGGCGGGTGTTTCGTTTGGCGCAGGACTACGACCCCGACACCGGTAGCGTGACGCTCGACGCAGACCTCGACGCGGAGTTTTTCGCGGCGGCCGCACTGTTCTTGCGCGTTTGGCAAAACGAACAAGCCTTCACGCCGGGCACACCGACCGAGCTCGTCGATAAGGTCGGCACGGCCATCGGGCTCGCCGTCACCGTCAACGGAGCTTTGCCGACGTTCCAGTACCATGTCGGGGAAGCCTGGTGCTTCGCGGCCAGACCTGGATTTCCTGAGAGCGTCTTTCCGGCGCGCTATGAAAAGAGCGCGCAGCCTCCAGAGGCACCGCGGCAATGGCTGGCACCGCTCGCGTGCATCGAGTGGAGCGAGCAAGGTCCAATCATCAGCGATTGCCGGCCGGGCTTCGAAGACTTGGTGCAGCTCACGGCCGATGTAGAAGGCTTCGAGGCGGGCGGCTGCTGCACGGTACGCGTCAAACCGAGCGATGCGGCCAACCTGCAAGCGATCATCGACCGCTTCAAGGGCAGGGCAGCCACGATCTGCCTCGCGCCAGGCAGTTACGTGCTGCCCAAACCTCTGCGCCTGACGGCTGAGCATTCCGGAATCACCCTGGAGGGTGGGGAAGGGAAAGCCGTCATTGCTGCGGACGAGAGCGCGCTGTCAGAATTCGCACAAGGTCTGATCGAGCTGACTCAAGTGAGCGATGTGACGCTGCGCAAGCTCGATCTCCAGCTTTCCGCCGTGAAGTTCGGTGCGCGCTCGGGTGCCAGTGCGGGAACGGGCTTGCTCGACGCCGCGCTCAGCGCCACGAGCGCGTTCTCTGTAGCATTCGGGGCGCGTTCCATCAACAGCACGCTTCGTATCGAGCATTGTTCGTTTCAGTTTTCGGCGAGGGACGACGGCAATATCGTGGGCGCCGCCGTCTTCCTCGGTGGCAAAAGCGAGCTCGACGTCGACGACTCGACGTTCAGCGGCACTCCCGGCTCGCTCAGCGGCACTTCCACCTTCGTCGGCATTCTGGCCACTCCGGCTGTGACGCTCGATGTTTCGAATGCCACCTTGCGTAGCGGAGCGTCCGTTCCGGCGCGGCTCGCCAACGTGCGCGTCGAGCGCAGCCGTTTCGACAGTCTGCGCGCCGCCGCGTTGCTGGTCGGAACTTTCGGCCGCTTGCGTTTTGCCGACAATCGAGTGAGCCGCGGCTACGCCGGCTTCTTGGTGACTGCGGCCGAAGCGTGGGGCAGTCTGAAGGATCTGTCCGCATTGGCCCCGAAACAGGCCGCGCTGGCCGTCGCTCTTCTCGGCATCGATAGCGATCGCTTTCTGCGCCTGGCTTACGCCGTAGGCTCGGTCTATCCGCTGCCGAGTGGCGCCTCGGGCGCCGGGCGACTCGATTTGCCAGCTGTCGCTGCCGGTAGCACGTTCGAGAGTGTGGCCGCGTCGGCGGCGTCCAGCTTGCGCGATGCACTGCTCGCTAGCGTGGCGCTGAGCCCCAGCGCGGGCCTCACCGACGAACGTGGCCTTCGCACTTCGAACGAAGCGCCCGATCTCGCACTCGACGTGCTCGCCTCGCGCAACGCCATCCTACTACCGGTAGATGTGCGCGTGCTCAGCCAGCCGCTCGACGTCATCGGTTGGAACCTCGGCCTGCTTGCCGTCGACACCGACGCGCAAGCCACTCAAGGGTCGTCGATTCAAATCGAAAACAACGACATCGATCTCGGCGCTAGCGGTGTCGCCTCGCGCTATGCCGTCGCCGTCTTCGATTCGACCAGCACCGTGGTGATGAACGGCAATCGCGCGACCAGCATGTATTCTCTCATCCCCACGGTCATGATCGTGGCCAAGCGCAGTGCCGTCACGGGCAACGTCGCGTCGAACTATGCCAGCGGGCTGGCTTCCCGACCGCAGCGCGCTTCGTTCCTCGACCACTCATCGCAACTCTTGCTGGACGTGAATCTCTCGGGTCACTTGCCGGCGGCCGTCGCCCTCATTCGCTATAGCCTGGCCGTCTTTCCGCATGCCAACGCCGGTACCGCCAGCACCGTTGTCACGGGGAATCTGTGCGAAGGCGCGCTGCTTGTGCCGGAGCGGCCCGCCGCGGCTGGTCCGTCCTGGCAGCAACTCAACACCGAGGTGCCGTGAGCAATCAGCTCGCCATCGCGAGCGTCACCGCAACGCTCCACTTTCGCCTGAGCCAGTTGGTGGCAGCCGAGTTGCCCTCGGCGCAAGTCACGAGTGTGCGACCGAGCGCCGAGAACCTGCTGCCCCCGACGGGCATCAATATCTTCTTGTACCAGGTCACACCGAACTCGGCGCAGCGGAACTCCGCTCTGCCCACGCGCAACTCTGAAGGCAGGTTGGTGGGACGCCCTTCGTTACCGCTCGACCTGCACTACGTGCTGAGCTTCTACGGCAACGACGCTACGTTCGAACCGCAGCAACTCCTCGGTAGTGTCGCGCGATCGTTGCACGAAAAACCAGTGCTCGACGCTGACACGATCGCGGCCATGGCGAGCGATCCACTCTACGATTCGGTGCAGCAGACTGATCTGATGAACGCGCTTGAGCCGGTGCGTCTCACGCAAGCGGCGCTCACCTTGGAGGAAATGGCCAAGTTATGGGGTATTTTCTACGGCGTGCCCTATGCGCTCTCGGCTGTCTACGTCGCTAGCGCCGTGAACCTCGACTCGGAATCGCTGCCGCAAGCCGCTTTACCGGTTCGCTCCTTCCAAGTCGGTGCGCTACCCCGCGAGGTGCCTGTATTGTCGGGCGCGCTCTCGGACCACAACGGAACGGCTGTGCTCGCACCGACAGACCGGCTCGTGCTGAGTGGGCACAAGCTGCTTGGCGGAACGAGCCAAAGCGTCCTGATCGACGGCGCAGATGCTGCAATCGTCTCTGGCGCTGGCGTTCTGCCGCTCGAGGTGGCGCTCCTACCGGGGATCGGCGCCGGGGTGCACAGCGTGCAGCTCTTGCAGCACGTGCAGGTGACGCCCACCTTCGCCGCTGTCGTGCAGTCCAACGTGCAGACCTTCGCCATTGCGCCACAGATCACCGGCCTCAGCGCCACGCTGGTGCCCGACGCGGATGGCACTGGCGTGGGCGTGGCAGTCACAGCCAACGTCGTGCCGGAGATTGGCGCAACGCAACGCCTGCAGCTCGCGCTCACCGAAATCGGTGCCCCCCCGTTTCACAGCCACTTTTTGCAGGCGGAGCGCACGTCGTCGAGCCAAGTCACGGCTTTCGCCAAGCCAACCGGCAGCGAGCAAGCGATTGCTACGGGTAGCTACGTCGTGCGCGTCTTTGTCGACGGCGTTCCGAGCCCGCTCGGCCCGGCAACGGGGCCCTACTCGTCACCCTCGGTCACCGTGTCGTGATGCTCGCTGATCACGCTCGAGCGCTGCCGCAGCCAGAATCTTGGCATGCCGCCAATCAACGTTGGCTCGTCGCGGCGCTGACAGCGCTCCGCGCTCGCCTCGAGCCCGAGTCGACGGCGTCCGGAGCCGCTGCGCGCGAGGCCGCCGCGCAGATCAGCCGCTCGATGCAGCCCGCGCCGGCATTGCTGACGCTCGCGAGCACCTTCGAGCTGTCTGGTTTCGAGCAAGATCTGCTCCTCTTGTGCGCAGCCGTAGAACTGGACGCAGGTTTCGCGAAGCTCGTTGCCGATAGTCGCGGTGACGCTTTGACCCCGCAGCCAACGTTCGGTCTCGCGCTTGCATCGCTCGCCGATCCTCATTGGAGCGCGCTCTCGCCAGCTCGGCCGCTACGCCGCTTTCGATTGGTCGAGCTGGGACAAGGTCCAACGCTCACGACTCGCGCGCTGCACATCGACGAGCGCGTGCTGCACTACGTTGCCGGCGTCGACGAAATCGACCAGCGCCTTGTCAACGTGCTGCACGGCCGGGATCCCGCGTCGACGATCAGCCCCTCGCAGCACGCGCTCGTCGCCCACGCTGTGGATGTGCTACGCCCCGCGCTCGAGCGCCGCGAACCGCCACCCATCGTGCACTTGCGCGGCCGGGATATTGCCGCCAAGCGCGCCATCGCGAGACGCGTCTGTGATGAGCTCGGCCTCGACCTGCTCACGCTCTCGCAGACGAACGCTCTCGAAGATCCGGCGCTCTGCACACTGCTCGAGCGCGAGTTGTGGTTGTGTAACGCGGGGCTGCTCGTGCTCGCGGACGAGGTCGAGCCTTCAGTACGCGGAGCCCGCTGGCTCGACCGTTCAACCGTCCCGGTCCTGCTCAGCACCGACAACAAACCGTGGCGTACCGAACGCGCGCTGCTGGCGTTCGACGTGCAAAACCCTCTGCCTTCCGAGCAAAACGCGCTCTGGCAAGCCGAGCTCGGGCATCCGCCCGCGAGCGTGATCGAACCGCTGGTTTCACACTTCGATTTGGGCGCTGAAGCCATCCGCGCTGCCTCCTTCTCTGCATTATCAGTGGTCAAACCAGACGCTGGGGGCGACCTCCGTAGCGCGGTCTGGGACGCATGTCGCCGTCTCTCGCGGCCACGCCTGGAGGGCCTCGCAGATCGCATCGTGCCCAGCGCGACCTGGGACGACCTCGTCGTCACTCCCGCGCTGCGCGAGCTGCTCGAGCAGATCGTGATGCACGTCACCGAGCGCAACCGAGTCCACGCGACGTGGGCCTTCACGCGGCGTGGCACGCGCGGGCTAGGCATTTCGGCGCTCTTCTCGGGCCCGAGCGGTACCGGCAAGACGCTCGCGGCCGAGGTACTAGCCAATGCACTTCGGCTCGACCTTTACCGCGTGGACATCAGTCAAGTCGTCAGCAAATACATCGGCGAGACGGAAAAGAACCTGAGCCAAGTATTCGACGCTGCCGAAGAGAGCTCGTCCGTTTTGCTCTTCGACGAAGCCGATGCCTTATTCGGCAAGCGCAGCGAGACCATCAAAGAGGGTAGCGATCGCTATGCGAACCTCGAGGTGAGCTACCTGTTGCAGCGCATGGAGACCTACCGTGGCCTTGCCATCCTCACCACCAACCTGAAAGCGGCGCTCGACCCAGCATTCCTCCGTCGGCTTCAATTCGTGGCCACCTTCCCGTTTCCCGTTCCGGATCAGCGCGCGGCGATTTGGCGACGGCTGTTCCCCACGACTTCCGCCTGCGAAGAGCTCGACTTCGGCGAACTCGCCCAAATGAACCTGACGGGTGGCAACATCTACAACGTCGCGCGCAACGCCGCCTTCCTCGCCGCCGCCGACAACACGCCCGTCCAAATGCGTCATCTTCGCAGCTCAGCGCGTTCGGAATTCACGAAGCTCGAGCGCCCTTTGAACGTAACCCGGCGGGACGGCTGAGACGCCCGTCGCAATCCGCCCGGTTTTTGCCGAGACGCTCGGTTTCCCCGCGCCAAGGCGCTTGGTTGCTCAGCAGTTGCAGCTCGCCGATCGAGATCACAACGATGGCAAACCCTTCACGCAGTCAGCAATCGAAGCGGCGCTCGGACACTCGACGCTCAGATGACCCTTCGGGACATGCACTGGCGCCGAGCGCGCTCTGCGATCGGTTTGCTCAACTTTGGGCAACCCGTGGGCAACGCCGAAGCGGCCACCGGTTGAACTAGCGAGAACAATTCGGAAGATTCAGCGGAGAGGGAGGGATTCGAACCCTCGGTACGGTTACCCGTACACTTGATTGGGGTTGCCCCCACCATGCAGTGCTCGGCCCTTCGGGCCTGCGCGCTTCCTACCTCCCCCAAATTCCGTGCTCGGCCCGTCGGGCCTGCGCGAGGCGCTTCGACACACCCGAAGGGGTGCGGAATGGAGGGAGTCCGAGGTTGCGCGACATTGAGCCATCGACCGAGCGAGCTCGCGATGAAGTCGCGATACGTCGCCTGCATCGTCGGGATCTACGCCTTCGGCACGCAGAAGATCACGCTACCCGCGGGTGGCACGGGTGATGTCGTCGTGGACTGCACGCCAACGGAGGACTTCAGACCCCAAAGAGTACGCCCGAGTCGGGGTGGTGACGGAATTCGTCCGACGCGATAGTCGAGTCGCGCCTAAAGCGCCTACCGTTCGGGCCATTGATCGCGAGGCAAATGCGCATGGCCGATTGCCCAGACATGCGAAGCAAGATCAGCATCGCCCGGGAGCCGTCGAGGCCCAAGCCGAATAGCGGCTTGCGGAGCGGGAGCGTTCGGTGAGCGCGCTCAGCGGCGCCCGTGTACGGCGATGCGACGCTCACTCTGCACGTGCAACACAACTTGCTCGTTGCCAGTTGGCACGCCGCGCCCACGGTCGCGCAGATGCAGTGTATCGGCGAGCAATTCCTGAAGCTGTCACGGCCCTTTGGCAAAGACGTCGGCTTTGCCAACCTCATCATCCGAGCGCGAGTCGA
>Ga0105241_10003976_pt1 | contig 10928 bp, 6 predicted proteins | sample KBSC64metaG_FD_80422 | JGI IMG/M metagenome (GOLD analysis project Ga0105241, IMG submission 80422) | Corn rhizosphere microbial communities from Kellogg Biological Station, Michigan, USA - KBS C6-4 metaG | ecosystem: Host-associated > Plants > Roots > Rhizosphere > Soil | place: Michigan, USA...
AGCCGGCTGCGCATCCCGGCACTGATCGTGCTGTTGCCGGTGGGGTTCGCCGCCGGTGCGCTGACCGACGACGTCGACGCCAACCGGCTGCTCGGCGCCGCCTTCCCCCCTCTGGTCTCGCTCGCGGTCGCGGTCATCCTCTACGACGCGGGCCTCGGGCTCGATCTGCGCGAGCTGCGCGGGCACACCCGGCGGGTCGTGGTCCGGTTGATCTGGCTGGGCGTGCTGATCACGTGGGGTTTCGCCGCCGTGTTCGGCGGATGGCTGCTCGGGCTCTCCTGGCAGGCCGCCCTCATGCTCGGAGCGATCCTCGTGGTGTCCGGGCCCACCGTCGTCGGGCCGCTGCTCGACTTCGTCCGGCCCACCGACCGGCTGCGGACGCTGCTGGTGTGGGAGGGCTCGCTGATCGACCCGGTCGGCGGCATCCTCGGCGCCGTGGTGTTCCACGCCGTGAGCGCGAGCACGAAGCAGCATGTCGGCTCCAGGTCGGCCCAGTTCTTCGCCAGTTTCGGCGTCGGCGTGGCCGGCGGAGTGGTCGGCGCGTTCGTGTTGTGGCTGCTGTTCCGTCGGCTGCGGCTCGGTGAGGTGCTCGGCACCACGGTGCAACTCGCCCTGGTCGTCGGTGTGGCCGCGTTCTGCGATGCGTGGCGTGAGGACTCGGGCTTGATCGCGGCGATCATCATGGGACTGGCCGTCGCCAACCTGACGGGGCTCGATGTTCCGCCGCGCCGACCGTTCTTCGAGACCTTGGTGTCGCTGATCCTGGGATTGCTGTTCGTCTCCATCTCGGCGACGATCACACCGGCCTCCCTGCGGCACGTGATGCTGCCGACGCTCGGTCTGTGCGCCGTGTTGATGCTTCTCACCCGTCCGCTGGTCGCGGCGGTCAGCACGCTGGGCACCGATCTGCACCGGGGGGAGCGCGGCATGATCGGGTGGATGGCGCCTCGCGGCATCGTGGCCGCCTCAAGCGCCGCCACGTTCTCCGCCGCGCTGGTGTCCGCACACGTCGGCGGTGCCGAGAAGATCCTCCCGGCCACCTTCCTCGTCATCGTCGTGACGGTGGTGGTCTACGGCCTGAGCGCGCTGCCGGTCGCCCGCCTCCTGGGTGTCCTGCGGCCGGCTCGCTCACGTCCGCTGCTGGTGGGCGGCGAGCCCTGGGTGATCGACCTGGGCCGGGCCCTGCGGTCGGTCGGCCTGGAGGTCCTGATGTGGGCCGGGCTCGACCGGCAGCGCGAGCAGATCCGGGAAGCCGGGCTCGAGCTCGCCGAGGGCGGGCTTCTGGCCGCGGCCACCGGGCGCCGGGCGGAACTGAAGGGCATCAGCGAGATGCTTCTGCTCACTGCCGAGGATGATTTCAACGCTTTGTGCTCGGCGATGCTGGAGAACGCCGTGGAAGGAGCGGTCTTCAGGGTCCGTCCACCGAGCCTGAGCCATGGCGTGGTGGCGCCGTACACCGGCGGCGAGGTGCTCTTCAGCGGCGAGAGCCTGAGCCGGCCCGCGATCAGCCGTCGCCACGAGGCCGGTGAGCGCATCACGGTGCGCCCCCGCGACGGGGGTGTGCCGACAGGCCACGACGTGCTCTTCGTCGTGCGCGCCGACGGCCGGCTCGTGCCGGTGCCGGGCGCCGGGGCGCAGGAGGATGAGGCCGGGGATTCGCTCGTGGTGCTGGGCCCGGAATCGATCTGAACCGGCGGGCCTCAGTCGGCCTCGCCGGCGGATCGCCCGCGGGGCGCGTAGATATCCTCCGCTGTGCCGATACCCGGGGTGATGAAGGCTCGTTCCCGTCGGATCCCGCGGGTGAACGAGTACGACCAGGTCAGAATCGCGCCCACCCGGTTGCGGTAGCCGGTGAGGAAGGCGATGTGGATGAAGAGCCAGCCGATCCAGCCGAGCAGGCCGCTCAGCCGCAACGGGCCGGCGCTCAGCACCGCTTTGCCGCGCGAGATGTACGCGGCGGATCCGAGGTCGCGATACCTGAACGGTTTGGAGAAGTCGCTGCCCTTGCTCAGGTTCTTGATACGGCGGGCGGCGTGGAAGCCGGCCTGCATGGCCACCTCGGCCACTCCGGGCAGTTCGTCGAGGCTCATCAGGTCCCCTACGACGCTGATCTCGGCATGCCCCGGTACGGTCAGGTCAGGCAGGACCTTGATGCGTCCGGCGCGGTCGGTCTGTGCTCCGGTCGCCTTGGCCAATGCGCCGGACAGGGCGGGTGCCTGGACTCCGGCGGTCCACAACACGGTGCCGGCCGGGTAGCGGGCCGTCTTCCCGTCCTTGTCACGGGCCTGCAGCGAGTCGGCGTCCACCTGCGTGACGAGGGTGTCCATGTGCAGTTCGACCCCGAGTCGGCGCAGGGACCCGGCAGCCTTCGCCGACAGCTTGGGTCCGAACGCGGCCAGCGGTGCGTCGCCGCCGTCGAACAGCAGCACTCTGGCATCCTCGGGCTTGATCGAGCGGTATTCCGAGCGCAGCGTGCGAGTGGCCAGTTCGCGCAGCTGACCGGCGAGCTCGACACCGGTGGGGCCGGCACCGACCAGGGCGAAGGTGAGCCAGCGGCGTCGCTCGTCGGGATCTGTGGCGCTTTCGGCGAGCTCGAACGCTCTGAAGACCTTGCGGCGGATCGTCAGAGCGTCGCCGAGCGACTTCATGCCCGGCGCGAACCGGGCGAACTCGTCATGCCCGAAGTAGGACTGGTGAACGCCGGCTGCGACGATCAGATGGTCGTAGGGTAGTGCGATCTCCTCGCCGCCCGGGCGGCGGGCGAGTACCCGCCGCCCCTCGACGTCGAAGTCCTCAACCTCGGCCAAGACGAACTCGGTGTTCCGGTGACGCTTGAACAGTTGCCGCAGCGGCGCGGCGATCTGGCCTTCGGAGAGGATTCCGGTGGCGCACTGGTAGAGCAGCGGTTGGAAGAGGTGGTGCGCGACCCGGTCGACCACGGTGACCTGGAGCGGGGCCTTGCGCAGTCCGCGTGCGGCGAACAGCCCGGCGAACCCGCCGCCGATGATGATCACCCGGGGCGGTGCGGTGTCCTCGTTGTTCATTCCGTCCGGCCTCAGCGGATGCGCTCGGCGATGCGGTCGCCCACGCGCAAGGCGTTCGCGATAGCCGTCAGCGAGGGGTTGACCGCGCCGATGCTCGGAAAGAAGCTCGTGTCCACGACGTAGAGGTTGTCCAGGTCGTGGGCCTTGCAGTCGGGATCCAGGGCCGAGCTGCGCGGATCGGTGCCGAAACGCACCGTCCCGGCCTGGTGTGCGGTGGCGCCGATCGGCATGGTCTTGTGCAGATACAGGCTGTGGGGAAGCAGATGGTGCTTGTGCATGCCGAGGTGCTCGAGCATGCCGTGCAGTTTGTGCCGCAGACGGTTGACGCCCTCGACGTTGTTCTTCTCATCGAGCACCAGATGAATGCCGCCGTCCTTGTCCACGGTGACGCGGTTGTCGGGGGCGGGCAGGTCCTCGCCGCACAGCCAGAAGTCGACCGAGTGGTGTGCCATGACTTCGAAGGGCATGTCCGGCGAGGCCAGTCCGGCCCACCGCGGTGCCTCGCCCTTGATCTGCTCGGTGTCCGACTTGCCGAGCATCTGGATGCCGCCGAGGGGATACTCCCAGTCGTCCGAGCCGAGATACCAGTCGTTCATCGCGAGGGTCTTCTGGAACCGGGTGTCGTTCGGCTCCTTCGAGACCGCCATCAGCGCGAGGTTGTTGTGCCGCATGTAGTGGCGCCCCACGACGTCGGAGCTGTTGGCCAGGCCGTCGGGGTGCTTGTCGTCGGCCGAGCGCAGCAGCAGGGCGGCGGAGTTCACCGCCCCGCAGGCGACCACCACGATGTCGCCGCTGAACTCGACGGTCTGTCCGGTGTCGAGTTCGGCGACGACCGAGGAGACGGTTCGACCGGAGGAGTCCGTTTTCAGGAGCCTGACGTGGGCACCGGTGATCATGGTGACGTTCTCGTGTTCGAGGGCCGGATCGACGCAGATCACCTGGGCGTCGGACTTGGCCGACATGAGGCAGGGGAATCCGTCCACCCGGTCACAGCGGATGCAGGCGCTGAGGTGGGTCGCGCGTCCGTTCTCGTCCTGGGTGAGGTTGACGCCGATGGGCAGGTGGAACGGATGCAGCCCCTGCTTCTCCAGGTCGTCGCTGAGCTGCTGGATGCGCGGTTCGTGCTCGACCGGCGGGTGGGCGTAGTCGGCGCCGGCCGGACCTTCCGTCGGATCCTCGCCGTGTCGGCCGTGGACGAGATACAGGTGTTCGGCCTGGGTGTAATACGGCTCGAGGTCCTGGTAGTCGATCGGCCAGGCGGGAGAGATGCCGCCGTGATGACGCAGCTCGCCGAAGTCCTGGGGCCGCAGCCGGAACAGGGCCGCGCCGTAGAACTTGGTGTTGCCGCCGACGTAGTAGTTGACCTCCGGCTGGAACTGGTCGCCGTGCTTGTCGTACCACTGTTCGGGGGCGAGGTACTTGCCCTTGACGAAGACCGCGCTCGATTCCCAGTTGTCCCGCTCACGGGGCAGATAGCCGCCGCGTTCCAGGATCAGGATCCGCTTTCCGGTCGGGGCCAGCCGATGGGCGAGCGTGCCGCCGCCGGCCCCGGTGCCGATGATGACCACATCGTAGTGCTGGTCGCCGCCCACGTCAGGCTCCTCATATCCTCGAAGTCTCACCACTCTGGATTGCACACGGAGGGTATTTCGATCACCCCTCCCTCGTCCGGGGCGCGCCGAACGGCGCCGGTCGTTGTCAGTCCGATGGATGAGCGATGACTTCCTCTGGGGATCCGGGCGGCGCGCCTGCTGGAATGTGCGCGGTGTTCCTGTATGGATATGTCCGATACGGAACCGCTGTCACGACCCGCTTGAGCGAACGGAACCCCGCATGAGCCAGCTCGACCTCGCCAGGCTCCAGTTCGCCATGACCTCGATCTACCACTTCTTGTTCGTGCCGGTCACGATCGGCGTGGCAACCCTCACCGCGGTACTGCAGACGGCCTGGTACCGCACGAAGCGCGAGGAGTACCTCCGGCTCACCCGCTTCTTCGGCACCCTCATGGTGATCAGCGTCGCGGTGGGCGTGGTGACCGGTCTGGTGCAGGAGTTCCAGTTCGGGATGGACTGGTCACACTATTCGCGCACGGTGGGTGACGTTTTCGGCGGGCCGCTGGCCTTGGAGGGGCTCGCCGCGTTCTTCCTGGAGTCGACGTTCCTCGGGCTGTGGCTGTTCGGCTGGGACAGGCTTTCGCCCCGCGTCCACCTCGCCACGATCTGGGCCGTGGCCCTCGGCGGTGTGCTGTCCGCCGCGTTCATCCTCGCGGCGAACTCGTGGATGCAGCACCCGGTCGGCTACAAGACCAACTCCGCTACCGGAGACCCTCAGCTCGACAACTTCTTTGCCCTGTTCACCAACCCGGTCTTCCTGCGCGGCTATCTGCACGTGCTGTTGGCCTCGCTGGTCACCGGCAGCGTGGTCCTGCTGGCCGTTTCCGCCTGGCAGTTGCTCAAAGGCAAGGCTCCGGAGGTGTTCCGGATCTCGGCGAGCTTGTCCCTGGTGGTCCTGGTGCCCACCTTGCTGCTGGCCATGCTGGTCGGCAGCGAGCTGGGGGTGACGGAGGGCAAGTACCAGCCGATGAAGATCGCGGCGGCCGAGGCGCAGTGGTCGACCTGCCAGCCCTGCTCGTTCTCCGTCTTCCAGGTCGGCGGCGGCAAGCGCGACGAGACCCCGACGAAGATCATCGAGATCCCGCATCTGCTCTCCCTGCTGGCCACCAATCACTGGAACGGCAAGGTGCTCGGTCTCAATCCGGTCAACGCGCAGTATCAGCAACAGTTCGGCCCGGGCGATTACGTGCCGAACGTCTTCATCCAGTACTGGTCCATGCGGGTCATGGCCTACCTGGCGAGCTTCCTGCTGCTCATCGGGCTCTGGGGATTGTGGATGCTGCGTCGCAAGCGTTTGACGACGGCGCGCTGGTTCCTGCGCGTGGGGGTGTGGGCCGCGATCCTGCCGTTCCTGATCAACACCGCCGGATGGCTGCTGACCGAGAGCGGACGCCAGCCCTGGATCGTCCAGGGCATCATGCTCACCAGGAACGGCGTGTCCCCGTCCGTCAGCACCGCGCAGGTGGCCACCAGCATCATCGTGTTCTTCCTGCTGTACGCGGCGCTCGCAGCCGTCGCCGCCGTGGTGATGGCCAAGTACGCGCGAAAGCAGCTGGCGCCGGCCCGAACCCATGAAGACCAGCCGGTTCCAGCGGTGACCTACTAGCCCCGACGCCGGTGCCGCCCGCGGCCTCGACCGTTCCGACCTTCCTGACCATCCAGAGGTTGTTCTCATGGCGTTCGCCACGTTCTGGTTCATCGTCATCGCGGTGCTGTGGACCGGCTTCTTCGTCCTCGAAGGCTTCGACCTCGGCGTCGGCATGCTGCACGCGGTCGTCGCACGGGACGAGGCGGGCCGGCGCGCCGCGATCAACACCATCGGCCCGCTCTGGGACGGGAACGAGGTGTGGCTGATCGTCGCGGCCGCGGGGATGTTCGCCGCCTTCCCGGCCTGGTACGCGACGATGTTCTCCGGCTTCTACCCGCTGATGGTGCTGCTGCTGGCGGGTCTGATCATGCGCGGTGTCTCCTTCGAGTTCCGGGGCAAGATGGACGGCGTACGCTGGCGCGCGGCATGGGATCTCGCGCTCACGGTCGGCAGCCTGTTGGTGCCGTTGCTGATCGGGATCGCCTTGGCGGGTCTGCTGCACGGCCTGCCGATCGGCTCGGACCAGGAGTTCACCGGTTCCTTCGGTGACCTGTTCTCCGGCTACGGCGTGTTCTCCGGTATCACGCTGGTGCTGCTGTGCCTCCTGCACGGCGCCACCTTCCTGGCTCTGAAGACGACCGACGAACTGCGGGCCGCTTCGCGGCGCATCGCGCGCGGGGTCGGCCCCGTCACGGCCCTGGCAGTCATCGCGTGGGTGGCCTGGACCCACGCCATCGGAAGCGAGGGCGTGTTCCTCAACCTCCCCGAACTGATCACCGCGCTGGCCGTCATCGCCAGTGTCGCCTCGCTCGCGACCGGCCGCGACGGCTGGTCCTTCGCCGCGACCACGCTGGCGATGGCCTCCGCCGTGGCATCGGTCTTCGTCGAGCTCTACCCGCGCGTCATGGTGTCGAGCACGAACAAGGCCTACGACCTCACGGTGCACAACGCGGCCTCAGGCACCTACGCGCTCAAGGTGATGACCGTGATCGCCGCGGTGTTCGTCCCGGTCGTGATCCTCTACCAGGGATGGACGTACCACGTCTTCCGGGCCCGGGTCTCGGTCGACCAGTTCCGTGTGCCCAATGCCGGGCCCGTCGAGCCCCCCGAGCCGCAGTCGGCCTCGTGAAGCCGCTCGACCCACGGCTGCTGCGCCACGCCTCGGCCGTGCGGCGACACCTCGTTACGGGCGTGTTCATCGGAGTGTGCGACGCCGCGCTGCTCGTGACGCAGGCTTTTGTGATCGCCTGCCTCCTCACCCGCACGCTGGACCGCATCGGCCTGCCCGGCCTGCGTACGCCGGCGCTGGCCTTGGCTCTGATCGTGCTCGCGCGTGCCGTCCTGGCCTGGGGCGGCGAGGTCACGGCCCAGGCGGCCTCGGCGAAGGTGAAGTCGCAGTTGCGGCGGGCGCTTCTGGCACAGATCGTCCGCCTGGGACCGGCGTGGCTCGCCACCCAGACCGTCGGCGATCTCACCACATTGGCCGTTCGCGGCACCGACGCGCTCGACGACTACTTCGCGCGCTACCTTCCCGCGCTCGTCAACGCCGCGGTCGTACCGCTGAGCGTCACGGCCGTGATTCTGACGTGCGATCCGCTCTCCGGCGTCCTGGTGCTGGCGACCTTGCCGCTGATGCCCTTCTTCGCCGCCCTCGTCGGGATGGCCACGCACCGGCGCGCGCGCCGCCAATGGAGAGCATTGACTCACCTCGGCGGCCATTTCCTGGACGTCGTTCAGGGATTGGCCACGCTGGTGGTGTTCCGTCGCGCGCAGGCACAGGCCACCACGATCCGGCGGGTGGCCGAGGAGAACCGCCGTGCCACGATGGGCACGCTGCGACTGGCCTTCTTGTCCTCCGCGGTCCTGGAGTTCCTCGCCACCATCAGCGTCGCGCTGGTCGCCGTGACCATCGGCCTGCGATTGCTGGCCGGCCGGATGGACTTCTCGACCGGTCTGCTCGTGCTGCTCCTGGCCCCCGAGGCGTACTGGCCGCTACGGCGGCTCGCGGCCCAGTTCCACGCCAGCGGCGAAGGGCTGGCCGCCGCCGAGCACCTGTTCACCCTGCTTGAGACCGAACCGCCGCTGCCCGTGTCGACCGCCCGGTTGTCCCCGCCCGACCCCGCCCGTTCAGAGATTCGCTTCGAGGGCGTGACAGTGTCCTACGACCGGGGGTGTCCGGCGCTGCCACGGATCGACCTCAGCGTGCGGCCGGGGGAGTACCTGGGAATCGCCGGTCCCAGCGGCAGCGGCAAGTCCACGCTGCTCGCGGTCCTGCTCGGGTTCGTCACGCCGACCGCCGGGCGGGTGCTGCTGGCAGGGCCCGATGGCGCGACGGACCTGGCGGACATCGATATCGCCGCCTGGCGGGCATCTGTGGCCTGGGTGCCGCAGAACCCATGGTTCGCCGCCCGGAGCATCGCCGACAACGTGCGGCTGGCGCGACCCGAGGCTGACGACGCGCAGGTCGCTCGGGCCTTGCTCATGGCCAACGCCGATGACTTCGTCAGGGCGCTTCCGGCGGGCGCCGAGACGGTCCTGGGACCTGGAGGGGTCCCGCTGTCCGCGGGCCAGCGCCAACGCCTCGCGCTTGCCCGCGCCTTCCTGCGCGACGCGCCGCTGGTGCTGTTCGACGAGGCCACCGCCCATCTGGACCCCGACAGCGAGAGCGCTGTCGGAGAAGCTGTGCGCCGACTGGCCTGTGATCGCACGGTGATCGCCGTGGCGCACCGGCCGGCGTTGCTCGACTACGCAGATCGGGTCGTTGAACTCGTCCCCTCCGCGATGGCGGTGGCGCGGTGAGCGGGTACGGGTTGCGACCCTATATCGCGCTGGGCAGGCCTGCGGCCGGCCGCTTCGCTCTCGGTGTCCTGGCCGGATCGGGCGCGCTCGTGGCGAGCGTCGCGCTGACGATGACCGCCGGCTGGCTCATCACCCGCGCCTCACAACACCCTGACATGTTCACCCTGTCCCTGGCCGTCACGTCGGTGCGACTGTTCGGCATCAGCCGTCCGGTTCTGCGCTACTGCGGACGGCTGGTCTCGCACGACGCCGCGCTACGGGCTCTCGCCGAACTGCGCGCGACGGTGTTCGAGCGCATCGTCCCGCTCGCCCCGGCGCGCCTCGGCCGGCGCCGTCGCGGCGATCTGCTCGCCGGCTTGGTCAGCGACGTCGACATCCTCGAAGACCTCTGGCTGCGGTTGATCGAGCCCGCAGCCGTCGCCGCGCTCGTATCGGTGTGCTGCGTCGGCGCCGCAGCCTGGCTGCTGCCCTCTGCCGCGGTCGTCCTCGCCGCCGGATTCGGCTGCGCCGGGTTATTGGCCCCACTGGCCTCGGCTACTTCGTCGCGACGGCTTGAGGGTCGGCTCGCCCCGGTGCGCGCCGCGTTGTCCAGTGCGCTTGTCGATCTGCTGCAAGGAGCACCGGACCTGATCGCGGCCGGAGCGGCGGAGGCCGAGCTGCGCCGGATCGAGGAGCTCGATGCCGACCTGACCCGCATCGCCCGCCGGTCCGCTTGGGCGACCGGCCTGGGCTCGGGCGTGGCCGCACTCGCGGCGGGCGCCTCTGTGCTGGCCACCGCCGAGCTGAGCGCCCCGGCGGTGCGCTCCGGGCAGCTGGCGGCGGTCAGCTTCGTCGTCATCGTGCTGCTGCCTTTGGCAGCGTATGAATCGCTCGTACCGCTGCCTGCCGCGGCGGTGCTGGTCGCACGGGTCCGCCGTGCGGGTCACCGGCTCATGGAACTGCTCGACGCGGAGCCCGCCGTCACCGATCCGCCCGCACCGGCCCTGCTTCCCGCAGGCCCTCATCGCGTCGTTCTCTCAGGAGTGCGGGCGCGCTGGCCGCACAGTGACACGTTCGTGCTAGACGGTGTGGATCTCGAGCTTGCGCCAGGACGGCGGATCGCGGTCGTCGGAGCCTCCGGCGCCGGAAAGTCGACGCTGGCGGCCGTGCTCCTGCGGTTCATCGATGCCCACGACGGCACGGTGTCCATCGGCGGAGCCGACGTGCGCACGCTCGCGCTCGACGATGTACGCCGGGTGATCGGGCTCGTCGCCGACGACGCCCACATCTTCGCCTCGGATCTGCGGGAGAACCTCCGGCTGGCGAACACCGGCGCCGATGACGCGCGGTTGCTGACGGCGATCGACCGTGCCCGGCTCGGAGACTGGTTCCACGCTCTGCCCGCAGGCCTCGACACCTACTTGGGCGAGGGCGGCGCGTTGATCTCCGGGGGAGAGCGCAGGAGGATCGCCCTGGCCCGCGCACTGCTCGCCGACCAACCCGTTCTCGTGCTCGACGAGCCCACCGAGGGTCTGGACGGACCCACCGCACGGGCGCTGATCGCGGACCTGCTCGACGCCGCCACCGGACGCACTGTCCTGCTGCTGACCCATCGGCCCGAAGGGCTCGACCTCGTCGACATGGTCCTTGAACTGGCAGACGGCAAGCTTCGCCCGGTCGGCGCCCGTGCCGCGCATCACAGGACTGCGATCGGGTTCACCGGCGAGCCCGTGCCGTTCGACAGCCGCAGCGGTGCGATCACGCAGAGGAACGACCATCGCCCTTCCGCTGCGCACAGCGGTAACAGCTCCTCGAACTGGAGATAGTCCAGCAGATTTATGCCGAGGGCGTTGACGGCGAGGACATGGACGGGGAAGCCGACGCCCTCGGTCGGGCTGGGGGCGA
>Ga0105241_10003980_pt1 | contig 10920 bp, 9 predicted proteins | sample KBSC64metaG_FD_80422 | JGI IMG/M metagenome (GOLD analysis project Ga0105241, IMG submission 80422) | Corn rhizosphere microbial communities from Kellogg Biological Station, Michigan, USA - KBS C6-4 metaG | ecosystem: Host-associated > Plants > Roots > Rhizosphere > Soil | place: Michigan, USA...
ACGCCGGAGGCGCGGCCGGGGCCGGAGGGCTCGCTCGTGTATCCCGGCGAGCAGCGCTCGCTCTTCTAGACGCGCTCGATCGCGACCGCGATCCCCTGGCCCACGCCGATGCACATCGTGCAGAGGGCGTAGCGGCCCTGGGTGCGGGCGAGCTGGTACATCGCCGTCGTCACGAGCCGCGCCCCGGAGGCGCCGAGCGGATGGCCCAGCGCGATGGCGCCGCCGTTGGGGTTCACGTGGGGCGCGTCGTCCGCCACGCCCAGGTCGCGCAGCGCCGCAAGGACCTGCGCCGCGAAGGCCTCGTTCAGCTCGAGCACGTCCATCTTCGCGATCGGAAGGCCCAGCCGCGCGAGGAGCTTCTTCGACGCGGGCGCCGGGCCGAAGCCCATGATCCGCGGTGCCACGCCGGCGGAGGCCATGCCGAGGATGCGCGCGCGCGGCGTGAGGCCGTGCCGCTTCGCGGCCTCCTCGCTCGCGACGATCACCGCGCAGCTTCCGTCGTTCACGCCCGAGGCGTTGCCGGCCGTGACCGTGCCGCCCTCCTTCACGATGGGCTTCAGCTTCGCGAGGGCCTCGAGGGAGGTCTCGCGCGGGTGCTCGTCCTTCGCGACGACGGCGGGATCGTTGCTTGATTTGGATGACGGCGCTTCGCGACCACGCTTCGAAGGGATGGTGACGGGCACGATCTCCTGCGCGAGGGCGCCGCTCGCCTGCGCCGCGAGCGCGCGCTGCTGCGAGCGGAGCGCGAAGGCGTCCTGGTCCGCGCGCGAGACCTTGAAATCCCCGGCCACGTTCTCGGCCGTCTCGGGCATGGCGTCGATGCCGTGCTTCGCCTTCATCTTCGGGTTCACGAAGCGCCAGCCGATGGTCGTGTCGTACACGGCGTTGGCGCGCGAGAAGGCGGACTCGGCCTTGGGCATCACGAAGGGCGCCCGCGACATGCTCTCCACGCCGCCCGCGATGCCGATCTGCGCGTCGCCCGCGCGGATCGCGCGCGCGAGCTGGCCGATCGCCTCCATCCCGGAGCCGCAGAGGCGGTTCACCGTGGCACCCGGCACCTCGACCGGGAGCCCCGCGAGGAGGAGCGCCATGCGCGCGACGTTGCGGTTGTCCTCGCCCGCCTGGTTCGCGCAGCCGTAGATCACGTCGTCCAGGGCAGCCCAGTCGATCCTGGGGTTGCGGCGGGCGAGCTCCGCGATGGGAAGGGCGGCGAGGTCGTCCGTGCGCACGGAGGAAAGCGCGCCGCCGTAGCGGCCGAAAGGCGTGCGGATGGCGTCGCAGAGGAAGGCTTCGGGCATCGGGAACGGCTCCTGCGGGATGGCGATACGGTGTCGAGCCCGCGATTTTACTATGCGGGCCCGGCGCGACGGACCCCCGCGGGATAGAATCCGCCATCCATCGAAGGGCCTATCGTGCGCACGCAAGTGGCGATCGTCGGCGCGGGACCCGCGGGGCTCCTCCTCGCGCATCTCCTCGCGCGCGCCGGGATCGAGTCCGCGGTGGTCGAGACCCGCAGCCGCGAGTACGTCGAGCACCGCATCCGCGCGGGCGTGCTGGAGCAGGGCACCGTGGACCTCCTGGTCGAGGCGGGCGTGGGCGAGCGCCTGCGCCGCGAAGGCCTCGTGCACCACGGGATCGAGCTCCGCTTCGGGGGCGCCGGCCATCGCATCGACCTCACGGCGCTCTCCGGCGGGCGCTCCATCACCGTCTACGGCCAGCAGGAGGTCGTGAAGGACCTCATCGCCGCGCGCCTCGCCACCGGGGCGCCGATCCAGTTCGACGCGACCGACGTGCGGGTCGAGGCGTTCGACACCACCGCGCCGCGCGTCCTCTTCCGCGCAGGCGGCGAGGACCGGCGGATCGACTGCGACTTCATCGCCGGCTGCGACGGCTTCCACGGCATCTGCCGCGCCGCGGTCCCCGCGGGTGCGCTCACCTTCCACGAGCGTGCGTATCCCTTCGCGTGGCTGGGCATCCTCGCTGCCGCGGCGCCCTCGCGGCAGGAGCTCGCCTACGCGAGCCACGACCGGGGCTTCGCGCTCTTCAGCATGCGCTCGCCGGAGCTGACGCGCCTCTACCTGCAGGTGGCGCCGGACGAGTCGCTGGAGGGCTGGACCGACGCGCGCATCTGGTCCGAGCTCCATGCCCGCTTCGAGGGCTCGGACCGGTGGCAGCCGCACGAGGGGCCGATCCTCGAGAAGGCCGTGACGGGGATGCGGAGCTTCGTGACCGAGCCCATGCGGCACGGGCGGCTCTTCCTCGCGGGCGACGCGGCCCACATCGTGCCCCCCACGGGCGCCAAGGGATTGAACCTCGCGGTGGCGGACGTGCGCGTCCTCGCGTGGGCGCTCTCCCGGTTCTACCGGAAGCGGGACCTGCGCGCCTTCGACGCCTACTCCGAGACGTGCCTCCAGCGCGTCTGGCGCGCCGAGCATTTCTCGTGGTGGATGACCGCGATGCTCCACCGCTTCCACGGCGAGGACAGCTTCCACCGGAAGCTCCAGCTGGCGCAGCTCGAGTACGTGGTCTCGTCGCCTTCGGCGGCCGCCGCGCTCGCGGAGAACTACGTGGGGCTCCCCTTCGCGGAGCTTCCCCCCTGACGATTTGACGCGCGGCGGCGCTCTCGGCATCCTGAGCGCCCCGCGTCCGATCCGCCCATACCGAGAATTCCGCCATGAAGAAACTGCTCATCGCCGCGGCCGCGCTCCTCGCGGCCCCCGTCCTCGCGCAGCAGCCCGTGAAGGTGGGCGTGGTCGCGCCGTTTTCCGGCGTGGCGGCGGATTTCGGGCGGCAGATGCAGGCCGGGATCGACGCCTTCTTCAAGCTGCACGGCGACACCTTCGGGGGCCGGAAGATCGAGGTGCTCGTCCGGGACACGGGCGGCCCCAACCCGGAGGTGGCCAAGCGCCTCGCGCAGGAGCTCGTGACGCGCGACAAGGTCGATTTCCTCGCGGGCTTCGGCTTCACGCCCGAGGCGCTCGCGGCCGCCCCCGTGGCGACCGAGGCGAAGAAGCCGATGGTGGTGATGAACGCCGCGACCTCGATCGTGACCGAGCGCTCGCCCTACATCGTGCGCTTCTCCATGACGCTTCCCCAGGTTTCCGCGCCGATGGCGACGTGGGCGGCAAAACAGGGCATCAAGAACGTCTACACGCTCGTCACCGACTACGCCCCGGGGCTGGACGCGGAGAAGCAGTTCAAGGCGACCTTCGAGGCGGCGGGCGGGAAGGTGGTCGATTCGGTCCGCACGCCGCTCCGGAACCCCGACTTCGCGCCCTACGTGCAGCGGATCAAGGACGCGAAGCCGGACGCCGTCTTCATCTTCGTCCCCGCGGGCGAGCAGAGCGTCGCGTTCATGAAGGCGTTCGAGGAGCGCGGCCTCAAGGAGGCGGGCATCCGGCTCATCGCCACGGGCGACCTCACCGACGACGACGTGCTCCAGTCGATGGGCGAGCCGGTCGTGGGGGTGATCAGCAGCCACCACTACTCCGCCGCGCACGATTCGCCCGAGAACAAGGCGTTCGTGAAGGCGTTCAGGGAAGTCGCGAAGGGCCTTCCGCGCCCCAACTTCATGGCGGTGGGCGGCTACGACGGCATGGCCGCGATCGCCCAGGTCGTGGCGAAGCTCGGCAACGCCATCGACGGCGACAAGGCGATGGAGATCCTCAAGCACGTGAAGATGACGAGCCCGCGCGGGCCGATCGAGATCGACCCCGCCACGCGCGACATCGTGCAGACGGTCTACATCCGCCGCGTGCAGAAGGTGGGCGGCGAGTACTGGAACATCGAGTTCGACCGCTTCCCGGCGGTGAAGGACCCCGGCAAGAGATAGAAATGGGGCCAGGTTACTTTTAGAAAAAGGGGTCAGATACCTTTTTCGCTGACGGAGGGAGCGATCTGTCGAAAAAGGTATCTGACCCCTTTTTCTTATTCGTTCGCGAGGCTTCCGTGGGCGCGCGCCGTGCGCGCCTGGAGGTCGCGCAAGGTCGCGAGCTCCTTCGCGTCCGGAGCCACGGTCCTGCCGAGCTGCTTCGCCACCTTGAGATCCCAGCCCGTGGCCTCGCGCACCTGCTCCACCGCGATGCCGGGGTGGAGCGCCACGAGGGTGAGCTCGCGCGTGACCGGGTCCGGCGCCATCACGCCGAGATCCGTGATCACGGCGGTGGGCCCCTTGCCGCGCGCGCCCGACTTCGCGCGCGAATCGCCGCCCGTGAGGTGGCCCACGGAGGTGAGGAAGTCCAGCTTGGGGACGAAGCTCCGCTTCGTCTGCTTGATGATGATCCAGGTCTCCTTCGCGTTCGAGGCGATCTCCGGCGCCCCTCCCGCGCCCGGGAGCCGCACCTTCGGGTGCGCGTAGTCGTTCCCGATCACGGTGGTGTTGATGTTGCCGAAGCGGTCGACCTGCGCCGCGCCCAGGAAGCCCACGTCCACGCGCCCGCCCTGGAGCCAGTAGCGGAAGATCTCCGGGATCGAGACGACCGTATCCGCGTGCTCCGCGAGCTCGCCGTCGCCGATCGAGAGCGGCAGCACGTCCGGCTTCGCGCCGATCGTGCCGGATTCGTAGATGAGCACGACTTCCGGCGCGTGCGTGAGGCGCGCGAGGTTCGCCGCGGCCGACGGCATGCCGATGCCCACGAAGCAGACCATGCCGTCCTTCAGCCGCCGCGCCGCCTCGATCGTCATGATCTCCGTGGCGCTGTACTGCAGGCTCGCGTTGTCAGGCATGGGCGGCCTCCGCGCGTCCGTCATGCCCGCGCAGGCGGGAATCCAGGGTGATCCCCGCGGAGCGCAGGAATTCGGCGTGGTCCTTCGTGCCCAGCACGTGCTTCTTCATCCACTCGGTGAAGCCCTCCCGCTCGCGCGAGATCCCGTCCCACGCCTTGCAGAAGGCGTTGTCGCGCCCGTAGTAGCCGTGCGCGTAGCTGGGATGCGCGCCGTCGGGCACGTGGCACACCGCAGAGAGCACCCAGTGCGGGATGAGGCATGCGTTCATCGGGGCGGCGAGGTCGTCCACGACCTCCTCCACGGTCGCGATCGCCGCGCGCGAGGCGAGCACCGCCTCCTTCTGGATCCCCACGATCCCCTCGATGAGGACGTTGCCTTTGCGGTCCGCCTTCTGCGCGTGGATGATCGCGACGTCCGGGTTGAGCGCGGGCGTCGCGGCGAGCTTCTCGCCGGTGAAGGGGCACGCGATCGTGCGGATGTTCGGGTTGTGCTTCGGAAGGTCGCTCCCCACGTAGCCGCGCAGCACCGAGAACGGCAGCCCCGAGGCGCCCGCCTGGTAGCGGCCGGCCATGTCCGCGTGGCTGTGCTCCTGGATCGCGAGCGGCCGCGGCCAGGCGTTCTCGATCGCGTCGCGGAAGCGGTGGATCGAGCCCACGCCGGGATTCCCGCCCCAGGAGAAGACGAGTCCCGCGGCGCAGCCCATGCCGATCAGCTGGTCGTAGATGATGTCCGGCGTCATGCGCACGAGGGTGAGGTCCTTCCGCCCCTGGCGGATGACCTCGTGGCCCGCCGCGAACGGGATCAGGTGCGTGAAGCCTTCCATCGCGAGCGTCTGGCCGTCCTTCACGAAACGGCCGACCGCCTCCGCGAGGGGGATGATGGGTGTGGTCATGGGTTTTCTTCGATGTGGAACGGCGTTCCTGCGGCCAATCCCGATGTTAGACTTTCCGGCGGCAAATTGCACATGCGCGAGGGACGAGAGCGATGGATGACGCGAAGAAACCGGGGCTCGATCGGCGGACGTTCCTGAAGGGCGCGGTCGCGAGCGCGGGAGCGAGCGCCGCGGCGCCGCTCGTGGTGGCCGCCGCCGATGCGGAGGCGAAGCCCAGGGGCGCGAAGCCCGCGGCGGAAGCGGGCGAGAAGAAGGGCCACGTCGGCCTCGAGGTGATCGACCGCCCCGGCTCGGACTTCATGGTGGACGTGATCAAGACGCTCGGGTTCGACTACATGTCGTTGAACCCGGGCTCGAGCTTCCGCAGCCTCCACGAGTCGCTCATCAACTACGGCGGCAACAAGGCGCCGGAGCTCATCACCTGCATGCACGAGGAAGCCGCCGTCGCCATGGCGCACGGCTACTCGAAGGCCGCGGGGAAGCCCATGGCGGTCGCGGTGCACGGCACCGTGGGCCTGCAGCACGCGACGATGGCGATCTACAACGCGTGGGTGGACCGCGTGCCGATCGTGATGTTCGCGGGCAACGGCCTGGACATCACCAAGCGCCGACCGGGGACGGAGTGGAACCACTCGGTGCAGGACCCCGCGCTCATCGCCCGCGACTTCCTCAAGTGGGACGACTATCCGATGTCGCTCCAGCATTTCGCGGAGTCGACGGTGCGCGCGTACAAGATCGCGACCACGCCGCCGATGGAGCCGGTGCTCATCACCGCGGACATGGACCTGCAGGAGGAGGCGGCCGGGGGCTCGCCCACGATCCCGAAGCTCGCGCACTCGGTCCCGCCCCAGGGCGACCAGGCGGCGCTCGCGGAAGCCGCGAAGTGGCTGGTGGCGGCGAAGAACCCGGTGATCATCGCGGACCGCTGCGCGCGCACGCCCGAGGGCGTGAAGCACCTGGTCGCGCTCGCCGAGGCGCTGCAGGCGCCGGTCGTGGACCTGGGCGGCCGCATGAACTTCCCGAACACGCATCCGCTCTACCAGTCGGGCAAGCGCGGCCTCATGCACGAGGCGGACGTGGTGCTGCTCCTCGAGGTCGCGGACCCCTTCGGCCAGTTCAACACGATCGCGGACCCGTCGAAGAAGCTCACGCACTTCGCGAACAAGGATGCCCGCGTCATCAACATCTCGATGCAGGACGTGTTCCTGCATTCCAACTACCAGGACTTCCAGCGCTACCTCCCGGCGGACCTCGCGATCAACGGGGACGCCGAGGCGAGCCTGCCCGCGCTGACGGAGGAAGTGCGCCGCCTCGTGGACGACGGGCGCAGGCGCGCCTTCGCGGAGCGGGGCGCGAGGCTCAAGGACGCGCACGCCAGGTCGCGCAAGCGCGCGCTCGAGGAGGCGGCCGTCGGCTGGGACGCGAGCCCGATCTCGACCGCGCGGATGTCGATGGAGCTCTGGGCGCAGATCAAGGGCGAGCCGTGGTGCCTCGCGGTGAGCGATCGCTTGCGCGCGCCGCGCGCGCTCTGGAGCATCACCGAGCACCACCAGGCCCTCGGCGGCGCGGGCGCGCAAGGCGTGGGCTACTGCGCGCCGGGCTCCCTGGGCGTGGCGCTCGCGAACAAGGCGAAGGGCATCCTCACGGTCACCTTCCAGCCGGACGGCGACCTCAACTACTCGCCGGGCGTCCTCTGGACCGCCGCGCACCACAGGATCCCGATCCTCTACGTGATGTTCAACAACCGCGCCTACCTGCACGAGACCATGCACATCCAGCGGATGGCGGGCGTGCACAAGCGCGACGTGGCCCGCTCGCACATCGGGACCACCATCGACAACCCGTTCGTGGACTACGCGAAGCTCGCCCAGGGATACGGCGTGTGGGCCGAGGGGCCGGTCACGGATCCCGCGCAGCTGGCGGGCGTGTTCCGGCGCGCGTTGGCGGTGGTGAAGTCGGGAGCGCCCGCGCTGGTGGACGTGGTCTGCCAGGGCGCCTAGCGCTTTTCCACCAGCGCCACGCCGTCCACGCCGCTCAACGCGAGCGCGAGCTTGCCGTCGGGCGCCAGCATCATGTGGCGCACGACACCGCCGCCGGACGGGATCGCCCAGCTCTGGAATTTCCCGGCGCGCGGGTCGAAGCGCACGAGCGTGTTGGGCTTCACGCCCGACTCGCTGTACCAGAGGACGTCGCCGTCCGCGAGGATCCCGTACGGCTCCGAGCGCCCGCCGCTGGGCGAGGGCCACTCGGCCACCTTGCCCGTCGCGGGATCGAGCCGGCCCAGCGCGCCGCGCGCGTAGTCCGTGAACCAGATGGCGCCATCGGCCGTGATGGCCATGCGCCGCGGGCGGCTCGCGCGATCCGGGAGCTCGTACTCGCGGATCGCCATCGTGCGCGGGTCGATGCGCGCCACCTTGTTCGCGCCGAACTCGACGAACCAGGGCACGCCGTGCGCGTCCACGCGCATGCCGTACGGGCGCGAGCGCGGCGTGGGCGAGCGGACGAGCTTCACCTCCCCGGTCTTCGGATCGAGCCGCCCCACGAAGTTGCCCGACTGCACGGTGAACCAGAGGATGCCCTCCGCGTCGAAGACCGGCGTGTGCGGGTCGCGCGCCGCGGGGTCCGGCATGGGGTACTCGGTCACCTTGCCGGTCGCGGGATCGAGCTTCCCGACATAGCCCTTGAAGTTCGCCGTGAACCAGATGTTGCCGTCGCGATCCTCGACGAGGCCGTGCGGGCCGGAATTCTCCGTCGGGAGGCGGAACTCGCGGATGCGCCCCGTCGCGGGATCGAGCCTTCCCAGCACGTTCGCGAACTGGCCCGTGTACCAGAGCGAGCCGTCGTGCGCGGCGAGCGGATCGTGGGGCCGCGATCCGGCGGTGGGCACGGTCCATTCGCGGAAGGCGACCTTCGCATCGCCCGCGAGGATGGCGGGCGCGGGCGCGGCGCGCTCCGGGAAGCTCCGGGCGAGGTAGTCGACGACGGGATCGACGTCCCCGGGCGCGAGCCGGGCGCCCACGTTCACCATCATGCTCACGCGCGTGCGCCACTCGGAGCGCGAGTATCCCGCGCGCGTGACGGTCTCCAGGCCGTGGCACTGGGCGCAGGCCGCCTCGACGATCGCCTTCCCGGGACCCTCGGGGAGCGAAGGCGCCGCCCCGGCCGCGGCCGCCGAAAGGGCGAAGCCGGCGGCGAGCGCCCGCGCGAGCCTCATGCGGTCATTCCTTCAGGAGCGCGAGGTCGCTCGCCTTGGGCCCGGGCTTGATCGAGGCCAGGTACGCGTGGATGTCGGCCAGGTCCCGGTCGCTCACGAACGCGGCGTCGTAGGGCGGCATCGACGAGCGCGGATGGCGCACCTGGCCCGCGAGCCCTTCGAGGGGCACGGGCTTCGGGGCCAGGCGCGGCCCGTACGGGCCTCCCTCGCCCTCGGTGCCGTGGCACGTCCAGCACATCTGGCTCGCGTAGAGCGCCTTGCCGTGCGCCGCGTCGCCGGACTGCGCGAGCGCGGCGGCCGAGGCCGCCGCCAGCACGGCCGCGAAGGCCGCGGTGATGCCTTTTCTCATGGTTCCTCCTCCTGTGCTTCCGCGATGAGCGGTCCCCCGGCGGTGCGGGCCGCGGCGATGCGCCGCTCCGCGAGCGACAGGAACCCGCCCACCAGCAGGAACGCTCCGTTCGCCCAGAATACCGGCACGAGGCCGAATGCGGAACCCAGCCCGCCGAAGAGCACCGGGACCGCGATCTGCGTGAGCTTGTTCACCGTGAGCCGCATGCCGAGCGCCTCGCCCGAGCGCCCGCGCGGCGCGTGGTTGTACGTGAGGAGGATGGTGAGGGGCTGCGCGCAGCCCAGCCCGATCCCCAGGAGGAAGGCCACCACCGCGAGGAGCGGCGCGTGGGAGACGAGCGGCACCAGGAAGTACGTGGCGCCCGCCATGAAGAGGGAGGCCGTGAGCACCGCCACCTCGCCCATCCGCCGCGACGCCTCGCTCATCCCCATCCGCACGATGAAGGCCGCGACCGCGTAGCTGCTCATCACGATGCCGATCGCCGAGGCGGTGAGCCCGATGGACCGCCCGTAGACGGGGAAGTAGAACGTGAAGAGCTCGACCCCGGTGAGCGTCACGCCGCTCATGATGAGCGTGCGCCGCAGCGCGGGGATCGCGAGGAGGTCGCGCGCGTTGCCCGCCACCGGCTCCTCCGTGTGCGCCCCGCGCGGCGGCACGATGGACGGGCGCGCCACCAGCAGCACGGCCGGAAGCGCCGCCACGACTGCGAGGAGGACGTACGTCGGGCGGAATCCCAGGCCGTCGATCGAGAACCCCGTCATCGACGGCCCGAAGAACGCGGAGAGCGAGGCGCCCAGCGAGAAGGTGGCGAAGTTCCGCGTCCGCGCGACGCCGTCCCCGAAGGCGCCGATGAGGTTGTGCATCGACACGTGGAAGAAGATGTGGCCCAGGCCCACGCAGGTCGCGCTCGCGAGAAGGCCCGGGATGCCCGGCCATGCGAGCGGCACCAGGATCCCGGCGGAGATCACGAGCGATCCCCAGACGATGGGGGGCTTCACCCCGATGCGGTCCGAGACCTTGCCGGCGTAGACCGCGAGGAGGAGGGGGAAGACCGGGAAGAGGGCGCCGATGAGCCCCACCTGGAACGAGCTCGCGCCCTCGGCCAGCGCCACGAGCGAGACCTGCATCTTCGCGCCGCGCATGGCGATGCCCTGGAGGAACGACAGCAGGACCGCGAGATAGACCGCCACGAAGACGCCGTTCTGGATGCAGGAACGCAGTTCCGTCGATGAGTGCCCCGAGTATACTGGACGCCTCCCACTGCAATCGCACGTCGCCATGCCTGTCGGGCGTAACGATCCATGCCCCTGCGGCAGCGGCCGCAAGTACAAGAAGTGCCACGGGGCGGTGATCCCGCTCGCATCGGCCCGCGGCCGGAGCTGCGGCGAATGCACCGCGTGCTGCGACGGGTGGGTGGTCGGCGTGATCGAGGGCCACGAGATGCGGCCCGGTAAACCTTGCCACTTCCGCGGCGACCATTGCTGCACCATCTACGAGCGGCGCCCGCAGTCCCCGTGCCGCGATTTCGTGTGCGGATGGCTGCGCGAGGGGAGCCCCTTCCCGGAGGAATTCCGCCCGGACCGGATCGGCGTGATAGTGATTCCGATGCGCTGGCGCGGGCACGAAGCGTATGTGCTGCGCTCGGCGGGCCGCGACCCGGATGCGGCGTTCCTCGACTGGATGCGCGATCTCAGCCTGCGGACGGGGCGCCCGTTCTTCTACGAGATCGCCGGCGAGCGG
>Ga0105241_10003985_pt1 | contig 10916 bp, 10 predicted proteins | sample KBSC64metaG_FD_80422 | JGI IMG/M metagenome (GOLD analysis project Ga0105241, IMG submission 80422) | Corn rhizosphere microbial communities from Kellogg Biological Station, Michigan, USA - KBS C6-4 metaG | ecosystem: Host-associated > Plants > Roots > Rhizosphere > Soil | place: Michigan, USA...
ACTGGAAGAACGACCAGGCGAACCGCGCCTCGGTGCGCGGCGACTACTACATCACCGGCGACCGCGGGGTGATGGACGAGGACGGCTACATCTGGTTCGTCGGGCGGACCGACGACGTGATCAAGTCGGCGGGCCATCTGATCGGCCCGTTCGAGGTGGAGAGCGCCCTGATGGAGCACCTCGCGGTGGCCGAGGCCGGGGTGATCGGACGGCCGGATCCGGTGGCCGGCGCGATCGTGAAGGCGTTCGTGTCGCTGCGCCCGGGCTTCCAGCCCGGCCCGGAGCTCCGGACCGACATCCTGGCGTTCGCCCGCCGGCGCCTGGGACCCGCCGTCGCCCCGCGGGAGGTCGACTTCGACCAGCACCTGCCCAAAACCCGCAGCGGAAAGGTGATGCGCCGCTTGCTGCGGGCCCGGGAGCAGGGCCTTCCAGAAGGCGACACCTCCACCTTGGAAGACGGAGACTCACCATGACAAGCGCGCGCCAGAACGATGTCCAGGAGCCCGCGCACCCTAGGGCAGACCGCGACGGGGAAGCCGCGACCGAACCGAGTGAGCAGACCAAGCACCTGCTGGACCTGGCCGGCCAGATGCTGCTCATCCGGGCCTTCGAAGAACGCTGCGTCGAGCTGTACAGCTCCGGGGCGATCCGCGGATTCATCCATCTGTACATCGGCGAGGAGGCGGTCGCCGTCGGCGTGAACGCGGCCCTGTCACCGGACGACGCGGTCGTGTCCACCTACCGCGAGCACGGGCACGCGCTGGCGCGCGGCGTGCCGCCGGAGGCGGTGATGGCCGAGATGTACGGGAAGGCGACCGGCTGCAGCCACGGCCGGGGCGGGTCGATGCACCTGTTCGACGCCGGGCGCCGCTTCTACGGCGGCAACGCCATCGTCGGCGGCGGGCTGCCGATCGCCGCGGGGCTGGCGCTGGCCGACAAGATGGCCGACCGCAGCCGGGTCACCTGCTGCTTCTTCGGGGACGGCGCGGTCGCCGAGGGCGAGTTCCACGAGACCGCGAACCTCGCGGCGCTGTGGGATCTGCCCCTGCTGCTGGTCTGTGAGAACAACCTCTACGCGATGGGGACCCCGTTGGCCCACGAGCACGCGCAGACCGATCTGGCGATGCGTGCGGCCTCCTACGGTATGCCGGCGTGGGCGGTCGACGGGATGGACGTGGTCGCGGTGGAGAAGGCGGCCCGGCGAGCGGTCGACGGCATCCTCGCCGGCAACGGCCCGCACTTCCTGGAGATGCGGACCTACCGGTTCCGCGCCCACTCGATGTACGACCCCGACCGCTACCGGGACAAGGCAGAGATCGAACGCTGGCGTGAGCGCGACCCCATCCCGCTGCTGATGCGACGCCTTCCGGCCGGGACCGCTGATCTGCCGGAGATGACCGAGCGCGCGACCGCCGCCGTGGACCGGGCTGTGAAGGCCGCCCAGGAGGCGCCCGTCGAGCCGGTCGCGGACCTGTTGCGGTTCGTCACCCACGAAGGGGCCTGACATGGCCGCCCCGGCCCGGACCCCAGAACAGGAGACGGCGCGGACGAGCTTCCGCGACGAGCTCAGGGCGGCCATCCGCGAAGCCCTGCGCGCCGACGAACGGGTCTTCCTCATGGGCGAGGACGTCGGGTCCTACGGCGGCGCCTTCGGCGTCAGCCTCGGTCTGCTGGAGGAGTTCGGGCCCGAGCGGATCCGCGACACGCCGCTGTCCGAATCAGGGTTCGTCGGCGCCGGCATCGGCGCGGCGATCGCCGGGATGCGGCCGATCGTGGAGATCATGACCATCAACTTCAGCCTGCTGGCGCTGGACCAGATCCTGAACAACGCCGCGACCCTCCTGCACATGTCCGGAGGCCAGGTCGGGGTGCCCGTGGTGATCCGCATGACCACCGGGGCCGGCCGGCAGCTCGCCGCCCAGCACTCGCACAGCCTGGAGGGCTGGTACGCGGGCATCCCGGGCATCAGGGTCCTGTCCCCGGGGACGCTCCAGGACGCCCGTCACATGCTCGCGCCGGCGCTGGCCGATCCCGACCCGGTGGTCATCTTCGAGCACGGATCGCTGTACAACGCCACCGGACCCGCCGTGCCGCCGCCGGCCTCCTACGACATCGTCTCCGCCGCCGTGCGCCGGGCCGGGAACGACGTCTCGCTGATCTGCCACGGCGGGAGCCTGCCCAAGGTCCTCGCCGCCGCCGACGCCCTGGCCGCCGAAGGGATCTCGGCGGACGTGGTGGATCTGCGCAGCCTGCGCCCGCTGGACGGCGCGACGATCGCCGGCTCGGTGGCCCGCACCCACCGGGCGGTCGTGGTCGACGAGGGATGGCGGACCGGTGGGCTGTCCGCGGAGATCGCCGCCCAGATCGCGGAACTCGCGTTCTACGAGCTGGACGCGCCGGTGGAACGGGTGTGCGGGGCCGAGGTGCCGGTGCCCTACCCGAAACACCTGGAGGACGCGGCGCTTCCGGCGATCGTGGACATCATGGCGGCCGCCCGGCGGACGGTGGGCTGACCATGAGCGAGTTCCGGATGCCGTCCCTGGGCGCCGACATGACCGAGGGCTCGCTGGTGGAGTGGCTGGTCCAACCCGGCGACACGGTCGTCAAGGGACAGGCGGTCGCGGTCGTGGACACGGCCAAGTCGGCCATCGAGGTGGAGTGTTTCGAGGACGGCGCCATCCAGGAGCTGCTGGTGGAGCCGGGGACGACGGTGCCGGTGGGGACCGTGCTGGCGGTGCTCGCCGACGGTGGCCGGACGGACGCACCCGCGGGCGCCACGGACACCGGCGAGACCGCCGAGACCACGAACACAGCCGAGGCGGGCAAAACCGTCGAGACCATCAAGGCCGCCGAGGCTGCCAAGGCCACCGATAGCACCAAGGCCACCGGGGCCGCCGACACCGCCAAGACCACGGAACGCACCGCCGCCCGGACGACACCGCTGGTGCGCCGCCTCGCGCACGACCGGCACGTCGATCTGGACTCCGTCCGCGGATCGGGGAAGGCCGGCCGCGTGACCCGGGCGGACGTGGAAGCCGCCAGCCGTGACAGCGGCCGGATCCGCGCCACGCCCTATGCCCGCCGCACCGCCTCGGAGCTGGGAGTGGATCTCCGCGGCATCGACGGCACGGGAACCGACGGGACGATAAGGGCCCGCGACGTGCGCGCGGCGGCCTCCGGCCCCACCACCCCGGCGCGACCGGCATCCCCGGCGCCGGCAGCGGCCCCCCGGCCGGCGGTGTCCCCGGAACCACCGGCACCGGACGGCCACGCGCAAGCCCGCCGCCAGGCCATCGCGCACCTGATGAGCAAGTCCAAGCACGAGATCCCGCACTACTACTTGTCCACGACGATCGACCTCGCCGCGGCCGTGGCGTGGATGCGCGAGCACAACCGCGCCGTACCGGTCGCCGAGCGCCTCGTGCCCGCCGCCCTGCTCCTGAAGGCCGCGGCCGTCGCCGCCCGCAAGGTGCCGGAGATGAACGGGTTCTGGATCGACGGCGGCCACGTCCGGCCCGCCGCCGTCCACCTCGGCGTGGCCGTCTCCCTGCGCGAGGGCGGCCTGGTGGCCCCGGCCCTGCACGATGCCGACACCCTCTCCCTGCCCGCGCTGATGGCGGGCCTGCGCGACCTGGTCCGGCGGGCCCGCACCGGCAGGCTGCGCGCCTCGGAGACCGCGGATCCCACGATCACCGTGACCGATCTGGGCGACCAGGGCGTCGAGGCGGTGTTCGGCGTGATCTATCCGCCGCAGGTGGCCCTCGTCGGCTACGGCCGGGTGCTGGACCGGCCGGTCGCCGTCGACGGCCTGCTGGGCGTCCGCCCCTGCGTGACCGCGACCCTGTCGGCCGACCACCGCGCCGGCGACGGCGCGGTCGGCGCACGCTACCTCGCCACCGTCGACCGCCTGCTGCACCACCCGGAGGATTTGTGATGGACCGTGAACAAGCCCTGACAGTGGTCCGCGAATCGCTGGCCGCCGCCGTCCCCGGCGCGGATTCGAGCGGACTCGCCTCGGACGCCGTCCTGCGCGAGGAGCTGGAGCTCGATTCCCTCGACTTCCTGAGTTTCGTGGAGACCCTGTCCGGTCGCACCGGCGTGGGGATCGACGAGGACGACTACGCGCGCCTGGACACGCTGGAGGCGTGCGCGGGGTTCCTCGTCACGCGGACAGGCTGACGCCGTGTCCCACAGCCGAGTGCCGGCGGGCCCTTCGGCCCGGGCCCGAACCGCGCCTTCCCGGCATGCCGGCCATGCCCATGGACTCTGGCCGGCCGCCGGCGCCCGAAATACCTTCGGCGCTATGGACACGGTCACCGTCGGGGCCCCGGACCAGACCGACCCCCGGGAGCCGCTCGACAAGCTCTTCCGCGATCTCGACAGCCGGCCGGACGGCCTGTCCGAGCGGGAGGCCGCCCGGCGCCTCGTGGTCTACGGCCCCAACACCCTGATCCGTCGCGAGGGCAGCCGCTGGCCCGGCGAGCTGGCCCGGCAGTTCACGCACCCGCTGGCCCTGCTGCTGGCGCTGGCCGCGGCCCTGGCCGGCGTGACCGGACTGCCGAACCTGATGGTGGCGATCTTCGCGGTCGTCGTCCTGAACGCCTTCTTCGCCTTCGCCCAGGAGATGCAGGCCGAGCGGGCGGTGGAGGCGCTGGCGGCGTTCCTCCCCGAGCACGCACGCGTCGTGCGCGACGGGAACACCCATGTCGTCCCGGCCGCCGACCTCGTCCCCGGCGACCTGCTGCTGCTCGAGGAGGGCGAGCGGGTCTGCGCCGACGCCCGCCTGGCCGACGGCGGGCTGGAGGTGGACCTCTCGGCGCTGACCGGGGAGTCCGTCCCGGTGTACCGCTCGGCCGAGCTGCTCGACACCGACGGCCCGCTGGTGTTCAGCCGCGACCTGGTGTTCAGCGGCACGATGGTCACCGGCGGCGCCGCACGGTCCGTGGTCACCGCCACCGGGATGCACACGGAGCTGGGCCGGATCGCGGCGCTGAGCCAGCGGGTCCGGCGGGAGCAGAGCCCGCTGGAGCAGCAGGTGAAGCGGGTCGCGTGGCTGATCGCCGCGGTGGGGATCGGCGTCGCGGCGGCGTTCTTGCCGGTGGGGCTGGCCGCCGGCCTGACGATCGCCGCGGCGGCGAGCTTCGCGATCGGGCTGCTGGTGGCCAACGTGCCGGAGGGGCTCCTGCCGACGATCACCCTGGCCCTGGCTGTGGGAGTCCGCGACCTGGCGCGGCGCGGAGCGGTGGTGAAGCGGTTGTCCGCGGTGGAGACGCTGGGTTCCACCACGGTGATCTGCACCGACAAGACGGGGACGCTGACGGAGAACCGGATGCGGGTGACCCGGCTGTGGACGCCGGCGGGCGAGTACAGGCCCGGCGACGCGGACTCGGCCGGCACGCCGCCGGCGGCCGCGATCCTGGACCTGACGCGGGCGGCGGCTTCCTGCACCACCGCGACGCTGCCGGAGGAGCCCGGGGACGCCGGCGACGGTGACCCGACGGAGCTGGCTCTGCTGGAGGCGGCCTCGGTACTGGGCTGCGCGGTGCCGGCCGGGCAGCGGGACGCAGACCGGCTGGAAGTCTTCCACTTCGACCCCCGACTGCGGTTGATGTCGGTCGTGGAACACAGCGACACGACCGGTTGGCGCGTCTTGGTCAAAGGAGCTCCAGAAGCGGTCATGGACCGCTGTACCCGTCTGTCCGAAGGCGAGCGGAAGGCCGTCGGCGGCGAGGTCGAGGGGCTCGCCGCCGCCGGACTGCGAGTGCTGGCCGTGGCACGCCGCGACGCCGCACCCGGCGAGCCCGCTCCCACCGATCGGGCCGCGGTCGAGCGCGATCTGGACTTCCTCGGGCTGGCCGCGATGCAGGACCCGCCGCGAGCCCATGTCCCGGCATCCATCGCCGACGCGCACGCGGCCGGGATCCGCATCCACGTCGTCACCGGCGACAACGGGTTGACCGCGGCCGCCGTCGCGCGCCGGGTCGGCATCGGCAGCGGCGCCGGGTTGCGGGTGGTGTCCGGCGACGAACTGGAGGCCATGAGCGAGAGCCGGCTGGACGCGCTGCTCACCGGCCCCGAGGAGATCGTCTTCGCCCGCAGCTCGCCGGAGGCCAAGCTGCGGATCGCCGACGCGCTGCGCGCCCTCGGCGAAGTGGTGGCGATGACCGGCGACGGGGTGAACGACGCTCCGGCGCTGCGGCGGGCCGACATCGGCGTGGCGATGGGCCGCTCCGGAACCGAGGTCGCGCGCGAAGCGGCGACGATGGTGCTCACCGACGACGACTTCGCGACGATCGTGACCGCCGTCGAGGACGGACGCCGGGTCTACGACAACGTCCGCAAGTTCATCGTCTACATCTTCGCCCATCTGCTGCCCGAGCTCGTTCCGTTCCTGGTGTTCGCCCTCGCCGGCGGCCTGGTGCCGCTGCCGCTGACCGTGATGCAGATCCTCGCGGTGGACCTGGGCACGGACACCGTCCCGGCGCTGGCGTTGTCGCGCGAGGCGGCCGAACCAGGCCTCATGACGCGGCCGCCGAGGCGGCGCTCGCAGGGCATCATCGACCGCGCGCTGCTGGTGCGCGCGTGGGCGTTCCTGGGGACGATCTCGGCGTCCCTGGTCCTCGCGGGGTTCTTCCTCACCCTGGTCCGGGCCGGATGGAGCCCCGGAGACGCGGTGGCCGCCGGATCGCCGCTGCACCATGCCTACCGGCAGGCGACCACCACGACCTGGCTGGGCATCGTCTTCTGCCAGATCGGGGTGGCCTTCGCCGCGCGCACCGACCACGCCTCCCTGCGCTCGGTCGGCGTGTTCACCAACCGGCTGCTGCTGGTCGGCGTCGGCGTGGCGCTGGGATTCGCGGCGCTGCTGGTGTACTTGCCGGCCGCGCACGCCGCGTTCGGGACGGCGGCGCTCGGTCCGGCGGAGCTGGCGACGGTGGCGCCGTTCCCGGTGATCGTCTGGGGCGCGGACGAGATCCGCAGGGCCGTGCGGCGGCGGTCCCGCCGGACCGGGGGCTGACAGCAGGGCGAGTCGGACGCGCGGCAGCGAGCGGGCCCGGTCCGAACGGACCGGGCCTGCTTCGACCGCGTTCACTGCTTCAGGTGAATCGGACGCCCCTCCAGGGCGCCGATGTCGTCCTCCGTCGCGCGGAGCAGCTTGTAGCCCAGGTCCATCAGCGCCCGGCCGGCCGCGAGCTCGTCGCCGATGCGCGGCACGTCGGAGTCGTAAGGGCTGCGGTGGGCCTCGCCACGGCCGGTCAGCTCCGGCCCGCCGCCTTCGAGGGTCGCGTGGGCGATGGTCCGCGTCCGGTCTTCGGCCAGGTGGACGACGACTCCCCAATCGGTTTCGTGCTCGGAGTCCGGTGCCTTGTCCATGGTCACTCCTCACCTTCCACGACGGCCCAGACGACCTGGCCGACCTCCTCGACCGCACCGCGCGTCAGAACGGCAACCGCCGCCCCGAAGGCGTCCTGAGGTCGAGCTCGGGAAGATCGCGCAGCTTGCGGCCCGATGTCTTCCGGATCCGCACCTGCCGGCGACCGGAAACCACGATCACCACCGTGCCGCGAATCGCCCACCGCGCGTCATCACGGGGGCTGTCGCCATAACCGTTCATGATCGCCTCGCATGGTCCGGACCGAACAGCGAAAACCCGCAACGGGGCTCCGGATTCCCACGCTCGCCTTGCAGGTTCACCCTCAACTATAAACCCGATCTTCGTCACAAGACCTGGTGAAACATCATCAATCCCCCCTTCCGGAAATGGCGCCCGGCGCAGTCTGCCGGGCCGATCGGCCCGGCCGGGCCCGATCCTTCGGCCCTGCTCGCGGGTGCGCCTTCCGCACTACCGTGAGGGTGAAGTGGATCTTTCGGACACAGGCTGACCCGACAGTCCGAGCGACCAAGGGCCGATGCCGTATAGCAAGAAAGGATGCCGCGATGACAGCTCAAGAGCCCCTGACGACGACCTCCATGTCTTCGGCACCCGTGTCTTCGGCACCCGTGTCTTCGACATCCGTGTCTTCGGCACCCGGGACGCAGGACCTCGCACACCTCACCCCCGAAGAGCCGGACTGGAAAGCAGTGACCGTCGAGCACCTCGACGGCGAGCGGTACGTGATCGGCGTCCGCGGTCACCTGATCACCGTCGACCAGCCCCTGGCCGACGGCGGCACCGACACCGCGCCGACGCCCACCGAGCTGTTCGTCTCGTCTCTCGTCTCCTGCGTGGCGTTCTACGCCGGCCGCTACCTGAACCGGCACGGCCTGAGCCGCCGGGGCCTGCGGGCCACCGCCTCGTTCACCATGGCCACCGACCGGCCGGCGCGCATCGCGTCGATCACGGTGTCCGTCAGCGCGCCCACGCTGCCCGAAGAGCGCCAAAAAGCCTTCCTGGCCGTGATCGGTCACTGCACGGTGCACAACACGCTGCACCAGATCCCGGACATCCGCATCAGCGTCGTGTGACGGCGCCGGGCCCCGCTAGTGGAGGCCGCCTGCGCGCGAAACCGTTCGCGTCGCCTCTTCCACCGAGGAATGGAACTCGTAGGCGTCGAGCAGACCCGTGAGCTCGAAAACGCGGAGCAGCCTGCCCGACGCGGACGCGATACGCAGCGAGCCCCCCTGCTTGTCGACGCGCTTCGTGATCTTCGCGAGCGTGCCCAGACCGGTCGAGTCCATGAAGGTGACGAACCCGAAGTCCAGCACGAAGAAGAGGTGCGCCTCCTCAAGGAGCCCGGTCACCGCTTCGCAGACCAGGGGCGCGGTGTGGATGTCGACCTCGCCGTCGAGTTCGAGGACGGCCCAGCCGTTGACCACGGAGTAGCTGACCATCAGGTTTTCGTGTCGGACGATGTTCGTTCGCATGGAGAATCACCGACTCTTCGATCAAGCTCTGGCATCCGCGGCAGGACGTCCCGGCCATTTTATAGCGACATGATCACGGTCTCCGCCCGAGTGGCGATCCCCGGAGTACCGACCGACGATGAACAGGGGTGGGGCACGCAGATCCGGCTGGCATCAACCCGCACCATCGCCCGAGGAGAGCAATCATGTCCGTTCAGCTACGCCACCACGCCGTTCCGGCCCTCGCCGAATGGTTCGAGGACTTTCCCTTCGGCCCGCGCAGCATGTTCGGCAGCGGAGAACACGCGATCCGCGTCGAGGAGTACGAGGAGAAGGGCACCTACACGGTGAAGGCCGAACTGCCCGGCATCGACCCGGACAAGGACGTCGAGATCACCGTCGACCACGGCATCCTGACCGTGCACGCCGAGAAGACCGAGGAGAAGCGAGAAGGCAAGCGCTCGGAGTTCCTCTACGGCTCTTTCACTCGTAGTGTCCAGCTGCCCGAGGGGGTCAAGGAAGACGACATCAAGGCCGGCTACAACCACGGCGTGCTGACCGTGACCGCTCCGACCGGGCCGGTCACCGGGCACTCCAGGAAGATCCCGATCGACACGAGCTCCTGACGCTCGTCCTGCGACGGAAGTGGCCGTCGGGGCGGCTGGTCAGCGCCCACACCGCCGAGTGCGGCCTCCCCATCCCCCATCAGGCTGCGACACCGGCGGGCGGCCGATCACGCCTCCCCGCTCCTTCGACGAAGGCGGTGGTGGGCCCGGACGCGACGTCCGGGCCCACCACCGCCGAGAAGTGCTCAGCTCACGCCGAGGTCAGCCGCGGACCGCGGGCTGACCGGTGATCGGGTCCAGGAAGAGCTGGTCGTTGTGGCCGTGGTTGCCGTGGAAGTCGAACATGCCGTTCAGGCTTCCGGCGACGGTGGCGAACGAGCCGGGGATGGTGCCCAGCTTCCAGTTGTCCTGAACGAACTTGGTGATGCTGCTCTGGTCGGTCAGGGTGTGGTCGATGTAGTTGTGCTTCGCGAACGGGGAGACGACCAGCAGCGGCAGGCGCGGGCCGTAGCCGCAGCGGCCGTTCTGGCCGGCCAGCGGCTTCTGGGCGGCGCTGGTGGCGCAGATGCCGGCGCCGTTCAGCCAGTCCTGCGGGCCGGGAGGCGTCGGGGCGTTCACGGTGTTGGACGGGTTGTGCACGCCGCTGTAGGCGTGGTCGTAGTAGCCGTCGGAGTCGTCGTAGTTGATGACGACCGCGGTGCTGGACCAGTCCGGGGTGTGCTGCAGAGCGTTGATCTCGTTGGCGATGAACTGCTGCTCGTCGTACGGGTCCGAGTAGCCGGCGTGGCCGTCCTGGTAGCCCGGGGCCTTCAGGAAGCTGACGGCCGGCAGCTTGTCCGGGGACACGTAGCCGTGCGAGATCGCCGCGACCAGGGAGTCGAAGTCGCTGGTGTCGTACTGGTGGTTGGCGGTGTCGAACTGCGGCACGCCGTTGACGTAGGACTGGGTGTCGGTGCCGATCGTGTTCAGCGAGGCCGGGGCCAGGTGGTGCGGGTTGGCCGTGGAGGCGTAGTACTGGAACGGCTCGTGGTGGGCGATGTAGTCGTCCTTGTTGCCGTAGTTGGTGGCGCCGGCCGTGGCGCCGCCGGTACCGCCGACCGCCGCGCCGACCGGGTGGACCGCGTTGCACAGGCCCTGGTCGGAGGCCGGGGCGGTGGCGAACTTGCCCTTGAACTCGTCCGGGGTGAACGTGCTGGTCGGCTGCGGGTTGGCCTTGGTCGCCACGGCGAAGGAGGTCGTGGGCTTGAAGCCGCCCTGGAACCAGCCCCAGCTCAGGCCGGCGGCGTTGAGCTGGTCGCCGATGTTCTCACCGGTCAGCGACGCGGCGTCGCGAGTGGAGCAGTCGTCGTAGTACGGCTGCGCGTCGGAGATCAGGGAGGTGCCGCCCTTGCCGTCGGCGACCGTGTCGCCGTTGGTCGCCGCGCCGTTGATCATCTTGTCGACGTTGCCGGTGTCCCCGGAGACCAGGTTGATCGCGCCCGGGGCGGACGGACCGAACGTGGTGCC
>Ga0105241_10003987_pt1 | contig 10913 bp, 11 predicted proteins | sample KBSC64metaG_FD_80422 | JGI IMG/M metagenome (GOLD analysis project Ga0105241, IMG submission 80422) | Corn rhizosphere microbial communities from Kellogg Biological Station, Michigan, USA - KBS C6-4 metaG | ecosystem: Host-associated > Plants > Roots > Rhizosphere > Soil | place: Michigan, USA...
CCATCGCCGACAAGCTCCTGCTCAGCACCATGTTCATGGTGCTTGCCATTTTGCATAAGATCGCGTGGAAGTACACCGTGCTGGTTTTCAGCCGCGATATCTCGATTCTCTTTGCCAGTGCGGTACTCTACGCCATCGCCGGACTACGCAACTTCCGTCCCAGCATCTTCGGCAAGGCCAACACCTTTGCCCAGGTAGCCGCGATTTTTTTCGTGCTGCTGTTTCAGATCAAGCATGACCGCTGGGTCTGGATCACGCAGACCACGTTTCTCCACGCCACAGTCGGTTTCTCCGTGGTCTCGGCCGTGCACTACGTGTTTCTCGTAGGCCAACGACTGCGGGCCACGAACCACGTTTCATCGGAAGCTTCCAAACCGGCGGGCGGTTCGATTTGACCCTGTTTCCAGTGTCCCCCTAGAATTGACGATCCTGTGGCACACCTCTTCATCCCATGGCCCTGCGCTTGTACAACACGCTGCCCGGCAAGATAGAAGAATTTCATCCACTGCAAGACCATGAAGTGCGGATGTACGCTTGCGGCCCCACGGTCTACGACTACGGTCACATCGGCAACTTCCGTACCTTCGTCGCGGTGGACATCCTGCGCCGCTTCCTGCGTCAGGGCGGCTTCAGCGTCCGCCACGTCATGAACATCACCGACGTGGACGACAAGATTATCCGCAACTCTGCCCTGGAAGGGTTGAGCGTCAAGGACTACACCGCCAAGTATGAGAAGGCTTTTTTGGAAGACAGCTCCACCCTGAACATCGAGCCGCCCATTCTTGTGCGCGCCACCCAACATATAGAAGAGATGGCCCGCTTCGTTGCGGAACTTGAGAAAAAAGGGTTCGCCTATCGCACGGAAGACGGCTCGTATTACTTTCGCATCGCCAAATTTCCTGGCTACGGCAAGCTTTCAAAGAAAGATTTCGCAGGAATGGAAGACGGTGCGCGGGTGGATGTAGACGAATACGAAAAAGACAACGCCCGTGATTTCGCCCTATGGAAAGCCCCTAAACCTGGAGAGGCATTCTGGGAGAGTCCGATTGGAAGAGGTCGACCGGGCTGGCATATCGAGTGCTCGGCGATGTCCATGCAGGAACTAGGGGAGACTTTCGACCTGCACGCCGGCGGCGAGGACCTCATTTTCCCGCATCATGAAAATGAAATCGCGCAATCCGAGGCGTTGACCGGGAAACCTTTCGTACACTTCTGGTTTCACGCCCGCTTTCTGCTGGTTGAAGGCGAGAAGATGTCGAAAAGCGCGGGCAATTTCTTCACTCTGCGTGACTTGGCGCTCAAAGGATACAAGCCTTCTTCGATCCGGCTCCTGTTGGCGTCAGTTCCTTATCGCCACCAACTGAACTTTACCTTCGATGGCCTGAAGCAGATGGCCAGCAACGTCGAGAAATTGCGGAACTTTCAGCTGCGCCTGAAGACCGGCCAATTCCCTGCCGGCACCTCCGATTCCACGCTGGCCGCAGAAACGGTAGCGCGCATGCGGTCCGCGCTTGAAGACGACCTGAACACGGCGCAAGCACAGGCGGCCATGTTTGACATGGTGCGCAAAGTCAACGCCGCGATCGACAGCGGGCAGATAAGAAAAGGTGATGTGGCACCCCTGCTTGCGGCGCTCGACACATTTGACGAAATCTTCGCGGTTTTGCGCGATGACGATACCCCTAAGATGAAGGCTATTCTGGACTGGGCAAAGACAGAAGGGCGCGACCATGATGTCAGTCAGGAACTAATTGACGCGGTCGGAACGCAAAGTTTGTCCGACGCTGAGATCGAAGCAAGGATCGCCGAAATGGAAGCCGCTCGCCGGTCGCGTAACTTCCAGGCTTCGGATGCAATCCGCAACGAACTCGTCAGCGCTGGCCTTCTGGTCGAAATCACTAAGGATGGTGTGCGATGGCGCAGAAAGTAGCCGCAGAAATACGCGCCCGGTCACAAAATTACGCTGCCTTTTCGCTCGCCTGCGCAACCCGCAAGATCGTGCTTTCATCAAAGTGGCGGCCCAGGATCTGCAACCCGATGGGCAGGTTTTCTTTCGTCTCGCCGCAGGGCACGGAGATTCCCGGAATCCCCGCCAGGTCCGCTGTTACGGTGTAGATGTCTGCCAGATACATGGCCAGCGGATCATCCACTTTCTCGCCGAGCTTGAATGCGGCCGTGGGACTGACCGGCGCCACAACGGCGTCAACTTTCTTGAACGCCTCCTCGAAATCCCGCGTCAGCAGGGTGCGCACTTTTTGCGCCTTCAGATAATAGGCGTCGTAGTATCCGGCACTCAGGGCATACGTACCCAGCATGATGCGACGCTTTACTTCCGCACCAAAGCCCTGATCCCGGCTGCGGCGGTACATCTCGGAGAGCGTACGCGCATCCTTGGCGCGATACCCGTAGCGCACACCGTCAAAACGGGCCAGGTTCGACGAAGCCTCCGCCGTGGCCACAATGTAGTAGGCCGGAATCGCATACTTGGTATGCGGCAGTGAAATTTCAACGATCTCGCAACCCTGCTTGGCCAACTTCTGAATTGCCGCCTCGATCGCGCCACGAACTTTCTTATCCAGGCCTTCGCCTAGATACTCTTTGGCCACGCCCAGCTTGAGCCCACGGACTGGCTTCTCTAGTTCCGCCACATAATCCGGCACGGGGACGTCCGCTGAAGTCGAATCCATGGGATCGCGGCCCGCAATCGTCCGCAGGACGATAGCCGTATCCTTCACCGTCTTCGTGAGCGGCCCGATGTGGTCGAGCGAAGAGGCAAACGCGATCAAACCATAGCGCGACACGCGTCCGTAGGTTGGCACCATCCCAACCACTCCGCAGAACGAGGCGGGTTGGCGAATCGAGCCGCCCGTGTCCGAACCCAGCGCCGCCACCGCCATGTCCGCCGCCACGGCTGCCGCCGATCCTCCGGACGAACCACCCGGAACCCGCGTAAGATCACGCGGATTGTGCACCGGCTTCCACGCCGAGTTTTCGTTGGACGATCCCATGGCAAACTCGTCGCAGTTCACCTTACCCAAAACCACAGCGCCAGCGGCCTCGAGACGAGCCACAGCGGTGCAATCGTAGGGCGGAACATAGTTGCCCAGAATTTTCGAACCCGCCGTAGTGCGGACGCCTTTCGTGACCATCACGTCTTTGATTGCAACGGGCACGCCACCCAGCGGAGGAAGCTTTTCGCCTTTCGCAGCCAAAGCGTCCATCTCTAAAGCCTTGGCCAGTGCCCGATCTTTGCAAAGAGTCAGGAACGCGCCGATCTTCGGATCGTCACTCTGGATCTTGGCGTAAAACGACTCCGCCAGCGCAGCCGCGCTGGTCTTGCGCTCCTGCACAGCAGAGCGGGCGGCGTCAATTGTGAGCAGCTCCAGATTCATGGCGGCAGTCGTTTGTCGTTGGTCGTGGCCAAAAGACCAGCGACAATTTTTTCTACCTTTCAATCACTTTCGGGACTTTGAAAAATGTTCCGTCCGCGTCTGGGGCATTTTCCAGCGCCACGTCATGCGGCAGCGACTTGCGCAATCCCTCGAGTACATCTTCGCGGGTGGCGTAAGCAAAGCGTTCACTGCCTTGCTTCGACTGATCCGCGCCATAGCGATCTGACACCTGTGCCATGGGCGGCACATTCGTCGTGTCCAACTCGTTCAGGCTGTCGATGTGACCAAGAATCGAGTTCAGGTCACGCACCATGCGGGTGCTCTCTTCCTCGGTCAACTCCAGATTGCCGAGGTCGGCTACGTAGGCCACGTCTTTTTCGGTAACTTTCATGTCCGTATGGGGCGGGCGCCCTCGCCCGCCGCTTGGTCCGCGATCACAAACTCAATCCGTCTAACACTCTCGGCGACATAGCGATTGAGAACCGCCAGATACTGCGGAGCCAACGCCTGTAACTCGGCACGCCACCCGGCATCGGGCACTTCGACCCGAAGAATCCCCTGAGCGAATCCGACGGCTCGGGTGCGCGCCGCGACCGCCTGCCCGCAAGCCACGGCCCACGCCAGCAGAGGGGCCTGTCCCGCAGGAGAGCGCCGCAAACTGCCGGCTACAATCTTTTCCAGTCCTGCGCCGACTTGTTCCATGGCTCGGGTCATGAGATCAGATCTTGGTGGGGACGAAAATGATTTTACCATTCCCCGAGCTTTCGCCAGAGTGCGGCAAACCCACGACCTATATTTTTAGAAAAGCAATCCAGGAAATGGGACGCGCAGAGCAGCAATAGTTTTTCCCTCAGCCGCTTGAGGGGAAACCCGCAGTGCATGGACCTTGACCGTCTCGATACCGCAGTTCACTTCTGGCTGGAACTTTCCGCTTGCGGGGGAAACTCCCGTCTTACATATTCCATCGCACTGTCCCTCGACTGTAGTCTTCCCTCGAGTTGCGCATCCTCCACCAGGGAAAGAATCTCCTTAAAGCGTGGCCCCGGCGGATACCCGGCCGCAATCAGGTCATCGCCCCCAATGAGCGGAGCAGGACGAATGTTCTCCGGAGGAATCGCGGCGATCCTGGCGCGCGTGAAGTTGTAGGACGTCAGGTCGCGGTGACTGGCCTCGCAGTCCAGGCGATGCAGCTCGATGTGTTCTTCAAAGTGGGGCATGCGCACAAATTTCTTGAACGTGGAGTCCTTCATCTGGGGCACGTGCGCGAAGCGCATGTGATTGTCTACCAGGGCCAGAATCTGCTCAGCCGCGTCGTTCGAAAAGCGCAGCCGCCGGCAGATTTCCTCGGCCATCTTCACGCCCACATCCACGTGATTGTCAAAGCGAATACGATCGGGAGCCAGGCGAAACGTCGGAGGCTTGCCAACATCATGCAAGAGCGCTCCCCAGGCCAGCGTCGGCGGACAGGGATGCGGCAATTCCTCAAGCAGCAGCAAAGTGTGTACAAAAACGTCGCCTTCAGGGTGGAACTCCGGCGGCTGCTGCACCCCCTTCATCGCAGAAATCTCCGGCAGGATCTCGCGTAGCAGACCGGTTTCGTCGAGCAGGAGAAAAGCCTGGCGGGCGTGGCCCTCGGTAAGCATCTTGGTCAACTCGTCGCGCACCCGCTCACGCGATACTTGATGGATTCCGCCGGCCAACTTCTGGATCGCAGCAAACGTTTCCGGCTCGATGGTGTATCCGAAGCGGGCGGCAAAGCGCACCGCGCGCAGCATGCGCAATTTGTCTTCGGCAAAGCGAAACTCGGACTGGCCAATGGTGCGAATGATCCCGGCATCGAGGTCTTTGCGACCGGCAACGAAATCCACCACTTCATCCCCAATGGGATCGAGCAGCAGGCCGTTGATGGTAAAATCACGGCGCTCGACATCTTCCTGCGCACTTTTGCTGAAGCGTACCTGGTCAGGATGGCGGCCATCACTGTAGCCGATATCGCTGCGGAAGGTGGCGACCTCGACGGTGTTCCCGCCAGCGTCTCTTGCCGGCACCAGCACCACGCCAAACTGCGCGCCCACCGCGTAGGTTTCAGGAAAGATCCGCATAACCTCATCGGGCGTGGCGTCGGTGGTAACGTCGTAATCCGCGGGCTCGCGCCCGAGCAACAGGTCGCGAACGCATCCCCCGACGAGGTAGGCCTGGTGGCTATGATCGCGCAGGGTGCGAATAATCTGTTTGGCGAATTCTTTAGTCTCAAGCATTTTTCTTGCAGTGAACCATAATCGCCTGCGGCGGCCCGACAGTCGGGGGCCGCTCTCCCCAAGTGGCTAATGAGGGATCAGGCGCCGGCATTCCATTCCGCCCGCAGGCGCTCGCGTTCCTCTTCACTCAATCCGAACCACGACTCCGCTACATCGCGGACGCGTTCGAGGGCGGCTTGCATCTCTGCCTGCTTGCGCTCAAGTTCTTCCGCATCCGCATCGGGGGACACCAAAATCAGCGGGGCGCTTACGATCACTGCCCGCGAGAAGAGATGCGGAATCGCCATCAGGTCCCAAGCTTTTTCCAGCGTGTGCGCCTTTTGGACTCCGATATGAAATACGTAGATGGGACGGCCGGTCTTCCGGGCCAGCATCACCGGTCCAGGTTTGGCCACATACCGTGGACCGCGCGGGCCGTCGATGGTAAAGGCAGTATCCAGGCCTTCGTCCAGCCGCCGCGCCATGACCGCCAGTCCGCGCAGCCCTCCGCGAGTCGAGCTGCCTTGCGCGGTGCCGAAACCTAGGTGCTCAATTACCCGCCGTGTCCACTGGCCATCGAAATTGGTGGTGTTCATTACCACCACACCCCGGTTACGCCAGTACCAGGTGGCGGGAATGATGCAACGATGCCAGAAGGCGGAAATCACCGGCTCCCCTCGGGCCCGGGATTCCCGGTAGTGATGCATCCCCAATTCTTCGAAACGCAGCGTGGGACAAAGTACGCGAATGACCGCGATAACCACCGCAGCGATGACCGGGATTTGCATGCGCCGCCAGCGGGAAAGTTGCGGCAGTCGGGTATCGTAAAGCGAACTGGCCGGTTCGGTCGCGGATGGCGCACTCGGGTTTCCGCTCGACATCACGGATATTGTAGCCGCCCAGCGGGTAGTCGGACAGCCGCCAGGGGATGGAGGACGGGTGTCATCGCCCGTCAGGAAGGTTCGTGCATGACGGGTGGGACGCCGGTCCTCCATCAACCCCGGTTCGTGCTTTAAACTAAAAAATATGGCCGGCGCCTACATTCTCGGCATCGAGAGCTCCTGCGACGAGACTGCGGCATCTGTCGTGTATGCGGGAGAGAAGGTCGTCTCGAATGTCATCTTCTCGCAGATTGCAGCCCACCAGCCCTATGGTGGCGTGGTGCCCGAACTGGCTTCTCGCGAGCATTTGAAGGCGATTGTGCCAGTAGTCCGCAAAGCGCTGGCCGATGCCGGACACACCTACCAATCCATTGACGCGCTGGCTGTAACCCAGGGGCCAGGGTTGGCGGGAGCTCTCCTGGTGGGAATCGGCTATGCCAAAGCGCTGGCCTTCGCCCTCGAGAAACCCCTGATCGCCGTAAATCATCTCGAAGGACACATTCATGCCGTGCTGCTCGAGGAGCGTCAGAAAGCTAATCGCGAGATGAACTTCCCCGTACTGGCTTTGGTGGTTTCGGGCGGACACACTCATCTTTACCTGGCCGAGGAACGCGACGAGCAGTGGTCGTACCGGAACATCGGTCACACCCGCGATGACGCCGCCGGTGAAGCCTTCGACAAGGTGGCAAAGCTGTTGGGATTGGGATATCCGGGCGGCCCCATCATCGACAAGCTTTCCACTCACGGAGACCCCACGGCGGTGAGTTTTCCTCCTGCACAACTAAAACATCGAGATCGGCGGGACGTGAAAGAACGCGATGTGAAGGAGAAAGATCCAGGCGAGCGGGCGGTGGAACCGCGGTTCGATTTTTCCTACAGCGGCATCAAGACCGCGGTCCTGCGCTACGTAGAAGTCCACGACATGAAGGCTTCGATTGAGGCGCGCCGGAAAGCACTGGCGGGCATGGCGAAGCCGAACCTCGATGACTATTTGCGTCATTGCGACCGCAAAACCCTCAATCTGGTGGCTTCCTTCCAGCGAGCTCTGATCGGGGATTTGGTGACAAAAACTCTAGCCGCCGCGCGCGCGTGCAACACTGCCACCCTGTTCGTCACTGGAGGGGTGGCCGCGAACAATGAACTGCGTCAGCGTTTCGAGCACGACGCTGCCATGGATGGCCTGCCGGTATATTTCCCTTCCCGCCCACTTTCGACCGACAACGCGGCCATGATCGCAGCAGCGGCGTACCCCAAGTTTTTGGTCGGGAATTTTGCCGGCCTGGATTTCTCTGCGGAAGCAGGGATGGCGCTGGGGGGAGCAGCAATTGGCAACTAGCAATCGGCAACCAGCCAAGACATTTGATTTCGACAGGAGTTGCCAAGAAGCACATTCAGGTTCTGCAAGGCTTAAAGCTAGAGGCTAATTGCTAATTGCCAATTCCTGCCCTACTTTGCTGCGGCTTTAACTCTCGTAACGCGGCTTCCCAACAGCGCCTCGAGAGCTTTCGCAAGCTGCGCTTCAATATCAATGTCCTTGAAGATGGCGAAATTGGCTCGGTGTTCCTCGGCGTCGAACCCACTATTCTTTCCCGCCACGATCACGATCGGAATTTTAGCGGTCTCGGGTTGAGCTTTGAGGGCGGTGATGAGTTCCGTTCCCGTCATCTTGGGCATCTGCATATCAGTAATGATGATGTCGGGATGGATCCGGTTAACGATGGGAAGCGCTTCTTCGCCATTGGTCGCCGATTCCACGGTATAGCCACGCTCCTCGAGAAACCGGCACACGGTATGCCGGATGAGCATGGAATCGTCTACAACCAGGGCCACGAGCGGAGTTTGACTTTTTGCAGACAAGATATTCCCCGGGCGACATTAACAAACAGTTAGGGTCGCAACAAGCGCAAAGGCACAATCCGGGTTACTTCTGTCACCGCGGGGGTTACATAGCGCCGGCGTCCCGCCGGCTGGCGCGTGGGCATCCTGCCCTGGCAGACCAAAGCTAAGCAGACCGCTGAATAGGATAAAGGGCGCTCAGAGAGGCTCCTTCCGAAGCTTCGTGTCTTCGATGATCATGTCCTTGAACTCGCTGGATTCGAAGATCTCACCGCATTCCTTGCATTCGACGAATTCGGAGTCTTCTTCGCGGGCGACAATCTGCACACGCGGATGCTTGCACGGTGCCATGTCGCTTCTCTTCTCGGGGGTGGGAGACGGCGAGGATGGAGTCATAAATCCGGGCTTTGGGTTCCCTGTCGAACGGCGGGGATTTCGCCGGAATTTGGCGGTATTTTAGACCGCCTTCTCCAGTTGTCAAGTCCCTCGGTTGATCTTTATTTCGAAACGTTTCATCGAAATTTCAGCCGCCGGTCTCGACTCCTGTGCAATGAAATCGGATGGGGCCGGATCGAGGGTCTCCCAAACGGTTAACTTCAATCCTGCGACCCCTCGCTGGCGCTTTTCGACCGTTGCCTGTAACAGGTTGCATTAAAGCAGGTTGGCGTCTAATATAGACATATCCGACTGAAAAGGTCGGACTTTGCCGACCATGCTCAAGCTGACCAAAAAGGCAGACTACGGATTGATGGCCGTGAAGCATCTGGCCGAGCATGCCGAGCAGGGAGCGTGCAGCGCCAAGGACGTGGCCGACGCCTACCGCATACCCCAGGAAGCTCTGGCCAAGATCCTGCAACGCCTGGTCAAGGCCGGCCTGCTCCATTCGCAGCATGGGACGAACGGCGGCTACACCCTGGCTCGCGATCCGGGAATGATTTCGGCGTTCGAGGTGATCCGGGCCATCGATGGTCCACTTTTCATCACTTCATGCGTGACTGTGCGGGGCGAATGTGATCAAAGCGACCGCTGCAATATCCGGGAGCCCTTGCGCCGGGTCAGCCACGGAATCGAAGAGCTACTTCGGGGCATCACTATCCTGGAGATGAAAGAAGAGACCGCGCACACCAGCGGCAAGACCCGCGGCGACAAGGCAAAGACCGCGACGGAATTTGTAACGATTGGATAAGCAGGTTCTGAGGAGAGCAATTATGAGCACGGATGTAAAGACGATTCCCCAGGTTTCAACCGGACACAGCGACGTGAAGACGCAAGAACAGCGCACCGCGGCCAACGGCGTCAGGCTGCCGGTCTACATGGACAACCATGCCACCACACCCATGGATCCCCGGGTATTGGAAGAGATGCTTCCCTATTTCATGGAGAAGTTCGGCAATGCCGCCAGCCGCAACCACTCGTTCGGATGGGCCGGAGAAGAGGGCGTCGAAACCGCGCGTGAACGAGTGGCCAAACTGATTGGCGCGACTCCCAAAGAGATTATTTTCACTTCGGGCGCCACCGAGAGCGACAACCTCGCTATCAAGGGTGTGGCCGAGATGTACCGGGAAAAGGGCAACCACATCATCACCGCCGTGACGGAGCACAAGGCTGTGCTCGATACCTGCAAACGCCTGGAAAAGTACGGCTACCGGGTCACCTACATGGCGGTGCAAAAAGACGGCCTGATCGACCTGGAAGAGCTAAAGCGGGTCATGGATGACAAGACCATCCTGGTGACGATCATGGCCGCCAACAATGAAATTGGGGTGGTCCAGCCGGTGTCGGAAATCGGGAAGCTCTGTCGCGAGCGCGGCGTCATTTTCCACACCGACGCCACCCAAGCGATCGGGAAGATCCCGATTGACGTGAACAGGATGAACATCGACTTGATGTCCATCTCCGCGCACAAGATGTACGGCCCTAAGGGCGTCGGCGCCTTGTACGTGCGGCGCAAGAATCCCCGGGTACAGATTTCCGCCATCATTGACGGCGGAGGACACGAGCGTGGCATGCGTTCGGGAACCTTGAACGTCCCCGGAATCGTCGGGCTGGGCAAGGCCTGCGCCATTGCCTCGGAAGAGATGGCCAAGGAAGCCTGCACGCTGGCGGGCCTGCGCAACCGGCTGCGCGACCGCATCATGGGCCGCTTGGACGAGGTCTACATCAACGGCTCCATGGAACATCGGCTGCCCGGCAATCTGAATATCAGCTTTGCCTACGTGGAAGGCGAGTCGCTGCTGATGGGCATCAATGACATCGCAGTTTCGAGCGGATCGGCATGCACCTCGGCGACGCTGGAGCCATCTTATGTATTGAAGGCTCTGGGCCTGGGCGACGATGTGGCGCACAGCTCGATCCGGTTCGGACTCGGCCGCTTCAACACCAGGGCTGAAGTAGATTACGTTTCGGACAAGGTGATCGACGTGGTTTCGAAGCTGCGCGAGCTTTCTCCGTTGTACGAGATGGTGAAGGAAGGTATCGACCTGACCAAGATTGAATGGGCAGCGCACTAGGGCGCAACGCTCATTGAGCAGAGATTAGACAAGCAAGAAGGAGAATGAGATGGCATA
>Ga0105241_10003997_pt1 | contig 10899 bp, 11 predicted proteins | sample KBSC64metaG_FD_80422 | JGI IMG/M metagenome (GOLD analysis project Ga0105241, IMG submission 80422) | Corn rhizosphere microbial communities from Kellogg Biological Station, Michigan, USA - KBS C6-4 metaG | ecosystem: Host-associated > Plants > Roots > Rhizosphere > Soil | place: Michigan, USA...
GGCCGGGACGAAGATGCCGTCGGTTCGACAATTCGCAAAGGTGAATGGCGTCAGCACGTTCACCGTCGTCGAATCGTACGACCGCCTGCTGCATCTGGGCCTGCTGTCGTCGCGGCGCGGGTCCGGCTTCTACGTCGCGCGCGCCGGCGAGGCGCCGCTGCCATCCGCGGCCCTGCCCGCGGCCGCCAGCACCGTCGACACGCTCACGCCCGACCTGTATTCCGGCCAGTCGGATGCGCTGCCCGTCGGCGCCGGCTGGCTGCCGCCCGAGTGGTATGGCGAATCGACGATCCTCGATGCGGTGCGCCATGCGATGAAGATCCCGGCCGGCCGCCTGCGCGGCTACGGCCATCCGCTCGGCTTTCCCAGCCTGCGCCAGCACCTCGCGGCCACGCTGTCGGGCGAATTGTTCGCCGTGGAGCCGGACAGGATCCTGCTCACGCATGGCGCCACGCACGCGTTCGACCTCGTGCTGCGCACCCTGACCCGGCCGGGGGACGTCGTGTTCGTCGAGGACCCCGGCTACGCCAACCTGCTCGCGCTGGTGCGCCACCACGGCTGCGTTGCGGTCGGCATCCCGCGTGGCGCGCACGGGCTGGACATGGATGTGCTGGCGCGCGAGGCCAAAGCGCACCAGCCGAAGCTCATGTTCGTCAACACGGTACTGCAGAATCCACTCGGCACGTCGCTGTCGCAGGCGCAGGCGCACCGCCTGCTGGCGCTGTCCGAGCAGTTCGACTTCTGGCTCGTCGAGGACGACATCTACCGCGAGCTGGCCGCGCGCGGCGAATCGTCGCTGGCCGCGATGGACGGGCTGCGCCGCGTGATCCGCATCGGCAGCTTTTCCAAGACCCTGTCGCCTGTGCTGCGCGTGGGGTCCATCTGCGCATCCGCGTCGCTGGTGCCGGAACTGGTGCGCGTGAAGATGCTCACCGGGTTGACGACGTCCGAGGTCAACGAGCGCGCCGTGTTCGACGCCGTCGGCAGCCGTGCCTACCGCAAGCAGGTCGAGCGCCTCGTGCAGCAGCTCGACGGCGCGCGCGAACGGGCACTGGAAACCCTGGGCGACGTCGGTCTCTTCCCGTTGGCCCGGCCGCGCGGCGGCATGTTCGTCAGCGCCGGCTGGCCGGGTTCCGACGGCAACGGCCGCGCCATCGCCGAACGCGCGCTGCGCGCCGGCATCCTGCTGGCGCCGGGCGAGTTCTTTTCGCTGCGTGCGCCGGACACGGCCTGGTTCCGCTTCAATGTAGCCTATGCTTCCGAGCCGGCCCTGCTCGACTTCCTGCGTTCGATCCGAGGAGATATGCCATGACCACCGCCACCATCAAGCGCCGCGCCGTGAACCGCGACAAGGTCGAGACGGCGATCCTGGGCGAAGCCGTGCGCCAGTTCGCCGAATGCGGCTACGAGGGCACGTCGATCGCCACCATCGCCGAGCGCGCGGGGCTGTCGAAACAGAACCTGATGTACTACTTCCCGACCAAGCAGGCGCTGTACCAGCGCGTGCTCGACAACGTGCTGGACGACTGGCTGGCGCGCATGGCCACCCTGTCCGACCCCGGCAAGGAACCGGGCGACGTCCTGCGCGCCTACGTGCGCGCGAAGCTGCAGTACTCGCGCGAGCAGCCGCTTGCGTCGCGCGTGTATGCGATGGAAGTGGTCAGCGGCGCCAAGCTGTACGCCGACCAGATCCGCCGCCGCGTGATCCCGCTGCTGCGCGCCGACATCGCCGTGTTCGAGCGCTGGATCGCCGAGGGAAAGATCGCGTCCGTCAACGCGACCCACCTGCTGTTCTCGATCTGGGCCATGACGCAGACGTACGCCGATTTCTCCGCCCAGATGACGCTCGTGCTCGACCGCGACCAGCTGCAGCAATCCGACTTCGACGACGCCGAGCGCCTGATCACGGGCATGGTGCTGGCCGCGGTCGGCCTCCAGGACAAGCCAGGACTACCCTGACGCCCGCCGGCGCGGGTGCTTGAACGGCTAACGGTGTTCACCACGCGTGGTCGGTACGCTGCCATGCCGGCAGCGCCTGGATGCGTTCGAACCACGCCAGGAGGTGCGGATAGCCGTCCAGCGGCAGCGCGGCCTTGTCCTTGTACATGAGCGACCCCACGACGGCGTAGTCAGCCAGCGTGACGTCGTCGCCGACGAGCCAGCGGCGCGTGGCCAGGTGCTTGTCCAGCACGCGCGCCGCCTCGGCCAGGTCGGCCTCGCCGCGCGCCACTTCCTTCGGATCGGCATCCTGGCCGGTGACGAATTTCTTCCAGATGTGTTCCCACGTGAGCACGCCGACGGCCGGCGAGAAATGCTGGCACGCCCAGAACATCCAGCGGCTCACGTCGGCCCGCGCCCGGCGCTCCTGCGGCCACACGGTCTGGCCCGGCGTGCCGTCCGCCAGGTATTGCATGATCGCGCACGATTCCCACAGGACGAAGTCGCCGTCGACCAGCACCGGGAGCTTGCCGTTGTCATTGACTTCGCCGAGGCGGCGGCGGTCGTCCTGGCTGCCCAGGTCGATCTTGACGAGGTCGAACGCGATGCCGAGGTGGTCGGCCGCCAGCAGCACGCGGCGGGTATTGGACGAGTACGGGTTGTAGTAGAGCTGCATGGGTCGTCTCCAGTGCGTTGATGAATGCAACGATGGTAAGACTTCGCCCTGACAGATCCTGTCAGGAGTATTCCGGGATGTCGTACTCCTGCCGCCAGCGCCGCAGCAGCTGGTGACGTGGCGACGGATAGCGTTCCGTGCTCGGCTCGGCCCGGACGATGCGGTCCATGCGGAAGTGGCGGATCGCTTCGCGCAGTTCGCACCACGCCGCCATCACGCGCTTGCCCTCGAAAAAGGCGAGCGCGAACGGCCACACGATGCGCTCCGTCGCCATGTCGCGCTCGTCGCGGTAGGCGATGCGCAGCTTGCACTGGTGCCGGATCGCCTCGCGTGCGGGCTGGATGAACGCCTCGACCGGTGCGGCGGCCGGAAACGCCGGCACCCACAGGCTGGTCTCCGCCATGTGGTCGCGCAGGTCGCGCGGTGTCGCGGTGGCGATCTTGGCCAGGCTGCGGTCGGCCGCGGCGGACAGCGCGGGATCGCCCTGCTGGCGCACCCAGCGCGCGCCCAGCACGAGGGCTTCCAGCTCGTCCGCGTCGAACATCAGCGGCGGCAGGAAGAACCCGCTGCGCAATACGTAGCCGATACCGGCCGAACCTTCCACCGGCGCGCCCAGCTCGACGAGCGTCTGGATGTCGCGGTAGATGGTGCGCTCGGACACGCCGAGGCGTTCGGCCAGCGCGCTGGCCGTCACCGGGCGGCGGTGGCCGCGCAGGGCGTCCATCAGCTGGAACAGGCGTCCGGTGCGGCTCATGGCAGGCGTAAAAGTTTCATGGACGACATCATATTACGCCGGGGCCGCCCCGTCCATCCGACCTCACAACCCCTCATCCCGTGTTTTCGGCAGTTCGTCGGCACCGTGTAGCCACGGTGCCTGGACGGATTTATAGTGAACCCATCGCAACACTCGCAAACCAGGAGCCGCCATGAAGACGAACAACACCGATTTCCGCACCTTCGCCGCCACGCTGGAAGACCTCGCCCGCGACATCGTCCAGGCCTGCCGCCGCGCCGTGCGCGCCATCGCCGTGATGCCGCTGCCCACCATGCTGGTCTGCTGCATCGGCCTCGCCTTCGTGATCAGCCTCCTGCCCCTCGCACTGTTCCTGTTCGTGCTGTTCCTCGGCATCAAGGTCGTCGCGGGCGCATTCATCGTCGACCGCCGCCGCGCACACCGCGAGCACTACGGCAAGCAATAAGCAGGAGAAACGGCATGAGCGCCAGCGACATCAACCGCGTACTCGACTTCGTACGCGACGCCTTCAGCGAAGCCAGCAAGCTGTGGTGGCGCTTCTTCGACTGGCTCGCCGTCGTCGAGTGGCGCCAGCTGTTCCTCACGTGGCTGTTCGTGATGATCTTCTTCGGGATGGTGCACACGCCCGAGCCGGGGGTCTGGTACATCTTCATCTCGTTCGCCGTCAAGGTGCTGGCCGGCGGCAAGCGCAAGGCCGAGCTGATGGCGCGCGAAGCGACCATGCAGGCCAACGTCGCCACGCTCGAGCGCCGCCTGATGGAAGCGAAAATGGCCGCGCTGCAGGCCCAGGTCGAACCGCACTTCCTGTTCAACACACTGGCCCTGATCGGCCAGCTGATCGAGACGGACCCGAAGGAAGCGGCGCGCGTGCACGCCCACCTGATCGACTACCTGCGCTCGACGCTGCCGCAGATGCGCCAGCGTGGCGGCGCCACGCTCGGCAAGCAGGTCGAGCTGTCGCGCGCCTACCTCGCCATCATGCAGGCAAGGATGAAGGAACGCCTGCAGGTCCGCTTCCAGGTGCCCGACTTCCTCGGCAGTGCCCCGTTCCCCCCGATGATGCTGCAGACGCTGATCGAGAACGCCATCAAGCACGGCCTGGAACCGAAGATCGAAGGCGGCACCGTCGCCGTGCGCGCCCATGTGGTGGACGCCGACCTGCACGTGGAAGTGTGCGACGATGGCGTCGGCATCGACCCGCACGCGGACGACGGCGTCGGCCTCGCCAATATCCGCGAGCGCCTGCAACTGCTGTACGGCGCGGATGCCGCGCTGGACATCTCGACCCCGCCGGGCGGCGGCGCCTGCGCCACGATCCGGCTGCCCTACAAGATGATGGAGGATGCGTAAGTATGGAAGATCGTCCCGTCACCGCCCTGATCGCCGACGATGAGGCCCCGATGCGCGACCTGCTGCGTTCACGCCTGCAGCAGGTGTGGCCGGACCTGCAGATCGTGGCCGAAGCCGCGAACGGCGTGGAAGCCGTCGAGCTGGGCGAACAGTTCCGGCCCGACATCGCCTTCCTCGATATCCGCATGCCCGGCATGTCCGGCATCGAGGCCGCGCGCCGGCTGTACGAACGCTCGCACATCGTGTTCGCCACGGCCTACGACCAGTACGCGCTCGACGCCTTCGAACAGGGCGCGCTCGACTATTTGCTGAAACCCGTATCGGCCGAACGGCTCGCGACCACGTGCGCGCGCCTGCAGGCGCGGCTGCGCGCGCGGGCGACCACCGCAGCCGAGGCGGCCCCGCAGGACATCGGCCAGCAGCTGGCGAAGCTGACCACGCTGCTGGAAAACCGCGGCAAGCCGGAGAAGCCGGCGTACCTGCGCTGGATCCAGGCGCAGGTCGGTTCCAGCCTGCGCATGGTGAGCACGCGCGAGATCCTGTTCTTCCAGTCCGACGAGAAATACACGCGGGTGCAGACTGTCGGCGCGGAATTCCTCATCCGCAAGACGCTGAAGGAATTGCTGGACGAGCTCGACCCGGACGAGTTCTGGCGCATCCACCGCTCCACGCTCGTGCGCGTGGACGCCATCGCCGAAGTGAAACGCGACCTGCGCGGGCGCCAGATGCTGAAGGTGCGCGGCTATCCGGGCGAGCTGGAAGTCAGCCGCAACCACAGCTATCTGTTCCAGCAGATGTGAAGCGCGCGGTCTGCTGCCGTAAGCAATGAAAAAAAGGCCAATGGATGGTTTGGATTTCGTTCGAGTTTGCGGAAGGCTTCGCCGCAATTGGGACATGTGGTGCGGGGGCGGCGTGGGCGGAGTGTCGGACGCATAGGCCCACAGCCAGACGCCGCCCCCGCCGCAACAGCTCCCCCGATCGGCTTATTGCTTGTAGAACATCACGTCATCGACAAAGAGAAAGGAGCTGTTGCCAGAAGGATCGTTCGAGAAGAACCCGATCTCGGCAGTGCCGTTGGTGACGTTGATGTTGCTGATGACGACCTCCGTGTATGCGTCTGAAGTCGGAAGGTCGGCGGTCGGCTGGCCTGCGCCGAAGTTCTTGACGTACATCTGCCGCTGGCCCCCATAGCCTTTCACCCAGGCCCTGGCCGTGTACAGCCCATTGCTCAGGCCGGTGAAGTATTTGTAGGTCGTAACGTAGTAAGGGTTCCTGCTCCAGTGCGTCAAATGGGAAGTGCCAGAGTGCGCGTCCCAGTTTTCGGTATACGAAGGCCCCGCTGGCCAAACTCCCCAGCCGCTCAGCCCGTTCTCGAAGCCGGGATTGCTCAACAGGTTGGATACGCCTCCACTGAGGTACGGCTGCAGATAAGGGACGAGACGATTCATGATCTTCACGTGACCCGCGTCGCTCGGATGAAAGCAATCATTGGGTGCAAAGTCCGCTGAAGGGCACGGGGTAACCCAACCGTCGGTGTCGATGAAGTGTACTTTGGTGTCTCCGGCACTCAACCGGGCATTCACCGCAGCTTCCGTCTCCGTCTTGTAGTAGCCGTTCAACGTCCGCATCGCAAAGATGTCGGCATCGGGATATTTGGCCCGGATGTTCCGAAGGAAGCCTTCATATTTCGTTTGAAAATCGCTCGGACTAGTGCTGTCCGCACCAAGATTCTGGTCATTCGTCCCGAGATTGACGACGACCACCTTCGCTGTGTAATTCGAGAAATTCCACGCCGGATTGGTCGTGCAGGCCACATCCAGGCATTCGTTGACGGACTTGAGTTTGAAGTAGATCGACTCCATCCCAGGAAAATGGTTGTCCTGATAATGGTGTCCATCAGCCAAGGTAATGCCTGTATAAGCGATCTGGGTATGATCGGCGCCCAATGCCTCACCGGTCAGCCAGGCATAGTCCGTCACCGGCCCTTGGCTGGTCGACTGCCCGGCGGTGATGGAGTCGCCGATGAACTCCACCAACAGTCGGGGGTCAGGCGCTACCGTCGATGCGCCCTGATCCAGAACCAGGCCCTTGAACGGCAATTCGCCATCGTTGATGGGGGCGATGACCTTCAGCGTATGAGTGCCGTTGGCCAGCGGCGTGTTTGTCAGATCGATTGTCGTGTCCGTGTTCCAGGGCCAGTACTCGTCGAGCTTTCCATCGATGATGTACTGGAAATGGACTGGGGCGGTGAGCTTGACCTTGACCTTGGTTCCGGTGAACTTCGTGCTCACATAGGCCCCACCCCAATAGCTCCTGTACGTGGTGCTGTCACTCTTGTCCCAGCGCCCGACATACGTGAGGTTGGAATCCGTCAGAGACACGTCGCCGGCGACCGCCAGGCTGGGGGCGAAAGCACATACTGCCCAGGCAGCCCACAGGGTCGCTCCCATACTGCGTTTTTTTAGTTTCATTAATGTCTTCATTTTTCTGGCCCATCAAAATTTATTTTCGGAATTTGTCCCTGTCGCCTCTGGCACCACATCACTTCAACGGCGTGGTGGGCAACCTGGCGGCCGTGCATTTCTACTCATACTTCACCTCTTCTAAAGGTTCTGCATTGAAGGAGTAGATATCATTCGTAATTTCGACAAACCAAGTCCATTCTGTTTTTCAGTGATGGCCCGTAAAAATTCACCGAATGGCGGCGCATGCGTCGTCGGCAGGAACAATCGGGGTACGGGCGGCATGGCCTGTCAGCGCTGCGGACATAAGCGAGCTCTGCAATACAACAAACTCTGCCATGCTCCCCGACTTTTAATTTCTCAATAGTGCAAAAACTGCACTGACCGACCATGCGCCGTCCGCCGATCCGTCATTGATCACACCTGATTGGGATGGAATTTAATGTCAAACTCCTGGAACAGAAATTCCAGAGGCTTGCAAGGATCGATGGTCATCGTTTGATCGACGCCTTTGCGCACCAATTCACCGTGGGAAATCCCTTCCGGCCAAATCTGCTCAACATTATCGCCGTTCGCGAAAGTGTTCATTGGTGCGGTAGAGAATGGCTCTCATTTTTCGTCCAGGCCATTGCTCTTCCAAATCCGGAAGTCACGTCCTTTTGATGAAGTGCCTCCACCGGCGTAATGCAGGTATTCGTGTTGGCAGCCTTGCAGGTATTGCTCGCCTCGAACAGGTCGTCCTTTGCGCCATTGCTCAACTTATAATAAATTGGTCGAAAAAGCGGGTGATTCACTTCTCCGTGGAGTTGGCAATGCCTTTGCTGAATGCTCCGCTGCGATGTTCTTTCTGTCGGGGCAGTTCGTCGATCATGGTGTCATTCGGCGAGAGGTTGACCGTGCCATTCACGAAAAAGGCCCAAAGGCTCCTGCGATGAGCGCCTGTTTCTAACTTGTATGATTCGTCCGACAGGTGTCCGGGACTCAAATATTTTCGTCCACTACAGCTGCTAGCATAGAGGCTCCAACCGACAGGAGCGAGCCATGCCATCCGTTGCCATCCCCTGCCTGCGCTACCGCGACACCCCGGCCGCCATCGACTGGCTGTGCGAAGTCTTCGGCTTCGCCTGCCAGGTGGCCGTGCCCGGCATCGACGGCGCCATCGCCCACGCCCAGCTGACGCTCGGCGACGGCATGATCATGCTGGGTTCCGTCAGCGACGAAGGCGAATACGGGAAGGTGCTCGTGCAGCCGGACGAGATCCGGGGCCGCCAGACGCAAACCGTCTACCTGCAGGTGGATGACGCCGACCGCGTCTGCGAACGCGCGCGCAATGCCGGCGCCATGATCTTGCAGGAACCGGCCGACACGGAATTCGGCAGTCGCGGCTTCATGTGCCGCGACCCCGAAGGCCATGTGTGGAACGTGGGGACGTACGATCCGTGGAAGCCGGAGGACCTGTTCCTGCCCAACCGGTAGGGTGGCCCCCCTGTGCCCACGCGAACGTCACGCGTGGCCACGTTTCATTGGATTGATGCCCCCGGCATCAATCCCCCCGGCCTCAAATCCCCACCCTACATAGTCAGCTGAACAGGCCCTCGTCGGAACCGTCGCCGTCGAAGAAGCCCTGGCCGCCGTCCAGGCTGCCGTTGTCGACACTGCTGTCGAACAAGCCTTCCTGCGACGATCCATTGCCCAGCACCTGGTCGACGTCGCCCAGGCCGGCCTGGTCGGCCAGCGCACTGCCGGACTGGTCGCTGAACAGGTTGTTGGACGGGTCGTCGCTGTTCAGCAGGCGGTTGCCGCCGTGCTCATGGTGGCCGAACATGTTTTCCAGCCCCTGGAACAGGAAGCCGCCGGCCGCCACGCCGGCTGCCGTCGCCGCGATCGAGCCCAATGTGCTGCCGAAGCCGCCGCGCAAGAAGCCCGACGACGGCGCGCTCTGGTATTGCGGCTGGTATTGCGGTTGATATTGGGGCTGGTACTGCGGTTGATACGGCGGCTGCGCCTGGTAAGGCTGCTGCGTGTCGCGTTGGTAAGACTGAGCCGGCTGGGCCGGCTGCGACCTGCCGCTATTGCCCCAGGTATTGGCGTCGAGGAAACGACCGTCATCGTCTTTCCGGCCAGAACTTTGCAACTGGCTCTCGAGGCCGGCGATGCGGTCCTTGGCATTGCCCAGCGCCTGTTCGAGCAGCAATGCACGTTGCACCAGCAGGTAGGCGGCGTCCGGCTGCTGGGCCACGGCACGCTGGATCAGGGCATCCGCTTCCGGGTCTTTCTGGATGCCGCGGGCCTGGATCAGCTGGCTCAGGAAATCGTGCAACATCTGCGAATCTTGCGGGCTCATGACGTCTGCTCCTTTGAATGATCGGATAGCCCCCATGTTGTGGGCCTGTCCGCAGATTCAAGTTTGACAGTATCCGGACCCGCTTGCCTTAAACGGCGCTGAACCGTGCGGGCCGTTTCACTTTTGCAGATCCCGGCCGCCGAACGCGTTCGGCAGCTGCGCGGCGGCCGTCGTTTCCATCACGTCGCCCTTCAGGTTCGCGAGCACGACCGGCAGGTCGTTGCCGCCCAGTTCAAGGATGACCTGGCGGCAGGCGCCGCACGGGGCGATCGGGCCGTCCGTGTCGCCGATCACCGCCAGCGCGGCGAAGTCGCCGGGCACGTAGCCGTGCGCGATGGCGGAAAAGAACGCCGTGCGCTCGGCGCAGTTGCACAGGCCATAGGACGCGTTCTCGACGTTACAACCGCGAAACACGCGGCCTTTCTTCGTCTCGGGCGCGGCGCCCACCTTGAAGCGCGAGTAAGGCGTGTAGGCCGCTTCGCGCGCAATGCGGGCTTCGTCGATCAGCCTGGCGTAGTTCATCGGCGAGTTCATGGGCGTATGGTCTTGTAGATCATCGGCCGCGCCGCCGGCCGTTCGGTGGCGACGCGGTACGCGGCCTGCACTTCGCGCACGGCGCGCTCGGCCGCGTCCTGCGTGCGCGCATGGACGAGCGCCAGCGGCTGGCCGGCCTCGACCTGCGTGCCCAGCTCGACGAGGTCCGTCAGGCCGACGGCGAAGTCGATCGGATCCTGCGGGCGGATACGGCCGCCGCCCAGGCCGACGACGGCCAGGCCCAGGCCGCGGCAATCCGTCGCGGACGCGTAGCCGGATTGCAGCGCCGGCACGGGCACGACGATAGGTGCGCGGGCCAGGTGCGCGTCCGGATTCTCCACGAGGTCGGCCGGGCCGCCCAGCGCCTTGACCATGCGCGCGAAGCGCTCGGCCGCCTCGCCCGAATCGAGCGCGTCCTGCAGTTTGGTGCGCGCCTGTTCTTCCGTGGACGCGAGGCCGGAGAGGACGAGCATCTCGGCGCACAGCGCCATCGTCACCTCGTGCAGGCGCGCCGGGCGCGATTTACCGGTCAGGTAATCGATCGCCACGCGCACCTCGACGGCATTGCCGGCCGCCGGGCACAGCGACTCGTCCATGCCTGTCAGGATCGCGGACGTGCGCGTGCCGGCGCCATTGCCGACGTGGACGATGGATTCCGCCAGCTCGACGGATTTTTCATACGTCGGCATGAACGCGCCGCTGCCGGCCTTGACGTCCATGACGAGGGCGTCCAGGCCTGCCGCCAGCTTCTTGGACAGGATCGAGCCCGTGATCATGGCGACGGATTCCACGGTCGCCGTCGTGTCGCGGATGCTGTAGAAACGCTTGTCGGCCGGCGCCA
>Ga0105241_10003998_pt1 | contig 10898 bp, 10 predicted proteins | sample KBSC64metaG_FD_80422 | JGI IMG/M metagenome (GOLD analysis project Ga0105241, IMG submission 80422) | Corn rhizosphere microbial communities from Kellogg Biological Station, Michigan, USA - KBS C6-4 metaG | ecosystem: Host-associated > Plants > Roots > Rhizosphere > Soil | place: Michigan, USA...
CAATCAGGCCGCCGGTTGCTCCACGATCTTATCGAAATAGGTCATTCCCACATTGGCGACCAGTGATCCGCCGTCCACCGCGAGGACCGCGCCGTTGACGAAGGAGGCGGCGGGGGAGAGAAGCCAGGCGATCGCCTCCGCCGCTTCATCCGAACTGCCTGCGCGGCGTGCGGGCACATGCTCGCTGACCTTGGCATAGGCTCCTTCAAGATCCTCGGCGATGCGCATCGTCTCCATCTCCTCGTCACCCATTTCCGTCCGGATCCAGCCGGGGGCGACGATGTTCGCGCGCAGCCCGTCCCGCGCATGCTCATAGGCGAGCGCCTGTGTCATCAGTTGAAGGCCTGCCTTCGAAGCCGAATAGGCTGCAAGGCCGGGCCCGGTCTGCAGTCCACCGACCGACGTGATCGACACCACCGCGCCCTTGCTCGCTAGCAAATGGGGCAGGGAGGCCTTGGTCATCACGAAGGGACCGGTCAGGTTGATCGCGATCTGCCGGTTCCAGGCATCGAGGCTCATCTCTCCGAAGGGAGCGTTGATGAGAATGCCGGCGTTGAGCACCAGGCCATCGAGCCGGCCGAACTTTGAGACTATATCGGCGATCAGTTGGGTGGCTGCGGTCGGATCTCCGACATCAGCGGTGAAGACCGTCGCCCCCGTCTCGGCCGCGACTGCCTCCAGCGGCTCGCGGCGACGACCACAGATCACCACATCCCATTCGCGCGCCAAACGTCGAGCGGCAGCCGCCCCAATCCCGCTGCCCCCCCCGGTCACCAACACGACAGGCCTGGTCGTCATGTCTCCAATGTCCATCCAATCATCTCCCGAAGTGGAACCCAGTCGATTTGAAAACCTGCTATAGCGGGATTGTGAGCAATATTGGTTGAATAATCCAGTTTTTAATTGGACCAGAGTACAAAATATCCTAACCTGCCATCGACTCGCGGGATTGGGGAGGTCGGGATGCGTTGGGCGGGCGTGGCACCACTGGCGGCCGGTACGTTTCTGGGTATGTATCCGATGATGACCACGCCGATCCTGATCGGTGGCGCGATGGACGGCGCGGCGATGACGTCGGAACAAGCCGGCTGGATCGGAACCGTTTCCGTCGGCGCGGTCGCTATGGCCTCGATGCTGTTGCCCGGAGTGCTGCACCGCTTTCCCGGTCGCTTGCCCCTCTACCTGTTCGCCGCCCTGCTGATCGTCGGCTATGGGGGCCTCGCGATCTCGACAGCTTTCCCCGCTTTTGCCGGATTCGCCCTAATCGGAGGCGTCGGGTCAGGTGGATTGCTCGCCGGCATGGCCATGCGGATTGCCGGGAAGCCGAGCCCGGATCGGATCTATGGCACTATCTATGCTTCAGCCACGATAGCCTTCGCTTTGCTTCTCTTCGCTGTACCGGTCATCGATGGCAAATATGGGACCGGCGCTACATTTCTGACGCTCGCGGTCGTCGCATTGGTGGTCGCTCCGGCTCTCGTCTTCGTCAGCGATCATGTCGTCAACGATGCGTTGGGGCCGGCCGGGGCGGGTACCCCTTGGGCCATGGTCGCGATCGTGATGCTGGTCATGGTCATCGCCTTTCCGCTTTACGGCGGGGTCTATTCCTTTTGCGAGCGGCGGGCGGTGGCGGTGGGCCTCTCGCCTACCGGCGTCGGGACCGTGCTGGGCGCGACAACATTGATGACGGTGATCGGTTCCGCGATGGTTGCGTGGATCGGCACGCGACCGGGCCGAACCATACCCACGATGGTCACGATGGTGATCGCTACGGCCGCTTATGGCTTGGCGCTAGGCGGCGGCAGCGTCGAGTTATTCGTTATCGGCATGCTGGCCTTCGGACTGATCCAGATGGCGCTCAACAGCTATTTCTTCGGCCTCGCCTCAGTACTCGATCCTGGCGGACGCATCGCGGCCTTTCTTCAGGGCTTATCCCTCATCCCCTACGCATTCGGCGCTGCGTTATTCGGAACGCTCGGCGATCTGCCACGCCTCGCGATACCCGCAATGGCGATCAACATCGCCGCGGCTCTGATCCTCCTGCCGACGCTGCTCAGGCTCGACCGCGCGGCTGAGGCGGTGCGGGCGTGACGCTCGCTCGCCGCTCGCTCGGTTGGCCGCATGTCGCAGGTCTCGGGATCGCGTTGGTGGTCGCTGGCCAATTCACGGGTTGGAACTACGGCCTCGCGGTGGCGGGCTGGGGCAATATGGTTGTCGCCACCATCTTGATGGCGCTGCTCTGCTTCGGCCTCGCGCTCTGCCTTGCCGAGCTCTCCGCCGGGAGGCCCCATGCCGGTGGGCTCTATTTCTACTGCGGGAAAGCATTCGGGCCACTTATCGGCTCGGCGGTGGGCTGCGCCGTGTTCACAGCGCTCGCGATCGGCACGGGGGCAGCTTGTGAATTTGTCTCCGCCTACGCCAGCCATGTTCTGGGCTTTGGCGGCTGGCCGCTGAAAATCGCTCTGTTCGCGGCCATTCTCGCGCTTCACCTGCGCGGCGTGGGCGAGGCGATGCGGCTGATGACCGCGGCGGGCGCGCTGGCCATCATGGGCATCCTCCTCTTCGATGTCGGGATGCTCCCTCATTTTCATGTTTCCAATCTGACGCGGGGCGGCGAGCGGCTGCACGTCGATGCGGCAGGCGTGTTCGCATGCATCCCCTACGCGATCTGGCTGTTCATTTCGGTCGAGCAATCGGCGGCGGCGTCGGAAGAAGTCGGCGATCCAGCGCGGGACATGCCCCGTGGCATCGTCGCGGCGGTGGTCACTCTATTGCTCTCGGCGCTCGGCGTGCTCGTGTTGGGCGCGGGAGCGGGAGGTGTCGAGCGGATCGGTGATGCCGCCGACCCGCTCTATACGGCGATGGCGAGCGTGCCAGCGGGCGTGCCGCATTGGATGGTCGTGGCGGTGGGGCTCAGCGGCATCCTGGGGCTGATCGCGACACTTTTCTCGCTGATCTACGCCGCTTCGCGCCAGATGTTCGCGCTGGCGCGCGACGGTTTCATGCCCGCGGCATTGGCACGCACCAATCGCTTCGGGGCTCCGCATGTCGCGCTGCTGCTCGTCGGCGCGATCGGGCTTGCTGCATCTGCCGCGTCGCCCGACCGGATCCTGCTTGCGGTCGTGCTGTCGCTCAGCGGTTCCTATATCGTGCTCCTTGCCGCTTTCATTCGGTTGCGATTGACCCAGGGCGATGTCGAGTTGCCGTTCCGCGCCTGGGGTGGTGTCGCGATGGCGAGCGTCTGCCTGCTGCTCGCTAGCGCCCTTTTTCTGGCCTGTTTCCGCGCCGACGCGCGCGTTCTTGTCGGCCTTGGCCTGCTGATCCTGCTCGCCGCCGGCCATCATTTCCTCCGTCGCCGCTTCGCGGCGGAGTCCGTAGAAAGGACCATCGATGTCGTCTGAAGAAGCGTTGCTGGAGCGCCGCTATCGAGTTCTGGGGCGTAATACTCCGCTCTTCTACGAGCGGCCCGTCCATCTGGTGAAGGGGCAAGGCGTCTGGCTGACCGATGTCGACGGTCGCGATTATCTGGACGTCTACAACAATGTCCCGCATGTCGGGCATTGCCACCCGCATGTCGTCGACGCGATCGCGAAACAGGCCGCCACGCTCAACATCCACACCCGCTATCTGCACGAGACCGTGGTTGCCTATGCGGAGCGCCTGACCGCGACCTTCGACCCCGGCCTGTCGAGCGCGGTCTTCACCTGTTCGGGCACCGAGGCGAATGAACTGGCGCTGCGCATGGCGCGCTATTGCAGCGGGGGCACCGGCATCATCGTCAGCGATTTCAGCTATCACGGCAATTCGGAAACGCTGGCATCTGTAACGACCTGTTTCCCTGTTCCCGAACCGTTCCCCGCTTATGCGCGCCGCATCGGGATCCCCGATCCCTGGCGCGATCGCCAGGGGCGCACCGACGAAGAACTGGTCGAGCATTTCGCGGCGCAGGTCGAGGCCGCCGTCCGATCGCTCGAGGCCGATGGCATCAAGGTCGCGGCCTTGCTGATCGACACATTGTTCGCCAATGAGGGCCTTCCAGCCCCGTTGCCCGGCTATGTTGCCGCTTCGGTCGAGATCGTCCGCGCGGCCGGCGGTCTTTTCATCTGCGATGAGGTGCAGGCGGGCTTCGGTCGCACCGGGCGGATGTGGGGTCATCAGGCGGTCGGCGTAACGCCAGACATCGTCACCCTCGGCAAGCCGATGGGCAATGGGCACCCGATTGCCGGACTCGTCGCGCCTACCGACCTGGTCGACAGTTTCGGGTTGGCAGCGACCTATTTCAACACGTTCGGGGGTAATCCGGTGTCCGCTGCCGCGGGCATGGCTGTGCTCGACGTGTTGGAGAATGAGCGGCTTCTGGAAAATGCGCGCACCGTGGGGGCCTATGTTCAGGAGGGCCTGAACCGGCTCGCGAACAAGTACGCCATCGTCGGCAATGTCCGCGGACGCGGCCTGTTCTTCGGTCTAGAACTGGTCCACGGCGACGCCGATCGCTCCCCCGCGACAGCAGAAACCAAGCAAGTGATGAACCTGATGCGCGAAAATGGCGTGCTGGTCAGCCGGATCGGACGTCACGACAATATCCTGAAGATGCGCCCGCCGATGGTGTTCGGAAAAGAGCATGCCGATATTCTGTTCGCGGCGCTCGACGAGGGGCTCGGCGCGATCTGACGGGGGGCATCATGACGGATTTCTACACGCTCAGCGATGAGGCTCAAGCCGATCGCCTGGCCGATCTAGCCCGCGCCGCGCTCCTGCGTTGGGGGGGGCGCTTCGATGGCATTCGCCTGATCAAATATCGCGAGAATGCCGTGTTCTCGGCTCATCGCGACGACGGCGCGCGTGTCGCGGTGCGCGTTCATCGGCATGGCTATCACAGCGATGCCGCGCTCCGGTCCGAGTTGCTGTGGATGCAATCGTTGCATCGGGACGGCATAGATGTGCCGCCGATCCTTTTGAGCCGTGACGGTCACATGTTCGAGACGGTCTCAGTCCCTGGCGTGCCCGAGCCGCGCCAGATCGACGTGCTCGGCTGGTTGCCCGGCACGCCGGCCGGGTCCTCGGAGGAAGGGTTGGGCCTTGACGAAGCAAGCGCCGTGCAGCTGTTTTTCGATGCTGGCGCGCTCGCGGCGGCGATGCACGATCGCGTTGCTGTGATGGATTTTCCCGAGGATTTCGAACGGCACGCCTGGGATGAGGTCGGCTTGGTCGGGCCGGATCCCCTCTGGGGCCGCTTCCTCGATCTTGAGATGCTGACCCCCGATCAGCGATCCCTGCTCGCCGCGGCGAGTAGCCGCGCGGCGGCGGACCTGGCGGAGTTCGGTAAGGGGCCGCATAATTATGGCCTGATCCACGCCGATTTCGTGCCGGAAAACCTGTTGGTTGAAGACGGCCGGCTCAAGTTGATCGACTTCGACGATAGCGGCTTCGGTTGGCACATGTTCGATCTCGCGACCGCACTCTATTTCAACCTCAATCATCCGGCTTATGAGGCGATGGAGCGCGCCTTGTTCGAAGGCTATCGCTCGGCGCGCGCTCTGCCGAAGGATCATGAGGATCGGCTTTCGCTCTTCCTCTTCTTGCGCAGCACGACCTATCTCGGCTGGGTGCAGACGCGACCGGAAACACAGACGGCTAAGGAGCTTGGACCCTTCCTGATCGAGCGCGCGTGCCAGGTTGCCGAACGCTATCTTGGTGAGCGGGCGCATATGATGAGAGGGTTTGAATGATGGCCGAGGTTGCCCGGGCGCCAGCGACCCAAGCCAGGGGTCGTTTACGGCGAGAGGCGTTGCTGGCATCCGCACGCGAACTGCTTGGCCAACATGACAGCAGCCAGATAACCTTGGCGGAGATCGCTGCGCACGCCGCGGTGCCGAAAAGCTCGGCCTATCATTTCTACACCGACGCGCTCGGTCTCTATGTCGAGCTGGTCGCGATCCTCGATGGCGAATTGCAGCAGTTGATGCGCCAGCCTCTTCCTCGCGTCGAAAGCTGGGAAGCGGCGATGGGGGTGATCATCGATCGCGCGGCCACCTTTTTCGAGGACAATCCCGCCGCGCAGCAGCTTATGCTGTCATCGCAAACGCCGCCGCTGATCAAGCGCTACAGTCGGCGGGCGGATATGGAAACGAGCCGTCTGATCGAGGAATTGATCGCGGCGCAATTCGTTCTTCCCGATATTCCCGAGCGGGGACGCATCTTCTTCCATGCCATCGAGGCGGCGGATTTGATGTTCGGCCTATCGCTCTTTGAAAGTGGTGCCCTGCTGCGAGCTATGGTCGATGAGGCGAAGCGGATGAGCTGCGCTTATCTCGCCCTTTATCTGCCGCGGTATCTGCCACGGCGCAGCGAGGCTCTCGGATAGCTCAGTTCCGCATACGCAGGCTCGCCGGCGGTGTGCCGAAGCGCCGCTTGAACAGCCGCGCGAAGTGGCTGCTGTCATTGAAGCCAGCGGCAAAGGCAACCTGGCAGACCGAGCGATGAGGCGATCCGGGGTCACGCAGCCATTGCTGAGCCAAGTCGAGGCGGAGGTTGGCAAGCCAGCGATACGGGGTCAGGCCCATCTCGGCGAACAGGCGATAGAGGCTGCGACGCGACAGGCCGAATTCATTGGCCAGCATGTCGGCGTGAAGATCGGGATCGCCGATCCGAGGCGTCGCCCATTCACGCATCCGGTCGAGCTGCTGACAGGCGCGGATCCGGCATTTGTCGTCCGGTCCTGCCTGGTTCAGGGCACTTTCCAGCAGGGACATCGTCACCGACATGATGATCGCATCGTCTTCGCCGCCATCTTCGCAATCAACATCGAGCGATTGTAGCACGGCCGACAGCATCCGGCCCGCGCCGCGACGGCCGGCGATGTGACGGCCGTAGACGCTATCGGCGTTCGACCGCATCTGGGACAGCATGTCACGCGACAGGGCGAGGACCATTGACTTCGTGCCCTCGTCGCCCACGTCAATCGTACAGGCCTCGCGCGAGTCCATCAGCACGAGATCGCCGGTCGAAAGGCCGACCTCCCGGCCATAGTGGCGGACGGTGACGTCACCGGAGACGGACATCAGGATGAAGGCCTGATCGGTCCAGCGGCCGGACAGGGCAGGGCGCATGCTGCGAACCGCCTGGGCACGGACATGAAAGCCTTGGAAGGGCCCGATCCCCACCGGGCTCATCCCGCCACGGGGATGGGCCGATGCGTCGATGGGTTCGATGTCGAATGCGCCATAGGTCTCGCGCAATGACTGCTCGAACCTGTTCAGTGCTTCCAATTCCGACATGGGCCCCCCTGCTCGCATGCGGCGCGGGCAGCGCGATTCGCTGCAAACCGGCTGCTGCGATGTTCGGAAGGATTGCATTCCTTTTCAAGTAAATTCGTGCGGATCAGGCCCGGGATCGTTGGCTCATCGCTTTTGGCATTCCGAGACGCTTATTTGGCACGGCGGGGCGGGACCGGTTCGGGCGTCGCACTTAGCTTAAACTTCGCAAGGCCCGCGGCTTGTGCCGTTCAGCGAAGCTGTCGTTTGAGCGAACAATAGGCCGGCACGGCGTCGGACAGATATTAAGGGGACTAGGTCAATGAAGAAGCTTTCCGCCGTCTTTTTATGCAGCGTGGCGTTCGCGGCCAGCGCGCCGGCCTTGGCGCAGGAAACCGCAAATGCAGACATGGTCGATGGCGAAATCGTCGTCACGGCCCAGAAGCGCGCGCAGTCGGTCCGAGACATCGGTATAAACATAACCGCTTTCGGCGAGGACGAACTGCGCCGGTCTCAGGCGACTGATGTGGGTGCGCTGGCGAGCCAGCTGACAAACGTCGTCGCGACGACCAGCGTCAACTTGCCGGCCTTCACCGTCCGGGGAATCGGGCTGAACGAGTTCGCTTCGAATTTCGACTCTCCCGTCGCGATCCACGTCGACGAGGTTTATAAGAGCAAGCCCTTCATGGCGACCGTACCTTTTTTCGACATCCAGCGTGTCGAAGCGCTGAAAGGACCGCAGGGCACGTTGTTCGGCCGCAACACGACCGGCGGCTCGGTCAATTACTACACGGTCGAGCCGCAGTTCGACACGAGCGGCGCGATGAACTTCAACTTCGATAATCATGGCCGCGGCCGCATCGACGGCTTCTTCAACCAAGCCTTGAGCGAGGACGTTGCGGTGCGCGGCTCCTTCCTGGTGGCGCAAGGCACGGGAGGCCCCTATCACAACCTGCTGACCGGCAAGGATCATGGCGCGCCCAACCAGCTGGTGGGGCGTCTCCAGCTCAAATGGCAGGGTGTAAACACCTCCTTGCGCCTGCTCGGCTATGCCTTTCGCGACACGAGCGAGCTGACCCCCTACAAGAGCCCGGGCATCTTCAATCCCGACGGCAGCCTTTGCCCGCAGGTTTTCACCGGAGAAATCCGCAAGAACCGCACCGCCTGTCTAAAATATGGTCCATTCGTGCCCGGTCCGAACCCGCTCGGTCTTCGCGAAACGCAGAGCATCCGGGAGCTTTCGGCCGACAACCCGCAAGCAGCCAACAACACCGCTTATGGCGGCTATGCGCGGCTCGAGCATAAGTTTGGCGACGTGACCTTCACGTCGATCACCGCATTTGACTATTTCGAGCGAGACCAGACCGACGATCCGGACAACTCGCCCTATGTCACGGCGAACCAGAATTATTATGATCGGATCAACCAGTTCTCGCAGGAGCTCCGCCTGTTTGCGAAGCTGGGTCGGCTCAACTTGCTGGTCGGCGGCTTCTATGAGCATGACTCGATCACCGACGCGACCAGTGCCAACTTGGCTCAGAATGCGTTGATAGGCCTGCCGCCGTTCGCGCCGAGACTGGCAGCGGCGTTCAAGCAAAAGGTACGCTCGATCGCGGGCTTCACCAACACCGAATATGCGTTGACCGACACGATCTCGCTGATTGCGGGGCTGCGTTATACCAGCGACCGCACATCGATCGACGCACAGACCTATGTCGGCGCCGATGACCCGACCGGGCGCAGCCATGTGGTGAGCCCGGTGATCCCGGTCGACGTTCTGGTCGATCGCCGCACCGACAACACCACGTCGTTTCGTGCAGGCGTCAATTGGAAACCGTCGTCCGACCAGCTCTTCTACGCATCGATCTCCCGCGGTTTCCGCAGCGGCGGCTACAGCATTCCATTCGGCGGCGTGATTACCAGCTTCGATCCCGAGCGGCTGACCGCCTATGAGATCGGATCGAAGTCGCGGCTGCTCGATCGCAAGCTCGATCTGAACGTCTCGGCGTTCTATTATGACTATAAAGATCTGCAGACCAACGTCGACGATCCGTCCTCGCCGCTGGTTCCCATCACGCGCAACATCGGCGGGTCACGGACCTATGGCGTTGAGGCGGACCTTGCCTTTCGGCCCGAGCCGACGTTCCTGATTAAGCTTGGCGGCGCCTATCTGGACTCACGCTTCCGCAACACCAATGCGGTCATCACCACCTATGCCGGGCCGATCCCGCTGAACGGCAAGCGGCCGGTGAACAATCCGAAATGGTCCGGCCAAGGCATGGTCCAGAAGAGCTTTGAGATGGGCAACGGCCTGGAGCTCATCGCCAATACCGACTTCCGCTATGTCGGGGACCGCTTCCTCGAAGCGACCGGCCAGATCTTCGATCGCGCTCCCAGCTACTGGGTGCAGAATGCCCGCCTGACGCTTGCCAGCAAGGAAGGCGGCTGGGAGGTCGCGGCATGGGGCAAGAATATCTGGAACAAAGAATATCTGACGTACATCAACAATGTCAGCTTCTTCCGCCTCGAAATCTATGGCGAGCCGGTGTCCTACGGCCTCTCGGCCTCATTCAAGTTCTGAGCCTCAGCGGGCGTCGGTTTCGGCCGACGCCCGATCCATCGGTTCTCGCTCATAATGCCCGTCGCCGCGGTTGAGTGATCGCCGCAAGCCGCTATGAGTTTCGGCTGGAAGGCCCTGCGGCCGTAGGAGAAACATGTGGAAGGCGCTGATTTCGACGCCCGGCGATGGCCGTTCTTTTGGATCACCCAGACGGCGGGCCGATATGTCCGCACTGTCGAGCCGGCGCTGCGCAAGATCGGCCTCGATATCCCGCGCTGGCGCGTGTTGATGTGCGTGGCGCCGGGCCAGGCGATCAGCGTCACGGAGATCGCAGAGTTGGCGATCGCCAAGGTGCCGACCATGTTGAAGATCATCCAGCGCATGGAGGCCGATGGCCTCGTTGCCTGCGCGCCGCGCGCGATCGATGGGCGCGTCACCGAGGTGACGCTTACGGCGAGCGGCCTCGAGGCGCGCCAGCGCGCCTGGGCGATTGCCGAGAAGATCTATGAGAAGGCGTTTGCCAAGACGACCGACAGCGAGGAAGCGCGCCTCAACAAGCTGCTCGAACGGATCTACACTAGCCTGCGCGATTAGCGGGTCCGGCGGGCCGGCCTCGTCTGGGCAAGCAGGCTTTCGCGTATCGCGCGAACCTTCTGAAGGCGATCGCGGCGCAGCATGCCCACCTCCTCGGCCGAATAAGGCTTGAAAGGACCGGCTCCCGCCGGCCCCATCTCAAGCACCAGCCAGTTGAGGACGCGTGCAAGCTGGGCGTCGCTCAGATGAGCATTGGCGGCGCCGGGGACCCGTCCGATATAATCGCGCCCTTCCGGAAGCCGAGCGAACAGCCCGAGCTCGCCGCGCATGTCGGGCACCTTGCCCTTCATGCCGCTGCCGTCCGGAAGGTGGCAGCCTTGGCAATGCAGGACATAGTTCATGCGGGGCGACAGCTTTTCGGGATCGGGCGCATTGTTCGCCGTTAGCCCCACCAGCGCGATCGCGCCGATGGCCAGTGCCGCGGCAACGCGCTTCACCGAACTCAGCCCGAGGGCCCCAGGACGAGGGCGGTCGAACAGTTATAGACCACG
>Ga0105241_10004000_pt1 | contig 10896 bp, 7 predicted proteins | sample KBSC64metaG_FD_80422 | JGI IMG/M metagenome (GOLD analysis project Ga0105241, IMG submission 80422) | Corn rhizosphere microbial communities from Kellogg Biological Station, Michigan, USA - KBS C6-4 metaG | ecosystem: Host-associated > Plants > Roots > Rhizosphere > Soil | place: Michigan, USA...
CGACAAGCAACGCCTTGAAGCCAAGCGCGCGCCGGCGGGATGCAACCTACCGTTTGAAGAAACCGTGATCGATGTTGATGGCTCCGTCTCAATGTGTTGCTCTTCTTTCAGCCCTGAGCACAAGGTCGGCAACTTCCTCAGCGAAGGCTTTTCTGCCGTGTGGAATGGCGCGAACTATCAGGAGTCACGACGAGTGGTGACCGGTCGAGGTGAGACAGGGGGCGAGAATGTTATTTGTCGGACATGCAAAAACAATGGTTACCGCGACTTCTAGCCTGACGATCATCGAGACTAAAGCGGGCTCAACGTCGAATTGAGTGTGTACAGGTTCCATGGCGTTGGTGAATTCCCGCACAGCCCGAGTACATGTCTGGCGAGCCAATGTGAGGGTCAAAGCAATTAGAATTCTACGAGCCGTTTAGGGCTTGCACAGAACGGAGTTAATGTTATCGAGTGTTCGGCAGCGGATAGTTTTTTATGGTCCATCCCGGTACTTCCGAGTTAACGTCGTTCGACGACGAGGAGAGTGTAAAGTTAAGCAACGGACAGTGAACGTCACGTCGCTTAAGCAATCATGCGTTAGCAATGGCGTGTCTACCCATGAAACTTTCACTAATTGCAATGACGAAGAATGGGTCGTGGCGCTTGGAGCGAATGCTACGCAGTGTTGGCGGGAAGGCTTCGGAGATCATAATCGGAGTCGACGCGGCGACCACCGACGACACGGTTAAACGAGCTCGGCGTTACACGCCTAATGTTTTTCTGATTGAGAATCCCCAGGGTTACATCGAGCCTCATATAAAGACGCTAGTCGAGAGGTGCACTGGAGATTGGGTGCTGCGGCTTGATGACGATGAGTTGATGTCAACTAACTTCTGTCTCGAAGAGATCCAACGCGAAGTGCTCGACGAGTTTGATCTGATAGGTTTTCCTCGTCCATGGATAGTAAATATTGACCCTGCATATTATGTCGGCACAGGCCGCGAAGTCTGGGAGTTAATTCCACAGTATCGGCTTATGAAGCGGTCTGCTCCTTGGATATTTACGCCGCAGATTCATACGCCGGGGTTCGAGATGAGACCCGCTTACGAAGTGTCCGACATGTTTCTGTACCACACAATTCTAGTCGATCAGCCGCTCGAGGTTCGGCGCCGAAAGTACGATTTTTATCAGAGCCTTCGGGACGCTGCGTGGAATCGGGATTACTTGCTCGACCCAGTACAACTGTTCGAAACGGGGCAGGCTTTGCCGTGTTCACCGGACCGGCCCTCCCCGCAGGTCTTTTGCTACGACACTAAAACGATGCCACAACCCGTGCAATGTAACCGGAACATGTTTCCTCCCCTCGAACTGTTACGAAATGAAATACTCTAGTTATTCATCGAAGTGAATCACAGGCCAAGACGGGCACCCGATGCAAGCAGAACCAACTCACTCATCAGCGCTGGATGCGGAAAATAATGGTACGCAGCCAGTTTGCCTTGGGTTCGACCATCAGGATAGAGATGACGGAACTTTCATTCCCAACGGAGTCGTGCCCGAGCTGTGGCGCAGTCTCAGCAAATCAGATCTCGAGAATCATCTGCCTGGGGTGGATTTTCGACACTCGCAGCTCTGGCACTTTCTCGAAAAGGCAGGCGTAAGAATTCACCGCGCGCATGTGGCACACAACCTTGCCTCATCAAATACCTGGTATTACCCGTTGCGCCCATACGGGGTGCCGGATCTAATGCCGGCTTTCAGTCGGGTGGAACGAAGCGTGCGCCGAGAGATTGAGTCTGGTAAGTGTTATTTAGTGATCGACTACGCCCACGAGGGATTTTCATCGTGGATGTGTTATCGCATCTACGAAGCCCTGAGCCAAATCGAATTTCGACGCGATCGGGTTATGCTGATTGGCGGTGATCTAAACATTGAATCAAGTCATACAAAATATATCGAGGAACACGGAATCTGCGCCCCGATTAGGGTTTTGCCATTGAATTATTTTCAACCCCTGATCGCCGAACACATGGCGTCCGAGAATTTCCGCGCAGCCCATCTCACTTGGCAGCAGGTAGAGCAGAAGCGGACGCGCAAAAAGCTCTACCTGAACTTCAACAGGAGAAATCGATTCCATCGACTGCTCGTGGTCGTCCGCCTTCAGAAACTCGGTTTGCTCGAGCGCGGATATGTGAGCCTGCCTAATCAGTTTGAAGGCCAGACAAACGAGCGCGCCATTGAAAATGAAGGAATAAGATTCCAGGTTGCTCCGACACTGATGCGTGAACTTCTCGCCGACTACCAGCAACTAAGTCCGCTGCTACCTCTCAGAATCGACGTCGATGAGATGCGAACCAATCACGCCTACACTCACCCGACATGGCCGTACCTTGAGAGTTGGTTAAGCTTGGTGTCGGAGTCGTTGTTTTTCGAGAGCACGCCCGGGCAAATCTTCTTTAGCGAAAAAATCTGGAAGCCTATGATGAACTATCACCCCTTTCTCCTAATCGGAGATGCTAACAGTCTAGCAATGTTGCGCCAACTTGGATTTCGCACGTTCGAACCGTACATCAACGAAGTGTATGACGCCGTCGCGGACCATGAGAAAAGGCTCACCATGGTGCTCAACGAATTGTTCCGCATTTCGCAAATACCTGAGAAAACACGGTACGACTGGTTTATGGGCATGCGAGACATCTTGATTCATAATTTCGAACACCTTAAGACCGATAATTTAGTTCAGGCTTTTCGACTGCTGGATTTGCACACCAACCGATCCGTCGTGTCGAGTGGTGCTACGACCCAGCCTTCAGTGCTTAACATCGAGAGCCGCATAAAGTCTCTTTGAGACGATCGTTCTTCAATTGAAAGCTGTAGTGAATCTCTGCAGGCAGAGAGCCAAATAATGATGAGTAGTTAGCATGCGCAATAAGATAGGATTCATTGGATTAGGAAAACTGGGGTTGCCGTGCGCTGAGGTAATGGGGCGGTCGCATGATGTGTATGCCTTCGATCTCATTCCGAAGCCGACACAGAACATTCGCCAAGTTGATTCAATTACCGAGGCAGTCGATGGGATGGATTTCGTTTTCATAGCCGTTCCCACTCCACATGAGTTCGACTATGACGGGTCGAGTCCTACCTCAAATTTGCCGGCCCGGGACTTCGATTACAGCGTCTTGAAGGAAGTCCTCATGGAAATAGCCCCACTTGTGCAGCCGACACAATACATCGTCATCATCTCGACGGTTCTACCGGGAACCTGTCGTCGCGACCTCGCGCCGTTACTACCTGCTGCGAGGCTCATTTACAACCCATACTTTATTGCTATGGGGACGGTAGAGAGTGACTTTCTCAATCCGGAGTTTGTCGTTATCGGCAGTGATACCGGAAGTGAAGCTGACGGCGCAGACTTAATGCAGTTCTATGAGAGTCTTCTAGGAGAGCAGCGCTTCCATAATGGAACTTGGGAGGAGGCAGAAGCTACAAAAATATTCTACAACACCTTCATCAGTTTTAAGTTGAGTTTCGTTAACATGATTCAGGACGTGTCCTTGCGACTCGGTCATCTAAACGTCGATAAAGTTACGGGTGCCCTCTCCACTGCCAAGCAACGCATTTTTTCCGAAATGTACATGAAGGCCGGTATGGGCGACGGCGGGCCTTGTCACCCACGAGACAACATCGCTCTGCGCGCTCTGGCAGAGCGTCTCCACTTGGGCTACGACCTATTCTCCGCCATCCTTCGCTGCCGGGAGGGCCAAGCCGAGAACCTGGCTCGTTTTCTCCTTGAGTTTGGCAATCCGGTGGTCATCATGGGCAAGTCATTTAAGCCCGGCGTATCTTATGTGGATGGCTCTTACTCTTTGCTTGTCGCGCACTACCTCACGCAGATGAACAGTTTCGCTGGGTTCATTGATCCGCTAACGGGAGATAACGTGAATGAGAAAGAGCCGCTGACATATCTCCTGGCCCACAACGGACGGGCGTTCCACGATCATCAGTTTGTTCCTCGCAGCGTGATCGTTGACCCGTGGCGGGAATGCCCGCAAATAGAGAAGTGCGAAGTAATTCATTACGGAGATGGTCGGAGTAAAGCGCGTCAAGTGTCTGCCAAGATCCACAATCTCTGAGGAAATAAAACAAGGAGGAATGGCTTGCGCAAGGTGGTCTCACGCTCTCCTCTTTGGAAGCTGAGTACTAAAAGGACGTTGGTGTTCTGAAGCACCGAACGTGTGTGTTCGAAACTCGGGAAGAAACAGAATATGTCATGATTGTGTGCGCGTACGAAGACAGGCCGATGGCACTGGTGGGCCTTAAATTATTGGTTCTGAGCCTCGCGCGACAGAGTCCGGGTTTGAAAGTCCACCTTTACAGTTCGGTATCCAATGAGAGTTTTCAGTCGTGGATCGGGCGACAGCCGAATGTAGACGTTTTCGCGCCCCCGGCGAACTGCCTTGAGGGGTGGGATGTCAAGCCGACGTTGTTACTAGACCTATTCGACGCAGGTCACGATGAAGTGGTCTGGATGGACACAGACCTCATCGTCACACGAGATGTCCGCTCGCTTCTTGAGGACCTATCAGAGGAGGTATTCGTAGCCGCCGAAGAACACCCGTGGGTAGCGGGCAATGGTAATAGCAGGCGGACCACATATTTAGGCCTTGAAGTCGGCAGAGTATTTCCCAGAACGTTGAACGCGGGTTTTCTCCGGGTGACACCTTTCCATCGCCCATTGCTCGAACGATGGAATTTGCTATTGCGGCGGCCGGACTACCGGGCTTCGCAAAAGTTGCCTTATGAGGAGCGCAGATGGTACCTGGGATGCGACCAGGATTTATTGTCAGGTTTGCTGGGATCAACCGAGTTCGCACATATCCCCGTCAAACTGCTCCGCGCAGGTCCAGACATTGCCCAGTGTTTTTGCAACCGGGGGTATACGGTATCCAACCGGTTCAGGAACTTATTTACGGGACTTCCACCTCTCGTTCATGGACAGGGGCCTAAGCCCTGGGAACTAACTGATGTCCTCTTCGCAGAGTTGTCACCTTATTGCGCCGCCGCCTGGCCCTATAAAAACCAACTAGAGGAGCCGACTGGGTGGATGAGACCGAGATCCAGACTGGCCCGTATGCTCAATGGCTTGGCGCTGGGCAATCCCAATCTACGAGATATGCCTCTGGTGGTTGCTTACGAAACAACACGCGTATGGCAAGCCATGTGGCAGTGTTTCAGACAATATTTTTGGCGCGAGGAATCAAAACGTGAGGTAGATCTTTGAGCACGAGGAATTCATCGCAACATCTGAGGCAATCGTATGGCTATCGTACTTGGATTGGGTTTCACTGACCACGAGACTTCAGCTGCTTTGGTAATAGACGGCGAACTCTCCGTCGCCGTTGCCCGCGAACGCTTAACTCGCATCAAACGCGACGGCAAAATGTGGGGAAGTCAACGCCTGGATCTCACGCCGGCAATTCAATACTGCCTCGATGAGCACTGCCTCACAATCGACCAAGTTGACCAAATCGTCTGGAGCCACATTGACCACATTCCAGCGGCGGAACTCCACGACCTGCTGGCGGCTGAGGGCGGAATCGATTTGTCGTCACGCCCCGCCATATTATTGCCCCACCATTTCGCTCACGCCTGTTGTGCTTTATATTTATCGCCCTTCAAAGAAGCAGCTGTTCTGATCGTCGATGGGTCGGGTGGCCCACTTAACTCTCTGCAAGAGCATTATCAGGGTCCCGAGCCGGAGATGATTGCGAATGGCTCGACTATCGTTCAGAACATCAGCGATGAACAAGCTGCGTGGGCGCGTGAACACGAGAGTTTCTATCTGTTCAGTGGAGGGCAGTGGTGTGTGCTGCGAAAGATTGTTGGGATTTGGGGGGGCATCGGCAGCGAGTACGGCTCTGTCTCCGCCTTTCTCTTTGGTGATTGCCTCGACGCAGGTAAAACTATGGGGCTAGCTCCTTACGGTCAACCTCATCCAATTCAATTGTTCCTGAACAGGGTGTGCAGCGACGCGATGCCAGCGTTCAAGTCTATGCATCCTCAGTCGCGCGATCACATCGAACAAGAGATCAATGAGCGGCGCTTGAAAAGGCAAATAACGAACTACGAAGAGCCGATCCTTGCCGACTTTGCAGCGAGCATTCAACGCGAGACAGAAGTGGCGCTGCTGACACATGCTCGGTGGTTGCGTCAACACTCGGGGTCTCAAAATCTCTGCCTTGCCGGAGGCGTTGCTCTCAACTGTGTGGCGAACTCTCTCTTGGCCCAGCACGCTGGCTTTACTGAGATCTTCGTTCCGCCAGCGCCGGGCGATGACGGCATCGCAGTAGGCTGTGCGATGTATGGTGCTGCCATTTGCGGGGAAGTCAAGAAAGTAACGAACCACGCTTTCCTTGGCCGCGCTTACAAGCATCACCGCCAGGATTTTGAAGCACTCGGATTGACTAGAGTCTTTTCTGAAAGTGATGTCGTAGAAACCATCGCACGAGAGATTGCAAACGGTGCTGTTGTAGCCTGGTACCAGGGCGGCGCAGAGTTAGGGCCAAGGGCGCTTGGTCACCGAAGTTTTCTCGCGGATCCCCGACGGCCTGAGATGAAAGATCATCTTAACCACACCGTCAAAAACCGCGAACCATTCCGGCCATTTGCTCCAGTCGTTCTAGCCGAAGCGGCTTCCGATTACTTCATCGAGGCGTTCCCCAGCTATTTCATGTCGTTTGTCGCTACAGTGCGCGAAGATAAACGACATCTCATTCCTTCGGTAACCCACGTGGATGCGACTGCGCGATTTCAAGTTCTGAGAGAGGAGGATAATCCTCCTTTGCACAAATTGATCACAGCCTTTGCTCGCCTTACTGGCCTCCCCATACTACTGAACACTTCGTTTAACCGTGCCGGTGAGCCGCTTGTGGAGACACCCATCGATGCCGCGCGTTGCGCCCTCTCATCCTCAGCTCACTATTTGGTTATTGATGGTCACATCTACCAGCCTGCTTCAACGAATGAGATTTCATGAAAGAGTCTGCCCAGGACATAGCAATACTCTTTTGGTTCTACAAAGAGCCAGTCGTTGTGGCCGATAGGCTGACAGGGATTCGCTTAGTCAATCCAGGCGTTCGCATATTTGGTCTTTATGGTGGGGAGCATGGGTTAATCGAACAGTTCGGTGCGGCTAGTGACCTCCTGGACGATTTGTGGCTCCATCCCGAAGTGTCAGGAGAATGGGCCTGGCGCAATGGCGACTTAATGATAGCCCGCTGGTATGCAGAGAGAGGAAAGCATTTAGATTGGCAGCAGGTCTTCGTCCACCAATGGGATTTGCTGACCACCATCCCGGCTCGAGATTTCGCCACATCCGATCAAGACCATATTCTCCTTCCCGGCGTGAGACAGTTGGCCGAAGTGACTGCTCACTGGATCTGGATACAACCGTGGAGCAATTATGTTGGCGAGTTTCATGCCTTCGGAGCGCACTCGCTTATTGAGGGACGCCAGATACTGGCATGCGTTTTCATTTTAGCCACCCTAACTCGTAATTTCCTCAACGATTATCTTATTGCAGTACACGACATCCCCGGCTTTATCGAATACCGTTTACCCACCGTTGCCAGCATTCTGGGTTACAGTTTTGTCGCATCCGAGCTGCGGCCCGACTGGGGTGACCGTGGCGATCCTCTCTTGAACGGAAGCCAACGCGAAGTTTCTATGGAGCAGGTCCGGTACCGGTTTCTTCACAAAGGACAGATCAAGATCTGTCATCCGATGAGCGCCATCGTGCCCTGGGCCGAAATACTGTCTCAGTCAGATAGTCAGCAGGACATCGACGTAACGAATTCCCGCGCCCAGGTTGCCATCTTTCAAGTCCCTCCTGCACGTCCCGGGTTCGCGGCCGGCGGATCACAAGTGGTAACAATGTCGTTGGCACAAGCCTTAGTCAGCATAGGATATCGAGTGCTTCTGTTTTCCGGGACGACGGACGGTGTAGGCACGGAGTATAAGAGCAATGGTATCTGGTACCGGTCGGCTTTTCAGATCACGAAGCATGTGCTGGAGGAGGGCGAGCCACAGATAGAATTCATCAGTAATGACTGGCAGTTGCTGGAGCGCTGCAGCGTTGCGTTCATGTTCGACCGAGTCTTTAGACTCCCTCAACACATCGAGTCAATACTTATCCTTGATACCGCCGCCTACGGTTTTGCTCAATTGGCAGCGACCTCCAAAAACTGGAGTCAGATGATCGTACCCTCTGAATATATGTTCCACCAGGTCGAACAGATGCTGCGCTCCAGCGGCCAGGCCGCCCGGCTTAAGCGCGTCCACGTCGTCGCCAATCCGCTCAATGCCTCTCACCTCGGCCTGTCGGGCGAACTACCTCAGCTTCGTTTTCGGCCAGGGGAGACTATTAGACTCCTATTTCCTCACCGCGCCGATCAGGATAAAGGAATAAAAGAGTCCGTCCGCCTTTTGTCCCGGATGTCCCGACTGCGCGACACCGTTCTAACTATTCTGGTGGATCAATCCACCACGGCGGAGCCCAATCTTTACGGTTCGGTTGTCGAGATGCTGCGTTCGATGGATTTATCCAGCATGGTAGAGTTTGTTCCGTGGCAGCCTCTTAGTCAGATGGGGCAGTTGTATGCTTCGGTCGATGTGACATTGTGCATTGGCTACTTCCCGGAAGGGTTCGGTTTAGTGTGCTTAGAATCAATCCTCTGTGGAACGCCGGTGGTTGCCCGGAAAGCCGGTGCACAAACACAGCTTCTTCCTCCAGGTCACGGCTGTTTCATCGTTCCTGAAGATGAGAGTGAACTGGCGCAATTTGTCTGCGATGTGGTGGCTGACCCATCTCTGCCAAATCAGATTTTGCGTGGTAGGGCCTATATTCAACGTAACTACTCTACCGAGTCCTTTCTGAAAAATGTTCTAACTATTGCGGGTCTCCATTGATGTTAGTCGGAGTAAAAACGGCAGTACGCTTGTTTCCGGAACCAACTAGGACTTTCCTCAATCTCATTTTCTCGGATGAATTAAACAAGTGCGGGTCCTTCACATCACAACAGAATTTCCGCCTGTAATTCGCGGTGGGCTTGGTACAGCGGTTGGCGGCCTCGCCGACAGGTCCGCCCGTTGCGGAATAACTGTCGGAGTGCTTCTTATTAATGCAGCGCCATTGGTCGAGCGATGGTGGGAGCACGACGGGCAGCACGTCCCTACCGGTTCAGTGGCGGAAGGTCCAGAAAGGCGCACCGCTTCCGAGGAAGTCAAGATCTTTCAGATACATCTACACGACCCGGTGGAGACCGTTGTTCAGATGGTCAGAGAGTGGCGGCCTGACGTGCTTCATCTACATATGAACTGGGAGTGGGCTTTTGTTCAGAGAATTGTGAAGCAGATAAGGATCCCGCTCGTTTACACCCTTCACTCAGTGGACCGCGCCGAATATGAGATCTGCCGTAGGCTTGGTTACGAGCCTCTGCACCTCTTTGAGTATATCGAAGGGCAGGAGAGCATCATCGCACTTGCGGATCGTTTGATCGCGCTCACACAGTCTGAAGGCAATCTCTTGACGCACTATTACCCTCACATGCGCGACAAAGTAAGAGTTGTCGGTAACGGTGTCAATGATTGTGAGAGAGCCCGGCGTGCAACACGGCGAATAAGAAACGATAAGTCAGCTTTGGTCCTTTACGTCGGGCGACTCACCGAGCGAAAGGGGGTCACGGAGTTATTTGTGGCCATACCTTATATCCTGGAGAGGGCGCCGCAAACCCGATTCGTCATTGCTGGTGGTCCACCTTCAGCGAACATTGCGGAACTTGAGCGTCAGTGGATCCCTCGCGACTGCATCCGATATCACAGCCAAATACACTTTACTGGCTGGCTCCCTCATTCTGCGTTGCAAGAATGGTACTGCGCCGCCGACATTCAAGTGGTTCCAAGCTGGTATGAGCCTTTCGGAATGGCTATCCTCGAAGGTATGCTACACGGCTTACCGATTATCGCATCTACCACCGGTGGATCCCTCGAAATACTAGATGACTGTCGAAGTGGTCTGCTCTTTCCTCCTGCGAATGTTGAGGCGTTTCAGCAGGCTATTCTGAGACTCGTAAAAAATCCAAAACTTCGCCGGCAACTCGGCCGCTTCGCCGCGAGAGAAGTGCGACGTAAATGGCTTTGGTCTCACGTTGTCGAAAAGGTGCTGTCCATCTACACCGAGGTTGCGTGGAAAAAATGACCACCCAACATAATGCGGAACCAGGAACGAAAGGACCGATCAGTTACGAGCACACATGAACCACTACACAGGTTCAATACCAGCTCGTGGAGGAACGTCCCCGTCGGTTGACATAACATCCTCATTTACCGATATGCCAAAGCAGAACGTTTATCACTTACAAGCCACCGCGGATCAAATTGGTCAATATGTGTTGCTTTCCGGGGACCCAGAGCGAGTGCTTACTATCTCCGCACACTTTGATTCGGCACGTGAGGTGTCGGCATCGCGGGGTTTTCTTATTCACACCGGGTCCTTGGAAGGGGTTCAAGTTTCTGCCGCTTGCACGGGAATCGGCGGGCCTTCCGCTTCTCTTGTGATAGAAGAGTTGATTGCTCTGGGCGCGCACACCCTTTTGCGTGTTGGCACTTGCGGATCATTGCAGCCATATGTGAAGGCGAGCGATATGGTGATTAGTGTGGCCTCTATTCGCGATGAAGGCACTACCAGGCAGTACGTTCCTGTGGAATTTCCCGCCGTGGCGAGTTTCGACATCGTTTGCGAGCTCGTGGCGGCTGCCAGAAACGCGTCCGGTACCTGTCATGTTGGGATCACGCATTGCAAAGATAGTTTCTATTCGGAGTACCCTGAGTGCACTTCGAACCCAACGAAAACTCGCA
>Ga0105241_10004003_pt1 | contig 10894 bp, 5 predicted proteins | sample KBSC64metaG_FD_80422 | JGI IMG/M metagenome (GOLD analysis project Ga0105241, IMG submission 80422) | Corn rhizosphere microbial communities from Kellogg Biological Station, Michigan, USA - KBS C6-4 metaG | ecosystem: Host-associated > Plants > Roots > Rhizosphere > Soil | place: Michigan, USA...
GCTCGGCGTCGCTGCCGTGCGCGCACCCGGCATCGGCGGACGACGTTCGACGCCCAGCTCTTGCGTACGGGGGGCCGGCATCGGCGGACGACGATCGCTCGCCATTTCTTGAGTGCGCGGAGCCGGCATCGGTGGACGACGCTCGGCGACCGGAACCGGTGCCGGTTCTTCTTCTTCCGCTTCGTCGCCAATCCCAGCAACGATCGCGAGCGTGAGCCATTCGCTCTCGCCCTCTTTGCACACGAACGTGTTCTCGTGGATGAGGCCCGCACTGAAGGCTTCATCGAGCTCATCCAAAGTCATGAGCTTGACTTCGCGCGAATCGAATTGCGCGTAGTAGCGATCTTCGGTCTCGTCCTGGCTCAAATCGTCGTGGGTCATCGCAACCGAGAGTAACTCGGTGATCCCGCGCCGGCCATCGCTGTCGGTGCGCCTGCTACAATCAGATCCGCATTCTGAGCGGATTAGTACAATGCAGCAGTGACTCTCACTGTATATTTTCGATGACCGTAGATTTCAGTGCCCGCCGTGGCCGGGCCCGACAATCTTCTGCCAGGAGGCATCCACGCTCCAATCGGCCTTTACGTGAGGCGGATGGTGGCACTGAGCCGCGCACAAAGAGCGCTCCGGCAGGCTGATGAATTTGTCGTCGGTCGGTGCGGTCACGTGCTGCGACCCGGGACCGTGACACACCTCGCATTGCACGTTCTGCAAGTTGCCCACTTGCACGACCGCCGAACCGCCCGGCTTCTCGTAACCGGTCACGTGACAGCTCACGCAGTCCAAATTGTACTCTTTATGCGCAGAAGAGAGCGTCGCGTACGCGCCCGCGTGTTGCGTCTTGTCCCAAAACGCGCGCTCGCTCTTGTGGCACGTGCTGCACACTTCAACGCCCACGTAGTGACTTTGCCCAGCAGCCACGGGCGGAGGCGCCTTGTCTTTGAACACCTCGTGGTTGTGATCGTTGACGCGTTGGTAGTACCCGTCGATCAAACCATGCACTTGGCTCTCGGAGCCCAAGTTGTCGCGCACGTCGACCAATTGATATTGGAAAAAACTGCCCCGCGCGGGCGGGCTCGGTTGCGCGAGCTTTTTGCGCTCGGCTTGCAAACGCGCGAGGTCCGCACGGCGTGCGACCAGATCCGGATCGGCTGATTTTCCGGCGGAGTCTGCCGCGCTCAAGCGCACCTGGAGATCCTTGATCCGCGCATCCAAGCTATCGCGCTCGGCGGCTTGCGCGGTGTTCGAGCCGTCGGCAAACACGAATTGGTCGTCGCGCACGAAGAAATCCACGACGCCCACGCGCTGCAAGTGGTTCGGCGCCTCGACGACCAGCGTGCTGCCGAGCACTTCGGGGGGCGTCGGGGGATCGTTCGCTTCCCCTTGATCGAAGGACTTCCCGATCACCAGCAACTGAAAGCCGGGGACTTGATCGATGAGCCGCAGCGCCTCACCGCGTGGCATGGCCGTGAGCAGCACCTTGAGCCGCGCGCCCTGGGCGTCGAGCGCGGCAGCCGCCTTCTTGAGCTCCGTCAACGTGTCGAGCGCGCTCACGCCATCCGGCAGCTTGCCTTCGTATTTCGGCACGCTGACGCCCACGACGCCGACTTTGTTGCCCGCGAGATCGAAGACGGTGAGCGCGCGCATCCCGCTCAGGTTCGCGGCGAGCGTCGCGACACCGCCGGCGCTCGACAGCGCGGCGAGTGAGCCGGCACCCGCCGCCCAGTCGTTGGCGCCCGGTGCCCAGGCGCGGAGCCCTGCCGAGCCAAGCGCGCGGGACAGCGCGTCCGCCTTCCAGGTGTCCTGAGTGCGGCGCTCGTCGGTGAGCTCGGTGTTCATGAACAGTAGCGGCCCCGCGCCGAGGAGCGCGCTATTCGGTGCGCTCTCGCTCTGGCTCTTCGTGTACGCCGCCAAGTGGTCGACTCCGCCCAGCATGTCCTTCACGCAACCACACGGTTCGAGCGCGCCCGCCGGGGACGACACCAAATACAACCGCAGCGTGGGCGTCTTCGGCGGCACGGTCGCGGCCTCGTGACTGCACTTGCAACTGTCGAGAAGCGCCAGTGACAGCACGAAGAGCGAAAATCGGAGGATCAGCCGAAGCACGCGCGTCATTTGCGCCCCTTTAACATTTCTGGCCCACGATGCTTCCCCGAAGCCGGCCGGAAAATCGGCCCGTTGGGATCCGGCTCTCCGCCCGCACACGGTTTTTTGCTGTCCCGTGACCGGGAAAGCCGCTCTAATGTGGAGTCGTGCCGACCGACCGCAAAGGGTCAGGGGTCCAGCAACCCTTCGGGCCCTTCGTTCTCGAGCGACGCATCGCCGTGGGCGGAAGCGCAGAAGTCTTCCTGGCCCGCCCCAAGATTGGAACCCAACCGGCGTCTCGCCTGGTGGTCAAGAAATTGCTGCGCGCGGCGCGCGAGGGCGGTGACTTCGACGCGCTCGAGCGCGAGGCCGAGCTGCATCGCGCGGTCACCCACCCCAATGTAGTCACCGTGTTCGGGGCGGGCATGGTCGGCGAAGAGCCGTACCTCGCCATGGAGTACGTGGAAGGCGTCGACCTGTACCGGCTACTGCGGCGGGCTGACGCCGAACAGCGGCGGTTCCCGCCGGGGCTGGCGGCTTTCATCGCGCAGCAAGTCGCCAATGCGCTAGCCGCGGTGCACGCCGCACACGACGTCGAAGGCAACGCGCTGCACATCGTGCACCGCGACGTCACCCCCTCGAACATCTACTTGTCGATCGACGGCCGCGTGCTGCTCGGCGATTTCGGCATCGCGCGCTTCGAGCAACGCGTGAAGCCGCAGCAGCCGAGCGTGGGCTTGAAAGGCAAATTCGGCTACCTGGCGCCCGAGCAAGTCGCCGGCGAAGCGTTCGATCATCGCGCCGATCTGTTCGCGCTCACCGCCGTGTTCGGCGAAATGCTGATCGGCGACCGTATTTTTCCGGGCAGCGGGCAGCTGGCCGTGTTGCTCGCGATCCGGGACGTGAACATCACGCCGCTGCGCCAAGCGGCCGCCAGTCTGCCGCCCGGAACGCTCGCCCTGTGTGAAAAGGGCCTCGCCCGCGATCCAGACGTGCGCTTCGAAAATGCCGCGGCGCTGTCGCGAGCGCTCGAGCCGTTCGTGCGGCCATCGGTCGCGGAGCTCACGAAGACGCTCGCCGAGTGGGTGGTTTGGGCTCGCGATTCGAGCCAGCTCGCCAAGCAGATCGAAGGCCAAGTGCGTGACTCGGTGCAACGCATGCGCGCGGTGCGAGCGCGCAGCAGCGGTGGCATGCCCGCCGCCCGCCCCGAAGAAGCGCACAATCAAATCACGGACGCTCCGGGCTCGACGCTGCTCTCCAACGTGCGCCGCACCGATGGCCAGATCCTGTTCGGCATCCCCTTCGCAAAACTGATCGAGATGATTGCCACCGGCGATCTCGGCGCCGAAGACGAAGTCGCGCTGATGGGCGCCGAGTTCCGTCACATCCACGATGTGCACGAGCTCGGACGGCACTTGCTGCCCTCCACCACCGCCACCACGAGCCGCCTGTTCGAACCGGGCATCCCCGACTACCAGGTGCTCTTGAAAGACACGCCGATGCTCGACGTGCTTTCGTACATGCGCCAACGCGGCGAAACCGGCGCTCTGTTCGTCGAACGCAGCCTGAGCGCGGGCACCGCCAGCCGCAAAGAAATGTACCTGGAAAAAGGCCGTTTGCTGCACGTCGCGTCTTCGGACCGCGAAGAGCTGCTCGGCGAATACCTGGTGCGCCGCGGTCGCCTCACGCGTGAGCAGCTCGATCTCGCGCTCGGCACCCTGTCCAACTATGGCGGTCGCCTCGGCGACACCCTGATCGGCATCGGCATGGTCGACGCCGTCGACGTGTTCCGCGCCATCCGCGACCAAGGTCGGGATCGCGTCGCCGGCATGTGCGGTTGGGCCGAAGGCCTCGTCACCTTCTATCGCGGCACCGCGCCCGCTCGCGTCGAGTTCCCGCTCGACCTCGATCTCTCGAGCCCGATGATGGCCGGCGCGATCGTGCGTTCCAAAGGCGAACCACAAAAGCTCCTGCCCGCCCTCAGCAAACGAGTCCTTCCCGGCCCGCGCGCAGAAGCGGTGCGTCACCCGCGCGAACGCGGCTCTGCGCCCGCCTCCCTGTTGCTCGTCGCGTCGATCCTGAGCGAACGCCTCACCATCGAGGCCGCACTCGAGCGCCTCGTCAATTTCCGCAGCTCTCACGAAGCACGCCCGGTCGGCGCCAAAGAAGCCGCCGCTGCGCTCGTCACCGCCGAAATCCTCGGCTGGGCGCTCTGGGGCGACTGACTCACTGCCGCGGCAACCGACTCCGCGCCCTCAGCTGCCCCGCCCCAATCAGCCAATTCTACGGCCTTTTCGTGCTCGCGCGCCCGCGCGCTGCGCGCGAAAAGGGCCCCCCAAGCGTCGGCTCCGCCGCCGCGGAGGCCCCACCGCTCCCCCTCGCCATCTCCATCCGCGAGAATTAGGGCAGTGAGAGATGGCGCGGTCTTGAGGGATTTCGATAGGCCCCACCGCGACGCGCAGACCCTTGTCCAATTTCGGACATGCCCCATCGCGACGCGCAGGCCCTTGTCCAATTTCGGACATGCCCCATCGCGACGCGCAGGCCCTTGTCCAATTTCGGACATGCCCCATCGCGACGCGCAGGCGTCGCGATGGCGTGTTGCGAAGCAGCTTAGCGAGGAGTGCTGCGCTTCATCGGTGCAACTCGATCAGCGAACCTGCATTTCGGCGAGGCCGATGTTGGCGCTCCCGGCGGCAACCGAAGTGACCGTGAACTTCACCCAGGTCACGTTGCGCGGCGAGAACGTCACCGTGCGCCCCGTGCCATCGCTCGGCAGTGCGCCCACCGCCACGCTGCTTCCGTTGCTGAACGTCAGCGTGCCGCCGGTCACGTTGTCGACCAAGTTCGGACGATCGTAGAGCGTGACTTGCTGGATGGCCGTCGAGGCGGACCACGCGAGCCGAATCCAAGCGCCAACGCCTTCACCAGCGGTCGCCCATTCGCGCGAGGCATCACCCGGATAGCCGTCGATCACGCCATCGATGGCTTTGCTGCCGTCCTGATCGACGCTTTTCGTCGAGACGCTGACCGTCGCGGACGGCGCTTTGTTGTCGAGCATGTAAAATTGCTCGTTCACGCCGACCGTCGTGGCATTGCAATTCAACGCGCCCCCGCCGCCATTGACGGCCGTGAGGTATTTGCCACCCGAGCTTTGGTACGAGGCCTTGCCCGCGACGATCGTCTCCGTGAAGCTTTCCGCGCTGCGCGCCCAGCGGGTGCTCGCGGTCGCTGTACTTCCGCCGCCACCCGGGCAGCTCACGAAGTAGCCGCTGTCCGCTTGCAGCGCGATCTTGCCGCTCGAAAGCACGACGCGCGTGAGCAACGCGCAATCATCGACGACGCTGCCATCGGCGTTGATGCCGCCACCGCCGCACTTGCCGCCCGTGACGACGGGGTGCACGAATTTGCCGTTCTTCGCGACCATCAGCCGCGTCGAGATCGTGCCGGGGGTGCCTTCCTCCAAGTAGTTGTTCACGCCGCTGGCCGTCACCGCGCTATTTTGGCAGTAAGCATCGCCGTAAGCGGGCCCCGACATCACTGGCGTCACGCTGCCGCCGTTGCCCGTGGGGCGTGACCAGAGCGCGCGAACGTACGGATAGAGCGAACAGCTCGCAGGCGCAGTCGTGTAGTACTCGAGCCATTGGAAAGAGCTGCCACCGATGCCCGCGGTGCCGGCCGGCGCCTGAATCTCACCGAGGTAAGTTTCGGTCGGGGGCGTCGTGCTTTGGTCCGCGATATAGCCGCGGAACGAGGTGCCAGTCGTGTGCTCGACTCGAAAGTGATAGGTCTTGTTGGCGACCCAGTTGAACGGCATGTAGCACTGCCTGCCCACGCCCTCACCGTCGAACGCGCCGCACGTGGAGGTCGGGCCGGAAACCGCGTTCGTGGCATTCCAGATCGCAAACACCACGCCCTTGCCGCCACTGCCTTTTACCTGCGTCTGCAGCCCGAAATAGCCGTTCAAGTCTTCTTGCAAGGAGCCCAACACGTGCGTGTTGTCAGCGTGCACGAGCCCGAATTGCGTCGCTAAAAAATAGGGCGAAGCGGTGCCAGGGTCAGCGGTGAACTTCAGATCCGCTTCCATCTTGGTCAGCGGGCTAGGCCACGTCCACGTCAACGAAGGCCCCGACATTCGCCGCTCTGGCTCGGGAGTCAGCGCGCTGGAAATCGATGCCGATTCCCCGGGCTGGCCGCCACAAGCCGTCAAAATCAGCAATAGGGCTGGAACCACTGCTCCAAATCGAGATGAGAGCTTCCGGGAAACAGCGCGCGAAGGGGTTTGCATTACAGCCCTTAGAGCGACCTCACCCGCTAACCTTCACCCTCCTCTCTCGCCCTCCTCTCTCGCACTCCTCTCTCGCACTCCACTGGGGGGCGATTGGGCAATCGGGGTCGGGCCCTCGCGGCAGCGGAGCTGACGCTTGAGGGGCCTGGCGCGCGGAGCGCGGGAGCGCGAGCACGCCAGCCGTCGAGCGACGGTGAGCGTGGGGAGCAACCCAATCGGCTCGGCTACGGGGTTTTGGGGGCGAAGGGCAGGACGCTCTTCAGGTCTTCGTCGTTGAAGCGGAGTTGCATGCCGACGAAGTAATCGCGACGCGAGTTCGAGAGGATGTCGTCGACGCCGCCGAGCAGCCAGATGCGGTTGACGAACTCGTAGCCGAGCGAGACGCGATAACGCGGCAGCACGACTTCGCCGAAGCCGAAGACGTCTTGGCGAACTTCGAAGCGATTGTCGAACAAGAGCGTGTCGAGGCCGAGGCCACCGGTCGACTCTTTGATGCCGAAGCGGCCCGTGAAGGCGCCGAAGGTCTGCGCGAATTGCAGCGAAAAGCGCAGCGAGTTCGCGGTGACGGTGCGCACTTCGCGGTAGTGCGGTGGGTCGTTCGGGTTCGTGGTGTCGACGTCCACCTGCTCGAAATGGGTGAGACCACGCGGGTCGTTCACGACTTCGATCAGGTAGTATTTGTCTTCGCGCGGCTGGATGCGCAGCTCGACGTAGCTCTTCACCGTGCTCGACAAGAACTGATAGTCGGTGCGCATGGTGACGATGGTCTGGATGCGCGACAGGCCGCCGACGAAGTCGCCCACGTCCTCCGCGACGCCTTCGACCTCGTTGATGAGCTTGTCGTCCTTGCTCAGGCGGCCGAGCGTGCCTTCGCCGCGATCGAGCCGGCCCGTCACGTTGTCGAGGTTCTTGAGCGTGCTCTCGAGGTTGTCGCTGGCGCGATTCACCTTGTCGATGATTTGCCGGATCTCGCCAGCCTTGGCTTCCGTGGCGCCCGCGCCACCGGCGGCGGGGCCTTGGGTTTCGTGCATCAGGTCACGCACCTCGTTGGTGGTGACGCGCACGTTTTCCAAAATACGCTCGACCTCGGGGCCACCCTTGGTGGTCATGGTCTCGACGTTATTCAGGATGTTTTTGATGCTCTCGCGATTTTCCCGAACCGTCTGATTCAGTGCGTCGGTGACCTCGGCCAGGTTCTTCAACGTGGACTGAATATCGTTGCGGCCCTGATCGGTGCCGATGCTGGCGGCCAGCGCTTGCGAGACTTGCTTGACGTCGGCCGCGATGTCCGACACCTGCTTCATGATTTCGTCGGTCGATTTGGCTTCGACCACGTTGTTGATGCGGTCCCCGTCCTTCAACTCGCGGCGGCCTTCGCTGCCGGGCGCGATCGAGATGTAGTACTCGCCGAGCAAGCTCGACTGCACTTTGGCGACCGTCGCGTCGTCGTACAGCTTCACGTCGGGGTTGATGCTGATGTCGATGCGCGCGTGATCGCGTTCGAGCCGCACGTTCTCGATGTTGCCGACGGGGATGCCCGCGATGCGCACTTGCGAGTGCTTCACGACGCCAATCGCGTCGCTCATCAACGCGTACACGACGTAGCTACCGTTTTTGGTCGTGCTCGCTTTCGACACGAAGCGATAGATGAGGATGCCCGCCACGAGCGTGACGAAGGCGAAAACGCCGACCTTCGCTGCTGTGGTGAACCGGCCCATGGGGGCACTTGACCATAACCTGAACGCGTACGCAGCAAAAGCTGCGGGCCGCGCGCCTTTTCTCTCGCCTCACGCGCAAGGCCCCGGTAGCGGTATGGCCTTGGTTAGCCGAGCTGCGCCGATCTTTTACCTGGTCCTCGCCGGGTGCGGCGATCTTGTTGGCTGCGCGGAGCGGGAGGCGGCGCCGCTGTTCGCCTCGGGGCCGGTTCAGCCGTCGCCCAGCGAAAAAGCGCCGCACAACGCCGCTTTCGTCGAGCGCACCCATTCTCCGCAACCCGCGGCCGACGGTAACGCCGAAGTGCGCGAACTCGCGAACCTGTGCGGCGCGAGCGACGCGGCCTTGTCGCGCGTGGCCGCCGAAATCGCCGGACCGGGCCGAGGCGGAGAGAAAGCACTCGACGTCGATCGCATCAGCTACGCGTTACGCGAAGCGGGCGCTCCCTACGTGTGGCCGCGCGCCTGGAGCTTCGAAGGTGGAGCGGGCGAGCTCGGCGAAGCGCGCACGCGCATGCAGCGTTGGCTCGCGACGTTCGGTGATGGCGGCGAGCGCCGTTGTGGCGTCGAAATCACGCACCCAAGGCCCGGGCGACTCGCCGTGAGCGCCGTGGCCATCGACGCCCTCGCCGATCTCGCACCGCTGCCCACACGAGCGCGCGTTGGGCAGTGGCTGGATGTGCGAGCAACGCTGCTCGTGCCCGCAACTGGCGCAAAATTAGTGGTTTTGGGGCCCCACGGCGCGCCGCACGCGGTCGTCACTTCGCTCGTCGGTTCGGAGCTGCGCGCGCGCTTCAATGCCGACCAGCCCGGGGCGTGGTTGGTGCAAGTGTTGGCCGTGGTGGCAGGCGGCCCACGACCTCTGCTCGAAGCGCTGGTGTTCGCGGGCGTCGAGCCAGAGGCCACGTTCAGTGTGCCGAGCGCGCCGGGTGAGGAAGCAGCGACGCTCGCTAGCGATCCGACGGCAGCGCTGTATGCGATGATCAATCGAGCGCGTGCGAGCGAGCGCGGCTCGGCGCTCGAGCGCGATGCCACGCTCGAGCAAGTGGCGCGCGCACACGCCGAAGCCATGCGCAAAGCGCACAAAACGGCGCACGATGCTGGCGATGGCGATCTCGGCGAACGCTTGGCGAACGCGGGTCTGGCGCTCTACGCGGGCGAAAATGTGGCTCACGCAGCGAGCGCCGCGCTCGCTCACCGCGCGCTCTGGGCAAGCCCCTCGCACCGAGAAAACCTGCTCTTCCCCGATTTTGTCAGCGTCGGAGTGGGCGTCGCGACGGACTCGGACGGCACGCTCTGGGTGTGCGAGGTGTTCGGCGCGTCCGCCCTCAGGAGCGCCCCCGAGTAGCCAGGTACGCCTTTAGCCCCGCCCAGGCATCTCCCCCGTCGGTCATCGCGAAGCGCGTTCGCCAAGCGACCGGCCCACCGGTCAGCAGCTGAACGAATCGGCGCTTTTCAACGGACCGGCTCGCAGGCTACCGTCATTCAGTGCTTCGTTGGATCACGCGCCGCTTGTTAAGGATTTCCCACACTTCACGCGCACGAGCCCGATCCGCGCCAGTCCTCGCAGCCGCAGTGGCGGCCTTTGGTATCACCGCGGCGGCGTCCACCGCGCACGCGCAGTCAGGCACGTTTTACCTCGATCGCGCGCAGCTCTCTGGCGCGCCGGACGACGGGTTCATGGTCTGGCGCCCGTACCTTTCGGAAAAAACCCGCTTCTACGGCAGCGCCGCCCTCGGCTATTCGCACAACCCGTTGCGAAGTGACACCGTCACCGCCGACCCGATCGCGCAGAGCAAAATCGCCAATCCGGTCGAAGGTCAGTTCATCACGTATCTGGCCGCGGGCGCCGAGATCGCCAACCGGCTCACCGTCAACTTGATGATCCCGGTCACGGTGCTGCAGATCACCGGCGCCGATCCGCAGGGTCAGGGCGTGGGTACGGGCGGCATCGGCGACGCCAAAGTGGTGCTCAACGACATTCGCCTCGACGCGCGCGTGCGCAGTTGGGAAAGCGACAATCATCTGCTGCGCCTCGGTGGCGGTGGCGCCTTCTGGATCCCTGCCGGCAACGCCGACGCGTTCGGTAGCGACGGCCAGGCAACGGGCTACCTGTACGGCTCGGCCGAGTTCAATTTCGGCAAGTTCTTCTTGGCCGGCAATTTGGGTCCGCAGTTCCGACCGGAGCGCAGCATTGGTGGGCCCAAGGGCTCGCTCTTTATCGCCTCGGAAATGCGTTACGCGGGCGGCTTGTATTTGCCCCTGCGCGATGGGCGCGTTCGTTTGGGTGGGGAGCTCTGGGGCACCACCGGCATCGCAGATTCGGCCAATCACGCGACGTTTTTCACGCTGCGCAACACCGATTTCGAGTGGCTCGCGCAGGTGCGCTACGTGTTGGACGACCGCTCGCGAGTGTACATGCAGGGCGGCTTCGGCACGCGTTTGGCGGCCGGTTACGGCGCGCCGGATTTCCGCATGCTGGTCAGCATCGGCACGTACATGACGCTGCTCGATTTCGAGGGCAAAGCGCCGCCGCGCAAGATGCACGTCGTGCCCACGGTGGATGACTACGATCGTGACAGCGACGGCGACGGCTATCCGGATGCCGTCGACAAGTGTCCGAACGAGAAGGAAGACGGCAAGCCGCCAGAGCCGACCGACGGTTGCCCGGCAGCCTCGGATCGCGACGGCGACGGCATTCCGGACAGCGTCGATCAATGTCCCGATAAGGCCGAAGACAAAGACGGCATTCAGGATGACGACGGCTGCCCGGAAGACGACGTCGACAACGACGGCATCCCGGACGCAC
>Ga0105241_10004006_pt1 | contig 10889 bp, 8 predicted proteins | sample KBSC64metaG_FD_80422 | JGI IMG/M metagenome (GOLD analysis project Ga0105241, IMG submission 80422) | Corn rhizosphere microbial communities from Kellogg Biological Station, Michigan, USA - KBS C6-4 metaG | ecosystem: Host-associated > Plants > Roots > Rhizosphere > Soil | place: Michigan, USA...
CGGACCAGCTTCGGGTCAAGGGCGAGCGTCAGCGAGGTATCGGGCACCGCGGCGTGCTCGCCGAGCTCCTCGGGTCGATAGCCACGGGCCCGCAGCAGCTCGCGGAATCCCACGGTGGCCGCCAGGTAGTACTCCTCGACGGCATGCGCCCGGGCCGTCGTCGCCCATTCGCGGTTGAGCTTTGCGGCCACGGCCTTCTCGCCGGCCTGGGTCGAGCCGTGGTCGCCGAGAAACACGACGTTGCGGAAGCCGTGGAGGCGCACGCTGCGGGCCGCCGACTCCAGCGAGCGGCGGAAGACGTCTTCGGGAACCGTGATCGTGCCGGGAAACCGCATGTGACCGGTCGGGGGGCTGAGCCCGCCCTCCGGCACGTAGGCGATCACCGGGCCGACCAGCGCGTTGCCCAGCACCCGCGCGATTCGCTCGGACAGCGCCCGCACCCGCGTGTTGTGCTTGCCGAGGGCCATGTGCGGGCCGTTCTGCTCGGTCCCGCCGATGGGCAGGATGATCGTGGTCTTGCCGGCCGCCACCAGGGCCCGCAGCTCCGGCCAGGTCAGCTCCTCGAGAAAGACCGTGTCGGGTGTCTGCGCCAGGGCCGGCGCCGCCACCAGGGCGAGGAGTACCAGGAGGGCAGCGGAGGTCTTCAAACGTAGGGCCTTGAAGTTTTATACAACGCGGGGGGCACCGGGACCCAGCGTTGAAGACGCGGCCCCAGCCTAGCGGCTCGAGCGAGCCCGCTCGACCCGGACGTGAATGTTCTGCACGAGGCCGTCGTCCACGACGATCTCGACCTCGTGGCGCTCGACGTCCCAGTAGCTGACCGCGGCCAGCCAGCTCCACGCCCACCGGCGATGGGGGACGTCACGCCGGCCGCGGTAGACCAGCGTCTTCCGCCGCGGCATGGCGAGATCCTCACGCACCTCGACCTGGCTGCCGCAGAGCCGCAAGACGTCTTCGTAGGTCGTCTCGCCGGGAACGATGGCCGCCAGGCGCTCGCGGTCGATGACCGTGCCCGTGTCCAGCCCGGAGGCGGATGCGCGCTGGCGGCCGAGCTGCAGCCAGCCGCCGAGCCGGCGGGTCAGTCGTTCGGCGAAGCCGCGCACCAGCGCGCCGGCGGCATTGCCGAGTGCGAAGAAGAGCGCGGGGATGAGGATGGGTCCCCAGGATTGCAACCGTGAGTAGTATCCGAACTCCACGCGCAGCACCTGGGGTGTGAGCGCCTCGGTGGGCTCCAGGAAGAGCGAGACGACATCGGTCGCCGGCTGCGAGGGGCTCGGCTCCCGACGTGCGGCGGGCGGGAACATCTCGTCGACCGCCAGATGGTCGGCCCGGGCGAAATTCGCCACCAGCCGCGCGGGGCTGGTCACCGGCAGCACGTTGTCGCGCTGCCAGTAGTACATCGAGAACATCGCCGGGGCGCCGACGTCGTTGAAGCCAAGCGTCAGCGTGTAGCGCGGCCCCGAGACCGTCCGGCCCAGCCACGTCGTGGGCTTCGGCTTCACCAGGTCCTTGGCCACGAACCGCACGCTCATCAGCCACGCCTGGTTGGCCAGCAGCGGGTTCCACGGGATGCGGATGTAGGTGGCCGCCGGGCTGCGACCCATGGGCCCGCCGGTGCGAACGACGGAGACGAACGGCGCCCCCGTCTTCAGCACCACGGTGTCCGCCGGCGACTCGTAATGGCGCTGCGCCTGCAGCTGCACGTGCCCCCGGGCGATCACGCTCACCTGGGCCGCAACGTACGCCGGCAGCTCGATCCCGCCGGTTGTATCCGTGCCCACGACCTCGCCCGGCCACAGCAGAAACAGATCCTGCTCGAGCTCCAGCGCGCTCTTGTCCGACGGGATCATGAGACTGAACAGGACCTCGACCGGCACGTCCGCGGCACCCGAGGCGAGGTCCGCCACGACGAAGAGCGGCGTGACGACGAGTCCGGAGTGTGGTCGGGACGCGAGGAGAACCTGGCCCTCGGCCGTCGCGGAGACCGCGGCGAGCGCCACGGCAACCACCACGGCCGCCAGCCCGAGCCGCGCGGCTGTCACCTCTCGTCTAGCCCAGGTACGCCTTGCGCACGCGCTCGTCCGTGAGGAGCTCGGCGGCGGGCCCGGAGATCGTGAGCCGCCCGGCCTCGAGCACGTAGGCGCGATCGGCGATCTGCAGCGCCAGGCTGGCGTTCTGCTCGACGAGCAGGATGGTCACGCCCGCCCCATGCAGGCTCCGGATGATCTCGAAGATCCCACGCACGATGAGCGGCGCCAGCCCCAGCGACGGCTCGTCCAGCAGCAAGAGCCGGGGCCGACTCATCAGCGCGCGCGCGATGGCCAGCATCTGCTGCTCGCCTCCGCTGAGCGTGCCGGCCAGCTGCCGGCGGCGCTGGGCGAGCACCGGAAAGCGCGCGAACTGCCGCTCGACGTCGGCCTCGATCTCCGCGCCGTCGGTGCGGGTGTAGGCGCCGAGCACGAGGTTGTCGAGCACGCTCTGGCGCGCCAGCATGCGCCGGCCCTCGGGCACCTGGGCGATGCCCAGGCGGACCACGTCGCTGGGACGGGCGGCGGTGATGTCGCGGCCGTCGAAGGTGATACGCCCGCGATGCACGGGCACGATGCGCGAGATGGAGCGCAGCGTGGTGCTCTTGCCCGCGCCATTGGCGCCGATGAGCGTGACCACCTCACCCGCGCGCACCTCGAGGTTCATGTGCTCGAGCGCCTGCACGCGGCCGTAGTGAATCGACAGATCGGCGATGGACAGCAGCGGCGCCCCGGTCGCGACGGCGCTCACGCCTCGTCACCCAGGTAGGCCTCGATCACGGCCGCATTCTTCTGCACGGCCGCCGGCGGGCCCAGCGCGATGAGCTGCCCGAAGTTGAGCACGGCGATACGGTCGCAGAGATCCATCACCAGCGGCACGTGGTGCTCGATCAAGAGAATCGTGAGCGCCAGGCGCGCCCGCACGTCACGGATGAGCTCGCTGAGTCCCCGCTTCTCGCCGCTATTCATGCCGGCGGCGGGCTCGTCGAGCAGGAGCAGCTGCGGCTCCAGCGCCAGCGCCCGGGCGATCTCCAGCCGGCGCTGGTCTCCGTAGGAGAAGTTCCGGCCCTGCTCGTCGGGCCGGTCGGCCAGGCCCACCAGCTCCAGCAGGGCCATGGCCCGCTGCCGCGTGACGCGCTCCTCGGCGCGCGCCGAGGGCAGCCCGAGCACGCCACTCACCAGGCCGCTGGTCGTCCGTACGTGACGGGCGATCATCACGTTCTGCAGCGCCGAGAGCTCGCCGAACAGGCGCACGTTCTGGAACGTGCGGGCGATGCCGAGCGCGGCGATCCGGTGGGGCGGCAGGCCCGTGATGTCCCGGCCCTGGTAGCGCAGCCGCCCGCCCGTCGGCGTGGTGAGGCCGGTCACGAGATTGAACAGCGTGGTCTTGCCCGCGCCGTTGGGCCCGATGAGACCGAAGACCTCGCCCGGCCTCACGCCGAACGACACCTCGCTCACCGCGATCACGCCGCCGAAGCGGCACGTGAGCGCGTCCACGCCGAGCACGTCGGCGGCGGGCGTCGCCCCATTGGCCACCCGCGCCGCCGGGACGCTCATGACCGATCGGCCCGGCGGCGGCCCCGGCGCTGCAACACGCCCGGGGTGATCAGCCCGTGCGGGAAGAAGACCGTGCCCAGCGCGATCATCACGCCGAAGATGATCAACCGCCCATCGCGGAGGAACTGCGCGAGCCAGGCCGGCAATCCGCTCACGTCGGCGACGCCGCGCAGCGCCTCGGGCAGCGCCGTCAGCACGAGCCCGCCGACCACGGGCCCGACGAACGTGCGCGAGCCGCCGATGAGCACGAAAGCCATGAGGCTCACGCCGGTGTCGAAGGTGCCCTGGCGCGAGTTCCAGGTGTTGATGAAGTGCGCGCTCAGCGCGCCGACCACGCCGGCGATCATCGCGCTCACCGTGAAGGCCAGGACCTTGTAGCGCGTGGGGTTCACGCCCATGGCGTCGGCGGCCAGCTCGTCCTCGCGCAGCGCGACCAGCGCGCGCCCGGTGCGGCTGCGCTCCAGCCGGGCCACGAAGAGCATGCACAGGCCGAGCAGCGGCAGACCCAGCCACATGTACTGGATCTGGCTGGCGAACGGCTGGGGCACGCCGAAGATTCCGATGGCGCCGCCGGTGACGTCGAGATTCAGCGAGACGACCCGGAGAATCTCGACGAACGCGATGGTGGCCAGCGCCAGGAAGATGCCGCGCAAGCGGAGGGCCGGCACCCCGACGAGCAGGCCGAGGACGGCGGAGGCGAGCGCCGCCACGACCATCTCCAGAATCACCAGCGAGACGGGATAGAGGCCGCTGGCGGTGGGGAAGATCCGGGTGGACGTGATGGCGGCGATGTAGCCGCCGAGGGCGTAGAAGCCGGGGCTGGCCAGTGACAGCTGGCCCGCCATGAGCGGCACATAGAGGGACAGCGCCAGCACGGCGGCGAGCACCATGGACACCAGCAGGAAGTCGTAGGCGGCGAGAAACGCGGGCACGCCGAGCCTAGACCTTCTGCACCTGGGTCCGCCCCAGTAGCCCCTGCGGGCGGAGAAGCAGGACCACGAAGAGCAGGGCGAAGGGCACGGCCTCGCGATAGGCGATGTACTGCGACGGCACGAACGATTCCACCAGGCCGATCACCAGGCCGCCGACCACCGCGCCCGGGATGTCGCCGAGCCCACCCAGCACGATGACCGCCAGGCCCTTCAGGCCGAAGGCGATGCCGAAGTAGGGGCCGGCGATGCCCACGCTCAGGCCCACGAGCGTGCCCGAGACGCCGCCCAGGAATCCGCTGATGACGAACGTCAAGAGGATGAGCCGGTCCGTATCGATCCCGAGCAAGCTCGCGGTGACCGTGTCCTCCGCGACCGCGCGCAGCGCCTTGCCGGTGCGGGTGGCGTTCATCAGCACGGTCAGCACCGCCAGCACGACCATCGACACGGCGAAGATGATCACCTGCACCGTCCGCACCAGGATCGGTTGCGCGCCGAAGCCGAAATTGATCGCGCTCGGCAGGTGCCCGAACGGATCGGCCGGGTACGAATACGCCTCGGCGCCGAACAGGTACTGAATCACGTTCACCAGCGCCACCGCGACGCCCAGGCTCGACACCAGCGTGAGCAGCGGGTCGGCGCCGCGCGCCCGCAGCGGACGGAAGGCCAGCCGCTCGACGGCGACCCCGCACACCGCGGCGAAGAGCGAGCCGCCGATGAGGGCCAGGACGAAGGGCAGGTGCAGCGGCAGCGCGGCGTTGGCCAGCAGCCCGTTGAAGCCGAAGCTGGCGCCGGTCAGCGCATAGGTCGCGTAGGCGCCGAGCGTGAAGATGGCGCCGTGGGTGAAGTTGATGATGCGGAGGATCGAGAAGATCAGCGTGTAGCCGAGGGCGAAGATGGCGTACACGCTGCCGATGGCGAGGCCGTTGAGGACCTGCTGGAAGAGCAGGCTGGCTGTCATTCTTGCTGGGGGCCCCGACATGGCCCCCAGACCCCCAACGCTCGGACGCGCCCCGGCTGAGCCGGGGCGCGCCTCGAAGTTAACGCGGGGTGTGCCAACGCCCTCAACGGCCGCGCGCGTCCTACCTTACGTACACCCACTTCCCGCTGGTGCCGCCCGGATCCATCTTGATCTGCGCCACGTACGATTGCTTCTGGATGATCTCGCCGCCCGGCGAAGCCTTGAAGGAGATCTCGCCCAGCGGCGTGTCGTAGGTGCCGGCGATCAGCTGCTTGTTGAGCTCCATCCGCAGCGTGGCCAGGTCCATCTTGGCTAGCGGCGACTTCTTGTCGAGCGCGGCCAGCGCCTCGACGAACACCTGGACGCCGCTGAAGGACTGCGCGCTGAACTGCGGCGGGTCCTTCTTCTGGCGATCCCGGTACATGCCCTTGAAGTCGTCGTTGATCTTGCTCTTGAGCTCGGGGCTGTAGGCCTGGGCCACCAGGATGCCGTCGCACAGCATCTTGCAGATCGGAATGATGTTGGTCGTGTTGAGCCCGTTGCCGCCCACGATCAGTCCCTTGTACGACAGCTCGCGCAGCTGCTTGACGAGGTTGGCGCCGTCGACCTGCAGACCGGAGATGATGACGAGGTCCGGCTTGGCGGTCAGCGTGTTCGTCACCTGGGCGGTGAAGTCCGTGTCGGTCGTCTGGAAGGTCTGCACGGTGACCAGCTCGAGGTTGAGATCCTTCACCGCCTGCTGGAAGGTCTCGGTCTCCGACTTGCTAAAGGCGTCGTTCTGGGCGAAGAGCACGACCACGCGCTTGATGTTCTTGTTGATGTCCATCGCCGCCTTGATGGCGTTGGGCGCCACGATGGCGACGGGAGCCGAGACCCGGGAGACGTACTCGCCGATCTGCGGGATGCCCTTGGCCGTGTTCGACGGGCCGAGCACCGGAATCTTGGCCCGCACCGCGATGGGCCCGGCCGCGAACATCTGCTGCGACAGGCTCGGCCCCATGATGGCCACGACCTTGCCCACGTTGATCTGGTTCTGGTAGGCGTTGATGGCGGTGGCCTCGTCGCTGCCGGCATCCTGGAAGATCAGCTTGAACGGACGCCCGTTCACGCCGCCCTTCTTGTTGAAGTACTCCTCGGCGATCTGGGCACCCAGGACCTGCTCCTGGCCGGCCAGGGCCACCGGGCCCGTCTGGGCCACCGACACACCGATCGGGATCGGATCGGCCGCGTAGCCCACGGGGGCGCCGCCGATCAGGGCCACGAGCGCGGCAATCAGAACGGACGACATGAGACGACGGCTCATCAGAATGTCCTCCTCGCGGGCGTGAATGCTGCTGCCAGAGACAACCCGCTCCCCTGGCCGCGGGTTGCGCGGCAGTCTAGCACGCGGGCTACACCGCACGCTGACACAGGACGTTGAGAATGGCCGGACGGCCCTCGCGGACCGCCGCCAGCCCCCGCTTGAGCGCCGCCGGCAGCTCGCCGGGGTGCTCCACCCGCTCGCCGTAGCCGTCGACCGTCCTGGCCATCTCCTCGAAGCGCGGCGACGGGGTGAGCTCGGTCAGCGGGAAGCGGCCGCGCGTCCGGGCGGCGCCGGCGGGATGCACGGCCAGCGTCCCCGACTTCACGGCCTCCCACTGCTGGTTGTTGAAGATCACGGTGAGGATGGGCACCCGGTGGGCGCGCTGGACGAACAGGCAGGAGAGCGGCTCGCCGAAGAAGTACGCGCCGTCGCCGACGGTGGCGATGACCGTGGACTCCGGCCGGGCGAGCTTCACACCGAGGGCGGCGCCGAGGCCGAAGCCCAGGCCACTCGAGTGCGGCGAGCCGAAGTAGCTGCCCGGCCGCGTGAACGCAGCGAACCGACGGTCCAGCGGATACTCGTTCACGACCACCGTGCTGTCGTCGAGAATCTCACCGAGGCATCGGGCCGCCCACGCGAAGCCGATGGTCGAGGCGCTCGCCTGCTCGAGGGCCAGCTTCTCCCACGCCGCGTGGCGCGCACGGTGCTCGGCCGTCAGGCGCTCGCGGCGACGGGCCACGGCCTTGGGATCGGCGTGACGCCGCACGGCCTCGGCCAGGAGCGGCAGGGCCACGGCGGGCGTGGCGGCGATCGGGACGTCGCACGGATAGCTGCGCATCGGGTAGCGCGTGAAGAAGGGATCGACGCCCAGGTGGATGATCGGCGCGCCGGCCGCCGGCTTCTTGAGATGTGGATACCACGGCACGTCGGCCTCGACGACCATGACCGCGTCGGCCTCGGCCAGCGAGGGGTTCGTGGTGCCGGAGGCGTTGTAGCCGAGGTGCAGATCGTGCCGGTGCGGGAAGTTCAGGTAGATCGGGTCCGCCTCCACCACGCCGATCCCGCCCGCCTCGGCGAGCGTGACCAGTCCCTCGACGGCGCGTGGATCGATGCCGGCAGCCGAGACGAGGACGATCGGATACTCGGCGCGCGCCAGGATCTGCGCCGCCTCGTCGATGCGGGCCGGATCCGGGAAGCGCTCGCTCCGCACCTGGCGCCGCGCCGGCGAGCTGATGGTTACCTCGCCCGGGCTGGCGGCCAGCACCTCGCGCGGCAGCGTGAGATAGACCGGCCCGCGCGGCTCGGCCTGCATGACCTCGAGCGCTCGATCCACGACGGCTTCGATCTGGGTTGGCGTGCGCAGCTCGTAGTCCCACTTGACGTATTCGCGCAGCATGGCGGCCTGGTCGAAGCTCTCCTGCGCCCAGTGGATGTGCAGGTCCCGCGAGCCCGGCAGCCCTTCCTCGGTGACCGGCGTGCGCCCGGCGGACATGAGGATGGGGACGTTGGCCCGCGCGGCGGTGATGATCGCCGTCGAGGCATTCCCGGTGCCGACGTTGACGTGGACCATCACCGCGGCGGGGCGTCCACCCGCCGCGTAGTAGCCGTGGGCCATCGACACGGCGACGAACTCGTGCGGGATCACCAGGGGGCGCGGCGCGCGGCCACCCTCGGCCTCAGCGCGCGCGAACGCCTCAACGAGCGAGGCGAAGTCGGTGCCGGCATTGCCGAGGAAGACGTCGATGCCCCGATCGGCCAGGAGCTCGAGGTACGCCTCGGCCGTCGTCACCGGATGCAGGGTGCGGGAGCCCATATCGGCAACCTCCGGAATCGATGTTGATGATGCTCGCCAGCAACGGCAAGATCCGAGAGTACTACGGAGGCTATCGGTGAGCGACCGCGGTCGTGCCCTGCTCGAGGTCCTCGGCGCCTCCACGCGCCTGGGTCTCACATCCTTCGGTGGGCCGATCGCGCATCTCGGCTACTTCCGCGACGAGTACGTCGTGCGGCGCCGGTGGATCGACGAGGCGCACTACGCCGACCTCGTCGCGCTCTGCCAGTTCCTTCCTGGCCCGGCCAGCAGTCAGGTCGGCATGGCGCTCGGGATCATCCGCGCCGGCCTGCCCGGTGGACTCGCCGCGTGGCTGGGCTTCACGCTGCCCTCGGCCATCGCGCTCGTCGTATTCGCCTATGGTCTGCAGGCCCTCGGCGTGGTCGACGCCGGCTGGCTCCACGGGCTCAAGGTCGTCGCCGTCGCCGTCGTCGCCCAGGCGGTCTGGGGCATGGGAAAGAGCCTCGCCGCGGACCGGCCGCGGGCCTCGCTCGCCATCGCGGCCGCGCTCGTGGTGCTCGCCTCGCGCACGGCCATCACGCAGGTACTGGTGATCGTCGGGGCAGGCATCGTCGGCTGGCTGCTGCTGCCGGCCCCGGCATCGACGGGGACGACCGCGAGCCGGGTCGCGGTCAGCAAGGGCGTGGCGATCACCGCGCTCGTGCTGTTTGCCGGGCTGCTCGTCGGCCTTCCCATCGCGCGGGCCGTCGCTCCCGGTCAGGCGCTGGCGGTCTTCGACAGCTTCTACCGCGCAGGATCACTCGTCTTCGGCGGCGGTCACGTGGTATTGCCCCTGCTCCAGGCCGAAGTGGTGCCGCCCGGCTGGGTGTCGAACGAGGAGTTCATCGCGGGGTACGGCGCGGCCCAGGCCGTGCCGGGCCCACTCTTCACGTTCTCGGCCTACCTCGGCGCCATCATGCATCAGCCGCCGAACGGCTGGCGGGGCGGCGCGTGGGCGCTGATCGCGGTGTTCCTGCCCTCGTTCCTCCTGATCGTCGGGGCCCTGCCGTTCTGGGAGATGCTGCGCGGGCGGGCGAGTTTTCAGGCCGCGCTCCGCGGCGTCAACGCGGCGGTGGTGGGCCTGCTGCTGGCGGCCCTCTACGACCCGGTGTGGAGCAGCGCGATCAAGAGCCACGCCGATTTCGGCCTGGCCCTCGTCGCCTTCGGCCTTCTGATGTTCTGGCGCCTGGCCCCGTGGCTCGTGGTGCTCATCGCCGCGATCGGTGGAGCCGTGATCTAGAACATGGGGGGCCACGAAATGGCCCCCCATACCCCCCCACCGTTCGGAGCGTCCCGGCGAAGCCGTGCCGCTCCTCTAACTGTCCGCTCGGCCCAGGGGCCCGATATGGCTCCCGTCCTCAGCCCGCGGCGGCCGGGCTCGGGAGCGCCGCTGGAATCGTGCGGGGCGGGCGGAAGGTGAGCGCGATGGCCACTGCGCCGAGGCCGATCGCGGCCGACCCGATGAAGAGCCAGAAGTAGCTGCCGGAGGCGTCGTAGAGCCGACCGCCGATCCAGGGCCCGAGCGACATGCCGAGCGTGGACACCGAGGCGACCGCACCGAAGATGCTGCCCATGATCCGCGCGCCGAAGTACTCGCGCACGAGGATCGCGTAGAGCGGCATCACGCCGCCATAGGCGAAGCCGAACATGATCGCGAGCGCGTAGAAGCTCGGCAGCTGCCCGGCGAAGACATAGAGACTCACGGCCACCGCCTGTATGGCGAGCCCGACCACCAGCGTACGCTTGGCGCCGACGCGATCGGCGATGAGCCCGCAGACGATCTTGCCGCCCAGCGAGGCCAGCCCGGCCACGCTCAGCACGGTGGTGGCGGCCATCGCCGAGATCCCGTGGTCGATCGCGTTGGTGACCATGTGGAATATGGGCCCCGAGTGGGTCGCGCAGCACGCGAAGTACGTCAGCGCGATGGCGATGAACTGCGGCGTGCGCAGCGCCTGCGGCACCGTGAGGTCGGGCCCTTCGACGCCATCCACCGGCACCGGCGCGGTCGGTATCCTGGCCGGCTCGCGCACCAGCAGGGCGGCCGGAATGATGATGACCCACACGATGTCACCGACCACCAGCATGGCCATGCGCCAGTCGTAGTGCGTGATGACCCAGCGGGCCAGTGGCGCGATCGTCGTCGAGCCGAGGCTGACCCCCGCGGACACCAGGGCCACGGCGAGACTTCGATTCGTCGTGAACCACCGGGTGGTCGTGGCCGTCAGCGGCGCGTAGAAGCTGCCGGTCGCCACGCCGACCAGCACGCCGAACAGGATCTGGA
>Ga0105241_10004016_pt1 | contig 10883 bp, 8 predicted proteins | sample KBSC64metaG_FD_80422 | JGI IMG/M metagenome (GOLD analysis project Ga0105241, IMG submission 80422) | Corn rhizosphere microbial communities from Kellogg Biological Station, Michigan, USA - KBS C6-4 metaG | ecosystem: Host-associated > Plants > Roots > Rhizosphere > Soil | place: Michigan, USA...
ACTCGAACGATTATTTTCATTCATGATACGCCTGCGCATGCCGGGAGGTATTTTAACATCAGAGCAATGGATAGCGCTCAATGAAATTGCTGGTAAAGATTCCACAGATGAACTTAAAATTACAACACGCCAAACTATTCAATTGCATGGTGTTCTTAAATCAAGATTAAAGCCGACTCACAAGATATTTAACCAGGTACACCTTGACTCTATTGCCGCATGCGGAGATGTAAACAGGAATGTAACCTGTAGTCCCAATCCAACACAATCAGCGCTGCATGAAGAAATATTTGAATATGCCGGTAAAATAAGCAACTTCCTGAAACCGAGGACCAGGGCTTATTACGAGATATGGCTTGATGAAGAAAAGATAGTTGATAAAAAACTGGAAGAAGATCCGCTATACCGCGATTCATACCTTCCGCGTAAATTCAAAATAGGAATTTGTATTCCCCCAAACAATGATATAGATGTATTTGGAAATGACCTTGGATTGATTGCAATCATTGAAAATAATAAATTGGTGGGATTCAATTTTGCCGTAGGCGGAGGGCTTGCATTTACTTTTGGCAATCCTGATACTTACGCACGTTTAGCAACAGAAATAGGTTTTGTAGAAGCCGGAGAAAACACTTTTAAAGCGATTTACGAAGTAGTAACTGTGCAAAGAGATTATGGCGATCGCGTTGACAGAAAGCAGGCAAGAATAAAATACACGCTCGATAAAATGGGCGTAGATAAATTTAAAGAAGAAGTTGAAAAGCGCATGGGCTTTAAGTTTCAGGAATCAAGGCCCTATATCTTTAACAAGCGTGAAGATTATTATGGCTGGCAGGAAGACGTTAAAGGCAATTGGTATTACACGCTGTTTGTTGAAAACGGAAGAGTGCTTGACAATGAGCAAGTAGCTATAAAATCGGCGTTACTTAAAATTGCAAAAACAGGAAAGGTAAAATTCAGGTTTACCGCAAATCAAAAAGCAATAGTAAGTGATGTGACTCCACAAGACAAAAAAGAAATTAATGATATCTTAGAAGAATATAAAATTATTGAACATACCAATAACGCTTCTCCAATTAGAAAAAATTCAATAGCATGCGTAGCTTTACCAACATGCCCATTAGCGTTGGCCGAATCACAACGTTATTTTCCATCGCTGCTTACTAAAATTGAAGCGCTGCTTGAAAAACATGATCTGTCCGAAGAAAATATCATTACCAGGATGACGGGTTGCCCCAATGGATGCGGCCGGTCGTCAGTTTCGGAAATAGGTTTTATAGGAACCGGTGTAGGAAAATATAATCTTAATTTAGGAGGCGATCATGAAGGTTACCGGCTAAACAGTCTATACAAAGAGAGCCTGGACGAGACCGAAATACTTCGTGAACTGGATATATTATTTGCAGATTTTAAAAAAGAAAGAAAGGGGAATGAAAAATTTGGGGATTATACTTTTAGAAAAATATTCAATAATTAAATTTGGCTCTTCAAAAAATAATAGCAGGTGACAGAAGAAAAGGAAAATATTATGGTTGAAGAAGGAAATAAACTATTTCCTGTTTTTCTAAAGCTTGAAAAGCTGAGACTGCTTATTATTGGCGGAGGCAATGTTGCATTGGAAAAATTAAATGCAGTGTTGCAAAACTCACCATCGGCTTTTATTCATCTTGTAGGCGTAACCGTTAGTGACCGCATTTACCGGCTTGGTAATGAATTTTCAAATATCGTAATTGACGAAAGGCCTTATTCCATACATGATCTGGAAGAAGCCGATATAGTAATAGCAGCGGTAAATGATATTACCACCAGTAAGCAAATAAGAGAAGATGCCCACAGGGCAGGCAGATTGGTGAACATAGCAGATAAACCCGAATTGTGTGATTTTTATTTAAGCTCTGTTGTAAAAAAAGGAAATTTAAAAATCGCAATTTCTACCAACGGCACATCGCCAACCATTGCAAAAAGATTGAAAGAACAAATTAATGAAATGATGCCTGATGAAATTGAAGATGTTTTACAAAATATGCAAATAATAAGAAAAGAATTTAATGGAGACTTTGCAGAAAAAGTAAAACATTTAAATGACATCACTAATGTATTAGCAGCAAAAAATACAATCCAGGAAGAACCCAAAAAACCAGGAACAAAGCAATGGCAAAAAATTGTAGTCTTTTGCCTACTTGCATTTTGCTTTATGATATTGGGCCATGAAATTTTATCAAACATTCCATTTAATAAATTATTAGACACTATAAAGGAAATTCCGCGAAATGTAGATATAAAGCTATTTGCCATCATGTTTTTAACCGGCTTTATTGCACAAATGGTTGATGGCTCATTAGGAATGGGATATGGAACTATCTCCACAACTTTTCTTTTAGCAAATGGAGTTAATCCTGCTATTGTCAGCAGCAGGGTGCATTCTGCAAGAGTGTTTTCGAGTGGGGTATCAGGTTATAGTCATCATCGTTTTGGCAACATCAATAAAAAATTATTCAGAAGTCTCGTCATACCCGGAATCATCGGAGCAGTTATCGGGGCATCATTAGCATTTTTTGCACAGCAATATTCAACATATATAAGAATACCACTTTCATTTTATACTTTATATCTTGGCTATTTTATTTTTCGTAAAGCCTTTAAAAAGAAATTAGTTAATGGTAAAATAAAAAGAGCGGGATGGCTTGCAACTATTGGTGGCTTCATGGATTCATTTGCCGGCGGAGGTTGGGGAACTCTTGTTACAAGTACGCTGATTTCAAAAAGAAAAAGTCCTCGTTATGTTGTTGGCTCTGTTTGCCTGGCTGAATTTTTTGTGGTGCTTTGCAGCTCCATTACATTTTTTATTTATTTAAAAAGCTTACCGTTAGTGGATATTGCAGGGCTTATATTAGGAGGCTTACTTGCAGCGCCATTAGCAGCAAGGTTAGTAGGAAAAGTCCCTATAAAAAAAATGTTTATGGCTATTGGTACATTGGTTATCCTTACAAGTTGTATGACACTTTGGAAAGTAATCGTACAATTAATTAGTTAACTAAAAAAAATTTAAAATACTATCCTACAAATTTTGTAGACTAATAAAAATGAATTTATATTTGCAAACAAAATAGGTTATGAAAATTTTAAAACTATTATCGAAACTTTGCTTATCCGTTTCCCGAATGCGATGTTACCATAATTTACTAATGTCTTTCTGTAATTAATAAGGGCATTTTACACACATTATTTTTTTGCTTTTTAGCCTGCAATTTATGTAGACTATCATATCACTATATTTTTTTTCATATCAAATTATAAATAAAACTCTTGCGGATGCTACATCTTTATATCATTCCCAACGATGTTATATATATGTTCATTGTTAAGAAACAAGAACGAGAAGTGTAAATAAATTTTTTTATTAAAATAGTCTACTAATTTTATAGACTAATAAATCAAAACCAAATAACATGAAGCGTATTCTTTTACTTCCAGGATTTTTATTGCCCGTGCTTGCATTTGCTCAATTGACCGGCCATATAGTTAATGAAAACAACGATGGCGTTCCTTACGCCAGCGTATTGATAAAAAATACTACCACGGGTGTCACTACAGATTCTTTGGGTCATTTTTCTTTCTTTGTCAACCAAAAATTTCCTTTTACATTAATTATATCTTCCACAGGGTATAAACCTGAGGAACGGATTATCAGGAATGGAAATACTAGTAATATATTGATACAGTTACAGGCGCTGTTTCGCAGGGATACCATTATTATAACAGCAAGGCGCCGCAGAGAGGTGCTTCAGGACGTTCCAATTCCTATTTCTGTAATAGGAGGCAAACAAATAGATGAAGCCGATGATTTCAATGTAAACCGCGTAAAGGAACTGGTTCCATCAGTTCAGTTGTATTCGTCTAATCCCCGCAACACAGGGCTCAACATCCGTGGACTCGGATCACCGTTCGGGCTCACCAACGATGGTCTTGATCCGGGTGTAGGTTTCTATGTGGATGGCATATATTATGCTCGTCCTGCAGCAGCGACACTTGATTTTATAGACGTAGAACGCATTGAAGTATTGCGGGGGCCACAAGGAACTTTATTTGGCAAAAACACTACATCCGGAGCTTTTAATATCACAACACGTAAACCGAGCTTTAAACCGGGCGCTAACTTTGAGGTGAGTTATGGGAACTATGGATACATCCAGGCAAAAAGCTCACTAACAGGCCCTTTGAGCAAGAAGTTGGCAGGCCGGCTTTCTTTCTCCGGCACACAACGTGACGGTGTAGTTATGAACGTGAATACGCGAAAATATACCAATGATATTAATAACCTCGGCTTTCATGGCCAGTTGCTATTCAATGCATCAGATAATACCTCAATTACGTTGTCAGGAGATGCTTCCCGTCAGCGTCCCGATGGCTATGCGCAGGTGGTAGCAGGTGTTGCTCCAACACTACGTGCGGCGTATCGTCAATTCAATGCCATCATTTCGGATCTTAACTATAAGTTACCAAGTTTAAATCCTTTCGACCGTCTGATAGATACCGATACACCATGGAAATCAGATAATGATCTTGGTGGTGCATCTGTCAACGTCGACACAAAAATTGGCGCTGGCACACTAACTTCTACTACAGCATGGCGCTACTGGAATTGGAATCCTTCCAACGATAGGGATTTCACAGGTTTGCAGGCATTGGAGAAATCACAAAATCCTTCCAAGCACAACCAATGGTCTCAGGAAGTGCGTTATGCAGGTGATTTTTCTTCTCATTTGAGTGGCGTGGTTGGCCTGTTCGTCCTCGGACAGAACGTTACAACGCATGGGAATGAAGAGTCGGGTAAGGATCAATGGCGTTTTGTACAAAGTTCAACCAGTAACTTGTGGAAAACACCCGGTCTCTTTGATGGGTATGGCGCTCTTACCAACTCGACGATTAAATCGCTGAGCGCCGCAGCCTTTGCCAATATTGATTGGAAGATTAGTAAAGCCTTGCATGTATTGCCTGGTATCCGCTTTAATTACGACAAGAAAGATGTAACCTACGACCGAACCACATATGGTGGCCTGCAAACAACCGATTCTGCATTAATAGTCTTACAACAGGGAGTATATAGTAACCAGTCGTTCGCAACAAGTGCCGATGAAAATCATGTTACCTATCAAATTACGGTAGCCTACAAAGCTAATGAGCGAATTAATGCTTTTGCAACCTATTCCACCAGCTACAAACCTATTGGTGTTAATGTAGGTGGTTTGCCGGTTATTAATGGCAAAACCGCACTTGACCTGGCGGTTATAAAACCAGAATACGTGAAAGACTATGAAGTTGGTATTAAGACTGCACCTACTGAAAACTTTACATTGAACCTGACATTATACAATACAGATATCAAAAACTACCAGGCGAATGTGCAATCACCTCAGTTAGGTGTAAATCGCGGCTATCTCGCAAATGCAGAGAAGGTGAACGTAAAGGGTGTTGAAGTCGACGCCAATATCACGGCAAGCAGGCACTTTTCGTTCTATGGCGCCGGCACTTATACGGATGCTAAATATGTAAAATTTACGAATGCGCCACTCCCTCTTGAAGAGACCGGCTTAACAAAAGATGGTGTACAGGTAGCATTTAAAGATATTTCGGACGGCGAACTTCCGGGCATTTCCAAATGGGCCGGATCACTTGGCGGTGAATTCACTACTCCAGCCGCTTTCCTCGGCAAGGCCGGCAAATTTTTCATAGCATTAGATGGCTACTATCGTTCCTCTTTTTCTTCAAGCCCATCCCCATCAGCCTATCTGAATATTGACAGTTATTTGATCGCTAACGGACGCCTTGGCTTCAGAGCTGCTAATGGATTTTCAATCTTTATATGGGGACGTAATTTGTTTAACAAAGATTATTTTGAGCAGCTATTACCAGCTTCAGGTAATACAGGCCAATATGCGGCAGTACTTGGCGATCCCAGAACATACGGCATAACCTTGCGGTATTCCTGGTAAATGTGTAAAAAGAGTGTATCAAATATCATTCGTTTATATTATGAAGCAATCATCCTTGTTGAGCTATTGGAATAAGAAAATATATTTCTTCAAAATATATTTTTCTTATCAGGCAACGACGAACGGGGTTTAAATTGGTCATGTGACCGAGTGGCGAGGGACAGGTCTGCAAAACCTTTAACAGTGGTTCGAATCCACCCATGACCTCTGCAGGTTTTTCGACATGCAGATAATAGTCTAAACGGGCGGTGTTTTTACACCGCCCTTTCATATTTATTAAACTAACGGCAAGCCATAAATGCAGTCATGCGATTTGATAAAAAAGCTTTCAACTATAACACTTAGTGTTACTAAAGACAAATTTCAGAAAATTTTTCTGACTATCAACGTGACTAAGCGATTGTAAAAATTCTTGACAAAAATGACAAGTTGAACAAATCAATTTAGCCATAAATAAAAGATGCTTTGTTGCAAAGACATTCATGAAGTACATTTGCAATCCAGTAAAGAAAAGAACAATTAAAAAGTATCGACCAATATGAAGTTGCATCCCATCACAGAAGCTATTCGCATACAGACAGAACGTACTAATGAAATGGAACACTCAACACCTTTGTTTTTAACAAGCAGCTTTTGTTTTAATACGGCAGAGGAGATGAGAGCCACCTTTGCAGATGAAAATGATGATAATATTTACAGCAGGTTCAGCAATCCAACAGTTAATGAATTTGTTGCAAAAATGGTTTTACTGGAAGGAGCAGAAGCAGGCGTATCAACGGCTTCAGGAATGGCGGCTGTGTTTGCAAGCTTTATGGCGCTGTTAAAAAAAGGAGATCATATTATTTCATGCAATGCAGTTTTTGGAAGCACACATAACATTCTTAAAAAATATTTACCCAATTATGGCATTGAATTTTCTTATGTAAGCACTGATAATCCCGAAGAGTGGGAAGCTGCGATACGGCCTGATACCAAAATGATCTTTTTGGAAACTCCAACCAATCCGGGACTTGAAATTATTGATCTTGAATTTGCAGGTGCATTTGCAAAAAAGCACAATCTTATTTTAAACGTTGATAATTGTTTTGCAACACCGTTAAACCAACGCCCCATAGATTTCGGCGCTAATCTTGTTGTTCATTCTGCCACCAAGTGGATAGATGGCCAGGGACGGGTGCTGGGAGGAATAATTGTTGGAGATAAAAAACTGGTTGACGACATTTTTTCTTTTTGCCGTAACACAGGCCCGGCCTTATCTCCATTCAATGCATGGGTACTTACAAAGAGCCTCGAAACATTGGATGTGCGTATGGAACGTCATGCAAAAAATGCATTGCATATTGCAACAGCTTTAGAAGACCATCCTAAAATCTCTTTTCTAAAATATCCATTTTTACCAAGCCACCCTCATCATAATATTGCGGTTAAGCAAATGAAAAACGGCGGTGGTATTTTATGTTTTGAATTGAAAGGCGGCCTGGAAAGTGGTAAAAAATTTTTAGACAATTTGCAAATACTTTCATTAACATCAAACCTCGGGGACTCGAGAAGCATTGCATCTCATCCTGCAAGTACTACGCATGGAAAGCTCACTGAAGAAGAAAGATTAAAAGTAAATATAACGCCTGGGCTTATACGCATTTCAGTCGGGCTTGAATATGCTGATGATATTTTGAATGATATTTTGCAGGCGCTGGAAAAATGCTGACAGTTTATGGCTGAAATAAATCATCTACCTGTGCATATATATCTGATAAAGACAGATCATAATTAAGTGCACTGATGTGAATACGGCTGCTCTTTCCTTGTGCTGTATTTAGTATCCATTCATCATTTGCCTGGCGAGTATAAATTTCTGCGGCAAATTCAGTACTGCTTACCAGCAAATAATTTTGAAGCGAAGGTATAGTGCGATACAATTTAAATTTTGTTCCGCGGTCGTAATCTTCAGTGGCTGGAGACAACACTTCGACCAAAACAGTTGGATTAAGAAGCGTATCAAACTCATCATCTAAATATTTCTCTTCGCCACATACAACTGTTACATCAGGGTAGGTATATAGACTATTTTCAGCGTTGTGAACCCTTAAATCGCTTGGAAAAAAAGAGCAGCTCTTGCCTTTAAGATGTTCTCCTATAGCAAGGATTACAGAAGCGACTATTTTATTATGCGTTTTGGATGCTCCTGCCATTGCAAAAATTTCGCCATTAAAATATTCGCTTTTATGCAAAGATTTTCTTTCGTCTTCAAGATAATCTTGTTCAGCAATTAAAGTTTTAGGAATAGCAGCCATAATATTATTATTTATTTCTAATAAAATTAAATCAATTTGGGCGATATCTAACGATGCAAGGCACTCAACAAAAGCCAGCTTATAATCCGACTGTAAGAATAATCTGTTGACGACAAAGAGCCACCAGTAAGTGCCTCATGCGGCCACCATCTATTTCGTTCCCAAAATATAAACGTGCTCCTTTAAAAATCAGTTAGCTGCCGCCTCCACTTTAGATGATTTTTTTATAGCATCTTCTCCCGCTGCGGGTTGGTTCTCTGGCCGCAAACTTCTAACGGTTTTACCAGCCTGCCACATTTCACTATCAGCTAATTCTTTCAATTCTACTTCAAGCTTTTCGCGATAGTCAGGCTTGCTGTTACTTGCTATGGAACGCCCGGCTTCCCTGCCTTCTGCTACTTCTTTGTACAGATCATTAAATACAGGAAGTGTTGCGTCGCGAAATTTCTTCCACCAATCCAATGCACCACGTTGGGCAGTAGTAGAGCAATTGGCGTACATCCAATCCATTCCATTTTCTGCTACTAACGGCATAAGAGATTGCGTTAATTCTTCAACAGTTTCGTTAAACGCTTCTGAAGGCGAATGACCATTTTTTCTTAAAACTTCAAACTGTGCAGCAAATATTCCTTGTATAGCGCCCATTAAAGTTCCGCGTTCACCAGTCAAATCGCTGTACACCTCTTTCTTGAAAGTAGTTTCAAATAAATATCCTGAGCCGATAGCAATACCTAGTGCCACTACCCTGTCAAAAGCTTTGCCTGTTGCATCCTGGAAGATGGCATAACTGCTGTTTAACCCACGACCTTGCAGAAACATTCTTCTTAATGAAGTTCCTGAACCTTTCGGAGCTACTAAAAATACATCCACGTCTTTCGGTGGAACAATTCCAGTTTGCTCAAGATAAGTGATACCAAAACCATGAGAAAAATATAGAGCTTTGCCGGGAGTCAAATGCTTTTTTACTGTAGGCCACATGGCTATCTGCGCCGCATCACTCAATAAATAACAAATGATGGTTCCTTTCTCCAAAGCAGTTTCAATGTCAAATAAAGTTTTTCCTTCTACAAAACCATCACGTACTGCCTTGTCCCAGCTTTTGGAATTTTTACGCTGGCCAACAATTACGTTGATCCCATTTTCTTTTTGATTTAATGCCTGGCCGGGGCCTTGCACGCCGTAACCTATCACAGCTACTACTTCGTCTTTCAATACTTCCTGTGCTTTCGCCAGCGGAAATTCATCGCGGGTAACAACGTTTTCTACAGTGCCACCAAAATTTAACTTTGCCATTTTTTTGTGTTTTATTTTATAGTATAAAGTTCTGTTTGTTTATTTTAAAATACTAATTTTTTTTCGTTTAATCGACTCCGTTATGCCTGTTCTTTCTTTTCATTAAATGATAGCCTGTTTCCAAACGGATCTATTACTTCCATGCACCAGGAACCATAAAAAGTTTCTTCCAAACCAGGCCTGTTGTACTTATATTTTTTATCGGTCAGCATTTGGTGATAAGCCTTTAAACCGCTGACCCAAAAAAACACCCTTGTGCCCGGTGTCGAATCTCCGTGATGTCCGCTAAGATGAATAGCCACACCTTCTCTCACAATCTCAATATACTTTGGCATGTGCTCCTCAAATACATGTTCAAAAGTAATTGTAAAACCAAGCCAGTCAACATAAAATTCAATTGCCTTTTCGTAATCGAATATTCTTAATATTGGTATGGTTTGAAGAACTAACATATTAACCTCTTATTAGATCCCAAAAGTTTGTGCCTTAGGGGCATTTAGAGAGTCAGTTACATGCTAAACACTTCTTCCTGCTTGTCCAAAAATTCATTTTCTATCACTTCTTCACCGGGCTGCATTTGTTCAAACTCCTTTACTTTAGCATGAAAACCCTGGCTGTCCTTAATTATCGCGACTCTTGCACTTCTCACAAATTCAATGAGTCCATAAGGTTCAAGGAATTTTATGAGTTTATCGGTTTCTTCACGATGGCCAGTGGCTTCAAATACGGTATAATCTTTTCTTATGGCAATTGCCCGGGCGCCAAATTCGTGAAGTAATCGTTCTACTTTTACCTTTTCAGTAATAGCATCTGTCGGCATTTTATACAAAGCCATTTCTTGCCATATAATTTCGTCATTATTATTATAATACGCCTTTAAAACATCTACTTGCTTTTCAATTTGGCGTACCAATTTTTTTACCACTTCCTCGGTTTCATCAATAACAATGTTGAACCGATGAATTCCCGGCACTTCAGATGGCGAAGTATTCAAAGTATGTATATTAATTTTTCTTCTTGAAAAAATTATTGTGATCCTGTTTAGCAAACCAATCTGGTCTTCGCTATAAACTGTCAATGTGAATTCCTGTTTCATTTAATATTTTTTTAATAGTTATTATTTTCCATTCAATTTATAAATTTCGCAGTGCTTCTATTTAATGGCTACCAACCTCAATCGCTTATAATCAGCATACCAGCTTCCGTTTACAAAATTCGTGGGCTCCAACAAAACCTGCACTTCATTCAATATTTCTTCTACCCTATTTTCTTCGATTCCATTGAAATAATTCCTGGCAAACAT